>Ga0153915_10002785_pt1 | contig 15954 bp, 14 predicted proteins | sample Opewatmetagenome_2_FD_107003 | JGI IMG/M metagenome (GOLD analysis project Ga0153915, IMG submission 107003) | Freshwater wetland microbial communities from Ohio, USA - Open water 3 Core 3 Depth 3 metaG | ecosystem: Environmental > Aquatic > Freshwater > Wetlands | place: USA: Ohio, Lake Erie...
AATGACGGGCTGGTTGTAATCAAAGACATTGTCAGAGAACCCGGAGAGAGGACGAAGCTCGCGGTATTTTCAAAGAACCCCTCTATCGACCCTGTGGGCGCGTGCGTGGGAATGAAGGGTACGAGGGTGCAGTCTATAGTGCGTGAACTGAGGGGCGAGAGGATAGACATCATACCGTGGACGGACGATCCAAGACAGCTCGTTGCGAGGGCGCTAAGCCCTGCAGCCGTGGAGAGGATAGGGATTAACGAGGAAACCAAGACCGCCATGGTGGTCGTGAATGACCAGCAGCTTTCCCTTGCCATAGGCAAGAGAGGCCAGAACGTGAGGCTCGCGATGAAGCTCACAGGCTGGGACATAGACATAATAAGCGAAAGTGAATATTCAAAGATAAGGATAGAAGAAGCAGACAAGACGTTCTCCCCTCCTTCTGCTGATGCCTAAAGACCCGGTAGATCTTCAGGTCCGGTACATAAAAGGCGTCGGTCCCCACAGGTCAAATCTTCTTAATAAGCTCGGAATAAAAACGGTCAGAGATGCCCTCTATTACCTCCCTTACAGATACGAGGACAGAAGTAATATTAAAAAAATAAGCGATCTCACATACGGAAATGCGGAGATTGTATCCGGGAAAGTCGTTTCCGCAGAAGTGAAAAGACTACGCGGAAAACATCTCAGTATATTCGAACTAACGATCAATGACGGAACCGGGCTTTTAAAAGGAAAATGGTTCAACCAGCCTTTTATGAAAAGGAACTTCAAAGCCGGACAGCAACTCCTGCTCTGCGGCACCGTCAGGAACACTTACCGGAGAACCGGCTTTGAGATGGACAACCCGGAGTACGAGATCATGAGCGAAAGTGATGATTCCTTCATCCATATGAACAGGATCGTCCCTGTTTACAGGGTCACGAGCGGCATGAGTGTGAGGCAGATGCGGTCGATAATGTTCCAAACCGTCCAGTCATACATAAGAGATTTTACCGATACAATGCCTGTCGAGATCCTGAAAAGGAATACGCTACCTGGATTGCAAGAAAGCCTTTCGCAGGTCCACTTCCCTGGTGCAAATGCCGATGTAGACCTTTTGAACATAGGCATGAGCGATTTTCATAGGAGGCTCGCCTTTGATGAGCTTTTCATGCTCGAGACCGGTCTTGCCGTAATAAAAAAAGAGACCGTGCTCGAAAAAGGGATTTCATTCAATCCTGAAGGAAAGCTATTGAAAAGGCTTCTGAATGAGCTTCCATTTAAACTCACAGGCGCACAGGAGCGGGTGTTCAGCGATATACTCGGTGATATGAAAAGGCCCCATCCCATGAACAGGCTTATTCAGGGAGATGTCGGCTGCGGAAAGACTGTCATTGCGTTAATGGCGATGATGGTTGCAGCGGAATGTGGGTACCAGTCGGCCCTCATGGCTCCGACCGAAATACTCGCAGAGCAGCATTACCTTAATATATACAGGACAGTAGAGGACCTTGGTCTGAAGATATGTCTTTTGACAGGAAGCACAAAAGATAGGCCGCTCGATAAGGTCGCTTCGGGTGAGATCGATATGGCTGTCGGAACGCATGCCCTGATCCAGGAAGGAGTGATATTCAGGAACCTCGGTCTTGCGGTAATAGACGAGCAGCACAGATTCGGCGTAATGCAGCGGGCGCTGCTCAGGAAAAAGGCTGTGAATCCCGATGTCCTTGTCATGACCGCAACACCGATACCCAGGACGCTTGCACTGACGCTCTACGGTGACCTCGATTATTCCGTCATAGATGAACTCCCTCCGAACAGGAGCCCCGTGAAAACCCGGTTGTTCAGTTCCGGGCAAAAAGAACCTATCTATGCACTCATCAGGGAAGAAGTGAAAAAAGGTAGACAGGTCTATGTCGTCTATCCGATAATCGAAGAGTCGGAAAAGACCGATTTGAAGTCGGCGACACTGGGGAGGGACGCCTTCGGGAAACTGTTTCCTGAATTCAGGACCGGCCTCATTCACGGCAGGATGAAGAGGGAGGAGAGAGAACAGATCATGGCCTCTTTCAAACAGCGAGAGATTGACATTCTCGTGAGCACAACCGTAATTGAAGTCGGCGTAGACGTGCCAAATGCAACGCTTATGATTATAATACATGCAGAGCGGTTCGGCCTCTCACAGCTCCACCAGTTGAGAGGAAGGATCGGGAGGGGTTCACACCAGTCATACTGTGTGCTGCTCGCATATGAACCCTATGGAGATGAAGCGCGGAGAAGACTTGGTATAATGGTAAAGAGCAGTGATGGCTTCAGGATCGCAGAGGAAGACCTTGATATAAGGGGGCCGGGAGAATTCCTTGGAACACGGCAATCGGGCATGCCGGACCTCAGGGTAGCTAATATTGTGAGGGATGCGGTGCTCCTTGACAAGGCAAGGAAAGAGGCTTTCACCCTCATAGAGAGAGACCCTGACCTGAAGGGATACCCTTTATTGAAAAAATCGCTTGAGACGTTCTGGAGAGGGAGGATCGAGTTGTTCAAAACCGCTTGAGGAAATACTATGATCAGGAGATTAAAGAACAATTTTGAGAACGGCGTAGAAAAAATAAAGTGGTTTGCGTCATTGCTTTCAGACAGACTGAAGATTGAGCTTTCAGTGATGAAGCTCCTCCACGAGTCAGAACAGATGGAGAAAAAAAGGGACGAATTGATGAAAAAAATAGGTCAGAGGGTTCTGGAGATGAGAGAACATGCGGACAGGCAAGTCTTGAAAGACAGCGTGATAATGGATACGATGAGCGAGATCGAGAAGATAGACCAGGAGATAGAGCAGACGAGAAAGAAGGCGTCAGAGATAAGCAGTACGAGTTGAATAACATAATCCCCTATATCATCGTCTTCATTTTAGGTTCTGTTATCGGTTCATTCCTTAATGTCTGCGTATACAGGATGCCGAGGAACCTTTCGATAATCTCGCCCTCTTCAAGGTGTCCTTCCTGCAACACCCCGATCAAACCCTATGACAACATCCCCATATTGAGTTATCTGCTGCTGGGAGGCAAATGCAGGGTGTGCAAGACAAGGATATCATTTAGATATCCTCTGGTCGAGTTTCTGAATGCAGTCCTGTACGTCCTTGTCCTCTGGAGGTTCGGCGCGGTATGGTCCACCGTAATATATTTCATCTTCTGTTCGGCCCTGATTGTCATCACTTTTATTGATCTCGATTATCAGATCATACCTGACACGATTACGTTGCCGGGCATGGTGATAGGGTTTGTCGCGGGTTCACTGCTCATGCCCGACCCATTCATGAGATATTCCCGTCTCGGATTCCTGTCATCTATCATAGGCTTTCTGGCCGGGGGCGGACTGTATTATGCGATAGCCATTCTCAGCAAGGGTGGAATGGGGGGCGGCGATATAAAGATGATGGCGATGGTCGGCGCCCTGACAGGCTGGAAATCAGTAATCCTGACAACGTTTCTCGGAAGTTTCACCGGAGCGATACTCGGCATATTTCTAATGATTTTCAAAGGTAAAGGGAGGAAGACGAAGATCCCCTTCGGTCCTTTTCTTGCACTAGGCGCACTCATCACGCTCTTTTTCGGCCAGGAGATTTTTCAGTGGTATATTCAGAGGTGATCAGCAGATGAATGAAGGAATAATATTTTTCTATTCGGTCATATTCCTGATCGCAGTCATAGTCTGCTTCTATCTCATCAGGATATTAATGAGGTCTTATAACGTAAAGAAGAGCCTGGAGCAGAAGGATGCCTCCAAGGTCGGTTTCGTTGTGGACACATTTCATGAACTCGTATCACAGCTTAAAGAAAAGGAGAGGGAACTCGAGGTCCTGAGGAAGAAGGCTGAGGACAGGGCGACAGCCATCGAAGGGTATAATGAAAATATCCTCCAGAGCGTGCCGAGCGGCGTGATAAGTTTTGATGAGGAGATGAGGATCACAAAGGTAAACCATGCTGCCGAGAAGATACTGGAGATTAAGGGAGAGACAATCCTCGGAAAATACCACAAAGACGTGTTGAACAGACCGATAACGGATTTCCTGAGCGACAGAAAAATCATCGAGAGGGGCGAGATAAGCTACACAACGTCGTCGGGGAAAAGGATATGGTTAGGTCTGACGCTCTCCCCTTTGAAAGATAAGGAAGGTGCAAAAATCGGCCAGATCCTCATATTTACGGATCTCACGCATCTCAAGGCGATAGAGTCACAGATTGAACTGAGGGACAGGCTTTCGAGTCTTGGCGAGATATCGGCAGGTATCGCTCATGAACTCAGAAACCCGATGGCTGTAATCGCAGGTTATACGAAGCTCATCTCAAAAAAGGTGGACTCTTCCCTGAAACCTACGTCCGATGCAATATCCAGGGAGATTGCTGTTATGGACAGGATCATCTCCGACTTCCTTTCCTTCGCAAAACCTGCCGAACTCAGCATGACCGATATTGATTTGAAGAGACTTATAGAAAATTGTACCGCCTCTGTTTTAGGTGAAGGAGACGATATCGTTCTTGCCGTCGATATCGGGCAACTGCCTGTGATCAAAGGCGATGAAGTGCTCTTGAGACAGGCGTTTATTAATCTCATACAGAATTCCGTTGAGTCAATGCCCCAGGGGGGAAATCTCACGATTAAGGCGTCGAAGAATGATTTTCTTGATATATCGATATCAGACACAGGCCACGGTATTTCGGAGGATGTGAAAGACAAGATCTTCCTGCCGTTTTTCACCACAAAGGAGAAGGGAACAGGCCTCGGCCTCGCAATAGTCCACAAGATCGTGGTCTCCCACGGCGGAAATATCTCCGTCGAAACCAGCGAAAAGGGAACGACCTTCAGGATAAGATTGCCCCTGGGATAGTTAATGGATTACTATCTGCCCGTTGGTGACAACCTTTTTAGAAATCGGCGGCAAAAATGGACAGGAACAACTTTGTTAGCATAGATTTTCCCTTCCAGCAGTGATCCTCTGTGTATTTGTATAAACGTTCAGACGGTCTCCTCTTACAAAACCCACAAGCGTAACACCGGTTTTCTCAGCAATATCAATCGAGAGATCGGTTGGGGCGGCTCTGCTTGCGATAATTGGGATTTTCCATCTTGCACATTTTGAAATAATCTCTGAAGAGATTCTGCAGCTTACTACCATTAATTTCCCGGTAAAAGGAATATCCGCAAAAATAGAATAGCCTATCACCTTATCAACCGCATTGTGTCTGCCGATGTCCTCTGCAAATGCAATTATTTTCTTGTCATCGGAAAGCGCAGCGCTGTGAAAGCAGCCCGTCAGTCTGAAGAGTTCCGATTTCTGCTGGAATTCCTGAAAAATAAAGTTCAGGGTTTCAACCGAAAGAGAAAAATTATCATTAATTTTTTTAAATTTTCTTTTTTTGTGAAGGGTGATTCCACAAAGACATCGAGATACAACCAAGTTTTCTTTTAAGATATTTTCATCAACATGAATGTCAACTCTGATTTCATTGCCATTTACTATGCGTATCTGACCCGGTGAGATTTTATTTGCTAAGATCCCCTCGGTGAGGAGAAGACCGGCAACAAGTTCCTTTATCATCGAAGGTGTACAATAGAGACTTATAAACTCTCTCTTGTTAATAAAAACCTTGAGTCTCTTTTCTACAGCAATAAAGTCATCTATTTCTTCAAAGGATGTGCCTTTTTTCTTTATAATTTTTCTTTTTATGTATGGAACCATCAATTGTCTTATCTACATTTTAGCGGAAAAATATTAATTTAAGACTTTATTAAATCTACGCCTCAACAACGTCTCTTGTCAATAATAAGTGCCGGCTAACGTTTGTCTTTTGACAAAGGGCCTTTTAATGGGTGACCCCGAATGGTTCCGCCTCAACACGGGTGATCATTGAGGCAACACCGATCCTGACCGCTTTCTGCTGAATTCCCTTACTAAAAACAGATTCTCCCTTATTTGAGAAAAAATTCTTCCCTGACCGAGCATAATGAAGAAACAAAAGGGGATTCAATTTCAATTCGGTTCTTTTACGCATAGAGACTGAGCACCTCTTTCCATTCTGCCGGGGAATTAACATTCCTCCAGGCGGAGATAAGGGATTTAGGGATTAACGGGGTAGAGACCTTGGGGTGCCCAGCTATCTCCTGGAGTTTCGCCGTCCCCTTCATTGCAAGTGACTCCACATACTCAAAGATCATCGGCTCATAAATCGCACCTGTTGTCTCAGCCCCTTTGCTTCCCCGTATTTTTGGCAATATTGCCCATGTTCCCGGCTTTCTCTGGCTCAGAAGCCATTCCCATGCATCCTTATGCATCAAAGGCATATCAACAGAAGATATGATCCATGTGCTCCCAGGCGACCATCTGAAGGCACTCAACATTCCTGCCAGCGGCCCGTTCAAGCCGGGAACGTCCGGAATTAGATCAGCGGTATTCAGAATTTCAGGAAGTTGCGCCGTGCCAAGCAGCACGGTTCTGCCTGAGATTTCCGAGAGTGTATTGAAAGCCTTTTCAGCAAGCGTTTTTCCGCTTATCTTGAGGAGAGCCTTTGGCCTTCCCATACGGGTACTTTTTCCTCCAATCAGCAAACCGGACATAAGAGGTCTCTTCGACGAATGAAACCTGTCCAATTCCTCCCGGATGTGCTTGAGAACCTCCTGGTGATATTCCGTATCATCCCTGAAAACTACCTTTCTGTTTGCGTAGCCGGTTTTATCAGCTTTTTTTCTGCTCGCTTCTTTTTCAAGCCAGATGGCCGGAATGTCAATACCCTTATGTCCCTCAACAATAATGAGATCCAATGCAGCAGGAAATCTCCTTATGAAATCCGAGAATGTCTTATCACGACACCGATATCTTGCAAAGCACTGCTCTGCATCATGGGCGCAGACAAAAGCAGCTCCCGCACGATAAAAATGATCAGTATCCTTTCCCCTGATGTCGATGTTCAGCTTATGGCGGATGTGCTTGAGGACGCCGACAGAAAGCCCTTGTTTCTTTAGAAGAGGAAGAATCTTTCTGATCAGCGTTGTCTTTCCCGAGCCTGAATAGCCTGCGATTCCGATGATACAAGTTGAATTCATAAATTCAGGATACAGTATGGTCTATTCTTTCACGAAGCAAAATACAGCAATTTCTATTAAGATAAACAAATTGACTCCGCATTCTCCATGCGGAGGACGCGTGGGCATTCTCCTTCGATACCGTATTCGGCTTTCAGGGAGACCTTTTTTACCGGCTTTTTCCTGACGCCTTTCTTCTCACTGATATTGAGGGAGACTATCTTTCCAGTCATGTCCTAAGCTAACATAAAGCTCGAAGCGGTAACAAGTAAAAATTCTTTCTTAACCTCTCTTTACTAAAAAAGGGAATGGATAGTAAAAGCGAGGCAGTTATACAGGAATCATATCATAGATAGACTAACTGTAAATAAAAAGGAAATATATAGTATTATAGAAAGAGTTTTAGATGAAAAAAGGTTTTTGGATAAAGTGAGTGAAAAGACTGAGGTTGAAGTCAGGCAAAAAAAGGGAAGAAAGAATACAATCAGACCTCGATGAATTGAAGGCCATGATAAAAAGGTTGCTCAGTAAATAATAATGTCTCGTAACATTTATCTCCCAAGCGTACCTTTATATGAGGCACTTGCGGAGTGGCTAAAAAAGCTTGATTCCGAAGGAGTCTTGCGACCGCTTTCGGGTGAAAAAATTGAGGCCATAGATTCTCTCGGAAGGGTCACTGCAGAGGCAGTGTCCGCAAAAATATCTTCTCCCTTTTATCATTCCTCAGCAATGGACGGTTATGCAGTAAGATTTGCAGAAACCTTTGGCGCGTCTGAGCGAAACCAGAAAAGACTCAAAATAGGAGAACAGGCTGTATACGTCGATACCGGAGACCCCATGCCTGACGGTTTCAATGCAGTCATAATGATCGAGGATGTAAATATTATTAGAGGTAAGGGATCAGAATTAGGGGATAACCAATACATCGAAATCATATCCCCTGCGACTCCTTGGCAGCATGTCAGGGTAATTGGCGAGGACATCGTAGCAACGGAATTGATATTGCCCGAAAATCAAGTTATAAGGCCTGTCGATATCGGCGCAATGCTTGCAGGAGGTCACATCGAGGTCCTGGTTCGACAAAGGCCGAAAATAGTTATTATCCCCACAGGGACGGAGATAGTCGAACCCGGTTCAGACCTCAAGAAGGGTGACATCATCGAATATAATTCCAGGGTCCTGGGCGGACTCGTCTCTGAATGGGGAGGTGATCCCGTCAGATTCAGAATCATACCCGATGACTCAGAAGAGTTGAAAAAAGCGATACTCGATGCACACGGCATGGGAGATATGATTGTTATTAACGCCGGTTCATCGGCCGGTTCTGAAGACTTTACCGCGAAGGCTATCGGTGATCTCGGAGAGATCGTACTTCACGGGGTAAACATAAAGCCTGGGAAACCCGTTATCCTCGGCTGGGTAAAGGGCAAACCCATACTCGGCATCCCGGGCTATCCGGTATCTGCTTTCATAACATTTACTCTCTTCGCCAAACCGGTAATCCATAAATGGCAGGGCCTCGATGTCAAAGAGCCGGAGACACTGAAGGCAAAAATATCGAGGCAGGTTGCATCCACCCTCGGACAGGAGGAATTTTTAAGGGTGAAGCTCGGAAAGGTCGGCGATCATTGTATTGCAACCCCTGTTACACGGGGAGCGGGAGTAATAATGTCCCTTGTCAGGGCTGATGGGTTTCTCCGCGTACCCGCCATGTCCGAAGGCATAGGGGCCGGCTCGGAAGTAGAAGTGGAACTGCTGAGATCGAAACGTGATATCGAAAATACGATTGTCTGCATCGGAAGCCATGACAACACCCTCGATCTGCTCGCAAATATATTAAAGAAGAGATTCCCCAGGTATTCACTCTCATCGGCCCATGTGGGTTCGATGGGCGGGTTGATGGCATTAAAAAGGGGCGAAGCGCACGTGGCGGGAACCCATCTGCTCGACGAGGAAACGGGTGAGTACAATATATCCTTTGTAAAAAGATTTCTCTTCGACAAAGAGGTTCTACTCATAAATCTCGTTTATCGAGAACAGGGGCTTCTCGTCCCGAAGGGCAACCCCAAAAACATTAGGGGCTTCCAAGACTTGGCAAAAGGTAACGCAGCATTTGTTAACAGACAGTCGGGTGCCGGGACAAGGCTTCTTACCGACAAATGCTTGAGAGAACTCGGTATAAACCCGGCTGATGTTAAGGGATACGATCGAGAGGAGTATACTCACATGGGCGTCGCATCGGCAGTTCTGACTGGAGTTGCGGATACCGGGCTTGCGATCCTTGCATCTGCAAGGGCACTCGGTCTCGATTTTATCCCTGTAGCGAAAGAGAGATACGACCTTGCCATACCGAAAGAGTTTCTGAATATAGACATGATCGGACATCTCTTAAAGATTATACGTGAGGATAATGAATTCAGAGAGACTGTGGCAGGTCTGGGAGGTTATGATATTTCAGATATGGGTAAGGTGATGTACCAGGCTTAATTATCCTTCCTTTTCCGGATCTTCTTTTACATTGTTCAGCAAGGCAAAAGACTCGTTAAAAGTTATGGTAGTTTCCGACTAAAAGAGCCTAACTTCTACAAATTCCCCTTCCTGAACTCCGAGCTTTCTCAATGGTATCACAGCTGTCCCGTCTGCTCTTGTCAACGTTGTGATGAGTCCTGATTTTCCGAGTAAAGGTATCGCCCACAGTTCGCCGTTCCTCTCTTCGAGAGTTACCCCTATGTGTTCTTCCCTCCCGGGACTCGATGAGATGTTTTTTGCTATTCTGGCTTTAACATTCCTTTTTTCTTTGTCGAAGGGGCTTCCATTACAGCCTGACTGTATCTTCAGAACCGGTCTGATAAAGACCTCGAAGCAGACGTTGACAGCTGCCGGATGTCCGGGCAGGCCGAAGATGGGAATGTCATTAATAACGCCTCCAATCATCGGTTTGCCGGGCTTTAATGATACACCATGGAACAAGACTCCCGGCTTCCCCAGGTCGTCTATCACTTTAGATGTCATATCCTTGGCACCGACCGAGCTCCCGCCCGTGATCAAGACCATATCACAATTATTCAAAGAATCTTTTACAACATCCTTGATAATTTCATACTGGTCATTAAATATCCCTTTCTTTACAGGTATCCCTCCGGAGTCTGATATCAATCCTGACAGGGTATATGAATTGATGTCCCGCACCTGTCCCGGCTTCACAGACTTCTCCGCCGGCACGATCTCGTCGCCAGTTGATATTATGGAAACACTGGGCCTTTCATAAACCCATACTTCCGTTATTCCTATCCCGGCGAGTGCCCCGATATCCTGGGGTCTCAACCTACGTCCTCTCTTCAATATGCATTCATCTTTTCTTGCATCTTCTCCCACCGGTATAACATTTTCACCAGGTGAAACAGGCTTCAATATTTCCAGCATTCTTCCGTCTATCTGCTGGGTATGTTCAAACATCACGACTGAATCAGTGCCTTCAGGAAGCATTCCACCGGTTGCGATTTTGGCACACTCGCCCTTATTAACCCAAAATTCAGGCCTCTCACCCATTAATATCTCAGCTATGATATTAAGATATGACGGCAAACTCTCGGTAGCGCCGAAGGTATCCGAAGAATTCACCGCAAATCCGTCCACCGTTGATCTACTGAATGAAGGAAGGTCTTCCGGAGAGATGATATCTTTTGAAAGAACCATTTTGTAGGATTTGTCAATGGGGAGGTTGACTTCAACAGTTCTTTTAAAAGGCGCGTAATTTAAAAGGAGTTTGAGGGCCTTTTCCACAGGAAGCAGTTCCTCTCTGTCGAGCATGTCACGCATAGGTAATCGTGTCCTCAATGAGATTTATTCACGGTTTTGTCCATCCCATCTGAAACAATGGAATGGATTGCATCTGATGCTTCCTGTATCGTGTCTAGAATCAAATCCATCTCATCTTTTTGAATTTTTTCAAGGCATACTCCTCGGTGGGTATCCCCGCTCCTCTTCTATCCCGATCTTCGCCGTACAAAAACCCCTGGAGCCTATGCTCTGTATAATCGACTCGACCCCTTTGCGGACATTGTCCAGCCCTTTTAGTTGAAGTAAGAAGGACCCTGTCAGTCATATCCTAAGCAGCGATCTCCGTTTTGTCAATTGATTTTTTATAGAGAACGGCAAGGAGGAAGGATAGTAAAGAAGGTAAAGGCCGAAGGTGAAAAAGCCAGTTGACTTTTCGTTATTCCCTGCTATATACTACGCTCAGCATACGTGGACAGGCAAGTTCGCATGCTGTGGTAGATATCCAATACCCGTAGTGCTCGGATATCTACCACTTTCAAAATCTGTCACAGCAAAAGTTATACCGGATCCGAGGCATGCGGCAATAGGCAGCATGAGTAGAGCGAATTATTCGCTTTACGGAAATGCCCCGTACAGGAAAAGTGAAAAAGTCTCCCGATTATTTCAGGGGTTATCTGGATTGATGCCAATGAAGGGACCTTCTTGAAGAAGGTGAGATGGCTGTTAATCTCTTCTGGAAGTTCTACGGAGATTTTCAGGAATTTCTGAAGTATGAATAAAAATTAATTTTATTAGATCAAATCTAAGTAAAAAAGGAGGATAAAATGTTAGGAGAAGAGAAAACAAAGCTTGTAATTGCATCCACTACAAGCACACAGAATTCAGGACTTTTTGATGTTCTTATCCCTGCTTATGAGAAAACAACTCTCTACGGGGTAAAAGTTGAAATAATCGCCGTAGGTACAGGCAAGGCTATACGGGTCGCCAAGAAAGGTGAAGCAGATATGTTGTTTGTACATGACCCCTTCCGGGAGGAAAAGTTTATTGCTGAAGGATACGGTGTGAACAGAAGGGTAGTGATGCACAATGATTTTGTTATTGTCGGTCCTGCTAAAGATCCCGCAGGGATAAAAAAATCAAAAACCGCTATCGAATCATTTGAAGAAATTGCAGAGAAAGGATCTCCCTTTGTATCACGTGGTGATGATTCCGGAACAAATATCAGAGAATTAGATATCTGGGAAGATGCCGGCATTAATCCGAAAGGAAAGGGATGGTACCTTGAGGCAAGTGCCAATATGGCTGATACGTTACTTATAGCCAAGCAAAAGGGGGCATATACACTGACTGATATGGGGACATTCCTCAAATATGAACCCGAGCTTGATCTGAAGATCCTGTTCAGAGGTGATCCTGTATTAAGGAACAACTACAGCGTTATCGCAGTCAATCCTGATAAATTCCCCAAAGTAAAATATAGAGAGGCAATGGATTTTATTGCCTTTGTTACATCACCTGAAGGACAGCGTTTAATTGCAGATTATAAGAAGCAAGGTTTCAATCTTTTCTATCCGGATGCAATCCCATCTGTGATGAATAAAAAATAGCACAATCTGTTCGGAGGGAGAAATGAAAATAAGGGCTGTTTCTTTATTCATTTTGTTTACTGTTGCTTTAGCTGTAGGTCCTTCAATTTCTTTTGGCCGGGAAAAATGTACAGAAGTATATGGAAGCGGTACAAATAAATTTTCCCTTGCCACAGGAAGCCCCGGTGAACTCGGAATCCTGAGAATTCTCGGGGAAACTTTTAGCAAAGGTATGAACGCGACCCTCTGCTGGATAAAAGCAGGATCGGGGGATTCTTTAAAGTTCTTGAAAGAAAAGTCTGTTGATATGATCATGGTTCATGCTCCTGATGCTGAAAAAAAGGCAGTGGCAGAGGGCTGGGCAACAAAAAGGATCCTTATTGGGTCTAATGAATTTTATATTGTTGGTCCGCCAAACGACCCTGCAAAAGTTTCTGGAACTAAAAGTGCTGTAGATGCCTATACGCGAATTGCAAATGCGAAGACAGCGTTTTTCTCAAGGGGAGATAACTCAGGCACACACAAAAAGGAGTTGGCTATCTGGAAGAAAGCCGGCATATCCCCTTCGGGGGACTGGTACATTGTTACAAAAGATTTTATGACGGCAACGCTGAAGAGAGCAAATAACGAAAAGGGCTACTTTATGACAGACAGCAGCACCTGGGTTGCAGAGAAAAAGAATTTACCCAGTCTTAAAATACTCTTTAGAGGAGACAAATTTCTCGTAAATACCTATCATGCCCTTTCGCAGCCGGCGGGTGTAACACCGGGAGCATCAACAGCGGCAAAGTTCACGGATTTTGTGGCTTCCGAAAAAGGACAAAAGATTATCAGAGATTATGGTAAAAAGTTGTACGGCGAGGGGCTTTATAATGATGCAGCATACGCGACGAAGTATGAAGATTAGCTCAAGCGATCAACTTTTTAATTCAACGGAAAAGGAGGAAAGATCATGAAGAGGATAGCACTGTTTCTTGTATTTCTTGCTGTGATCGGGACTTACCCTGCAGTCAATGCATCAGCCGAGAAAGAGATCATCTGCTCATCAACAACAAGTACTGAAAATTCGGGGCTGTTCGGTTACATCTTACCCATGTTTGAGAAAAAGACAGGAATAAAGGTCAAAGTGGTCGCCCGTGGCACGGGAGCCGCCATAGAAATGGGCAAGAGGGGTGATGCAGACGTTCTCTTCGTTCATGCGAAAGAACAGGAACTAAAGGCCGTCCAAGAAGGGTACTTCGTTGACCGTCATGATGTGATGTACAACGATTTTGTCATTATTGGCCCTTTGGGTGATCCCGCAAAGATAAAAGGGATCAAGTCTGCATCCGAAGCATTTCGAAAAATTGCAGAAGGGGGCTATACCTTTGTTTCCAGGGGAGACAACTCAGGGACAAACGTAAAGGAACTGGCTATATGGAAGAAAATCGGCATTGACCCAAAAGGGCAGAAATGGTATCTCGAAGTAGGTCAGGGTATGGAAAAGACGCAGAGGATCGCCAACGAAAAGCGGGCCTATACCCTCACAGACAGGGGTACCTGGCTTGCAACAAAAGACAAGGACAGACTGGAGATGATAATTGTCCTTGAAGGAGATCCCATCTTATTTAACCAGTATGGAGTGATGGCGGTGAATCCTCAAAAGCAAAAGCATGTTAAATACAAAGAGTCGATGGAATTTGTCAACTGGCTCATCTCAAAGGAAGGACAGCAGGCCATCGGATCTTTCAAAGATAAAAAAGGAAATCAATTATTCATCCCCAATGCAAAATAACATAGGAGGAGGTTGCCGATGAGGAAGTTGAGTCTTTTTTTAGTCGTTGTTTTTGCCATAACATCATGGGTATTACCAGCTAAGGCAGCGGACCCGGGACAGATTGAACAGCTTAAAAAACAGATGGAGCAATTGATAGAAGAACAGACTATCCTGAAAAAGAAGATAGAGGAATTGGAAAAAACACAAGTTGAAACCCGGACCAGGACTGTAGAGGCGGAAAAAAAGGTGGCAGAAGCTGAAAAGAAGGGATTACAGGCCGGATACAATAAAGGCTTTTATATAAAGACCAAGGATGACAATTTTCTCTTGAAGACTAATGTATTCGTTCAGTTCCGTTACACCTATCTGGATTTTGACAAAATAGTCGATGCCAATAGTGAAAATTGGAGCAATTTCTTCATGAGACGCGCGAGGGTCATTTTTAGCGGCAACGCGCCGAATCAGGACTGGACATATTTCATTCACATTCAACTGGAGCCCACCAGCGCCGTCAACCTTCATGATGCATATGTGACATGGAAGAAATATCCATATGCCCAGATTCAGTTCGGTCGTTCAAAACTTCCTTACGGCCTTCATTTCTGGCAGTCAGCAATTTACCTTAACGGAGTTGAAAGAAGTATATTTTCCGGCGAGACAGACGTGAACAGTAAGTGGCCGGGCGGCAATGCCAATTTCCCGGTAAGCACTGAAGATAGCGTTACAAAATTTCCTGTCGGCGGATTTAATCTCTTCAGGTCGCAGGGTGTTCAGATGCAGGGTGATGTTAATCTCTTTGACCGGGAAGGATTCCTGCAATACTGGGGCGGTGTTTATAACGGGAGAGATTCAAAGGGGCTTGCCAACCTTGACAGCAAGATGTTATGGGTGGGCAGAATCTCTGTAAATCCCTTCGGGAAATATAATCTCCTCCAGGAGGGAGACATTGACTACAGCGTAACCCCGAAGGTCTGTTTCCTTGGCTCCGTCTATCACGATACCGACAGGTTGAACCAGATCCGCAGTTCAACCGACGGAACTGCGAAATCAGTGCCTTCCTACGATGTAACAGGGACCGGCTATGATCTCGCTGCCCTGTTGAGATATCGAGGATTTTCTCTTGATGCTGAATATGGCTATGACCGGTTTGAGCAGGAAAGGTCCGGCGGAAATACATGGGACAGATTTGCGTATAGATTTGATGCCGGTTATTTTGTAGTTCCAAAGAAATTTGAGGTAGTGGCGAGATATGCATATGTCGTGCGTATGGACGACAATAACGTGGCCAAATCACTTGCTTCAGGTCTGGGACTGGTGAGCATCAACGGCGGGAAAAACAATGCCATTGAAAAAAACCTCCAGGAATTTACAGTCGGGTTGAATTATTATCTCTATGGTAATAACATCAAATTTTTTGTTGATTACAGTCTTTTGAGGAGAGAATTCTCTCCCGTTCCGGGCTTAACTGTCCCGCGTGACGACCAGCATGACAACAGAATCAGGAGCATGGCGCAGTTCTACTTTTAAAACTTAGTGAGGCCGAAGATCAAAACCTTCGGCCTCAAATATTTGGGAATCAATACTTCAATCTTTTATGGTTATCCGTGTATTCAATTACAGAAGGATTATGAATAACGGGAAAATTTCAGTTACTTAAATCTCCACTAATTTGAACGATAACGTAAAATATTTTTCGCACAATTGAGTCATGATGAGACCTCAATTGAAAGCTACATCAGGATTGAAATGGGAATCGCCACTGCATTAGATCTTATAGGCGCG
>Ga0153915_10002786_pt1 | contig 15954 bp, 15 predicted proteins | sample Opewatmetagenome_2_FD_107003 | JGI IMG/M metagenome (GOLD analysis project Ga0153915, IMG submission 107003) | Freshwater wetland microbial communities from Ohio, USA - Open water 3 Core 3 Depth 3 metaG | ecosystem: Environmental > Aquatic > Freshwater > Wetlands | place: USA: Ohio, Lake Erie...
CGGATGGCGCACTCAATCCTGTCGGGTTGCGATAATTGGTCGCTCCCGAGGTACGAGGCCCCCCTCTCCAACGCCCCCCAATATGCCTGTGACCAGCCGGCAGTTTGCTTTTCCGCGAGGAAGTCCGCCTGTGCGGCAAGGGAATCCACGAGACGGCGGAGGATCGCTGTTCGGAGGTCAAGTATTTCCTTCTTCTCGCGCTCCCGGGAGAGGACCCCCGCTCGATCGTCCAAGGCCCGGTACGCGGAAATCAGGATCACGAACCGGTCGTTGTCGAACGCAAGGGCTTCCCGGGCCATCCTGGAGATCGTTTCATCGCGAACGCCATTTTCCTTCTCGCGAAGGATATTGAAATGCTTCCGGACGATCTCCCGCGATTCATCCGCCGCCAGCCGAAGCGCCTCCAATTCCTTCAGGAACCGACCCAGGTCCGCGAACAGGCGTGAGGCGGACAGGGTGTCGTCCCCTTCGTCCAACCGGGCGATCGGCTCCCTTCGCTGGCGGATTTTCCCCTCGATCTCGTGGATCTCAGCCTGTGCCTGCTCCAGTCTGGCCAACAGGCGATACCGTTGGATGGGGTGAGCGAGATTCTCGAGAAGCTCCAGTTTTTTCCCCTGCTCTTCCACGAGGCGGTCTGCATTGTCGCCGTCCAGCGCCGCCCGCTCGATCCGGAGAATGATTTCGTCGATTTCTCCGGGGGAGGCGCCCTTGGGCCCGGGAATCGGCGGGGTCGACGACGCCGCGCCTCTGGCACGCAGAACGGAATGGTCCAGGACGAGAAGCTGGGCCATCAGCTCCACGATGCCGGCGCGGGCAACCTGCGGGTCATCGCCGGCCGCACCCGCGAGGAGGGATTGGCGAAGGGATCTATGGCTCTCTATTTGCCGGTAGAGGAATTCCGCCGTTTCGCTTCTCTTCGGAGATTCGGCAGAATGCCGGGATACGGATGAAGCGAGGTTCCCGAGTTCATCGTTCGCACGATCAAGATAGCCGACGGCGGTTTCGAAATGGCCACGCTCGCGGGAGAGCCCCCCCATCAAGAGGTAATAGAGGATTCGTTGTCTCGGGGGTAAACCTGCAAGAACCTCCGGAGGGGGAACCGACGCTTCGGAACTGTTATCGCTTCCCGACAACGAGGACCCGATGATGTCGTAGGGGTCCTCGCTCTTCTCGATAAGCTCCTTGAAGAGCCGCGCCGACTCCCCGAGTCGCCCTGCCGACAACAGCAACTCCGCTTCCGAACGCATCGCCCTCCTGGCCAGGAATTCCCCTCCTGGCAAGTCCTTGACCGTCTCCCGGACGCGTCGAATGACTTCCAGGGCTCCCTTGTCGTCTCCCGTCTCCGCCGCAATCTGGCCGATTCCGTAGATCGCGTAGGGGAAGAGCGGGCTTCGCGGTTCGATCTGCGCGAGGACCGCCGAACCGTCGGAGAGTCGCCCTGCCAGCCGCAACGACGTGCCGTAGGCATACAGGATCATCGGGGTCCGAACGCCTGCACGCAACGCCGTTTCGCAGATGGCCAGCAGCGTCTCCGGGTCCGTCTGACCGAACCGATCCGCGATGATCCCCTCGAAGAGATGTGCTGATTCCTCGCGCGAGATCTCGCCGAGGTGGATCCTTTTTTCGAGGAACTCGGCCGCTTCGCGCCGAAGTCCGAGCGAGGAGCACCCTTCGATGAAGCCGAGGATCTGGGGCCGTTCCATGCGGTCGAAGTCCGAGAGACGCGCGATCTCCGTGATCGAACTCCCGGCGAACGACGGCAACGAGCAAAAGATGAGGAGCAGGGACGACAGAATGACGATGGGGCAAAAGCTTGAATTCGACTGCGCTATGAATGACGATGCGGGTTCATATCCGGAATTCGACTTCATCCCCTACCTCGGTCCCCGTTCTTTCGATCGTGCCCGCCGGCAGTTCGAGGACCCCCCGCGCCTTCCAGAAGATCCTGGAAATGCGGTTCCTTTGGAAATGCCTGTATAATCCCTCCACCCTGTAGCCTCCGTCGAGGAACAACACGTCGAATTCGAACCGCATCCCGAAAGAGTGGATGCTGTTGCAGGGAGAGATCCAGATCCCCTCGCCGGTGGAGAGGCCCTCTGTCCCCAGAAGGCCTCTCCACCGGGAGAAGAAGGTTGTGGCTTCCCGGACCATGTCGCCGAGAACGATGTCCCGGGTTATGTTTCGAACCTCGCTCAAACCGACCGGATCCGGGAAACGTCTACCTTTTCGTCTTGCCTACTCTCCGCGACCTCACATAGAGATAAAGGCCAAGAACTACCACAAAGACCACCACCCAGGGCAACGCTGCGTCCCAGTGCATTTGGTCCCCTCCTTTTTAAAATTCCTTCCCTCCTATTTCTGACTGATGGGAAGGAGCACCCGAATGATCTCCATCACTCCCGGCCCCAGGATCACGATGAAGAGCGCGGGGAACAACAGGAACACAAGGGGAAAAACGAGCTTGATCGTCGTCTTCGCCGCGGCTTCCTCCGCCTTCTGCCTGCGTCTTGTCCTTAAAGAATCGGAGTGCACCCGGAGCGATTGGGCGAGGCTTGTTCCGAGTTTCTCGGTTTGAATCAGCATTGCCACGAGGGACGCGACGTCTTCGACGCCGCATCGCTCGACCAGGGCGCGGAGTGCATCCTGTCTCGGCTTCCCGGCCACCATCTCCCGGTTGACGATATCGAACTCTTCACTCAATGTTGGACTGGAAAGCTTGAACTCTTCCGTGATCTTCACGAAGGCGGCGTTCAACCCGAGTCCCGCCTCCACGCAAACCACCAGGAGGTCCAAGGCGTCGGGGAGCGAGTCCGATATTTGCTCCTGCCGTTTCCTGATCTTCATGCGAAGGAGCGTATCCGGGAGAAGGAAGCCGGCTGCCAGCGCCACGAATACCAGGAAGAAGATGGATCGATTCGCCATACCGGTCGTCATTCCATACAGCAAGGCGAAGACCGCGAGGAGGATCGGGAACCCGATCCTTGCAGCCCAGTAAATGGAATACGAGATCGGCTTCCGGTAACCCGCGTGGTTGAGCAACAGACGGGCACCGACCAGTTCCTTCGCCGTGAGGAGTTCCACGATCTCGTCTTTTCGCGGATGTTTCCTCGCAAACCGATTCCGGATTCCCTCCAACCACTTTCCCGTGTTCCCGTAGAGGATTCCCGAACGGGCCTTGCCAGTGGTTGAAGATGCCAACTCCTTGAACCTTTCGGGAACGGACTCCCTCCGGCCCTCTATCCAAAGGTACAACGCCACGACCGCGAGAATCCCCGCGAGGAAGACCGTGAAGGAGACGAGGAATATCAAGCGGTTCCTCCCTGGATCAAATCTTGATCCGGATGATCTTCCGGATGACGAGCATGCCGGTGATCTGCATGACCGCGGCAATGCAGATCAGGATCCTCCCGGTCCCTTCCACCCAGAGGGGCCTGATGTACTGCGGATTGAGCATCCCGATCAGGAGGCCGACCGCAATAGGGAGAAACGCAAGGATGCCTCCCGTCAAACGCGCCTGGGCGGTGAAGATCTTAAGCTGGCCCTGGATGCGAAATCGCTCGCGGATCACATGGGAAATCTTGTCGATGATTTCTGCGAGGTTCCCCCCCGTTTCCCTCTGGATGAGGATGGCGGTGACGAAGAACTTGACATCAAGACTATCGATCCGCTCCGTAAGCCCGATAAGCGCCTGTCGCAACGGAATACCGAGATTCTGCTCGTCGAATACTTTCTGGAACTCGGGGCCGATCGGGGAGGGCATCTCCTGGGCGACAAGCTGGATGGCGCCCGTGAAGGAATGACCGGCGCGAAGCGACCGGGCGAACATCTCCAGGGCATCCGGAAAATGGCTCAGAAATGTCTTGACGCGAAGGCGCCTCTTGAAGTTCACCACGATATTGGGAATGCAGGACAGGAGCAAGCCGACCACCGACGACACCAGGAAAGGCCAATGGAGGAACATCCCCGCAACCGGGCCGGCGACCAGCAGGACAGCCGAGAGGAGGACGAAGGTTCCCACATTGATTTCGAGATCGGCCTGTTTCAACCGTTTGTCGATCCGGACCGCGAGGTTGATGTGCGACAGGATCCGGTTGAGGCTGGGGACATCGCTCATCAGTTCCGTCTTCAGGTACTCGGGAATCTCGGAAGTATGAAGGGTCCGCAATTCCAGCAACGACAAACGTTTCTTGACCTCGGCCTTCTCCGCGCGGGCCGGTCCGATAAGGTAATACCCTGCCAGGACGGCCACAAGGGTCAGGACGAACACAAGTATCGGGATCCCTATCATGTCCGTATCCTCGTCACTGCTTCCTGTTCGCGAAGATCTCGGATCCGAGGCGGAGGCCTGCGGTATGGATGACGTCAAGGAATTTCGGCCGGACTCCCGTGGCTCGGAATTGCCCGACGACATTTCCTTCCTGGTCGAGCCCCTGCTTCTCGAACACGAAGATGTCCTGCATCACGACGACATCTCCCTCCATGCCCGTCACCTCGGTGACCTTGACGATCTTGCGGGTGCCGTCGCTCAACCTGGCCACTTGGATGATGACATTAAGCGCGGAACTGACCTGCTCCCGGATTGCCTTCGGGGGGAGCTCGAACCCCGCCATCAGGACCATCGTTTCCAGGCGGGCGAGCGCGTCCCGCGGGGCGTTGGCGTGGACCGTGGAGATGGAGCCGTCGTGCCCCGTATTCATGGCCTGGAGCATGTCCAGAGCCTCTCCGCCCCGGACCTCTCCCACGATGATCCTGTCGGGCCGCATGCGCAGCGCGTTGCGCACCAGGTCCCGCTGGGTCACGCTGCCCTTCCCTTCGATGTTCGGCGGACGGGTTTCGAGCCGCACCACGTGCTCCTGTTGAAGGATCAGTTCCGCGGAATCCTCGATGGTGACGATCCGTTCGGTATTCGGAACCGATGCGGAGAGAATATTCAGGAGCGTCGTTTTCCCCGCACCCGTTCCCCCGGAGACAAGGATGTTCAGCCGCGCCTTCACCATCGCTTCGAACGTTCCAGCCATCTCCTCGGTCAGCGACTTGTTGGCGACCAGGTTCTCCATTCTCAGGGGATCGATGCCGAAACGGCGGATGGAAAGCGAGGGGCCGTCAAGCGCAAGGGGCGGAATAATCACGTTTACGCGGGATCCATCCGGGAGGCGCGCGTCCACCAAGGGAGTGGATTCGTCGACGCGCCGGCCCACCTTCGATACGATCCTCTCGATGATCGTCATCAGGTGGTCGTCATCCTTGAAAGTGACCTCCGTCTTATGGAGCTTCCCGTGCTTTTCGATGTACACCTGCCCCGGGCCATTCACCAGGATGTCGGAGATGTCCGGATCCTGAAGCAGCGGTTCCAGGGGACCCAGTCCGAGCGTCTCGTGCTGGATTTCGAGGACCAGGCGCTCCCGTGCCGCCCGTGTCAATGGAATGTTTTCCGCGGCGATCAAGTTCTCCACGACTGCCTTGATGATGCCGGACAGCTGTTCCGGGGAGAGCTCGGAGACCGTCGAGAGATCGAGCCTGTCTATGAGCTTCCGATGGATGCTGCTCTTCAGTTCCTGGTAGGCCGCGATCTCCGCGCCCACCGCACTCCTTCGCTGCGCAAGGTCGCCGAATGCCGCCGTCGCGGAATGCCCGTTCTTCTTCGCCAGCCAATCGGTGACCGTCACTTCGTGCTCCTTTCAGCATTAAAGATCCTGTCCAGGAACCCTCTTTTCTTTCCCTGGTGCTCAGCCCTTTTGTCTCCTGCCTCTGTCCCCATCAGCAGATCCGCCAGTCGCCGGAAACTCCGGGTGACCTCCTTGTCCGGGGCGATCTCACGGAGAAGTTTCCCACGGTTGACCGAAGAAATCACGGTGGGGTAGTCGTTTGGAATGGCGAAGAAGACGGGGCACGTCATGATCCCCTCGATGCTCTCCCTCGGGATTTCATCGTTCGCCAGATAGCGGCTCAGGACGAGCCGGACCCGTTCGTCGCGAATCCCGATGCGGCCGAACAGGTCCAGGCATTTCTGCGTGTTCTTGAGGGACGGCAGATTGAGCAGCGTGACCAGCAGGACGATGTCCGATTTCTCCAGCGCTGTCAGCGTCCGCTCGTCGAACTGATGCGGCGTATCCACGATAATGAAATCGAACATGGACCTCAGGGTATCCAGCACATCCCTGACCTGCCCCGCCAGAATCTGCTCACCATCCTCGATCGTCGGGGGGTCCGCCAGGATATAGACACCCGAGGAATGTTTCAGAAGCAGGGTATGGAGGAAGTCGTAGTCCGCCTTCTCGGCGTTCTTCGCAAGGTCCAGGATGGAATAGGTGGGGTTCACGTTGAAAAACATCGTCACGTCCCCGTGGGAGAGCACGAGGTCGACCACCACCACCTTCTTTCCGTGAAAACGAACCAGGGCGTCCGCGAGGTTGACCGCGATCGTGGTGGTGCCGTTCCCCCCTTTATTGCTGAAGACGGAGACCACCCTCCCGCCCCCGCCGCCCGTCGGCTCCTTAAGAGTCTTCAGCTTGAATACCTTCTCGGCGGCCGCTCGCAGGTCCATCTCTCTCAGGGGCTTGCAGAGGAAATCGTGCGCCCCCGCCCGCATCGCCTGCAGGATGAGGTTGGCGTCGCTTTTATCGGACAGGGCGATCACGAAAAGCGATGGGAAATCCCGGGCCAGCAGGGAGATCGAATTGATGGCGTCCGCCGGATTCTGCCCCAGTCCGACGATGACCATCTCGGGGTGATGTTTCTGGATGATCTCGACGCCGGTCTTAGGGGAATTGGTCTTCCAGCGCACCTCGATGCTGCCGATCTTCCGGGCCAGGATGTCGATCTGGCGGATCGCCTCCTGGTCCGATTCGATGATCAGGCAACTGGTCCGTTTCGTCATCGTGCGCCTATCGCACCAGCCGAATGTTCAATACCGGTGTCCCGGCGGCCCCCGGATCGGATCCGCCCCCTCCCCATCCGCCCACCGTGATAAACCTGCCGACGACGGTGCCGTTGTTCGGAGGAAAATATTGAATATCCTGTATCCAAAAACCCACGAACCCTAATGGCTCGAAGCTCGTCTTGCCGGGGCCGGGCGTGTGAATCCCCCCTTCGATCGTTCCGGTGGGATCATAGATCGGTACTCTCACCACGCGTGAAGAATCCTGCCAGTTTCCTGCCGCAGGTTCACCATCCTTAAACCAACTATAACTGTCGCTGTCCGGGTATCCTCCGCCACTGTCCGATACCCATGTCGAATCAGGATCGCCATTCATAAGACTGTTCGGATCTTGCCAACCGGGTTTATTACCCAAGTACGCACCATCCCCGTAATATGAGTCCGGTGCAACCGGCGAAATAGTGGGACCGACCATATTCCCCGGTTCTGTAGGCAAAACAGGAAGAGGATCATTGATGTTTACTGTGAAATCACAATCACACGAATGCGTTATCAGATAACTGTAAAAATTTGCTCCTGGGCCGATGTTAGGGTGACCATCCGGGCAGTCGGCAACAATGTTATTTAAATCCATCCCGAAAAAATTTCCGGGATTCATCTTGTTATTCGCGTCCCCGATCTTCAATACCTGAAGGCTGCCTTGACAGAGGAAGTTATCTCGCTCTGACCTTGACCCAACAACATCATGGGTTGTATAGCTCCATTGCGTGGGGCTCCCCTTGCTTTCGCACTCGGCAGCGGTAGGGGGAGGCCATGAAAAGGTCTCGCCTGCATCGAATTGCCCGTTGCTATTGTTATCCACCCAGGGAATCGGTATTCCCCAGGGTACGACGCACTTCACTTTCTCGGTGACGGGAAACGCTTCGGCGACGGCAAAGGCACTGACCGCCGCATTATCTCGGCCAAATATGCGGGCGAAGAACAGGCTCACCGTTCGATTGGTATCGACCCGAATGCGTTTCGGATTGGTTAGAGGAAAAGAGACCAATACTTCGTTGTCGATCAGCACCGACTGGGCGACAAGATCCCGTGTCGACAAATCCAGCGCGCGCGCCGTGGCAAGAGCCCTGGTAGGCAGGTCGTTGGAATCTTGACCCGTGTCTTTAAATGCGGATGCGCCCGCCAAGGCCCCGGCGTCCGCGCAGCGCTGCAATTCGTGCCGGACGGACCAGAGGTACCCCAGGTCCACGGCGAGTGCCACCGCGCCCAGGAGCGCGAAAATGGCAACGGCCAGGATGACGAGAATTTGTCCTCGCTTGCCGCGTCGCATCGAATGCCTCCTTGCCCCACTCATGGCGCCGTTACGGGAGCAGGCTCGAATCGGTTTCCTCCGGCTTTACCGTCTCAGTGGGAAGCGACGGGATCTCGTCTTTGTTGAGAGGCCGGACGATCTTCGGCGTCACCATCACCATCAGCTCGGTTTCGTCGTTGCTGAACCGGGTGCTTCGAAACAGGGCGCCCAGAATCGGGATGTCCCCAAGAACCGGAATTTTGGATACCTGCCTGGAAACCTCGTTGTTGATCAGACCGGCGAGCACGAAGGTCTGGCCGTCCGCCAATTGAAGACTCGACTCCGCCTTCCGGCTTTTCAGCGCCGGGATCCGGAAGCCCGAGAGGACGACGGCATTCGCGAAATCGAGTTGGCTCACTTCCTGGGCCAGCTTGAGGTAGATGTCTCCGTTGGAGGCGATCTTGGGCTGGAAACCAAGCCGCACGCCGAACTCCTTGTAGACCACGCTCACGGAGCTCGCCCCGGCCGCCGCGGTGCTGTAAACGACCGGGAACTCTCCCCCGACGAGGAATTTCCCCTCCGCGCCGCTGGCAACGACAAGGTTGGGCTCGGCCAGGGTCTTCAGCGCCCCCTTGTCATGGAGGACCCGGACCAGAGCCGCGAATTTCGGGGTTCCGCCGGGAGTGGCCACGAAGATATTCGACAGGTCGCTCAGGCTGGCATCGAGCGTACCATTGGCCGTACCGAAGTCCCGGATGGAACCGGTGATGGGACTGAAGCTCCCCGGGGGGTTTAGGGCGGCGTGAACGATGCCGCCGTCGATCGCCGGTTGCAGGAGCAAGTTGAACCCGAGCTCCTTGGCCAGGGAGCGGTCGACTTCAGCCACCCGGATCTGCAGAAGTACCTGCTCCAGTTTCTCCACTTTGAGAAGGTTCACGACGTTCTTGACGTTCGCCTTGGCCGCCTCGACCAGACGGTTCTGCACCATCTCGGAATTCACGGTCCCCGAGAGGACGAGGGTGTCTCCCGAGGCTGTGACCTCGAAGTTCGCGTCGGGGGCGATCTTTTGCAGGTTCTCGCGCACCTGTTCCACGTATATCCCGACGACCACATCCACCGTCGTAGGGACCTCTTCCTCGCTCCAATAGACAAGCGTCGTCGTTCCCGCGCTCTTGCCGATCACGACCATCTGCAGGGGGGTGACGACCTCCACGTCGGCGATTTCGGGCTTGGCGATCGAAACTCTCTTGACGCGGAAGGGGCAATTGATCAATACGGATTGATTCGCGTAGACTGCGACCGATTTCCCCGGGGGCTTCGCCGAGGCCTCTTTCTGGGCAGCGCTTGCCCAAACGACGCCGAGGAGTGCAAAGAAGAGCGCAAGAATGATGACCGCCAGTCCGATTCGCCTACCCACTCCTCACCCCCTTCAGGACGTTCGTTCTGCGATCCCTAATCGAACTTCTCCTCCGAACGTTTGTTCCCCCTCATGACCTCGACGACGTGCTTCCTCTTCGGCGGCGCCTCGACGGTCTGCGCCGGCCGTGCCGCCCTCTTTGAGAGGCGCTTCGACTTGGGCGAATTGTCCGCCGCCGGCGCCGCGGGCGCGAACCGGAACGATGCCAGCAGGCGCGCCTTGTCGCTGCCGGTCGTCACGACGTTGTCGTTATCGGCGAAGTTGCGGAGGACAAGCTGTATCTTTCCGTCGTTGCTGGCAAGAGCAAGTTTCTCCGAATCCTCCGGCGTCACCGCAAGCGTGACGGTGTTCACGGTGACCGGCTTGTTCTCCTTCTGCTCGATCACCTGGCCTGCCGCGAGAACCTGGATGTTTTCGAGAACGATCTTGGATATCTGTTCCGCCTGGCGTTGACCGGCCGTCGTGGTCACCACCACGTCGACCCGGCTGCCGGGAATAATGAAACCCCCCACTCCCACGACCTCGTTCACCTTCACGGAGAACGCTCGCATCTTGGGGGGCACCTTCAGCGAAAGGATCCCCGAACCTGCTCCTGCTGCCGGCACCAGTTTCGACTCGACGATCGGCTCTCCCCGGACGAAATCCCGCAAGGCCATCCGTCCCACTGCCGATTTCGCATCGGCATATGCGTCCCTTGGATACGTTTCCTTCGGCCATGCGGAAATGCCAACCTGGTTCGGGTTGATCGTCGACCCGAGAGGGATGTCCACCTTGGCGACGACGATCCCCACGGTCTGAAGCCTCGACGTCTCCGCCATCCTGCTTTTGTCCGACAGGAACTTGTAGGTCCCCGCGCTGGCGAGCAGTGCCAGGATGGCTGCCACCACAACGACCAGGATGATTCGCGTCCGGTTCATCCGAATTTATCTCCCTTTTAATGTTCCATGCGCATGGACGTGGTGCTCACGAGCGTGGCGTTGTCCAATCCGGGGATAAAGCCGCCGAAAATCGCATGAAATTGATGCGTAACCGTCGCCGTGCAGATGCTGTACGCACCGTTATCAATGAACGAAACGCAGTCCGTGGCGGGGGACATGATGATTCCACCACTCGAGAGAATTTCCGCTGCACGGGCGCGCGCGGCGGCCTCGCCGCCGTCCGGGACGACATAGATCCTCGCCGCCTCGCGCGCCGCGCCCGTCATGATGTTCTTCGTCATCCAGGCGCGGCCGAGCTCGACCAGGCCCAACAATAACAGAAGAAGAATTGGAACCACGAGGGCGAATTCGACCAGGCTCTGCCCTCGTGTCGCGTGCAGCTTCATTCCCCATCTCCCCGAAAAGAAGAGAGGATCCTCCGAGACCTCCCTTGCATGCGGCGGTTCCCGGAGGATCCTGTCGATACCCGCGTTTCCGCTTCCGACCCTGCAAGTCTCTCTGAATCCAACTGGATCTTGAGACGCCAATCTTCCATGAGATCCTGACCGCCTCGCTCACGAATCAGGAACCAAGTTCGCCGCACTTTTCCCTCCGCTGCAATCTTTCCCCGCCGGGTTTGACGATGGTCAAGGCCCGGCTCAGGGGATTTGGGCGGCGGCGAAGGAAATTGCGTTGCTGACTCCGCCCGCCAGGAACTGGAGGCTCAGCGCCAGCGCAACTGCAACCAGCACGAGGATCAACGCGTACTCCACCAGCCCCTGCCCTTCCTCGTACCGGATCCTCTCAAGGAATTTGGTCAACCTTTCCACCCCTCACACCAGAAACGGGAGTCGATGATACCACATCTTCTCTCTCTCTTTGCCCTTTCCCGGCAGGTACGCCTACGGGGTGGGGGTGATGGCGCTGACGGCATAGGAAAATGCGTTGCTGATTCCGCCGGTCAGTAACGTGAGACCGCCCACCAATGCCACCGAGACCAGCACGATAATCAATGCATACTCGACCAGTCCCTGCCCTTCTTCGTCCTTCATCATCGTCACGAATCTCTTCGCCATTTCCTCCTCCTTTGTTTAATAGAGCTAGCCGTTGGGTTGCATTTCCTTCATCCGAATTACCGACTCATGGATCGGGGCAAGACCCGGGGACCACCACCCCCTTCCGAAATGTCATTGGGCGTGCAAATAGCAAATAGCGTGCGAGAAGCCTTCAGGCGATAAAAAAAGGCGAATAAATCTTTATCCCGTTGTATCGAAAAAACTTTTCCGTATGCGTAAGGAAACAAATTCCCTACCCGTCCCTACATGGTGAAAATATTTTCACAACAAACGGTACTTTATTGCCAATATACCCTCACTGCAATGCACATTGAGTGCAAGGTCGGGGGATACCCCTCCAGCATTTCAGCCACGGAAACGAGTGTATTTTTGGGAAACAGGACTTGTTCATCGGGGCGGAATGACATTTGCTGTCTAGGGTCTATTATGGAAGGAGCTTCGGTAGCAATGATTCATATCCTGCTCGTCCTTTCCCTTGTCGCTCCCATGCAGGCGCAGGCGAAAACGACGGAGAACGTCCCCCCGGCTGTCTTGAAGATCCTTCACACCGCGGACGGCCGGGGCGAGATCTCGCCCTGTGGTTGAACGGGCGGGCAGCTTGGCGGTCTTGCCAGGCGCGGAAAGGCGATTCAAGACGCACGACGGGAGGGGGTGCCCACCCTTCTCGTCGAGTCGGGCGATTTCCTTTTCGATGGGAAACCCCGTGGTCCGGAGGAGATGGCGGCGGCAAGGGCAAAGGCCGATCTCATTCTGCGGGCGTATCGCCGCATGGGATATGACGCGGTGCTGCCGGGAGAGACCGATTTCTCGACGGGAGTCTCCTTCCTGCGGAAACACGGGAAAGAAGGGATACCCTGGACCTGCCTGAATCTCGTCTCCGCGCGATCGGGAAAACCGGTCTTTCCTCCCTTCCGGACATTATTGCGAGGCGGCATGCGGATCCTCATAACGGGGCTCCTTGCAGAAGATCTCTTCCGCAAAGGCGCCTTGCCGGGGATGGACTGGAAAGTCGTGCCTCCACGGGTAGCGCTCGCGGGGCTCCTTGAGGGCAAGGAAGCAGCCGGAGCCGACCTCGTCGTTGTCCTGACCCACATCGGCTCTTCCAGCGATCTCGCGCTGGCTCGCGCCACCAACCGCCCACTCCTTGTTTTCGGGGCCCACTCCGGGAACTCGTTCCGGGCGCCAGCCTTCGAATCCGGGGCCGTCATATTCCAGCCGCGAAGGAAGGGGACGCATCTGCTGGAGGTATCCGTGGGACGGACCGGGGGGACCGGAAGGAAAGACCGGCGCGATTTCGCGGATAGCGGCATGATCGAGCAATACAAGTTGAAGAAGCGGCAACTCCTGGACGATATGAAAGGAATGGAGGCGAAGAGGCGCAATCTCTACGAAAACGCGGTGGAAAGCCTCGATAACGCCATCCGGAGCGCGGCGGAAAAGCGTCCACTCTATTCCCGCATGATCCCCCTTTCCAGCGGCATTCCCGACGATCGGGAGATTGCGGCGATGGTTGCCGCATACAAGGCGTCCCTTGCCCGGCTCGCAAAAAGGGCGGACCGCGCGGAGCGGCGCTCCGGGAATTACGTCGGACACGCCGCATGTTCGGGCTGCCACGAGAAAAACTTTGCGGCCTGGAGAGACGAGGCGCATTCAGGTGCCTTCGAGACCCTGAACAGGCAGGGGGACGGCTGGAACCCCGACTGCCTCGGGTGCCACGTGACGGGGTATCGAAAAGGGGGCTTCCTTCTTTCGCTGCCCGCCGCTTCAAAGGAGTTCGGGGGAGTGGGATGCGAGGCATGCCACGGGCCGGGGAAGGGGCATCCCGGCCGCCGGATGTCGATTCCGGGAGCGAAGACGTGCGCCGGGTGCCACGCCCGTTTGGGACCGTTCCCGTTTTCCGAAAAGCGGCTTCTCCTGGGGTGCGTCAAGGTAGCCCGCGGAAGAAGCGTCGACCCCTGACATTGGGAGAGCATGGCGAATGTTGCGATCTCGTCTGCCGGATGAATATGTCGCACGCGACGACCTCTCTCGGGTCGAGAAAGGGAAAACGTTGGCAGCCCGCGATCGCCGGTTGACGGTGAGAGGCGCATTCCACGGTCTCATCGCGACTCTCGGATGGATCCTGTTCGTCTACTGGTGGCACCTCGTCATTCCGCAGGTCACCGGGCACGAGGCCTTCGCCGCCCTGGTTTTCATCGGGGCGGCATTTCTGGTCACGGTCGCCGTCACCCTGTCGTGGGTGTCCTATAACATCGGAATCTTCCGCCGCAAGGGGCCGCGCAAAGCGGTGCCCGACGTCTCGGAAAGCCGCGATGCCGACGTCCTCGGCAGGATGATCGACCGGCCCGCCGACGGGTCCCTGCTCCAGGCGCGGGTTATCGTGATCGCCGTCGACGGCGACAGGAAAAAGATCGCGCCGGGCGGCATCGCCTGACATGGACCTCTTGACCGGATATCTCGTTGCGTTCCAGCACACGGGACTCTACCTCGCGATGCTTCTCTTCTTCGGGTTCTACCCGGTCCTTTCCGCTGTCGTCTGGCTGACGACCTCGTTCATCTATTACTCCGGGAAAGAGAACCTGGACGAGGATCAGGAGGCCGGACTCTACGCATTGCCCGACCCGCCTCCCCGGGTATCCGTCCTCATCCCGGCGTACTGCGAGGAGAAGGTGATCGAGACCACGATCGAGGGGGCATTGCGCATCGACTATCCGAACTACGAGGTCGTCGTGGTCGACGACGGCTCCACCGACGCGACGGTGGACAAAGTCGCCCCTTACGTCGCGTCCGGGCGCGTGAGGCTCGTCAGAAAAACCGTGAACGAGGGCAAGGCGATGGCGCTCAACGACGCCCTGCCGTGCCTCAATGGGGAGATCGTGCTGACCATCGACGCCGACGCTGTAGTGGATCCCGGGATCCTCCGGCACGTGGTCCCCCATTTCTCCTCGGCCCGGGTCGCGGCGGTCACCGGCAACCCCCGCGTCCACAACCGGCGGACGCTTCTTTCGAAGATCCAGCTGATCGAGTTCACGTCGATCGTCGGGCTGCTGCGGCGGGCGCAGCGGGTGTGGGGCCGCATCCAGACCGTATCGGGAGTCGTCGTCGCCTTCCGGAAGAAGGCCGTCTTCGACGTGGGACTCTTCGACCCCTCGATGGCGACCGAGGACATCGACATGTCCTGGCGCCTCCAGAAGCGGTTCTGGGACATCCGGTACGAGCCCAAGGCGCTGGTCCGGATGCAGGTTCCCGAGACGTTGGCAACATTGTGGAAGCAGCGGAAGCGTTGGGCCACGGGACTCGGCCAGGTGCTCAGGCGTCACAGCGGCATCCTCCTGCACCGGAGGAACCTCCGGTTCTGGCCCGTCACCTACGAGGCAATCCTGTCGATCCTCTGGTCCTTCTGCTTCGTGACGCTCACGTCGCTCTGGATCTTGTCGTACGCGGTGGGCATCCCCCCGGTCGGGGCCGATCCGATCCCGAATTTCTGGGGGATGGTCATCGCGACGACGTGCATCGCCCAGCTGTCGGCGGGAGTTGTCCTCGACCGGCGGTACGACCGCTCGATCGTCCCTTACGCCGCTTACACGGTTCTCTATCCACTGATCTATTGGGCTCTCATGTCCACGATCGCCTTCCTCTATACGCCGATGGGACTTCTCCGGAAGCCGCCCCGGGTGACGCTTTGGAAGACGGAGCGGACATGAGCGGGCGATGGCGGCCGGCATTCCTTCCCGTCCTCTGCCTCGTAGCACTCGCTCTTCTTCCTATATCCGCAGGGCGGGTCCCGGCATCGGAAAGCCCGGCCCCGGGCGGCGCCGCCGGTTCCGACGCCGCGGCGCGCGCGGAGGCGCTCGCGGGCGAAGCCGTGCGTCACTGGGACGACAAGGAGTACGACAAGGCCATCGGGAAGTACCTCGAGTCGGTCCGGCTCGACCCGCGCGCCGAGTCGTACAGGTCTCTGGGCTGGCTCTACGCGGAGCGCGATCGTCACGCGGAGGCCGTCGTCGCCTTCCGGAAGGCGATCGCCCTTGACCCCTCCCTCGAGCCTGAGCTGCGTTTCGAGCTGGGCGAACAGCTCCTGTGGGCTGACAAGCCGAAAGAAGCGATCCCCCTGCTCGAGTCGGTCCACGCGGCGCGGCCCCGCGATGATGCGGCAACGCGGCGTCTCGCTCTCGCCTATCGGTGGGCGGACCGGCACGCAGGGGCCGAGGCCCTTTACAGGACCCTGCTGGCCGAAGACCCCGCGGACGCGGAATCGCGGGCGGGTCTTGCCTGGTCGCTCCTGTGGCAGGACCGCCACCGCGAGGCCAGTGTCGAGTTCACGCGGGCCCTCGCGAAAAACCCGAAGGACCCCGATGCCCTCGTGGGGCTGTCCC
>Ga0153915_10002787_pt1 | contig 15945 bp, 11 predicted proteins | sample Opewatmetagenome_2_FD_107003 | JGI IMG/M metagenome (GOLD analysis project Ga0153915, IMG submission 107003) | Freshwater wetland microbial communities from Ohio, USA - Open water 3 Core 3 Depth 3 metaG | ecosystem: Environmental > Aquatic > Freshwater > Wetlands | place: USA: Ohio, Lake Erie...
ATGCAATATTCCGGCATAAGACGCCATAAAGCGGGCGGAGAGGAACCGTCAGATCTCGCTGGATCTTAAGCCCTGACAGGCAACTGTGGCGCTCCGCCGCCCGCGGTTACAGGCTTGATGCCATGCCCTCAGCAGGCCGCCCATTTCACTCTTAAAAAAAGGACCTCCCATGCCGTCAAGCAGGCTTTTTTTATATGCAAGATCCTAACCGGACATTGCTGAAAAAAAATATATTTAATTGTAACTTTTTTGCTGATAAAAACGACTTTAACTAAGATAAACCCCTTGATGTGAGGGATTTGTATAGGTTGTATTTATTATTAAAAACATTTTTAAAAAAGGAGTAAATTATGCGTAAAGTTTTATTTCTGACCACTATGTTAGCATTCATTTTCACATCACCCGTATGGGCAGCGGACATCTCCGGAAACTGGACACTCAAGATGACAGGACCGCAAGGAGAAGAAACGGTGCCTTTGGTTATTAAGGCTGCCGGCGAGAATCTTACAATTACAGGCACCCACACGAGCTTTAAGGAAATGACCGGTACAGGTACACTAAAAGGGGATGCGATAACCTTTAATCTTAAATCTTCTATGGAATTTGTTTTTACCGGAAAAGTAACCGGAAATAAGATGGCAGGGACCAGAGAAGTTAAGATGGGCAGTGGTGGTGGACAAGGCGGCGCTCCTGCGGCTGGTGGACAAGGCAGTGCTCCTGCGGCCGGTGGTCAAGGCAGTGCTCCTGCGGCTGGTAGTGGACAAGGCGGCGCTCCTGCGGCCGGTGGTGGACAGGGCGGTCAAGCTGCTGCTGGTGGACAGGGCGGTGGACAGACTATGAGCAATGCCTGGACAGCAGAGAAGAAATAATTTTCTACGTATCAACTGGGAAATCGGGAGAGAATTTAAAATCAATTTATCGCTTCCGATTTCCTAAAGACTTCTCCTCTTTTTTTGCTTCCATGAAACTTTCTTCGAATTCATGAAAAAATTTATCTTTTTCTTTCCAAGCGGGTCCAAAATGTTTATTAAAATATACGCCCAAACGATCAAAAAAGCCCATCCAATTGGATTTCCATCTATCTAAGACAAATTTTTCAAGGAAATCCTTTAATTCAGGGAGTTTATCTTTCGGAAGGAAGAATACCGCACCTAACTGAATGGATTTTTTCAAGGCATCAATAGTGAGTGCATAGGCTGTGAACATGACGGTCGGAAACCCTTGAGATACCGATACCCTCAGAAGTTCAAAACCATTTACCCCCATAACATCAAGGATAACGACATCATATTTATATCCCAGAAGGTATTGAAGGGCGGTCTCATAATCAGATGCCTTGTGTACAAGACACATTTCAAGTTCGTCCCCTACAGCGTCCAGTATATCAGGTTCGTCATCAACCACAAGAATAGTCAAATCTTTTAAAGGGCTATCTTCAAAAATCATAATTAATTTAACCTCCGAAAGAAGTTAAACATCTTTCACTTTTATCTTGAGCAAAAGCATAGCTAGAGGCGGAAGCAGAAGGTTAAGTGAATATGGCTTTCCATGCCATGAGATATAATCCGCCTCAATGCCTCCGCCTAAACCCATATTTGAACCTCCAAAACAAGCAGCGTCAGAATTAATCACTTCTTTATAGAACCCGGGGCTGGGCACTCCGATTCTGTAATTAATCCTTGGCGATGGAGTAAAATTAAAGACAAATACAAGGCACTGTTTTCCTATCCTGTCTTTTCTTATGAAAGATACTACGCTCGCATCTCCATCGCGAAAATCTATCCACTCGAACCCTGAATGGTCATGGTCAGATTCATATAGGGCAGGTTCAGAATGATAGACATTGTTAAGTTCCCTTACAAAATTTTGAAGACCTCTATGTGGTTCATACTGAAGCAATTGCCATTGCAGAGTCTGATCATGATCCCATTCCAACCATTGACCGAACTCCCCTCCCATAAAAAGCAACTTTTTGCCTGGCTCGCCATACATATAACCCAACAGGAGACGTAGATTGGCAAATTTTTGCCAGTCATCTCCCGGCATTTTTGAAAGAAGGGATGCCTTCCCATGCACAACCTCATCATGTGAAAGCGGCAACATAAAATTTTCATGAAAGGCATAGAGGAGAGCGAAGGTCAGCATATCCATGTGATAGCGTCTGTACAAAGGATCTTTTGACATAAAAGTCAACATGTCATGCATCCACCCCATATTCCACTTGAACATGAATCCCAATCCCCCAAGGTGAACAGGAAGAGTCACTCCCGGCCATGCTGTAGATTCTTCAGCTATTGTTATTACTCCCGGGAATTGTTCATAGACTTTGGCGTTCATTTTTTTAATGAACTCTACGGCCTCCAGATTTTCTCTTCCCCCGTATTTATTGGGTATCCATTCTCCTTCTTTTCTGGAATAATCAAGATATAACATTGATGCAACCGCATCAATCCTGAGTCCGTCAAAATGGTATTTATCAAGCCAGAAAAGGGCGTTGGCGATTAAAAAGTTGCCGACTTCTTTTCTTCCATAATTAAAGATCAGGGTATCCCAGTCTTTTTGTTCACCCTGTCGGGGGTCTTCATGTTCATAAAGATAGGTGCCGTCAAAAAATTCAAGCGCATAAGCGTCTCTGGGGAAGTGTGCCGGCACCCAATCTAAAATAACGCCGATCCCTTCATTATGACAGCGATCGATCAGATACATAAGATCGTCCGGAAGTCCATGACGGGATGTAGCGGCATAATATCCTGTGACCTGATAACCCCACGAACCATCAAAGGGATGTTCCGCTAGTGGAAGGAATTCAATGAAATTAAAGCCCATATCTTTCACATATGGGATCAACTCATCGGCAGCCTCTCTGTAGGTCAACCAACGGTTAGCTTCTCCAGGCTTGCGTTTCCATGACCCAAGATGCACCTCATAAATAGACATAGGATGTCTAAAATAATCGATCTCTGCCCTTTTGGACATCCATTTCTGATCACTCCATTGATACTTGTCAATGTCATGGACAATGGCTGCGGTTTTTGGACGCTGTTCAAAACGGAAGGCAAAGGGATCTGATTTAGTCAGTATTATCCCTTCACTGGTGCGAATTTCAAATTTATAGAGCAAATCTTTATTTAGGTGCGGAATAAACAGCTCCCATATACCGGAAGGACCCCTGTTTCTCATCTGGTGTCTTCTTCCGTCCCATTGATTGAAATCGCCGATAACGCTGATCCTTGAAGCTGATGGAGCCCATACCGCAAATAAGACCCCCGAAACACCCTGATGTTTACATATGTGAGCACCCAGTTTTTCATATATCTTATAATTATTTCCTTGACCAAACAGATATAGATCATAATCGCTTAGAACAGGAAGGAATGAATAGCAATCGTAAAATCTTGTAATTACTCCTGCACCGAAATCAACCTTGAGATGATAAGGAAAGACATTTTTTACCCCGGTAAGAATTGCCTCAAAAAGCCCCTTCCTGTTTACAGGATAAGCCGCAATCTCTTTTTCAGGGTCAAGATCCTCTATGGATACACATTTTGCTCCAGGTAAAAAGGCGCGAACCACAACACCTTCTTTACCTTCATTTGATATCGGATGAGCGCCAAGCAGTGAAAAGGGGTCGGCAAAGTTTCCTGAAAGAAGCTCTTTTAAATCTTTATTTAAAGATGGTTTCAAATTCTTTCTCCGATATAAGATCAGGCAGATAAAATCACGCCCAGGTTACAAGCCCCATAATAAAGGGATTTTCGAGTTTGTTTTTGCTGGGCATTACTCGTACCGTGAATCCAAATCGTCCCGTGCCGACACACGGGATATTGCCTTTAAAAATGTATATTCCGTCCTCAAAGCCTTGGACATCCAAGGTGCCGGTGTCTCTTGCAGAGAATTCTCCTAGATGATCCAGGCGGCCATAATATGCCTCAACGTTCACATCATCAGGTTGAAGGGATCCTAACCTTATCTTTGCGGTTACTGCCAGGTATCCGCCTACCGGCAGTTCTGTGCACTGTTCTGAGGTCACTTCTATTACTGAAATATCGTTCCATCCTGTCATCAGTTTTTGTCGCCAAGAGGCCAGTTCCTTTGTCCCCTCAAAATCATTATTGCTTAAGATATTAAACCGTTTTGAACAGGGCAGATAATATCTGTCCATATACTCCTGGACCATTCTATGTGAATTGAAGACAGGAACAAGATATCTTAGGCCCGCACGCATCTTTTCAACCCAGTCCCGTGGGACATTGTCATGACTTCTGCGATAGAACATAGGGACTACTTCTTCCTCAAGGATATTGTAAAGCTCCATACTTTCAATATCGTCCTGTGCGTTAAGGTCATTGTATTCTTCCCCTTGACCGATAGCCCATCCGAAGGCATTGTTATAACCCTCGTCCCACCATCCATCCAGGATACTCAAATTCAGGGAACCATTGGCCAGGGCCTTCATTCCGCTGGTCCCGCATGCCTCCAGCGGACGGCGAGGGGTGTTAAGCCACACATCGCATCCTGATACAAGGACATGGGATACGTGGAAATTATAGTCCTCCAGAAAAACTATTTTTCTGCGAAATCGTTCCTGCCTTGATATGTGAATAATGGCTTTTAATAATTCTTTTCCTTCGTTATCCTGTGGATGCGCCTTGCCGGCAATTATTACCTGCACAGGATGATCCGGATTATTAATGATGCGATCAAGCCTGTCAGGATCCCTGAAAAGGAGGGTGGCTCTTTTATAGGTGGCAAAACGCCTGGCAAAACCAATGGTCATTATATCAGGGTTTAAAACTTCACTTGCTTCCAACACTTCCCTTGGAGAAGTACCCCTTTTATTCAGTTGTTCCACAAGGTGACCGCGAACAAATGCCACAAGATGCTCTCTGCACCGTTCATGTGATCGCCAGAGTTCAGAAGTGGGAATACGCTCCACCTGATCCCATAACCTTTCATTGTCCGGATCTTCCATCCAGTCCGGGCCGAGATACCTGTCAAAAAGGGCTGCTACATCTCTTGAAATCCATGTCGGGACATGGATTCCATTGGTAATATAATCGATAGGTACATCTTCAACTGGGTTATGGTGCCATATCTTTTGCCACATGGCGCGCGATACCTTTCCGTGAAGACGGCTGACCCCGTTAGCATGGGATGATAGTCTTAATGCCAGTGTGCTCATGCCGAATTTCTCACCTTCATCACGGGGATCCAACCTTCCATATCCAAGCAATACCCTGAAATTAATTCCGAGTTCCTTGGCGTAATCATCAAAATAGTTCCTGATCAACTCGGAATCAAAGACGTCATTGCCTGCAGGGACTGGGGTATGGGTTGTGAAAACGGTTGTTGCGATGACGAATTCACGAGCTGCGTCAAAGGACAATCCTTTTTCCTTTCGCAGGATATTTATCCTCTCAAGGGCTGTGAATGCGGAGTGACCTTCATTCATATGAATTGTTGTGGGTTCAATGCCGAGTACTTTAAGCGCCCTGATCCCTCCTATTCCAAGAATAATTTCCTGTCTAAGACGCATCTCCCTGTCGCCGCCGTAAAGCTGCGCGGTGGTCCTGCGGAATTCCGGAGTGTTGGTTGGAAGATTGGTGTCAAGCATATACAATGGCCCCCTTCCGACATCAATACGCCATATCAGTATATTGACAGTCTCACCCTTGAACATGACAGAGGTCTGCAAAGGTTTCCCATCATTATCACGCATTAATTTTATAGGTAAATTTGAAAAATCATTAACCGGATAGGTCTCCATCTGCCAGCCGTCCGAGCTTAGATATTGACTGAAATATCCTTCCTGATAAAGGAGTCCTACCCCCACGATAGGCGCATTAAGGTCGCTGGCCGATTTAATGTGATCTCCCGCAAGGATGCCTAGACCTCCTGAATAGATCGGAAGGGAACCCGCCAGTCCGAATTCAGCCGAGAAATAGGCCACATGAAAGGGGAGTTCAGGAGAGTAATCAATTGACTGTATCCTGGGTTGAGAAAGATAACGATTAAAATCCTGCGCAACCCTTTCCAATTGAGCCAGAAAGCCCTGATCCCTGGATAGTTCATCAAGTCTTTCCTGATTTACTTGATTCAGCATAATGACGGGGTTGTGTCCGCAATCGGTCCATAATCTGGAATCCAAGCGTTGAAAAAGTTCGCGTATTTCGCCTCTCCAACTGTAGCAAAGGTTATAAGCCAGATTTCTTAGTTTCTCCAATTTGGGGGGAAGTTTTGGAATAACATTATATTTGATCTTTGGTCTCATAACAGTATCCTCATAAATGATAATAGACTTGATAATTTATTTATAAAAAGATCGTTAACATCATCAGCAACAGGTTACAATATCAATCGGAAAAATCTTCCTTTGTCACGACCGTGATTCCCCTTGGGGTAACGGTAAAGCGTTCCATATCTTTTTTAGGATCAAATCCTATCTCCGACTTGGGAGGGATATGCACTCCTTCGCTGATAATGGTCTTTTTTATCCTGGCATGACGTCCAATGGAGACATTCTCCATTAAAACGGATTCTTCAACGGAAGACCAGCTATGTACAAATACATTATAGGAAAGTATGCTGTTTACAACCATGCCCCCGCTCACTATTGAGCCATGGGCTACGAGTGAATCAATAGCAAGCCCTGCTCTTGGATTAGATCCGGATGTTTGCGCAAATACAGTTTTTACCGGCGGATATTGACGCTGGTAGGTTCTTATGGGCCATAATTTGCCGTACATATTGAAATATGGGTCCACACCTGTCAAATCCATATTCGCATTCCAGTATGAATCCAGAGTCCCCACATCTCTCCAGTAGCCGGAGTCCCTGGATTTATCGACTATCCTTTCTGTTCGCAATCCATCTTCATTTGTGCGGGCTATTAAATCCGTGATCCTGTTGATCTTGCGAAAAGGATAGGCCATGACCTTATATTTATCCAGCATATCCGGCAAGATATGTTTGCCGAAATCGGCCCTGTCATCACTTTTCAACAGATCAAGCAAGACCTTTGTTTTAAAGATATATATACCCATTGAAGCCAGCGCCTTTGAGGAATCCGAAGGCATTGTCTTTGGGTCCATAGGTTTTTCCTGAAACCCTGTGACCCTGTAATCGTCGTCAACTTCAAGCACTCCATATTCCCTGGAAGACTCTTTCATTATTTCAATCACTGAGACAGTAGCATCAGCGTCGTGTTCTTCATGGTATTTCTTAAAAAGCGCGTAATCCATTTTGCACACATGGTCGCCGGAAAGGATCAGGACATGTTCAGGAGATTCCTGTTCTATCAGATAAATATTCTGCCTGATTGAATCGGCCGTTCCCTCATACCATTTTTCGCCTATCATCATCTGAGGTGGAGAAATCTTAAGATAATGGCCCAGTGCAGGACTGAAGATATTCCAGCCGTTTTCAAGATGCTGCATAAGGTTTTGGGATTTATATTGGGGTAGTACAATTATCTTATAAACGCCGGAATTGATACAGTTGGAAAGTGTCAGATCAATTAAAAGATAAATTCCACCGAAAGGGATGGCAGGTTTTGATCTGTCCCTGGTAAGAGGCATCAACCGTTCCCCTTTGCCGCCTGCCATAATCAACGCTAATAAGTCCTTCATAATCTATAACACCTCTTTCCAAGTGAGTGACTAGTATCAGAATTATTCTTATACGCATATTAAATATTAAAACCGTTGATCACAAACAATTATTTATATTGGCGGGATATCATGGCATTATGAATAGCAGGGCAATCTCTATCTACGCTTCTGAAGTATATTATAACATTAAGAATGTGTCAATCTTAACCTACTGAAATATCTTTTAATATAACTTCACTTTTATCTTGAAACATTTTTTTATTAAACATATTCTTCGGCAGAAAATCGAGTCATTGTCTGGTCATCTCTGACCGGCATGTCTGAAAAACCCTTCATCACGATTATTATTTAGGAGAATAAACTATGATAAGGATAGGATTTATAGGATGGAGAGGGATGGTTGGCTCTGTCCTGATGCAAAGAATGAAAGAGGAGAAAGATTTTAAAAATTCTGAATATCTCTTTTTTACAACCTCAAATATTGGCGGCGATGGCCCTGAAATAGGATTTGATGTCCCTCCACTTAAGGATGCCTATGACGTTAATCTTCTTTCCACCCTCGATATTGTGGTGACATGCCAGGGGAGTGATCATACAAAAAGGGTCTATCCTGAATTGAGAAAAATGGGATGGAAAGGTTACTGGATTGATGCGTCATCGGCATTAAGGATGGAAAAGGACAGTATCATTGTACTTGATCCGGTTAACAGGCATATTATTGACGCCGGTCTCGTTTCAGGAATCAAGACATATGTAGGAGGCAATTGCACCGTAAGCTTGATGCTTATGGCCCTTGGAGGACTATTTGCCGAAAACCTTGTTGATTGGATCTCATCCATGACATACCAGGCCGCATCCGGAGCAGGCGCGGACAATATGAAGGAGCTTGTAAAACAGATGGCGCAACTCGGAAAGATATCAAAAGATTTGCTGGATGACCCTAAATCATCTGCAATTGAAATTGATGCCGTAGTTACAAAAGAGTTGAGGTCTGCTTCCTTCCCTGCCAAGTATTTTGGAGCGCCCCTTGCCGCCAGCCTTATCCCATGGATAGATACCCTTATGGAATCAGGTCAGACAAGGGAGGAATGGAAGGGTTCAGCCGAACTTAACAAAATACTTCAACCTGACAGGTTTATACCGGTTGATGGCATATGCGTAAGAGTAGGCGCCATGAGATGTCATAGCCAGGGTCTGACAATCAAACTTAAAAAAGATGTGTCCCTTGACGAGGTTTCGGATATTATTAGAAAAGGAAATCAATGGGTAAAGCTTGTTCCGAATGATAAAGAATCAACGCTCAAGCAACTTACTCCTGCAGCCGTAAACGGGACCTTGAATGTTCCTATCGGCAGATTAAGAAAAATGATCTTAGGTCCGGAATATATTACAGCCTATACTGTCGGAGATCAACTCCTGTGGGGAGCTGCCGAGCCTATTCGCAGAATATTTAACATAATTATTGAACACTTATCAAATTAAAATAAAGTTTTAATTAAATATTATCTTTTGCCAAACAAGCTAATCGTAAAAGTAATGATAAGTGATGAAATAAGTTAAAGATATATTTCATTTATATTATTTATCTTGCTGTTATTATTGTAATTAAATTATTTTTATGTTGGAGTATCTTTAATAAGTCTGCGGGCTTGACAGCCCTCAGACTTATTATGTTAAAGTGACATTATCCTGGAAGTGGAAAGCTCACTGGTGGGGCTCCCGGACTTCAAATCCGGTGTGCGGGGCTAGTACCCTCGCAGGTGGGTTCGATTCCCATGCACTTCCGCCAATCTAATAATATTCTCCGATCTTCATGGTTTAAGAATTACTTTTATACATCCCTCCAGCCTCTTTTCAAAGACATCATAGGCTCCAAGGGCATCGGCTAATGGGTAATTATGGGTAATCAGGGATCTAAGAGACAATCTACCGCCGGCAATTAATTTGATTAGGTCTTCCATGTGATTTTGATCGCCAAAACCCATGCTCAGGTTGAAGATATCGAAAAATCTCTTCCTTAGATCAAAAAGAAAAGGTTTATCAATAATCCCTAATATAGAGACCTCGCCGCCGCGTCTTGTGGATTTCAGACATGCCTTGATAGTAGTTTCAGAACCGGCGGCTTCAATGCCAGCATCAACACCTATACCTTCTGTCAATTCCATAATCCCGGTTACAGCATCTTCTTTTGAGGCGTTAATAGTGACTGCCCCAAATTTTTTAGCGATATCAAGTCTATAATCCAACACATCTACTGCGATAACAAGACTTGCGCCGAATAGCGGGGCACAGGCAACAGCACACAGACCAACAGGCCCAGCGCCGAATACAGCTACTGTGTCTCCGAGACCTACATGAGTTCTCAATAAACCTGAAAGACCTGTGGAGAGGATATCGCCGGTAAATATAACATCCTCATCCTGCAGATTATCAGGTATCTTCGTCAGTGCGTTATCAGCAAACGGAATCCTCGCGTATTCCGCCTGAACTCCTTGATTTCCTAAAACACCAAATATCCCGCCATTGATGCAAAGGGACTGTTGCCTGTGCCGGCAATAATAACACTGTCCGCAATTAAAGGCGGGACGGCCTGCGACCCTGTCACCTTTTTTCAGGTTGAGAACATGATCTTCGTTTTCAATCACAATGCCGCAATATTCATGGCCGATTATCTTTCCCGGCTCCTGATTACCTTTATATTTTGTATGAATATCCGAAGCACATATGCTGCTGGCGGTAATTCTGATTATTGCATCACCAGGTCTTTCAATGGCTGGTGCAGATACATCCTTAATAGAAATATCACCTATTTGATTAAATATAACTGCTTTCATATTAATATCCTTATTAAAATGGTAATTATTTTAAGGAAATTAAGCTTCAAGTTCAAGTGAAAAGCATGACATCATCAAGTTATGAATTTAATGAAAAAAGCCTGACCAATAACAGATGGTCAGGCTTTTATTATTATTTTTTAATGACTATACTTATGAATAAACTAAGCAATCGTTTTTGCATAGGCAGCGGCAGATTCACCGGCCATTCTACCTGAGTTAAGAGCCCAACCCATCGTATTGCCTGGAAGAATAAAAGGATAGCTGTCGCCATATATGGTGTTTGCGTCAGTGCCTGCCCCATATAGACCTGGTACCGGGTTCCAATCTTTATCAAGAACCTCTGCCTTGTAATTGATCTTGATTCCGCCAAGGCTGCCGTAGGCGCCAGGCAGAAATTTCATGGCATAGAACTTCGGCGTTCTAAGGGGCCTTAATGATTTATGTCGCTTGTGAAAGACAGGGTCATAACCTTTATCGCAGAAGACGTTATATTCTTCAATGCCGGCTTTCAGTCCGGCAGCATTAATCCCTGTCTGGGCGGCAAGCTCTTCAAGGGTATCTGCAACATATATATACTTATAGCCGACATCTTTAGACTTTTTGATCAATTCATCAAATTTTTCAAGTTTCATGAAAGGAAAGGTTACATGAACCTCTTCATATCTTTCTTCCATAACCTTTCTGATATCTTCATCAAAGATATTGAAAGCGCATCTGCCCTTTTGATGGCTGATGGCGTTTCCTGTAAATGTTGCATTAGGAATTATCGATTCATCCATGAAGCGTTCGCCCATGATGTTGCAGAAATAATTCGGCTGTCGGAATGCCTCCATGAGTTCAGGATCGACGGGATTGATGTTATCGGTGCCTCCGCCAGGAGGAAGGAACATCATCTCCATCTTCATCTCGGTCTGAAAGGCGCCAACCTCCCATGCCATCCTGAGGCCGTCTCCTGCAAGACCGGGGATCCTGAAGGACTGCATATCAACACCCCATTCATATCCCGTAAATTTTTTAATCAGTTGAGGATTGTCGCCGAATCCTCCGGTAGCGACTATTACGGCCTTTCCGGCCACTTCAACCTTTTCGCCGTTTCGGTCTTCACCGATAACGCCTGTAATCCTCCCGCCTTGCTTAATTATTTTTTTCCCCGGGGTCTGAAGAAGGATCTCAACACCCTTTTCCTTTGCCTTTTCAGTAAGGATTCTATACAGGTTTCTCGCGCACCCTTCGCCTCCTGGAGCGATAATGTGCCACGTAGGCCATCCGCCTGGAAAATATGGACACGCATCCCAGAATTCAACACCCATGTTTTGAAGCCATTCAATAGTGGTTGTCGCCTTGTCAAAGTATGTACTCACTAATTTTGCATCAACCTGATAATGGGTGTAATGCATCATGGCCTTAAATGCCTCTTCCTTTGACGGACCCATCTGTTTTAAACGCTGAATAGGACTCTCAAGACCAAAGGGGCCCATGCCCATGCTTCCAGTGCCGCCAGTGGTGGATGCCTTTTCCAGGGCAACAACTTTAGCGCCTTTTTCTGCTGCGGCGTTACATGCTGAAAGCCCTGAAGCGCCGGCTGCAATGACTATTACGTCAGCTTCCAATTTCTTCATTATAAACCCTCCTATAAATATTTTTAAAATAATAATTATTAAAAATGAAACTTTATGAAATATAGATGATATTAAAACGTAACTGAAATAACCGGATATAAAAATTGATTTTATATATAGTTAATCTATTTATGTCAATGCACTTTATTTCTGGAGTTTCCTCAATTTTTACGTGGAAATCGTTAATCCATATATTTTTTTTGGTTAATACACTTTTTCCGTTCATCGGTAAATGACCACCAGGGAAGGGGATCTCCGCCTTCCATGAAATGAACTACCGACATAAATATGTCTATAACACAGGGATCATGTCTTTTCCACCTGGGCTTTCTCAATGTCTTTCGCGCAATTGGCGTGGGCGATGATATCCGGTATTCCGGAAAAACCGGACAGACCGTTTACATGGTCCCCGTCGCTGTGTGTCAGGATGATGTGCGAGATCGGTTTGTCTGTGGTCTGTTTGATGGCGGCTATCATATATTTAGCGGACTGAGCGGTCATCTTGGCATCTATTACAAAGACCTCTTTTTCACCGACGATAAACGAACAGTTGGCGCCGTCGCCCCCGCGCACCTCATATTATCTGCGGGCCTGCGCCAATCTGAAAGCGTCCTTTGAAGTACCTGTCCCTGATTATCTGCGCTTCGTTCCTGGCCCATTCTTCAATGCCGATTGCCTTTATACGGCAAAGGTTATACACCTTGATGTTATGGGGGTACCTGGCGGCTTCATCAGCCATGGGCATGAGCTTGTTACAGGGGAACAGTGAGCATTCATGACAGAAATCGACTGTGTGTTCCTGAGCGCATTGCCGTGTCGGACATGGGGCATGAAGCAAGGGACAATTCTGATCACGACAGCCCTTGCAAAGCACATTGGCCAGTTGGGGAACGCGCTTGTTCAATTCAAGCCTCTCTGGAGACTGGGCGTTCTCCTTAAAGAGTTGGCAGTTGAAGCAATCTATCCCGCACGGTGCAGTGAGTCTTTTGTAGTCCATGTGTATCCTCTTTCCGTTGAATATTAATATCAAGTTTATTGAAATGAAAGGATGATAGATCAATTATTATATAGAATCAATTCATATGCAGAAACATCCGGTCCGGCAGGGATTAGGGGAGAATTGTCACCTTCCCGTCGTCCAGGTCATATCTGGCGCCGTCGATAGTCAAGACGCCTTTCTTGGCCAATTCTTCTAAGATCGGTCCGGAGGACTTTAATTGCTGTACAACCATACTGACATTGGCTCTGACGGCGTTGTCCAGCACATCGCCGGGTTGGTTTTTGACTTTGTCTACGGCCGGTTGGATGGCTTTAACCAAGCTGCTGATATGCCCTGGAGCCTCGCCACCCTTAACCGTGGCATCCACTGCGCCGCATCGTTCGTGACCAAGTACCATGATGTATTTTACACCCAGATGCTCCACGGCATATTCGAGGCTGCCTAAAGCCGCATCGTCCAGAATATTGCCGGCCAACCTAATGATGAACAGATCCCCTAAACCTTGATCGAAGATGATCTCCGGAGGCACTCGTGAGTCGGAACAGCTCACGACAGACGCAAAAGGTTGCTGCCTTTTGGTGACTTCAGTGCGACGTTGGGCTGTCTGGTTTGGGTGAGACAGTTTGGCATCAACGTAACGTTTGTTGCCGTCGATCAATTTCTGCCGGGCGCCCTCTCCGCTGATGGCCAAGCCCTCTTCGGCAGACATGGCTCCGACACCGGCAGATAATAGCATCATCAGGCTTATTAACACCACGCTTGCTCTTTTCATGTTCATTCTCCTTTATTTGTAAAGAAACGCACACACGTTTTTAGGCTTCGTGTTTCTTTGGGGACGCGGTTCACATGGGGGTCACGCGAATTTCCACAGGTCGTTGAGAAACCCCACAACCTGTGTAATGGCGAGAGGGATGTTGTTGATTAACGTGACAAACAATGGTTAATCGATAACCTTTTTCTCTGAATATGGAAGGACTCATGATTTTCAGTTGCTAAGAGATTAAGCTTTACGCAATCTGTAAAATGAGATTTATTGGATAAGTTATATGGTGGGCGGTACAGGATTTGAACCTGCGACTTCCACCGTGTGAGGATGGCATTGAGCCGCCCTAACAAATTATCTTGAATTTCAAATATGTTATCTTGCCTTATTTTTCATTTTTGCGGGATTTCTGCGGGAACCTCTTCCATACATAACCTTTGTTTCTTCTGCCAATACTTCAACATAGTATTCTGTCATTCGGATCGTTGAATGGTTCATGGCCTTAGAAACCTGCCAGATATTAAATCCCTTTCTCAAGAGGCCCATACCGAAGCTGTGTCTTGTGGCGTTCTTTAGTGGGATCGGCTCGACACCCACCGTTTCACATGCCTCATTAAACCTGTCCCTTAGATAGTCGTCGGAATAACGCTTTCCCCATTTATTTACAAATTGATAGGAATTCAACTTCACAACCTTGCTTTTCAGACATTCAACCAATTCGGGAAAATGAGGGATCACTCGCGGCTTTTTGTTTTTTGTCCCACCCAGGCTACCATCCCTGCGAATCGTATGATTTATGATGGTCAATCCTTTTATCCAGTCTGTATCCGTCCTTTGCAATCCTGTTGCCTCATTCACTCTGCAGCCGGTTAGGAAAAGAAAATCAAATATCGGCCGGTCATATTCTGGCAAGGCGTTCAAGACTTTTAACTGTTCCTCCTCGGAGATCCATGCGATATGCTTTATTGGCACATCGACCGGATCCGGAAACCTTGGGACCTTTTCAATAATATCCAGCCGCTGTGCCTGAGTTAAGAAAGACAAAAGCCATTGTCGCAAGTCATTCAAAGTACGAGGTGCAAGTCCCTTTCCTAAAAGCTCGGTCCACCATTGATCTATGTGATAGGCTCGTATATCCCTTAACTGCATATCACCGAAGGTGGGCAGGATTTGATTGACCCCGATGGACTTCAGTTTAGAATGTGTTCCTATATGGCCCTCGTATTTTTTAAGAAAATGTAACCAGAATGTTTTGAACTGCGTGGATGACTGTTTGTGGTATATCTCCGGGTCAAAACTTTTATACTCCGCTCTTATGATATCAAGGACTATGCGGGCATGAACAAAGCTATGGATGGTTTTCCCTTCTCTGTCCCTGGAAATATTTACGTCTTTCCCTTGCCAATAAATTTGGATTAAAAATTTTGTCGGTTGAGTTTTACAGCAGGTAATTGGGGAATCCCCCTTGCTTGATGGATATCGTTCCCCACAGATCGGACACTTTTGATTAGTAACGATTCTTCCCCATGACATAAAAATATCTCCCACAAGGTTGCATGGGGACATGATATTGTATGTCGTGAGGGAGGTCAAATTATATCGTCCTTTATCAAGAGATATAAAAGATTAAAAAATACTTTTTAAAACCTTGCCTTTTAAACGGTCTCAAACCGTAGTAAAAAATGTAGTAGGTCTAAAAACGTACATAACTTGTTGTTTTATTTATGAATTCCCGATTCCTATATAAGAGAGGGTGATTATTTTTTGTCTTATATATATTATATGTCGAGATATCTAATATATTTCAATATGTTATCCCCATTTTTAGGGGTACTACAAAATCTACTACGGGCATAATTCATATTTTTTAACTTCCTTCCGCCAAACGATCTGCTGGGCATTGGAAAGGTTTTTCATGGCCGCCTGAAAAATCCATAGCCCCTCTTTCCTGGTGTTCGTATTCTGCCTTAACTCTCTTTCATTCATGGGCCGCTTATCCAGCTGGCGGCGGATCTTCTCTTCCATGATTGCGCATTTGTTATCAGCGTCAATGGGATCATGTTGCTGCCTGATCATGTATTGCCAGTTGCATAAGGAGATAACCTTCTTGATTACC
>Ga0153915_10002788_pt1 | contig 15943 bp, 11 predicted proteins | sample Opewatmetagenome_2_FD_107003 | JGI IMG/M metagenome (GOLD analysis project Ga0153915, IMG submission 107003) | Freshwater wetland microbial communities from Ohio, USA - Open water 3 Core 3 Depth 3 metaG | ecosystem: Environmental > Aquatic > Freshwater > Wetlands | place: USA: Ohio, Lake Erie...
GACGCCGGAAATAATCCTGCCTCACGCTTCCATAGTGATCTTCCTATTGTCCTTTTATGCTGTTCTTAACACCGACACAGTAAAGAAGACCTTTCCATTTTTTTTCTTCCCGGCAGTTATTTTTTGTATTGTCTACGGCCTTTTCCCGTCCCGTCTGATATCGATCTTGCCCGTCTTCGGCAGCATAGAATTCCTGAAATATAACGGAATGTTTTATTTTGCCATGTCTGTAATATCTGCTTTTGCCTTCCATGACCTGTTATCCACAAAGGGAAATGAAAAAAAGCTTTACCTATCGATCGCTGTCGTCTCTTTCATAATCCTTGCATATTTTTTTATTCTTTACAGAGAAAGCCCTCAACAGATGGAGGGAAACATGGTTACGATCCTTCTCCTTTCAATTTCTGGGATCATCGTTATCGGGATGATCTTCCATTTCTCGGGAGGGACGCGGATCTTTGGATCCACGGTTTTTCTCTTTCTTCTTCTGGAACTCTTTCTTTATATGCCGGGGGATCATCCTGACAGAGTTGATCCCTATAAGGAACCGCCCTACCTCTCTCTGATAAAGGGAGACAACACCTACAGGATTATCGGCGGCGGGAACTCTGTCCCTCCCCTTGTCAGCAATGCGGTCGGTCTATACGATGTGAGGGCAATCAGCGTTTTATCGCCGGGGGATCACTATGATTTTTTTGAGAATCTTCTTAGTTCCAGTATGCCAGCCACGAATAATCCGGATCCGCTTTTTTCCGCGACATCTCCTTTTATTGATCTGGCCGGGGTGAAATATATCCTGAGCCATGAACCGTTAGCCCCTTCAAGACTCGGGGAAGATATCAGATTTCATATCAACACGCTGAGATGGGTGCGGTTATTCGATGCGATGATTGAGCATTCTATTAAAGGAGGGGCAACCTACGGTTTTTTTAATTCAAATGGTGAGGAGAGATTTTCCTTTTATTTCCCCATGAGATTCAGACTTGAAACAAGACTCAAAGCGACCGAGCCCTTCATCTTTGCCGGGCTTACAATGAAAGATGTCCCGAAGGGTACCATCGATAAAATAAAGATAAGGGTTGAAAATAGAGTAACAGAAGTGATCCTCCGTGAGGGTGTTTCGGAAGACCGGTGGATGGATGTTTCTCAATATTTAGGTAAGGTCATTACGGTCTCGATGGAGGGAACCGGGAGAGGCAGCGGAAGTATCGTGTTGGGGAATTTCGGACTTTCACCGGGATATGAGAAGGAAATGGTTCTTTATGAAAAGCTCATGATGCTTCACAAGCAGGAGATTCCTTTCCTCGAATACAGAGGTGCATGCGAGGGTATCCATATTTACGAAAACAGGAATGTGATGAACAGGGTCTTTATATCGCATAGGGTAAAGATATTGACGAGTCTGGATGATGTAATTAAGGAATTACAGGAGGGTATCGACTTCAGGAAGGTCGGCCTTGTGACCGATGTGACACCCGAAACAGCAGGGGATATTCATGAATTATTTTCTAAAACAGAAGACAATATGTTTCCCCGGCCGGAGGAAAGCATCACGATCCGGAAGTATGCGTCTGACGAGATCGTCATGGAAGTGGAATCAGCGGGTGGCTTGCTCGTATTAAGCGACCTTTATTACCCCGGGTGGAAGGTAATGGTTAATGGAAGGGAAAAGAAGATGATAAAGGCCTTCGGGCTTTTGAGAGGTGTTCTTATTCATAGCGGCAGAAATGAAGTTGTCTTCTCCTACAGACCCCTGAGTCTTTACTTGGGGATTATCATTTCAGCAGCAACATTTATAGCGTGGATTTCGTATCTGTGGTACAGACGTAAAAAAAGCAGTTAACCCGAAAAATGCATCTGGATAAAAAGACGGCAGCACATATACCTCAAAACCCTCTGAACGCAGAATTCGCCTGTATGGTGTCCAGGCGACAGGAATGAAAACATGCAGGAAAGCTGAGTCGTTAAACCGTTCACAAAGGTGCTGCACAAGAGCTTTTGCCGCATACATGCCTGCCATTAATTGCATTTTTCGGGTTAATGCGGGGAAACCGCAGAGTTTTTCGAAGCTTCGTTCATCACAGTCTCTTTACGCCGTATATCCTATCATTACCGCGGAGAGAGATGCGATGAAACCCCGGATTCAATTGCATTAGAAACGAAATTTTTGATAGAATCAAAAGAGTTAAATCTTCTAAAATCTCACGAAAAAGGAAAATCATAATCAGTTTTCATGGAGATATCAAGATGACTGCTGCACAGGAGTTGCAGAGATTGCGATACTATTTCATCGATTTACCATTATGGTCATGCGGATACAGAAGCTGCGCACTTGAACAACGCCTGTATAGGAATTTTGAACCTGAAATACCGGCGATCAAAAATGGCTGTAGAATGCTTGCAACCTATATGAATAAAACAGTAATAGAATCAGAAATTGACGCTATAATACAAAAGGCATTCTGGGTCAAGGTCGTAAGGGAATCCGATGCATATACGTCTTTGCGAATGTCCGGGAGACACCTGTACAGATACTTTCAGTTCGAAGGGTTGGATTATTTACGGGCAGCGGAAAAGGAAAATCGTCCCGTTATTATCCTGACGGGCCATATCGGAAGTTTTTTCATCCCCTCCATTGCGTTTTCTCACTTTGGCTTTGAAGTGTACCCAATTGCAAGAACTGTTGATAAATCTCCTGCCACTCCGCTTATAACACGTCTGTATCTTAACCTGAATTACTGGTTATTAGAGAGGCAATTTCCTGCGAAATATATTTTTACGGATTTTACCGGGAAAATAGACCGGACCATTGTTTCTGTCGCAAAGAACAATGGAATGCTCTGGGTAGCAATTGATTTTCCATGGCGGGTGTATCAACACAAACACCTGCCCGTAATACTGTTTGGACAACCCGCAACGTTTCCTTCCGGAATAATTCAATGGGGAATCAAGAAAAACGCAATATTCTTAACGGGATGGAACAGTGTCGAAACAGACTCAAAAGGATTCTATCGATTACTATCAATCGGGAGTCCCATTGCCCATGAATATAATGCCCGGGCGATTCTCCAGACGTATGCCGACCGTCTGTCAGCATACGTAATCAAACAACCCTGGCAATGGATGGCGTTACCTGTTATTCACCACTACGGAGAGAGATGTTCGCAGGATTCAGAGCACAAATTACCAACCGAGACGGTATCCATCGACTCTCCCACCTTTTAAAGGAGATATCTGGATCTGTCGTAGGAGTTCTTGAATGATTTCGGTTGTTATTGTCAATTACTATTCAGCGCCTCAAACAAAAAGGGCCATCAGGTCTGTTTTGCAGGGGGCGGAGGAAAGAGAAGTCATCATTGTTGACAATACCTGTACGTCGAGCGAGCGTGAGATTCTGGATGAAATGCGGAGGTTACATGGATTTACCCTTATTCTTAATGATAAGAACGTCGGGTTTGCCAAGGCATGTAATCAAGCGTTCTCTCACTCAAAGGGAGACTATATTTTTCTTCTGAATCCCGATGCATTCGTTATATCGCCCTGCCTCGGCATTCTAAGAGACTTCCTTGAGAATACGCCCGCTGCAGGTTCTGCATCTCCTCAGGTTTACTGGGATGATGAAAGGCAGTACTTTTTCCCGTGTTATCCCTACCCCTCACCTCTTCAGGATTTTTGCGTACGGCTGTCATCTCTCTCACAGACGTTTGGGACTTTTTATTCCCTTACCGAACGATGGAAGAACCTCAAACTCTGGAGGTCTTCGGTACCTGTGAGGGTAAGAAATCTCCATGGAGGAGTTGTCATGGTTAAGAGGTCTGCGGCAGAACAGGCAGGGGGTCTCTTTGATGAGAGATTCTTTTTGTTCTATGAAGATACCGATCTTTTTCTCAGACTGAGAAAAAGAGGGTACAGCCTTTACATTATTCCCGAAGCTGAGGCTGTGCATAATTACAGTCACAGCAGGAAAAAGTTGGAGATCATGTCCGAGATGGGACGCCTTTACTATGGGAAACACTTCAGCAGAAGTCTCCTTTTGAGCGTTTCTTCCTTCATGCCTGAGGGTTCTCCAAAGGGTAGATATCACGATTACGGACTCTGGAATACGCCACCATTATTTCCTGTCCCGGAAGGTTTACGTGACGAGTATCTCTTCGAATGGAGCCCCAGCCCGTTATTCATGCCTTCAATCGGTTGTTTCGGTAAGGGCGGGGAATTTGCCCTTTCGTGGCAGGTCTGGAACCTCCTCGATAATGGCAGATATTATAGCCGCTTTACCCATACTTCAAATAGGATTATAAGATATACGACCGGTTACTGGAGTAAAGAGGTATGAATTTTACTATCCGGAAGTACTGTCCCGGAGATGAAGATAAAATCATCTCAATGTTCAATGAGGTCTTCAATCAGAAGCGCGGTCTTGCCCACTGGTACTGGAAATACAGAGATAATCCTTACGGATCCTACCGGCTCAGCCTCGCGATCTCGGAAGACGGTATCCTCGCTGCGCATTATGCTGGTTACCCTGTGAAGATATATTCCGTGATTCCCGCCGATAAGCCTGTTGAGATAAACACCTATCAACTCGGCGACAAAATGACAAGGAAAGCTTACAGGTCCGTCGGGTTTGGCAAGACCGCATTAATTGCTCGCGCTTATTCGCACTTCAAGAAATCATATATGAATGATACCGTTCCCTTCTGTTATGGGTTTGCATCACACCATAGTTTGCGCTTTGGCGTGACTGTCCTTAACTATGCCGATATAGGACCTGTTCCTTACAGAAAGATTCTTCTCGATCACGTGAAAAGATCGACCATAAACGGGTTGAAAAAAATCTTCTCGCCAATAAAAGTTACGGAAATATCTTCAGTAGGCACCGAGTGGACGGATTTTTTCTATTCCGTTGCAGCGCACTACCAATGCCTCGTCAAAAGAGATGCCCCTTATCTCATATGGCGGTATATCCGGAGACCTGACAGAAAATACCTTATTTTTTCGGTCAAGAGAGGCTCCAGACTTACAGGGTGGTCAGTCTTTTTCAGGGAAGACAACAAAATAATTTGGGGAGATGCACTATTCACCCGGGGAGATCGAGAATCTGTCAAAGCTATGCTCAGCCATGTATCTGAACATGCGATAGCTCACGAAGCAGGTATAATTGAATGCTGGTTCCCTCCGAGGCCTCGCTGGTGGGATAGCGTATTGGAAGAACTTGGTTTTAACAAGGAGAGCGAACCGAACAATCTCCACTTTACCGTTCCCATGTATTATGACTTGCAGACAGTTGAGATGATAAGAAGGCATTTTTATTACACCATCGGAGACAGCGACCTCTTTTGATTTTCGCCTAAATGCCGAAAAGATCTATCGATTTGCTCTAAAAGTCAGGTATGTGGTATCTGTTACAACGTGATATTCATATATTAGTCACCATACTCTATTTTCTGACTACCTGGAATGGTAAGTTCAAATTCAGGAGAAATGACCTCTCCACCATCCCGGGAACGATATAGGATCCGGATAAAGATCTTATTTGGAGTGGATTCCTTGCCGCCCTTACTCAGCATATACTTACCCGCAGCTCTGAGATCTGAACTGTTGAAATAGAGACCGCTAATCGGCCCGTGTAAAAAAGTATATACACCGTCTTTATGAGGTCCGAAATCCCAGGTGATTTTATAATTCTCAAGCCTGATATGGATTGTGAGAGGACCTCTCCTTAATCTTTTCTGATATTCCAGTATCTCATTGTAAGGAATATCTGCTCCGGATTCTCTAATCTCCTCTAATTTTTCGGGAGCAGCATAGTTGAGAAATTTCTCAGTTGGTACAAGGCGCGTCCTGATTTCCCTTTTGAAGAAGTCCCGGTTTATCTTCCGAAGACCCTCGAAAAACCATAAGGGCTGGTCGGATTTTATATATCTTCTCTCTGAGTACATAAATGTCATGGCTGCCTCCTTTGCTCTAAGGCTGTTATCCTTGATGGCGGCGAGCAGATGAATGTCCTGTTTAATAAATAAAACAATAAGAAGGAGGCATGTGAGAAGAAGCGTACCGTTGAAAAGTCTGCTGCACTTGATGCGTTGATACTCCATAGACAGACATACAGCGCATATTAAATACACTGTCACATGGAAAAAGAATCTTCCCGAACGATAATCTCCGCCTAAAATATTTGTAATGGGGAATAGAGGAATGATCAGAATCAGAAAGAGAAGAACCCCCTTTGTGCTCCTTACCGAGAAAATGAGGAATAGTAAAATAAAATACATGAGTGCGGAGTATGCTCCAAGCTCGTCGATTGCCAAGAAGTTAATAATCCTGATTACGAGCGGCACGATCGCATCAAGAGCAAATGGTTGATTGCTCGGATAGCCTCCGATTCCCTCCATTATCCATATTCTCCAGAGGGAGTAAATAAGCAGCCCCGCCCATAGTGGCGCCATCTGTTTTAAACGCTTGCGGAGGCTTTCTTTCGAAAGCACGAATGCCACGGCGGGGAGTATCACATAGACCTCTTTGTTTAATGAAGCGAGGAGGTAAAAGATGCCAGCTGCTGCAGAGACCTTCCCTTTCCGATCACCTCCGACAAAAAAGAAGAGACTCAGCAATGACCAGAATAAACCCTCGATGTAGTGTCGCGTACAAAACCAGCTGGTCACACCGACTGTTATCGGATTTAACAAAAGGAGCAAGACACCAAATAGTGCCGTTTTTTCTGTCACATACAGTCTGAGGAAAAAAAAGAAAACGACTGATACCGCAACAAGAGAAAGCAGATTATGAACCGAGTATCCCAAGGGATTCATTTTAAAGAGTATCCAGTCAATCTTGAAAGACGCACCGAGCATGGGAGTGAAATTGCTGGCCAACGACCTGTATCTCTCCGGAACGAAGAAAATTTCCTTGAACTGAAGTACCGCAGATGACGAGATCCAGTGGGTGTCATCGGAAAGGAACCAGTTCTTAATCATTGGAAGGTAAAAGAATACAGCAGTGAAAAAAATCGCCATTAACAGAAGCAATCTGATATAAGCGTCTCTTCTGTCATTCAGAACCTTCATAAAATGATATAGCTTACCATAGGATAAGTGAGATTTCCTCAATCGTCCCCGCCTGCATGGAGATGGATTCGGTCAAATGAACAAGTAACCGAGGAGAGATTGCTATTATGGGAACCCCGGAACGCGTGGATTACTCACGCCTTTGGGTTTTAGTACGCGAGATGATCTGCTCGAAAGCAGCGGTGAGTCTTGCAACCACCGCCTCTTTGGTGAATTTTTCGGCAACGGAAAGCCCGTGCCGTATGAGGCTTTCTCTGAGACGTCCATTACTGAAGATTGCGTGTATTGCACTCGCCAAGGCGTCAGAATCCGAAGGCTCCACAAACAGTGCGTAATCATGAATCTCGTCGAGGGCGAGGTGTGAAGGTATCCTGCTCAAAATTGTTGCTACCCCGCAGGCCATCGCCTCAAGAGCCGGCAAGCCGAAGCCTTCGGCTTCCTTTGAAACGGATATAAGGATATCCGCATTTCTGTAAATTTCACCCATAGAGTAATAGGGTACCTGGACATGATACGTATCGGGCTCTATTATTTCTTTTTCTTCGGTTGTCAGAGAAAACTGTGAGGCCCTTATAAGTCTAATCGGGATTTTTAGTTTCTTCTTTGCAAGTAAGACCCCTTTAAGGGCAACAGGTATGTTTTTCACGTCCGCCTCAAAGGGCCCGACAATAAGTATCCTTAAAGGGTGAAGTCCCGGTAGTTTCAGAAGATTAAACCATTTCCTTCTGTTACGGGAGGGAGAGAAAATATTTTTATTCAACAGCTGACCTATGTAATAAGTTTCTGCATTAAACCGCTCTTTAAGGAATCGTTCAAGATGAGACGACACAATTAATTTGGGGATTTTATATGAGTAGACTTCATCTATGGCGGCCTTCAGAGCGAAATACTCCCTGTTACCTCCCTCATATCCCTGACAGAGATGGACTGATATGCCTTTACCGGATTCATAAGCTGCCTTGACCGTTGGCCAAAATGTCCCGACAATTATATCAGATTCGGGGATTGTGGCAGCATCGAAACTTGATACCGGATTGACTGGCAATTTCAGGGGATACCATGTCGGCCCGGCATCCTTTGAGAGGATGGTTACCTCATATCCGATCTCTGAGAGGGCTTCTGCCTGTTCAAGTCCAACCTTGTTACCACCCCACAAGGCTGTACTTTCGAAGAGATACGTTATCTTAAGTGGGTTTAACATTATAACGCTGCAGCCATAAAAGGGAGATTAGTAGAAATATTGGCTTTACCAATGATATAGTATATATTAACGTATTTTATTATTTTCAGTTCAGAACTTCAAGGGAAAGAGTACAAATAGCTGTTTAAAATGTTAGGATTAAATTCCGACTATTGTTGCTTGTCCAGGTAATGACGATTAAATGAAGGCACTTCTCTTAAATGTCTTTAGTGGCAGATATATCCTGAAGACTATGGTAATTAAAGACATTAAAATGAGGTATACAGGATCGATATTTGGCCCGCTTTGGCTAATAGCCACTCCACTCTATCAGATAATCCTCTACACCTTTGTCTTTTCATGGATACTGAAAATCCGTTTTACCGAAGGCTCAGGAACCTCATCCTTTGTTGTCTATTTGCTGGCTGGACTTATCCCCTGGCTCTTTTTTTCAGAGGCAACAGCGAGAGGAATCTCGACCTTTATCGATAACGCACACATAATCAAGAAGGTGAAGTTCCCGATAGAGATCTGCGTCATAACAGTCGTTGTCTCGTCTACGGTGACCTTCTTTATATACACGTTTTTTTATTTAGCCATGCTGCTCTTTATGGGTCTCCTGAAACTCAACACGTTTCCTCTTCTCATAGTTCCATTTGCAATTCAGGTGCTGCTGATATTAGGGCTCTCTCTCGGATTGGGAAGTATTGCAGTGTTTTTCAGGGATATAACTCAGGCAACCGGCATGATTTTGAACCTGATATTCTTTGTCACGCCCATCGTCTACCCGTCAACAGCCATTCCGGAAAGCTTACGGTGGTGTTTCGTTATCAATCCTTTTTATTCTATAGTTGAGACATATCGAGATATACTGGTGCGAGGCAAAGTGCCTGATGCACTTTCTATCATCTATCCATCTATCTTAGCGCTGGTTATTTTCATTGTGGGATATTACATTTTTAATAAGACGAAAGAGGCATTTAAGGATATTTTGTAATGAAACATTTTGCGGTCAAAACGGAGGGACTTATAAAAGAATATCATTTATATGATCATCCTTTAGAGAGACTGAAAGAACTGTTTCTTAAGACAGCAAGACACAGGGTTTTCAGTGCCCTCGGACCTTTAGACATAGAAGTACGAAGAGGTGAGACTTTAGGGATAGTGGGCGAAAACGGGGCAGGCAAGAGTACATTTCTCAAACTCGTTGCGGGTGTCATAGGGCCCTCAGCAGGGACAATTGCGGTAGACGGAAAGATTTCATCGATCCTTGAACTCGGGACCGGATTTAACCCCGAATTTACCGGAAAAGAAAATGTGTATCTCAATGGTGCACTCTACGGCCTTTCTGCCGACGAGGTAAATAAAAGGATGGAAAAAATTATGAAATTCGCTGATATCGGAGAGTTCTTTGATATGCCCGTGAAGACATACTCATCCGGAATGTATATGAGACTGGCATTTTCCCTTGCAGTCCACATTGATGCAGATATCATTCTCATAGATGAGGTTCTTGCTGTCGGAGATGGCGCCTATGAGAAGAAGTGTATTGACAGGATATGGGATTTGAAGAGAAACGGCATCACTCTCCTGTACTGTTCTCACTCCCTCTATACAGTGGCAAACTTTTGTGACAGGGTAATGTGGCTTAAGGAGGGCAGAGTGCAGGGCATCGGTGGGACGAAGGAGGTGATCTCAAAGTATGAAGATTATTTAAGAGAAAAGGAGCGGCTTGAACAGTTGGAAAAGCCTGTTGTGAGCACTTCTGCTGAAAAAAAAGTGGCACAAGTGCAAGACGTGAGACTTGTGGCGGATGGGAAGCCGGTTGAGATCTCGGTACAGCATTCATCCGATCTTGAGGTCATCGTGGATTTTGAGATTCTGGAAGATACGGATGTCTACGTCGGCTTTGCAGTGGACAGGAATGATGGTCTGTGTTGTTATGCAGATAGCATGCAGAAGCGAGGAATCAAACCCTTTCATGGCCCAGGGCATGAAAGGGTTTCCATCCTTTTTAAGAACCTGCCGCTCTTGTGCGGTGCATATAAGTTTGTTATCTTTCTACTGGACGAAACCGGTATATGTCTCTTTGACAGAAAGGAATCAACCATCGTGAAGGTGAACACAGTCGAAAAAGAGTGGGGTGTATGTTATATAGACCATGAATGGGAAAGGTGATGTTATCTTTCATGGCTGCCAATTATAACAGCTCAGCCCACTTTAAGGCATGTTTCTCATCAATAGTCTCAACCGCTGGAAATGAGTCCCTTGAATTTTTTGTGGTCGGTAGCGGCTCTAAAGAGGAGGAAGTCCACTATTATAATCAGAGTGTAAGACAACATATGAAGGTTTCTCAAGAAAAGTATAATTATTCATTGGATAATTATCTTGGAAAACATTTTAGAGGTCAGCTTTTTTATTCCGTCAGACTTTGAGTTTACATAAGTTTAGCGGCAATAAAACATCTGCAATGTTTAATGATAAAGGCGTATTTACTTCACCGCCTGTTTTACTTTTAACGACAGTTCGAAGAAATTGATTTTATTATCTCCCGTAGACTCCTTGATGCCTTCCGCAGGCGCTTTTTCTGATGGGGATTCTCTTGATATCCCGGAGGACTTGTGGGGTTGCCTGGGAGAGGGCAGATACGTTTGTGAAGATTATAGACCTTGATTTTTTTTTCACTCTTGCGGGTCGTGGAGTTGGGTTAAAGAACAATCGACCCTGATGTGACGAAAGGACGGCAAGCGCTGTGAAAATAGAATTGATGAGAAAGATCGACCGCCGGTTAGGGGGACCAATTACATATCTTTTCTCATTGCTTGTTAAGAGTCGCGATATGCTTCCCGGCAAAAATGTCGATACTATAGCGGTATCTAAATATTTTGGGATCGGTAGTATTGTTCTTTCAACGCCTCTTTTACAATCTCTAAGAGAAAGATTTCCCGATGCAAAAATCCTTTTCGTCACATTTCAACAGAATGCAGAACTCTTAAAGCTTTTTCCTTTTATTGATGAGGTAATAACAATAAGGAATGATACGGTGTTTAACTTTATTATTGATACTCTTAAAACGATCTCTTCTTTAAGGTTTAAGTCCGAGATTAACCTGTTTGTTGATATGGAATTTTTCTCGCATTATTCGTCTCTAATGGCATGGCTGTCCGGTTCGAGATTCAGGGTAGGTTTCCATACCTCTTTGTTGCATCGGGGAAGGCTTTTAACCCATAAAGTGGCGTTTAATCCCCATCGCTATATAACAGAAGCGTTCTGTGCACTTGGACAGAAAATCGGAGCTCAGAAAGTGTATCCACTCTACAAACCGAATATTAATAGTGAGTACATCTACCGTGCATCGGAATGGTTAAAAGATAAGGGAATAAGAAAACATGGATATGTGGTTGTGAATACCCATGGAACTGATCACCTTGGCAGCCTCAAGCAATGGCCGCCGGACAAGTTTTCGAACTTGATTACTAAGATTGTGGAATCCTTAAAGTATCCTGTTATATTGACGGGGGTTAAAAAAGACCGCGCTGATATTGAGAAGATTATGAATCCGCTGCATGCTCAAATAAGCAAGTATGTTTATAATACGGCAGGAGAATTCAGTCTTGGAGAATTTCTTGCGTTGCTCGGGATGTCTAGATTCTTAATCACAATAGATAGTGGTCCGCTGCATCTGTCCCAGTCTTTTGAGGTGCCGTGTATTGTGCTGTTTGGTCCTGAGACGCCGGTACTCTATGGCCCCCGGAGAGAATGCTCCCGAACTATATATATGGGTCTTTACTGCAGCCCATGCTGCAATGTTTTAGAAGGAAAGAAGGCTGAATGTACTAACCCTTTTTACAACCAGTGTATGAGAGATATAGAGGTGCAGAGGGTATGGTATGAAGTGATTGATCTAAATAATTATTTAGAGGAGAGCGTATGAGTTTAAACCCTTGTCCGGTCTGCGGGATGAAAGACAGATATCGGAAAATATACGAGATTGCTGAGGGTAAACAGATAATCTTATGTGTATGCGGGCTTCAAGCAATTTCCCCTCCTCTGACGATGGAAGAAATACGCAAGATCTATGGTGAAGAATACTATGATATTCATGGAATGGATCATTTTCGGGATTTTTTCAATCTAAAACTCAGGACATGTAAGAGGCTCATAAACCAGGTAGGCAGGTATATGTCGGCATCAGATAATACGAACCATTTGGATATCGGATGTGCCTTCGGATATATGATCGAAGCGGCAAAGTCCGCCGGTTATGACTCTCAGGGAATTGAAATATCGCCGGCTGCGGATGTTGCAATTGAACTAGGCTATAATGTTCGCAAAGTTGAATTGAAACATGCCGCGTTTCCTGAAGAGTTTTTTAGCCTGATTACTGCTATAGATGTTCTCGAGCATATCCCGGAGCCCAAGGAATGGCTGCAGGAATGCAGGAGGATACTAAAAAAAGGAGGCGTACTGCTGCTTGTTACACCGGATTGCTCCTCCTTAACCGCTTATGTAAGAAAGGATAAATGGCCTCATTATAAGGTGGAACACCTGTACTATTACTCGCCTCCCACATTGAAGAGACTACTGACGAATATTGGATTCAACGAGATCAGAAGCCGAACGGGAATCCGGTATTTGACCTTAAATTATATAACAAGCCATTACAAAAAGTTTCAGCCTGATAGCCTTGAAACGAAGGTTTTAAGGATGCTGGAGGCTTTATCTCCTCGAAGACTCTTTGAATATCCGTTATGTTTCCCTTCAGAGATGGTTATCACGACAAGAAAGATATGAAGCAAAAAAAGCTTGTTTTGTTTTTCTTAGCGACAGTGCTTATTGAGGCGCTTTTCATATTTTTATCATGGAAAATAAGCTATTTCTCCAACCCTTATCTTGTTGTTAGCGTTGATAATCTCGCATCGGCACAGGTCGCCAGGAATGTCATAGAAGGTAAGGGCTATAAGACGGATTTGCTCAGTCTTTATGAGGTGGCTCTTTACGATAAAAAAGGATGGTTGTCGGAAGGGCCGCCGTGGAAAAACACATACAGGTTTCCGCTGCCGATTCTAAGTATGGCGGCCTTGTTTAAAGTCTTCGGAGACAGCCACTTTGTTGCAAATTTTTTATATCCTTCAATCTTTCATCTTTTGTCAGTAGCAGCTTTGTTCGCCTTGACATACATATTGTTTCAGAATGGCATTATTGCATTCATTGCATCCTTTATCTTTATAACAAATGACGGTCTTCTTTCTACAATGCTGAATAAAAGCGAAAGTGCTGATATATTTTTTTTTATTATATCTCTTATAGCATTTTTTATATGGGACAGACGCCAAAAGATATTCACTCTTTTCGTCCTGGGTTTTATATTAGGCATTTCATTCCTCAACAGGTTTAATGAAGGCGTCATACTATTACTTGTTTATCCGATTATTATTTACCTTAGAAAAAGAATCGTAATGAAAGAAGTTATCTTATATGTGGTAGGTTTTACAATTCCCATATTGCCGTTCATCTTTTATAATTTGACGACTCTCGACACCCCCTTCTTCAGCAGTAATTCTTATTTTCAATTTATTGATAACAGCATTGTTTCCAAATATATGAATGTCTGGTATAAGTTGCAATACGGTGTTGACGTCGAGAAACCGTTTACGTACTTCTTCTCTTACCCTGCAGATTTTTTTTCAAAGTCTTTTATGTATATCTATAAATATACGCTGCCCGAAATTGTGACATTCAGAGGCAGTTTCTGGTGGTGGGTTCCCCTTGCAGTCATATTAATGCGGCGGCTTTTTGATTCAAAGATAAAAGTATTGGGGATGCTTTTTATCATTACTTTTACCTTGCATATATTCTTAATAGCGCCTTTAGGTCTGAACATACACTATATTCAGTTCCTGTTTGTCCCGCTAATAATTATCGTAGCAGGTACACTGTATGAATGGTACAAAACAACTGCAAAATTTCTTCCGGATTTCAAGGCAAATCCCCAAGGGGCTTTCACTCAAAAAGACAAATTGAAAGAATTATCATATATTTTCTTGACTGCTTCCATTGTTCCACTCTCATTAAATGGTTATGGCAAGCTCTCGATGAATGTGTGCATCTGGATAATCGTTTTTACTGTTGTATTGACAGTCGTAAGTATCGTAAAAGGACGCTTGATGCCAATCGCCTTATATTCTTTTTTACTGTTGGTTTTTTCATCGTTTATCTGGATGAACAGCCGTTATAAAATGTGGGATATTAAAGCTTTTACAGTTGAAGATCCCGCAGTTCTCAGGAAGATAGAAGTTGTCACAGAGCCCAATAATGTTATCTTAACTACCCATCCATGGAACACTTCATGGTTCTCAAGAAGACCATCGGTGCCCATGCCGGAATATGCCGATGAGATATACCTCCTTATGAAAAAATATGGACTGAATATTAAAGCTGTCTATTTTTCACACTTTGATGTGTATGCAAGACATGCTAATTTTCATACTCCCATTTCCTATCATGCCTATGTGAGGTTGAATGAATATGTCCTCCCCGTCAGGGGATTTACCCGGGTAGAACCGCTTGCTAAGGGCGGTTTATTGATGTATCGGGATAATGATGAACTTGAAGATATTCTAAATACGGATAAGATTGATTTCGATGAGATTGATTCCAACAGCCATTTAGCATATGGCTTCTCATCCCCTATGACTCTGGATGGTTCAACAGTCTGCTGGGTACTTCGTGATAGTATGTCAATCCCTTTTGATAATCAGAAATTTGGATTTTTCGAAGGCAAACAACTGATTGAATATGATAACCCGAATGCCGAGATAACCTTCTTGAGGGACGGAAACAAACCTATGAAAGGTATTAATATAAGGCTATATAATTTAAACGCCGAAGAAAAGATGACTATCGTATTAAATTCAAATCTTTTTTCTTATGACGATAAAGGTTATCTTGTTGCGACAGTTCCGCTTCATAAAGGCTGGAATTCGGTTAATTTGTCTTTTGATGAGATTAACCTGCGAGGGGGATTAAATAAACTGAGCTTTTGGTTTAAGGAGAAAAAGGCTCTTTCTTCGCTGCCTTATCAGGAAGTATTCCTAAAACATATGCAAACTGAGGGATTATCGCAGCAGTTTTTGGGTGTAGCCTTTGATAAAGTTATTTTTACATGTAATGATGAACACCATCCCGGTTAAACAGTATGAACCATTAATTGTGAGAGAGCGATTAAGAGAACCCTTAAGGCCTTTGCTCTATTTCCTATCCGCGACTCAGATCTGATTGGAAGACACTCCATTCATAAGATACAAAAGTTGGACTGAGTATGATAATATAAAGCAAAATTAAGACCACAATCTTTCGAGGGAACATTTCTATTTGGATTAGATAATGCTGAAAGTTCTTGTTGCGGATGATGATAAGAATCTGAGGAAAGTTCTTGTGAACGAACTTTCTGATCACGGTTTTGATGTCGACGACGCGGAAGATGGCATCAAGGCAATGGACTTGCTTGAAAAGGATGAATATGATGTACTGCTTCTGGACCTGAATATGCCCGGCCGTGGCGGAATGGATGTCCTGAAAAAGATAAAGGATACTGAGATACCGCTTGAGATAATAATTCTTACAGCCCATGCCACGGTGCCTACAGCGGTAAAGGCTATGCAGCTGGGTGCATATGATTATCTTACAAAGCCTTTCC
>Ga0153915_10002789_pt1 | contig 15940 bp, 17 predicted proteins | sample Opewatmetagenome_2_FD_107003 | JGI IMG/M metagenome (GOLD analysis project Ga0153915, IMG submission 107003) | Freshwater wetland microbial communities from Ohio, USA - Open water 3 Core 3 Depth 3 metaG | ecosystem: Environmental > Aquatic > Freshwater > Wetlands | place: USA: Ohio, Lake Erie...
CGATTAGCGACTGCTGATTGCCGCGGCAACAACCCCCGGGCGCACCTAGCGCCCCGGCAAGATGAAGCTCGACTTGAACTGGTGGAGCGAGTTCACCATCGTAACTCCGACCTGCAGTCTAACACACGCACTCTGGCTTGTCAATCGAACCCGCGCTTGGACGATGGTACTAGCTTGGCGTCTGGCCCTTGGCCAGGGTTACCAGATTGGCGAACGCCGCCGGCTCGCGCACGGCCATGTCCGCCAGCACCTTCCGGTTGAGTCCCACCCCAGCCGCCTTCAGGCCGCTGATGAACTGTCCGTAGGTCATTCCGTTCGCCCGGCTGAGCGCGTTGATCCGGGCGATCCACAGCTTGCGCATATCGCCCTTGCGCTCCCTCCGGTGCCGGTAGGAGTAGCTGAGGGACTTGAGCATGGACTCGTGGGCGCGGCGAAAGAGGGCGTGCTTCGTCGCCCGGTGGCCCTTGGTGATCTCCAGGACCGCCTTGTGGCGGTGGTGGTACTGAACGTTACCGACGGCTCGAGGCAAGGTACTTCTCCTTCTAGGCTGCCCCGCTGGACAGCAGGGACTTCATCCGTTTCACGTACCCGGGGCTGACTGGCAGGGTGCCGTGGTAAAGGCGCCGGGTGCGCTTGGTCTTATGCAGGCGCAGGTGGCTCAGGCCAATCTTCCGGCGGAGGAGCTTGCCCGTCCCGGTGATCTTGAAGCGGTCCTGCGCTCCCTTGTGTGTCTTAATCTTCGGCATCGGCTACTTTCACCTCTTGCTTGGGCTTCGGCTTGGCCTTCAAGGACGGCAGCGGCGAGAACACCACGTTCATCCGCCGCTCCTCCATTATCGGCCGCCCTTCCACGCTGCCCACCGGCTTCAGGACTTCCGCCATCCGGTTGAGCAGCTTCACGCCCAGGTCCGGGTGCGTGACCTCGCGCCCCCGGAACAGGATAGTCACCTTCACCTTGTCTCCGCCCGCAAGGAGCTCGGTGGCCTTCCTCGCCCGGGCGTCAAAATCATGGTTACCGATCTTGGGCCGGAGCCGGACCTCCCGGAGCTGGACGATCTTCTGGCCCTTCTTGGCGGACCGTTCTTTCTTGGCCTGCTCGTACTTGAACCGGCCGTAGTCCATTAAACGGCAGACCGGCGGGACCGATGTGGGAGCGACTTCGACGATGTCCAGGCCGGCGTTCTTGGCCACCTCTCGGGCCTGGTATAGCGGCATCGTGCCAAGCTGCTCGCCGTTCTCCCCCACGAGACGGACTTCTCTGGCCCTTATCTCTTCGTTGACGCGAAGCTTCTTAACTACTGGCGACTGAGGAGCCCTCCTTCAGACAGAAAACTGTTAAGAATATAGCATATCCCACGCCCGCAAGCAACAGAGGACGCAGAGGGGCCGGCACTCCCCGCGGCGGCAACGGTCAATCGCCGCCCCTACACCAGCCCGGTTGACTTGCCTTTGACGAGCTTCTTGACGGTCTTCTTGAAGTCGCCGACGGCCTGCGGCGGGAGCTGCTCGCCGGTGCGCAAACGTACGGCTACGGTGCCCGACTCGATCTCCTTGTCCCCGACGATGATCATGTAGGGCACCTTCTCGAGCTGCGCGGCGCGGATCTTCTGGTTCATCCGCTCGCCGCTGGCGTCCACTTTGGCCCGGATGCCCGCCTTCTTGAGCTCCGCCTCGATCTTCCCGGCGTACTCCAGGTGCCGGTCCGCCACCGGGACGATGGCCACCTGCTGCGGCGCCAGCCAGACCGGAAACGCGCCCGCGTAGTGCTCGATGAGCAGGCCGAAGAAGCGCTCCCAGGCCCCGAGCCAAGCGCGGTGCACCATGTACGGCCGGTGCTCTTGCCCATCCGGCCCGATGTATACCATGTCGAACCGCTCCGGCTCGTTGAAGTCGAACTGGATGGTCGTCAACTGCCACTCGCGGCCGAAAGCGTCGCGGAACTTGATGTCGATCTTGGGCCCGTAGAACGCCCCGCCGCCCTCGTCCACCTTGTAGGGCAGGCCTTCGGACTCGATCACCTTGCGCAGGGCCGAAGTCGCGTCCTGCCAGCGCCGCTCGTCACCCACGGCTTTGTCCGGCCGCGTGGAGAGATAGACGGCGAAGTCCTTGAAACCGAGCGTACGCAGCATGTAGAGAGCGAACCGCAGGACCTCGTCCACCTCGCTCTCCATCTGCTCCGGAGTGCAGAAGATGTGGGCATCGTCCTGCGTAAAGCCGCGGACGCGCAGTAGCCCGTGCAGCTCGCCGCTCTTCTCATAGCGATAGACCGTCCCCAGCTCGGCCCAGCGCAGCGGGAGCTCACGGTAGGAGCGCACCTGGCTCTTGTAGAACAGGATGTGGAAGGGGCAGTTCATCGGTTTCAAGTAGTAGTCCTGGCCGTCGATGTCCATCGGCGAGTACATCGAGTCCTTGTAGAAATCAAGGTGGCCGCTGATCTCCCACAGCGTGCTGCGGCCGATGTGCGGCGTGTAGAGGATGTCGTAGCCGTTGGCGTAGTGCTCCTGCCGCCAGAAGTCCTCGATGATGGTCCGGATGCGCCCGGCCTTGGGACCGTAGAGGATGAGCCCGCCGCCCACCTCGTCGGGCGTGATGTACAGCTTGAGCTGGTTGTTGAGGCGCCGGTGGTCGCGCGCCTCGAGCTCCGCCAGCCGCTTCAGGTAATCGTCAAGCGCTTGCCTCGTCTCAAAAGCGACGCCGTAGATGCGCTGCATCATCGGGCGCTTCTCGTCGCCCCGCCAGTAGGCGCCGGCGATGCTCATCAGCTTGAACGCCTTGATCTCGACGGTGGATTTCACGTGCGGACCGCGGCAAAGGTCGACGAACGAGCCCTGCCGGTACACGCCCACCTTCTCGTCCGGTATCTCCTCGAGCAGCTCCAGCTTGTACGGCTGCTCGGCGAAGAGGCGGCGGGCCTCGTCCTTGTCCACCTCGCTGCGCACGAACGGCGTGTTGCCTTTGATGATCTCGGTCATCCTGGCCTCGATCAGCGGCAGATCCTCGTTGGTCAGCGGCCGCGGCAGCTCGAAGTCGTAGTAGAACCCGTTCTCGATGGCCGGTCCGATGCCGAACCGGGCGCCCGGAAACAGGCCCTTCACGGCCTCGGCCATGACGTGGGAAGCCGAGTGCCGCATGGTCTCGGTCCTCTCGGCGTCTTCGGTGACCTTGTCTTCGCTACTAGCCATCTTGGAGTTCCTCTCAACGGCGAATTGGCGCTACGTGACTACGATGATACCATAGCGCGCCCCGCCGTGCACTGCCCCCGCAGTACTAAACGATGCCTCCTTCGAGACTATCGAGCTATTCAGACCGCGCGCCGCCCGTGCCTACGATGGTATCTGGTGAATACCGCCCGCTGCCTCCTCGCCGCGCTGACGGCGGCCGCTCTGCTATCGCTCGTTGGAGCGCCGGCTTCGGGACTGCCTGCCGACGGCACGGCCGGCGCCGGCGGCCGCGCCGCTGCGGCGCCGCCGGCAACTTCCGCGCCGAGTGCGCCCGACGACCCCTATTTCGCTGACCAGTGGGCGGTCGAGCGGATGCACGCCGCCGCGCTCTGGAGCCGGACCGCTGGCGCTCCGGCTGTCCTGGTGGCCGTCGTTGACACCGGCATCGACGCCGGCCACGAAGACCTCAAAGGAAAGGTCGTTGACTCGGTCAACTTGTCAGACGCGCCGGACGCCGCCGATCGCGCCGGCCACGGCACTCACGTGGCCGGGGTCATCGCGGCCGGACGAGACAACGGCGCCGGCATCGCTGGGCTGGCACCTGATTCCCGGCTGCTGAATGTCAAAGTGGCGGGCGACGACGGCACATGCCGCGCTTCGGCCGTGGCTGCCGGCATCCGCTGGGCGGCCGACCACGGCGCTCTCGTGATCAACGTCAGCCTCGAGCTGCGGGATTCGTGGCCAGACTTGGAGGCCGCCGTCGGCTATGCCTGGGGCCGCGGTGCTCTCATCGTCGCCGCCGCCGGGAATGACGGCGACGATGCGCCGCGCTACCCGGCCGCCTACCTCAACTGCCTCGCCGTCACTGGTACCGGACCGGACGACTGCCTGGCGCCGCTCGCCAACTACGGCGAATGGGTCGACCTGGCCGCCCCCGGCCGGAACATCCTGTCTACTTTGCCCGGGAACCGGTACGGCTACGAGAGCGGCACGTCATTCGCCGCCGCCCAGGTCAGTGGCCTGGCTGCGCTGCTCTTCACGGTGGTGACTGACACGAACGGCGATGGGCGCCTCAATGACGAGGTCCGCGCTGCCCTCGAGCACCGCGCTCAGCCGCTCGCCGCGTTCGGGACTGGCCACGGCCTGGTCGATGCTGCCTTGCTGCTGCCGCGCTAGTGCCGTCTCCGGTTGAGCCACCACACGCCGACGTTCAGGTACGTCGCGATGCTCACCCAGGCCAGGTAGGGGATGAGCAGTGCGCCCGCCCATGCCGAGACACGGAACGAGGTGATGATCGACGCCAGGATGAGGAGCCAAAGGACGGCGATCACCAGGACGCCGCCGCCTTTGGACCTGGTCCCGAAAAACACGAGCGACCAGAGGGCGTTGAAGGCGAGCTGCGTCCAGAAGAGGGCTAACGCCAGCGGCACCCCGGGCGAGGCAAGCCCCTTACGCCAGACCAGAAAGACCGATATCGCCATGAACACGTAGAGGGTGCTCCAGACGGGCGCGAAGGCCCAGTTCGGCGGCGTCCCGCGCGGCTTGCTCAGGCCGGCGTACCAGGTGGGTATCGCCTTGTACGTGACCAGGCTCCCCACGCCGGCGGCGGCAAAGCAGGCCAGCAGCGAGACGATGGCTTTGATCGCGGTGTCCACCCTCCCCCTCCAGCGGCGGTAGGCGCTAGCCTAGCGGCAGTGTTACCGGCTGCAGGACCAGCCGGCCTCCCTGCCGGGCGAAACGGGCCAGTCCGGGGAACTTGAGGTGAGCGGCGAAGACCGGCACACCTGAGTCAGCCAGTTCGGGCAGTCGGCGTTTCCGCTCCGCCACGGCCTCATTCCTGGCAACGTCAAAGATGGCGTACAGGTCAAACCGGTCGAGCTCGGCTTCGTGGTGGATCAGGTCGCCGATGCACCACAGCGTCCGCCCTTGCGACGAGACCATCAGCATCAGCCCGCCCGGCGTGTGCCCGGGCGAGAGCACGGCCTTTACGCCGGGCACGATCTCGGTGTCCTTGTCCAGGAGTACGAGCCGGTCCTTGATCGGCGGCAGGTTCTTGCGGGCGATGGCGTTCATATCCCGGTCGCTCACCGGCTCAGCCAGCTTGGCCGTCCAGTAGTCCCATTCCTGGCGGTGCATCACGTAACGGGCGTTCGGGAATGCTGGCTTGCCGTGGGCGTCGACGTTGCCGCCGATGTGGTCACCGTGGGCGTGCGTGATGATGACGGTGTCGATGTCCGCGGCCTTGACTCCAACGGCCGCCAGGTTCCCGATGAGCCTGCCCCCGCTGAAGCCGGGCCAATCCCCGCAGCCGGTGTCAACGAGGACCTCGTGCCGCCCTGTGCGCACGAAAAGGCAGTTGACGTCCATCGGTAGGCCGGTTGTCGGGTCACGCGGATCAAACTGCCTGGGGGTGACCATGTCCGGGACGATGACAACGCCATCATAGACCACCCGACACTCGAACTGTCCGATCCGGAAGGCAACGCTTTGTTCCACAATCTGCTCTCTTTCTACTTGACCTGCGCCTGGGCTGCGGCCAGTGCGGTGTACAGCTTGGACGTATCGAGGTCGTGGATGAACGTGGTCATCGGGATCTGCGCCCCGACGGACCTGGCGTACTCGACGGCCAGCGTCCAGTCCTTCGCCCCGATGTTCTTGGTCGGCGCCGGGCGCGAGACGGACGCGGCGATGCCCTTGCGCGCCTTCATCATGAAGTCCATGTAGTTCAGACTCCAACTCCCGCCCGTGCTGACCTTCATCACCTCGACCATCTTCTCGAGGTCAAGGCCGCCCATCACGCCCGCGTTCAGGGCCTCCCGCGTGACCGCCCCGATGGCGATGCCGAGCAGGTTGTTGATCACCTTGAACGCCTGCCCGGTGCCGATGGGGCCGACGTAGAAGACGTGCTTGGCGACGGCGTCCATGACGGGCTTGCAGAACTGGAAGTCCGCCTCGTCCCCGCCGGCCATCATCGTCTGGCTGCCAATCTCTTCGCCGGGGCCGTCCTTGCTCATGCCGACGTCGACGATCCGCACTCCCTTTGGCTTGGCCCGGTTGTACACGGTCTTAACGTACTCCGGCCCGATGGTGCTGCACAGCATGATGGCGGCGCCCTTCTGGATGCCTTCCATCAGGCCGTCTTTGCCGAAAATGATCGTCTCGTTATCGGCGATGTCGTTGACGATGCTGACGACGACGTCGCTGGCGGCGGCGACCTCGCGCGGGGTCTTGACTGCCTTGGCGCCCAGCTTGACCATCTCGGCTACCGGCTCCGGGCGGAGGTCGCAGACGGTGAAGGGGAAGCCCCGGGCGGCGACGCTGCGCGCCATCAGAAAGCCGAGGTTGCCGAGTCCGATCTGTCCAACTCTCAGTTGTGGGCTCATCTCCACACCCCCTCCGACTCGCGTGACGTGTGGTCCGGCGCCAGGTACGGGGGACGAATATACACCTGTGAAGTACCTGATGTCAAGGACAGCGGTGGCTCCGAGGGCTTGCCACGCCGGGCGGGCGATACGCCTTGTCCAGCTTGCGAGGCCGGGGCGGTTGGGCGTTGCCCTTACCCCCTGCCCCCTCTCCCGCTCGTGGCGGGAGAGGGGTGAACAACAAGAGAGGGGCTGCGCCCGTCGTCAACTTCCCTGATCGGATTGGAATGGCTTCTCTTTAAGGGCATGACGGGCGGCACCGAGACAAGCCTTGGCGTCATTCCGGACTTGATCCGGAATTCAGGGGTGGCGCGGACCGCTTCTCCACGGGGGCCCGACGCCCCTTGCTACCACCGAGGGCGACATCCCTCACACTCCGCCGCCGATTCCTTCGTCGTGCGGCATCCCGTGCGAGGAACGAATCGGGACTCTGCCACAGGCGGACGAGATAACGCCCGCCTTGTCTTCCCACCGGCGATGTTCGCATCCCCCTTTGGCAAAGGGGGATCGAGGGGGATTCGGTCAACGGGCGCCCCCAAAGACCGGGCCGTCGGCCTTGCCTGTCTGAGACCCAATGGTCGAGTCATCTGCCGGCCCGGCGATGTGGCCCCTGACAAGCCGGAGGAAGTGCGTACTGGAGATGTGCGCGAGTCGTCTCGGCATCCGGCCGTGCCTGAGCGTGCCGGCATCCCTCGTCTCCTTGCCAAGGAGAAGAGGGACGGGAGGGAGATAAGAATGAGACTGGCCAGTTGGCCAGAAGCCATTGATTGAGATTGCTTCGCCTTGCTTCTCTCGAAGCAATGGTCTCGCAATGACAGAAGGGGCTTGAAAGGAGAAGAGGGACGGGAGCGAGATGAGAATGAGACTGGTCAGTTGACCAACGGACAATGACTCAGATAGCTTCGATTCACTCCGTTTGCCGACTCGCTCCGCTCACTCGGCATCCCGCACGACGAAGGAGTCGAGACATCCGGAATGCCGCGTGACGGAAGGAATCGGCACTTCGTACCGATGGCGTCGGTATCCGGACTCAGGGGGGCCGCCGCAGTTTGACGTGAGGCCGTGCAGCAGATATCATCCTATTGGGCAGATGACCGTCTTAAAGGGCTTCGCCCTTGCCTTTCTCAGCTTCATCCTGTTCGTTTCCCTGTTCGCTTTCGGCGTCGCCTTCACGGTGAACGGCACCGCCCTCAACCCGCGCTTCATCAGCGCCCAGGTCGATCGCCTCGATGTCGGCGCTCTCGCCGAAGAAGAGCTTGCCCCTACTACCCACGGCACCTTCTCGCCGGAGCTGGCGGCCGCCGTCGCCACCGCCGCCGGCAAGCTCCAGACCCAGCTCAAGGCGGAGTTCCGCGCGGCCACTACCGAAGTGTATGACTATCTGCTGGGACGGACCGACCGTCTCGATCTCCCGGCCACCCTGAAAGGCACTGTGTTCAGCCCGAGCTTCGTCAGCGCCGTCCTCGATGAGCCGGCAATGACCGCTCTCGTCAAGCAGTCCATCAAGGACGAGATCACCGCCGGCTTGTCCGCTCAGGACCGCCAGGTGATCAGTCCCTACCTTGAGAAGACGCTCCCGTCACTCGCCCCATGGATCAGACAGCAGGCCAACGCCGTCGCCGGACCGGTCGTCGATTACCTGCTCGGGCAGACGCCTATTCTGAACGTAGTCATCTCGCTCGGTACGATGAAGGAGACGCTGCGGGTCAGCCTCCACGATGCCTTTGTGGCCTCGCCTCCGGCGCAGCTCGCCGGCGCGTCCCCTGCCGAGATCGAGGCTGCCTTCAGCCAGTACTGGGACAGGTATTCCCCCGAGATACCAGCCACGTTCGTCGTCGACCGTGCCGCTCTGGGCCTGGACCCGTCCGTGTCCATCCGCCAGAGCCTCGACGATGCCGCGGCGGGGCTGGCTGAGGCCAGGCGGGCCATCGGGTACTTCCGGCTCGGCTACGTGCTGCTCATCGTGCTCCTGGCGCTGCTCGTCCTCGGCATCATCGCCATCCATCGGAACGTGAAAGGATCGGCGCTCAACCTGGGGATCATCGCCCTCGTCTGCGGAATCCTCCAGTACGTTGGCTTTGCCGTCGGCGGGTACTACGCGCGCCGGGCGATCGCATCGGTGGACACGGACCTCCCCGGCGCGCTGCGGTCCTGGCTACCGGGACTCCAGACGGCCGCTCTGCGGCCCCTCGAGGTCTTCGGTCTGGTGCTCGTCGGGCTGGGCCTCGTGCTGATCGCCCTGAGCATCCTGTACCGGCCCCGGCGGCCGCTGCCCTAGCCCGGCCGGCCGCACCACCAGCGTCAGCCCCTGCCGTGACACTACCTCGACCTTCGTGCTGGCTTCAATGGCCCCCGCGGCGGCGGTCCGGGCCCTCCAGATCTCGCCGTGCACTTTCACCTGGCCTTCCGGCTCGAGGCGGGTGACGGCGAAGCCCTGTGCGCCGACGACGTCCTCCGGCCTCCGGTTGAGCGCACCCCTGCCCTTGTGGAACGTGAAGACCGACCAGGCCAGCCAGGCGGCCATTATCAACGCCACCGCCCACACCGGTATCCTCACGCCGAGGCGAGGCAGCAGCCAGAAACCCGCGGCCGCAATGGCGATCTCCTCGGCGAGGGTGGTCAGTATGTTGTAAGCGACCCAGGCGAGCATTCTGTCCAATTATAGCTTTCTGGTGAACCCTCTGAATCCCCCAGTCCCGTTCGACAAGCTCAGGGCAGGCTTGGGGGACTTAATGTGAGTTGGGGGACACCCCCAAGCCCCTGGCAGAAGGGCTTCGCCCCTCTGCACTCCCTGTCCCCAGCGCCCTACCAGGAAAGGTCATTCCGGACTTGATCCGGAATCCAGTGGGATCGGCTGGTTGTCGATCGGCATTGCCCAGCAGATGGCCCGATGCTATAATTCGAGACTATGAAGCTCAGTCGTGACGAAGTACTGCATATCGCGCGGCTGGCCCGCGTCGGCGTCACCGAAGAAGACCTCGACCGCCTCAGCGAGCAGCTTTCCAACATCCTGGAGAACTTCGAGATCCTGCGCGGGGTGGACACCACCGGCGTGCCGCCCACGGCACAGTCGATCGATCTGCATAGCGTCATGCGGCCGGACGAGGTCGCCCCGTCGCTGCCGGCCGAGGATGTCCTCGCCAACGCGCCCCGCCGTGAGGGCGACTTTTTCCGCGTCAATGCCGTCCTGGAGGACTCGGAGCGTGAGTTCTCGATCTGACCTGGCTGCACTGACCATCCACGAGGCCAACGCGCTGCTGAAGAGCCGCCAGGTGGCTTCTCTTGAGCTTACCCGCGCCTACCTCGACCGCATCCAGCATGTCGAGGCGAAGATCAAGGCCTTTGTCACCATTACGGACCAGCTCGCTCTCAGGCAGGCCGAGGCCGCCGACCGCCGTATTGCCGCCGGGGACGCGGCCCCGCTCACCGGCGTGCCCGGGCTCATCAAGGACGTCATCTGCACCAAAGGTGTGCGCACCACCTGCTCATCGAAGATGCTGGAGAACTTCGTTCCGCCCTATGATGCCACGGTCATGACGAAGCTGAACGCGGCGGGCATGGTGATGCTCGGCAAGGCCAATATGGACGAGTTTGCCATGGGCTCGTCGACCGAGAACTCGGCCTTCTTCACCACCCGCAACCCCTGGGACCTCGATAGAGTGCCCGGCGGGTCGAGCGGCGGCTCGGCGGCGGCGGTGGCGGCCGGCGAGTGCGTCTACGCCCTCGGCTCGGACACCGGCGGCAGCATTCGCCAGCCAGCCGGGTTTTGCAGCGTCGTTGGGCTCAAACCGACCTACGGCCGCGTCAGCCGCTACGGCCTGGTCGCCTTCGCCAGCTCGCTCGATCAGATCGGCCCGCTCACCCTTGACGTCACCGACGCCGCCCTGGTCTTGAACGCCATCGCCGGCTACGACCCCCGCGACTCTACTTCCGTTCCCGAGCCGGTGCCGGACTACACCCGCAGCCTCACTGGCGACCTCAAGGGCCTGCGCCTCGGCGTGCCGAAGGAGTACTTCGTCGAGGGCATGCAGCCCGAGGTGGACGCCGCCATGCGGGCCGCCGTCGCACAGCTCGACGCGCTCGGAGCGAAGGTCGATTGGAACGTCTCGTTGCCGCACACCCGTCATGCCCTCGCCGTTTACTACATCATCGCCCCCTCGGAGGCTTCGGCCAACCTGGCCCGCTACGATGGCGTGAAGTACGGCTACTCCTACAAAGAGACGGACAACATGTGGGAGGCAATGGAGCGCACCCGTCAGCACGGCTTTGGCCCGGAGGTCAAGCGGCGCATCTTCCTCGGCACCTATGCCCTCTCCGCGGGCTACTATGATGCTTACTACCTCAAAGCGCAAAAGGTGCGCACGATCATCCGTCGTGAGTTTGACGCCGCCTTCGAGAAGTATGACGCCTTGATCACCCCCACCTCACCGACCGTCCCGTTCAAGATCGGTGAGAAGACGGCCGACCCGATCCAGATGTACCTCTCGGACGTGTGCACACTGCCGGTGAATATCGCCGGGCTGCCCGGGATCTCAATACAGGCCGGCTTCGCTAACAACCTCCCCATCGGCATGCAGATCATCGGCAAGCCCTTCAGCGAGGAGACCCTCTTCCGCGTGGCCTACGCCTACGAGCAGGCGGCCGGCTGGTGGAAGAAGAGGGCCAGCGTCTAGCCATGGCGCCGCGTTTCGCGCCCGGCCAGACGGTCGTTCTCCGCAACATCTTCCAGGGCCGGATATGGGAAGCGCGGCCGTCGATAGTCGTCCAGGACACGCCGGAACTGCGAGCGTTCTTCATGCCGACCGGCACAATCTGGAAACACACCGACGAGGGACTCAGGCCGGCTGAGCGCGCCGGAAGGGAATGGGTTCTGCGGGATCGAAATCGGAGCTTCGGCGGCATTCTCAGGCTTTCCGTTCCCGGTACCGCCTATTCCGTCATTCGTCTCACCAACGCGGACGGCTCTCTGTACCAGTGGTACATCAATCTGGAGGACCCGCTGTACGCAACGCAACTTGGCTTCGACTACGTGGACAGCATACTGGATGTGATCGTCGAACCGGACCTGCGTAGCTGGAGCTGGCGGGATGAGGACGAACTTGAGGAGGCGGTCTCGGTCGGGTTGGTCTCGCCCGAGAAAGCCACCGCCCTCTATGCCGAGGGCAAGGCCGCGGTGGCCGCCCTCCAGTCCGGCAAGTCCATCTTCAACGGCTGGGCAGACTGGCGCCCCGACCCAGCCTGGCCCGTGCCGGTGCTCCCGGAAGGGTGGGACAAGCGAGCCTGAGAGGACGGGCACGGTTGATGTGATATCATGGAACCAGAGGACGGAACGATGACCACAACAGAATCGAGGGCAGAGATTTTCGCAATGGCTCTGCGGTCCCTCTCCCGGGAAGAGCGGAGGGCAGTTATTTCCCGTCTCCTTGATGACGAGACAGTAAGGGAAGATGTGCTGGACATCGCCCTTATCCGGAAGCGGCAAGGGGATCCGAGCCGACCGTTCAGGGAGTATCTGGCAGAGAAGGAGCGGGGCAGCTAGAGTGCCCTACGAGGTACGCATTGCCCGTGCAGCCGAGAGGGAAATCGATCGCGTGCCCTCCTTGGTCCGCGGTCGAATCAATCACAAAATAGTGACTCTTGAGAGTGAGCCCCGCCCTAGAGGCTCGAAGAAGCTCAGTGGGCGCGAGGAATACCGGGTGCGTGTTGGCAGCTACCGCGTACTTTATGTAGTCGACGACAACACTCGTGTCGTTGTGGTCTTGGCTGTGGGACATCGCCGAGACGTGTACGCCTAGCACCGGCCAACCCAGCCGGAAGTCCAAGAGGGACACTAGCCCCTCTTCGTTCTCCTCCCCCTTCCCTCGGGAAGGGCACACAGGGGGGATGGGGCGTCGCAGAGATTGCTTCGTCCTCCGGACTGCGCCCGTCCTCCCCGCAATGACAGCTGACTACGTCGCCAGTTGGCTCGTGCAGTTCGGGCAGCGGCGTGCCTTGATGGGTATTTGCGAGAAGCAATAGGGGCACTCTTTCGCCGCTGGCGCCGGAGCCGGAGCCGCCGCGGCTGCCTGGGCGGCCGCCCGAGCGTTCATCCGCGCGATCGGCCTGACGATGAAGAAGAAGACCACCGCGGCGATGATCAGGAAGTTGATGACCACGTTCACCAGCACGCCGTAGGTGATCACCACCGCACCGGCGGCCTGGGCGTCCGCCAGGGAGGCATAGGGCGCGGCTGCCTTGGCCCCCTCTTTGAGCACGATGAACAGGTTGGCGAAGTCTACCTTGCCCAGGGCGAGCCCGATCGGCGGCATGATGACCCCGTTCACCAGCGTGCTGACGATAGGCCCGAAAGCGGCGCCGATGATGATGCCCACCGCCATGTCCACCACATTGCCCCGCATGATGAAAGCCTTGAAGTCCTTCAGCATGAGCGCACCTCCTGTTCGTCCCTTCTGGCGAGCGCATTGTAGCCGGTAACACGCGATAAGGTCAACTGGCCTTCGCCAGCACCCTCGCGGAGACCACGCTATTGCATCTGGACACGTCTGCGGCTATGATTAGGGCAGCCATGTCATACCGCTATCGCTCCGGCCTCGGCGTCGTCGAGTACATCATCATCACTTGCATCGTCGTCTGGATCGCCACCTCGATCAACTCCCGCCTGGAGGACGCCCTCGCCTTCTTCCCGGCCGACTTTGCCCGCCAGCCGTGGACCATCATCACCAGCATTTTCGCCCACGCCAGCTTCCCCAACTTCACCCATATCCTGTTCAACATGATCACCCTGTACTTCTTCGGCAGCTTCCTGGTCAACGCGGTCGGCGAGGGCCGGTTCCTGCTGGTCTACTTCGTCGGCGGCATCGCGGGCAACCTGCTCTTCTGGGTGCTCGCGGTGAACCATCTGGCGGGTGTCTCGCCACTCTCGGCCGTCATCGGGGCCTCGGGGGCGATCTTCGGCGCCGGCGGCGCGCTCATGGTGCTGCGTCCCCGCACGAGCGTCTACGTCTTTCCGATACCGGTGCCGATACCGCTCTGGATCGCCATCCTCGGCGGCTTTCTGCTGACTTTCGCCGCTACTGGGGTCGCCTGGCAGGCCCATCTCGGCGGGCTGGCCGCCGGGGCGCTGATGGGCTTGATCTTCCGGCAGCGCGGCATTGGCCGCTATTATAGGCGTTGATTGAGGCAAGTCGGATGCGGCCTGACCCGAAGTGCATTCCGATCATCTCCCGGGACGAGATCCGGACGGCTGTGGCCCGGCTCGCCGGCGAGCTCAATCGCGACTACCGCGGCAAAGAGCCGCTCATCATCGGCGTGCTGCGCGGGTCGTTTGTGTTCCTGGCCGACCTCGTGCGCCTGCTCGATTTTCCGCTTGAGATCGATTTCATCCGTCTGGCCAGCTACGGCGCCGGCAAGGAAAGCTCCGGCGAGGTGCGCGTCCTGCTGGACGTGGGCATGCCCGTGGCCGGCCGGCATCTCATCGTCGTCGAGGACATTGTCGATACCGGGCTCACCGCGGCCTGGCTGGTCGAGCACCTCAAGGAGCGGGCGCCGCTTTCGGTCAAGCTCTGCGCCCTCGTTGACAAACCCTCCCGCCGCCGCGTCCCGGTGACGATCGATTACCTCGGCCTGACTGTGCCGGACAAATTCCTCGTCGGTTATGGGCTGGACTGGGCGCAGAAGTACCGTAACCTGCCCGATATCTGTGCCCTGGAAGACTGAACTATGGCTGACCTGCGCGCGGTCGCCCTCGGCCAGCAGCCAGCCGACCTGCTGCTGACCAACGCCCGCGTCGTCAACGTCTTCACCGGCCAGGTCGAAGCGGGCAACGTGGCCATCGCCGGCGGTCGGATTGTTGGGGTTGGTGGCTACACCCAGGCCAAAGCGGTCATCGACCTCAAGGGACAGTACCTGGCGCCCGCGTTCATCGACGGCCATGTTCACGTCGAAAGCTCCTTGCTGACTCCCGGCCAGTACGGCCGCGCCGTCGTGCCGCACGGGACGGGTGCCGTTATCACTGACCTGCACGAGATCGCCAACGTGGCCGGTTCGCCGGGGATGCGGTACGTGCTGGACTCGGCGCGCCGGCTGCCGCTGGATGTCTTCCTGATGGCGCCATCGTGCGTGCCAGCGACCAATCTCGAGACCTCGGGGGCCGCCCTCGACGCCGCCGCCCTGCGCCCGGTACTGCGCTGGCGAAGCTGCGTTGGCCTGGGCGAGGTGATGAACTACCCCGGCGTACTTGCCGGCGACCCGGCAGTTCTGGCCAAGCTCCGCCTTGCCGGAGACCGCCCGATCGACGGCCACGCTCCCGGCCTGCGCGGCGGCGAGCTGGACGCCTACATCGCCGCCGGTATCCAGTCAGACCACGAGTCGGTGACCACCGAGGAGGGCGCCGAGAAGCTGGCCAAGGGCATGTTGCTCATGATTCGGGAAGGCTCGTCCGAGAAGAACCTGGCGGCTCTGCTCCCGCTGGTCACCGAGCAGACTTACCCGCGCTGCCTCTTGGTCGTCGATGACCGCACCTGCGTCGACCTGCTCGACGACGGCGACATCGATGCCGTTGTCCGCAAGGCGGTCAGCCTTGGCCTCGACCCGGTGCGGGCCATCCAGCTTGCCACCATCAACCCCGCCCGCTATTTCCGGCTGCCCGGTCTCGGCGCGGTCGCCCCCGGCTACCGGGCAAACCTGGCCGTGCTTGATGACCTCCGTGAGATGCGGGTGAGCATGGTTTTCCACGAGGGGCGCCTGGTGGCCCGCGACGGCCAGCCGCTTTTCGAGGCGCCGGCCAGCCGCTCATCCGTCCTTGTCGAAAGCGTTAAGGCCCGGCCACTCACTGCGGACGCCCTCCGCCTGCCCGATCGGGGCGACCCGGCGCCGGTCATTGAGATCATCCCCGGCCAGATCGTCACCCGCCGGACAGACGAGCCGGGCAATCTGCCCGACGCGACCCGCGATGTTCTCAAGGCGGTCGTCGTCGAGCGCCATCACGCTACCGGCCATGTGGGTGTCGGGCTGGTCAGAGGGTTTGGCCTGAAGTCGGGCGCGCTCGCGTCGTCGGTGGCCCATGATTCGCACAACATTGTCGCCGTGGGCGTCAGCGACGCCGCCATTCTGACCGCCGTCGCCGAGATCGTCCGCGTTCACGGCGGGCTGGTCGCCGCCGCGGACGACCGCGTCATCGCCAGTCTGCCATTGCCGGTCGCCGGCTTGCTTTCGGACGAGCCGCTTGATCGGGTTGTCGGGCAACTCCGGCAGGTCGAGCGGGCGGCCGCGGAGCTCGGCTGCCGGCTGCCCTCGCCCTTCGCCACGCTCTCTTTCCTCGCCCTGCCGGTGATCCCGGAGCTGCGCCTCACCGACCTC
>Ga0153915_10002790_pt1 | contig 15940 bp, 15 predicted proteins | sample Opewatmetagenome_2_FD_107003 | JGI IMG/M metagenome (GOLD analysis project Ga0153915, IMG submission 107003) | Freshwater wetland microbial communities from Ohio, USA - Open water 3 Core 3 Depth 3 metaG | ecosystem: Environmental > Aquatic > Freshwater > Wetlands | place: USA: Ohio, Lake Erie...
ATCATCGCCCCGTTTGTGGGGATCAAAGCCATTGACCTGTTGCTCGTCGCTCTGCGACTGGTGTGACCATGCTCAAGAACGCGATGCTGCGCGAAGCGATTGCCCTGACGCTGGTGCTGATGGCGCTCACCGGGCTGGTGTATCCCGGCGTCGTTACCGCTTTGGCGCAGGTGCTCTTTCCCCATCAGGCCAATGGGTCGCTGGTAACGATGAAGGGCCAGGTGATTGGGAGCGAGCTGATCGCGCAACAGTTCACCCGGGCGGAGTATTTCCACCCGCGCCCCTCGGCCGGCGCCGGCTACAACGGCGCCGCCTCGGCCGGTACCAACAAGGGTCCTACCGACCTCAAGCTGGCGGACACGCTCATCGCCCAGGCGGTGGACAGCGAGCTCGCTCAGGACGGCGCGGTCAAGGGGAAGATCCCGTCCGACCTGGTGACGTCTTCGGGATCCGGTCTGGATCCGCACATCTCGCCCGCGAGCGCCGAGCTGCAGGTGGCACGGGTGGCGCGGATGCGCGCGGAGCCTCGGGAGACGATCCGCGCACTGGTGGCGCGTTACACTGAGGGCCGCCAGCTCGGGTTCCTGGGCGACCCGCGGGTCAACGTGCTCAAGCTCAACCTGGCGCTGGATAGCCTGGCGCGGATGCCTTCGGCAGGGAGAAACTGATGCGGCTGGTCTGGTGCTTGGCGCTGGGCGCGCTGGCGCCCGCGACCCTGGTGGCGCAGGACGGCACCCGCACCGTCACGGCGGGTGCGTTCGTGGACGCCTACTACGCCTGGGATTTCAACCGGCCGAGCGGGTTCGACCGGTCCTTCACCACCCAGCCGGCCCGCCACGATGAGTTCAACGTCAACCTGGCGCTGGTGGAGGTCAAGCTGTCGGGCGAGCGGGTGCGCGGCCACCTGGGACTCCAGGCGGGCACCTCGGTGCAATCCAACTACGCCGGGGAGCCCCGGCTGGGCAGCATCAGTGGACCGGATCTGGCCCGGCACATCGAGGAAGCGGTGGCCGGCGTGCGGGTCGCTCCGACCCTCTGGGTGGATGCGGGAATCTACCTCTCGCATATCGGGCAGGAGAGCTGGATCTCGCGGGACAATCCCACATATAGCCGCTCGCTCATCGCGGATTACTCGCCGTACTACGAGACCGGGGTCAAAGCGACCTGGACCGCCAGCGCGAAGCTCACGGCACAGCTCAACCTGGTGAACGGCTGGCAGAACATCTCCGAGACCAACACCGACAAGGCGGTGGGCCTGCGGCTGGACTACGCGGCCTCGCCCCATCTCGCGCTGGGGTACAGCAACTTCGCGGGCAACGAGATGCCGGACACGGTGCCCTCCAGGGTGCGGCTCTTCAACGAAGGCTATGCGCTGATCACGGCCGGCAACGCCAGCTTCTGGCTCACTACCGACGTGGGCCGGCAGCAACGGGCCGCCGGCGGATGGTCTACCTGGTACGGTGGGGCGGTGATCGGCCGGGTGAAAGTGGCCCCCACGGTTGCGCTGGCCGCCCGGGCGGAGCGCTACAGTGATCCGGACGGCGTCATCGTCTCGACCGGCACGCCCAGCGCCTTCCGGGTGAACGGCGCGTCCGTCAACCTGGACGTCATGCTGCCGGGCAGCGCCGTGTGGCGCACCGAGTTGCGGGGTTTCCTGGCGAAGGATCCCGTCTTCCCCCAGCACGCCGGCGGCGGCGTCTCCACCCGCGACGGGTTCGTCGTCACCTCGCTCGCTCTCACGCTCTAGGCGGGGCAGGGATACGTTACCGGGGCCATGACCGACCAGCGTCCTGACCCGGAAGCCCTTCTCGCGCGCGTTCGCGAGGAGGAGCGGCGAGCGGCGCGCGGGCGACTCAAGATCTTCTTCGGCGGCTCGCCCGGGGTCGGGAAGACCTACGCGATGCTCGAGGCCTCCCGCGTCAGGAAGAAGGAAGGCATGGACGTGGTCGTGGGTGTGGTGGAAACCCACGGCCGGCGCGAGACCGAGGCCCTGCTTCAGGGGCTGGAGGTGCTGCCCCGCCGGATGGTCGAGTATCGGGGGATCGCGTTGCAGGAGTTCGACCTCGACGCGGCGCTGGCACGCCGGCCCTCCCTGATCCTGGTGGACGAGCTGGCGCACACCAACGCGCCTGGCTCGCGCCACGACAAGCGCTGGCAGGACGTGGAAGAGCTGCTGTCCGCCGGCATCAGCGTCTATACCACGCTCAACGTGCAGCACGTCGAGAGCCTCAACGATGTGGTGGCCCGGATCACCGGCATACAGATGCGGGAGACCATTCCGGATTCGGTTCTGGACGAGGCAGACGAGCTGGAGCTGGCTGACCTCTCGGCGGACGATCTGCTGACCCGCCTGCACTAGGGCAAGGTCTACGTGCCCGAGCAGGCCGCCCACGCCGTGGACCAGTTCTTCCGCAAGGGCAACCTGATCGCGCTGCGCGAGCTGGCCCTGCGCCGCACCGCCGAGCGGGTGGACGCGCAGATGCGGACCTACATGCAGGAGCACGGCATCCACGCCACCTGGCCCGCCGGGGAACGGCTGCTGGTGTGCATCGGGCCCAATCCCGCGGGAGCGCACCTGGTGCGCGCCGGCAAGCGGATGGCGACCAGCCTCAAGTGCGATTGGATCGTGCTGTGCGTAGAGCCGCCGGCCCAGCGGATCTCGCCGGCGGACCGCGCGGCGCTGGTGGAGAACCTGCAGATGGCGCAGGAGCTGGGGGCGCAGACCGCGACGCTGGGCGGCCGCTCCGTGGCGGAGGAAGTGCTGGCCTACGCCCGCTCCAACAACATCACCAAGATCATCGTGGGGAAGCCCACCCACCCCCGGTGGCGGGACAAGCTGTTCGGCTCGCTGCTGGATCATCTGGTCCGGGGCAGCGGCGACGTGGACGTGTACGTGATCACCGGCGAGGCGGAGGAAGGGCCGGTCCCCCGCCGGGCCGGCGGGGGACAGCCGGCGCCCGCGGCGGAGTACCTCCGAGCCGCGGCGGTCATCCTGCTCTGCACCGCGGTCAACGTCGTGGTCTTCCGGTTCCTGTCGCTCACGGACGTGGCGATGGTGTACCTGCTGGGCGTGGGGCTGGTGGCCTCCCGGTACGGCCGGGGGCCGTCGCTCCTCGCGTCGTTCCTGTCCATCGGACTGTTCGACGTCCTGTTCGTGCCGCCCCGGTTCACCTTTGAGGTGTCCGACGTCCGCTACCTGCTGACGTTCGGCGTCATGCTGGGCATCGCGCTGGTGATCAGCACGCTGACGCTGCGCATCCGGGAGCAGGCGGTCACCGCGCGAGACCGGGAGCGCCGCACCGCCGCCCTCTACGCCATGAGCCGGGAGTTGGCGGGGACGCGGGGTGTGAGCGAGTTGATCGCGGTGGCAACACGGCACCTCGAGGAGACATTTGGCGCGGCCGTGCAGTTCCTCCTGCCCGATGCCAACGGGCGCGTGGAGATCCCGGTGGGGACGCCGCCCGCCTTCCCGCTCAGCGAGAAAGAGCGCAGCGTGGCGCAATGGGCCTTCGATCACGGAAGAGCAGCCGGCGCCGGGACCACCACGCTGGGCGGGGCGGCTGCCGTCTACCTGCCGCTGTCGGCCGCGGCCGGGGTGATCGGTGTGGTGGGGCTTCGCCTGCCCGAGGCGACCGCGTCCCAGGAGCCGGTGCAGCAGCGCCACCTGGAGACCTTCGCCGCGCAGGCGGGTCTGGCGTTGGAGCGGGCCATCCTGGCCGAGCGGGCTCAGCGCGAGCAGGTGGAGATCGAAGCGGAGCGGCTGCGGACGTCGCTCTTGAGCTCGCTTTCCCACGACCTGCGCACGCCCCTGGGCGCGATCAGCGGCGCGGCCAGCAGCTTGCTGGAGGACCGGGGCGCCCTGGTGGAAGCGACGCGGCGGGACCTCCTCAGCAGCATCGTGGACGCGGTCCAGCGCATGAATCGCCTGATCGGCAACCTGCTGGACATGATCCGGGTGGAGAGCGGCTCGCTCCAGGTGCAAAAGGAGTGGCAGCCGCTGGAGGAGACGGTGGGAGTGGCGCTGATCCGGCTGGAGGAGCGGCTGCGGAGCCATCCCGTGACGGTTTCGCTGCCTCCCGATCTGCCGCTGGTCCCGTTGGACGGGGTGTTGATCGAGCAGGTGTTCGTGAATCTGCTGGAGAACGCGGTGAAGTACACGCCCCCGGGCACACCGGTAGAGATCTCGGCCAAGCCCGCGGAAGGCTTCGTGTTGGTGGACGTGGCGGATCGGGGGCCTGGGATACCGGCGGGAGAGGAAACCCGGATCTTCGACAAGTTTCACCGCGTGGCGGGGGATGCCGGCGCCGGGGGGATCGGATTGGGGCTCACCATTTGCCGCGGCGTGGTCACCGCTCACGGCGGGCGCATCTGGGCCGAGAACCGGCCGGGCGGGGGTGCGGTGTTCCGTTTCACGTTGCCGCTCGAAGGGCCCCCGCCGGCCGTGCCCAGTGAGAATCCGGTGGAGTAGCTTTTCGCCATGGCCTCGCCGGGTCCCACCGTGCTGTTGATCGAAGATGAGCCGCAGATGCGGCGCTTCCTGCGGGCCTCCCTGGAGAGCCACGACTTCCAGTTGATTGAGGCGGCGACCGCCCGGGAAGGGCTGGCCCACGCCACGGGCCGCAATCCGGACGTGATCCTGCTTGATCTGGGCCTTCCCGACGCGGACGGTATCGACCTCACCCGGCAGATACGTGAGTGGTCGGCCACGCCGATCATCGTCATTTCCGCCCGCGGCAAGGAACAGGACAAGATCGCGGCGCTCGATGCCGGCGCGGACGACTATCTCACCAAGCCGTTCGGCGTGGGGGAACTGCTGGCCCGGCTCCGCGTGGCCCTCCGCCACGCCGCCCGCGCGGGGGACGGGCGGGACGAACCGACCTTCACCAGCGGGGATCTCCGCGTAGACCTGGCGAACCGGCTGGTGTTCGTGGGCGACACGGAGATTCATCTCACACCAACCGAATACAAGCTGCTGACGACGCTGGTCCGGCACGCCGGCAAGGTCCTCACCCACCGCATGCTGCTCAAGGAGGTATGGGGCCCCAACGTCGTGGAGCACACGCATTACGTGCACGTCTACATGACGCAGCTGCGGCACAAGGTGGAGCGCGACCCCACGCGGCCGCGGTACCTGCTGACGGAACCGGGGGTCGGATACCGCCTCAAGGAGGAGTAGGCCGCCCGGAATCCGGAGACCAGCGCGCCGGCCGGACAGGGAACCCGGCCGGCGCGTTTCTCTGCTGGGTGGCAATGATCGGGCGGTCAGTTAGTGCGCGGGCTCTGGCCCGCGTTCCCCGGCCCGAACTCGAAGGCGTTGCTGAGCGGGTCCGCCTGCGCGTCGCGGTCGGTAAGGGGGGCCAGGCCCCACCGGTGCTCGATCAGCGCCAGGATGGACGTCGTGTCGTAGTAGTTGTGGTCAATGAAGTGCCGCTTCGCGAATGGCGAGATCACGAGGGTCGGCACGCGGCTGCCGGGGCCCCAGCGGTCCACCAGGGGCGGGGCCACGTGGTCCCAGAAGCCGCCGTGTTCGTCGTAGGTGATGATGATGGCGGTGGTGGCCCAATCCGGCCCGTTGCGGATCGCATTGATCAAATCCATTACGTGCTGCTCGCCGGTCACCATGTCGGCGTAGCCAGGGTGTTCGTTGTCGGGGCCCAGCGGCTTGACGAATGACACCGCGCGCAGGCGGCCCGCCTGCGCCGCGGCGATGAACTCGGTCTCGTCCCGCAGGTGCTCGGCCTTCGCCGGCGTGCCGTCGGCGAAATTGGCGAAGAAGGCGAAGGCTTGATGGTGGAACTGAAACAGCGGGTCGGGGTGGCCGGCGAGCGCGTCGTCCCAGCCGCCGGAGTACCAGGCCCAGCTCACGCCCTTCTCCGACAGGCGATCGCCGATGGTGGGGAAGGTCTGGTTGGGGACCAGTTGGTTTGCCGGCACCGACGACGGGTGCGGCGTGTTCACCGTGAACAGCGTGTTGACCGCGAAGCCGTCAGGGGTCACCGCGCCGTCCTTGCTCAGGCTGCCGTCTGATGCGACCTGTGCCACAATGCTGCTCGGAGCGCTCGGGAAGACCGGCGTGCGCGCGGCGATCAGCCAGAAATGGTTCAGGAACGACCCGCCGAAGGCGGCGTGGAAGAAATCGTCGCAAAGGGTGTAGTTGGATGCTTCTGCGGCGAGCGGCAACCCGGCCGTACGGTAGTATCCCATGGACTCACCCCTCACGTCGCTCACCAGGGCGAACTTGTCCATCCGGCCGCCGTCGATCTGCTGCTGCTCCTGATAAAAGCGGTGGACCAGATCGGGGATCTTCTGCGTCGCCGGAATGAACTGCTCGATGGCAAACGGCCGGTTCGGCAGCGTGTCCGGGAATGGGGAGCCGGTCTTCATGGGCAGGCTGGCGTACGGGGTCCCGGAACCGTCCACCTGGGTGCTGGTGCCGGCGGCGTTCGCCAGGCCGTTCGCGCCCGGGAACTCGCCGTAGAGGTTGTCGAAACTATGGTTCTCGAGATAGATGACCACGACGTGTTGCAGGCGACTCAAGCCCGGGTCGGCTGCGGCCGCACCGCGGCGATCCGCCGCGAGCGGGGGGACCAGTCCGGCGGGCCGGTCGGGCTGGCAGGCCAGGGCCGCTACCGCCGCAAGGGCTGCCGTCAAGCCGCCCAGACGGACACCATGCTTGCTGACCACCATGAAACCCTCCAATGGGAGTGAGTGGCTTCATGATCACTGGTGTCTGCCACGGCCGAGACCCGGGAGCAATCTCGGCGTGGTAACGGGTGGGCGACGTCTTCGCGGTTGAGCCGCGACCGAGCCACGGCGCACAGGAGCGTTACGCGAACGTCATAGGGCCGTTACGTTCCTCCCTGAGCTTGCGGGCGCCGGACACCGGCACCACATGACGCATCGCATCCTGGTCGTCGACGACGAGCGCGATATCACGGCCTTGGTGGCGTACCATCTCGCCAAGGAGGGCTACCGCGTTTCCACTGCCTCCGACGGGCCGGAGGCGCTGAAGGCGGTCCAGGAAGAGCGCCCCGACCTGGTGGTACTGGACCTGATGCTCCCCGGGCTCTCCGGCTACGAAGTGCTCCAGGAGCTGCGGAGCCAAGAGGAGCTGCGCGAGGTGGGGATCCTCGTGCTCACGGCGCGACGGGAGGAAGGGGATCGCATCAAGGGCCTGGAGCTCGGTGCCGACGACTATCTCGTCAAGCCGTTCTCCCCCAAGGAGCTGATCCTGCGGGTGCGCGCCGTGCTGCGACGGCTGGCCAGCCCCGCGGCGGCGCCCGGCGCCGTCTTTGCGGCGGGGCCGCTCACCATTGACCGCGCGGCGCACCGGGTCAGTGTGGATGGCAAGGACATCGAGCTGACCGCCACGGAGTACAACCTGCTGGTCACCCTGATCGAGCGTCGGGGCCGCGTGCAATCCCGTTCGGCCCTGCTGGAAACGGTGTGGAACGCCAACCCCAGCATCCAGACCCGAACCGTGGACATGCACATGCAGCGGCTCCGCGCCAAGCTGGGCGTCGCCGCCGAGCTGCTGGAGACCGTGCGCGGCTTCGGCTATCGCTTCAAGAACCCGGAGGCCTCGAAGCGGAAGACGAGGGGCTGACGCTGGCCTCCCGCCCGTCCGCCCCGTGCTTGATGGACCGGCCTTCCACCATGAACACCACGTCCTCGGCGATGTTGGTGGCCAGGTCGGCCACCCGCTCCAGGTTGCGGCTCGCCAACATCATCTCGATACCGGGGGTGATGGTCTTGGGGTTCTCCATCATGTGGGTGAGCACGATGCGGAAGATGGAGCGGTGCAGCGCGTCCACCGTGTCGTCCCGGCGGCAGACCGCGCGGGCGGCCGTGGCGTCGCCGCGAATGAACGCCTCCAGCGCGTCCGCCAGCATACGCTGGGATTGGCGCGCGATCTCCGACAGCTCGGGCACCAGCGTCACCAGCCGGTCCTGCGCCAGCCGCTGCGCCGACTGGGCGATGTTGACGGCGTGATCGCCCACCCGCTCCAGGTCGTTGGCGATCTTCATGGCCGCCATGAGGAACCGCAGGTCCTTGGCCATGGGCTGCTGGGTGGCCAGCAGGTGGATGATGGTCTCCTCGATCCCCACCTCGGCGGTGTCCACGCCCTGGTCGCCGTCCACCACGGCGGTCGCCTTGGCCGCGTCGCGTTGCGCCAGGGCGCTGAGCGAGGCGTCCAGCGCCGCCTGCGCGTCCGCGGACATCTGGAGCAGGCGGGCCTTGAGGGTGGACAGATCTTCGTGGAAATGACGATGAGGCGCCGCGTCGGTCATCCGAACCGCCCCGTGATATAGGCCTCAGTGCGCTCGTCGCTGGGCTTGGTGAACATGGTGGCCGTCTCCCCGAATTCGACCAGCTCGCCGATGTAGAAGAACGCCGTGTAGTCGGACACCCGCGCCGCCTGCTGCAGGTTGTGGGTGACGATCACGATGGTGTAGTCCTGCTTGAGCTGGAGCATCAACTCCTCGACCCGCTGCGTGGCGATGGGGTCGAGCGCCGAGCAGGGCTCGTCCATGAGAATGACTTCGGGCTCGGTGGCGAGCGCCCGTGCGATGCACAGCCGTTGCTGCTGCCCGCCGGACAGCGCCATGGCGCTGCCGTGCAGCCGGTCCTTGACCTCGTCCCACAACGCCGCGTGACGCAGGGCCCGCTCCACGATGTCGTCCATCCGGGAGCGGGGAACGCCGTTCACCCGGAGGCCGGCGGCCACGTTGCCCGCGATGGACATGGTGGGGAACGGAGTGGGGCGCTGGAACACCATCCCCACCCGCCGGCGGAGCTCCACCGGGTCCACCCCATTCCGGTACACGTCCACTCCGTCCAGCAGGACGCGACCTCTCACGGCGCCGCCCTCCGACAGCTCGTGCATCCGGTTGAGGCAGCGCAGGAACGTGCTCTTGCCGCATCCGGAAGGACCGATCACCGCGGTGATGGCGCCCCGCGCGATGCGCAGCGACACGTCGGCAATGGCGGGACGCCCGTGGTACAGTGCCGTGAGCCGCTCGGCGGCCATGTGCGTCCCGGTCTCAGGCGCGGGAATCCGCTCAGGCGCTGCCATAGCGCCTCCGGGCGATGCGGCGCGCCACCAGCGCCAGGCCGAACACCAGGATGATGAGCACCAGCGCCGACGCCCACGCCAGGCGGTGCCACTCCTGGTCCGGGCCCGTCGCGTAGGTGTAGATCTGCAACGGCAACGACTGCATCGGCTCGTTGATGTTGGTGGTGAAGTTGAGGTTGCCCAGGGCCGTGAACAGCAGCGGCGCCGTCTCCCCCGCGATGCGCGCCACCCCGACCAGCGCCCCCGTGGCCACCCCGGCCAGCGCGGTGCGGAGCACCACGCCCAGCGACGCGCGCCAGCGCGGGTAGCCCAGGGCCAGGGCGGCCTCGCGCAGCGAGTGGGGCACCAGCCGGACCATCTCTTCGGTGGTGCGGGCCACCACCGGGACCAGGATGACGGCGAGGGCGATGGCTCCGGCGTAGGCCGAGAAATGCCCGGCGCGCCGCACGATCCAGGTCCACGCGAAGATGCCGATGATGATGGACGGCGTGCCGTTCAGGACGTCGGCCACAAAGCGCACCGTCCAGCCCAGCCGGCCGCTACCGTATTCCGCCAGAAAGACGCCGGCCCCGATGCCCACCGGGACCCCGATGGCCGCCGCGAGCCCGACCGTGATCAGGGATCCCACGATGGCGTTGGCGACCCCGCCGCCGGTCTGACCCACCGGCACCGGGCCGTGAATGAAGAAGTCGAGATTCAGGGACGTGGCGCCCTTGGCTACCAGGTAACCGAAGATCAAGGCGAGCGGCAGCACGCAGACGGCGGAGAGCACCGCCACGGTGCCGGTCATGAACGCGCTCAACGCCCGTCGGCGGGCCCGCGTGGACGTCACAGCGCCCGGCTCCCCACGGCACGGCCCGGCGCGATCCGCCAGATGAACAGCCGCGCCAGGGCGTTGACCAGGATGGTGATAACGAACAGCACCAGGCCCAGCTCGAACAGCGCGGACAGGTACATCGGCGTCGTGGCCTCGCTGAATTCGTTGGCGATGGCGGCGGCCATGGTGTAGCCCGGTTGCAGGACCGAGAGGCTGATGTCGTGCCGGTTGCCGATCACCATGGTCACAGCCATGGTCTCGCCCAGCGCGCGGCCCAGGCCCAGCATGATGGCCCCAATGATGCCCGGGCGACCGTACGGCAGCACGGCCATGCGCACCGCTTCCCAGCGTGTGGCCCCCAGCGCCAGGGCCGCTTCGCGCTGCGTTCCGGGGACGGCGCCCAGCACCTCGCGCGAGACGGCCGCGACATAGGGCACCACCATGATGGCCAGGATGATGCCGCCGGCCAGCATCGAATTGCCGTAGAACGCGCCTTGAAAGAACGGCAGCCACCCCAACACCGCCTTGAGCGGCGGCACCACGAAGCGTAACAAGGGGATCAACACAAAAACCCCCCATACCCCGTACACCACGCTCGGCACGGCAGCGAGCAACTCGACCAGGAACCCCAGGGGCGAGCGCACCCACGGGGGGGCAAACTCGGTCAGGAAGATCGCCGCGCTCAGCGCCAGGGGGACGGCGATGAGGAGAGCGAGCGCCGACGAGGCCAGAGTCCCGAAGATCAATGGCGCGGCGCCGTAGACTTCGGTGACGGGGTTCCAGGTGGACTTGAAGACGAAGCCCCAGCCGAACTTCGTCACTGCTGGCCAGGCGTTGACGGACAGCTCCGCCACCATAGCCAACAGGACCACGGGCAGAACCCAGGCCAGCATGGTGAGCGCGGCCCGATAGGTGCGGTCGCCGCGATTAGGCTCGGTGACGCGGCGCCCGTAGCTGTTGCTCTGGGAGGTGACGGTCGGCTCGAGCTCGGTGGCGGCGGTGGTCATCGGCTCGGAGTGTAGCGCGGGCTACACTCCGGCCGGTCAAGACCGTGTAACACCCAAGTAACGGCGCCCTCAGCTCCCGGAGGGTCCCCTCCAGGCCACCTTGCCTCCGGCGGTGACGCTCTTGAGGCGCTTCTCGATCCAGGGCCGGAGCTGGGCCGGCAGGGGGGCATAGCCCAGCGGGATCGCGCGGGCCTGGCCCGCGGTCTCCGCCCACCAGATGTAGTTGAGCATGGCCCCCGCCTTGGCCGGGTCTTCGTAGCTTTTGTGCACCAGGAGGTACGTCATGCTGGCGATCGGGTAGCTCGCTTGGCCGTCAGCGTTGGTGATCGAGACGCGGAAGTCGGTATTGGGATCCAGGGTCTTGAGGCTCCCGGCGAATGCCGCGGTCGTGGCCTCCAGCGTGGGGTTGATGAACGTCCCGGCTTTGTTCTTGAGCAGCGCATAGGCCAGCTTGTTGGAGTTGGCGTACGCGAGCTCGACGTAGCCGATGGCACCGGGCGTCTGCGCCACCGCGGCGGACACGCCCTCGTTCCCCTTGCCGCCGATCCCCGCCGGCCAGTCCACCGAGGTGTTCTTCCCCACCTTCTGCGCCCACTCGGGGCTCACCTTGGAGAGGTAGTCGGTCCAGATGTACGTGGTGCCGGAGCCGTCGGAACGATGCACCACCAGGATGTCGGCCTTGGGCAGGTTGACGCCGGGGTTGATGCTGGCGATCCGGGCGTTGCCCCAGTCGGTGATCTTGCCTAGATAGATGTCCGCCAACACGTCGGGCGTGAACTTGAGCTGTTGGGTGACCCCCGGGAGGTTGTAGGTCACCACCACCGCGCCCAGCACCGTGGGAATGTGCAGCACGTTGCCGTTCACGGTGGCGATCTGGGCGTCGGTCATGGGCGCGTCGGAGCCCGCGAAGTCCACGGTGCCCTGGGTGAACTGGTTGATCCCGCCGCCCGAGCCGATGGACTGGTAGTTGAGTTGCACGTCTTTGTGCTGCTGGTTGTAGGTCAGGATCCAGTCCTGGTAGATGATGTTGGGGAACGTGGCCCCCGCGGCGTTGAGCTTGATCTGCGCCGTGGCTGGTTGGGCCATCAACGCCGCGGCCGCGAGGGCTCCGCAGGTGAGCAGCTTCTTCATGGTTGCATTCCTCGTGGCTGGTGGTTTCAGAAGGTGAACTGAGCCTGGAACAGCGCCTGTGCCCGCTTGGCGTCGAGACCGGCAGGCGCGGCTGGCGTCCCGTTGGCGTAGCTCAGATAGTCCACATCGCCCAGTACCCGCAGGTTCGGCGTCAGCTGGTACGACACGCCGCCGATGACCCTGGTGTTGGTGTAGCCGGGGTCCGTTGACGCCGCGTTCTTGTCGGGCTTGACGTAGTCAAGGCGCCCGATCACCGCCGCCTTCCCGGCGAAGTGCAGCACGCCGTAGCCGCTGATGACCTGGCCCTGCCTCAACGCGGTGGGTGTGGCCGTGGAGGAATCCCGGGTGAGGCCCCCTTCGGCCGCCAGCGTGAGCATCTTGCTGCGATAGGACACCATGCCGATCAAGCGGATGCGCTCCCCGCCGCCGGTGGGCTTGCCGTACTGGCCGTAGGCGGTGACCCGGAGCCCGCCCACTTTGCCTGCGTCGTCCGTCGTCAGCACCCGGAGGGACACGCGGCCGGCCACGTCCTTCCGCTGGTCGCCGGGGGTGGCGGCCGAGCCGTACCCTTCGCCGTTGAAGGCCAGGACCTGCAGGTCCACCAGCTCGTTATTGAAGTTGCCGTCCGCGCCGACCCCGATGTCCGAGGACGACATGTAGCCGTTGCGATCCAGGGTGACCGGCCCCTGCATGCGATAGTCCCACAGCGTTTCTTCCCAGTCGATCCACGGCGTGGTCATGAGGCCGAAGCGATAGGTGACCGGGCTGCCCTTGGGCGTGTACGCCGCGAACGCGTACTTGAGGCGATACCCCAACGACGTTCCGCTGCCGAACACGTCGGCCGTGATCCGGGTGGCGAGCTCGCCGAAGCCGCCGAGCACGTTGACGTAGGCCCGCGTCACGTCGAACTCGTTCTGGTGGTTCGCCGTGTCCTTGACCTGGTACAGGTACTGCAGGTAGCCCACGCCCGTGATCCGGACGCTGGGCGGGGGCGGGTTCTGCGCGGCGAGCGGCAGGGTGACCAGGAGCAGCGCGGCGGCGCTGCCGCAGGCGAGGCGAGACGCGAGTCGAATCATGTTGGTCCTGTTTCCGGTTGGTGGTGCGCCGGAAACAAAGGGCCGCGCGTCACGCGGCTACGAGATTGTGGTAACGGCTGAGTAACGCGCCCCGGGTGGGGCGTTCAGGCCACAGGGGGGCTGGGGAAACGGAGCCGGATAGCGGTGCCCTGGCCGGGGGTGCTCTCGGCTTCCACCCTGCCGCCGTGGGCCTCCATCAGGTGCTTGACGATAGCGAGTCCCAGGCCGGTGCCCCCCGCCTCGCGGGAGCGGGCCGGATCGGCACGGTAGAAGCGCTCGAAGATGCGGGGCAGGTGCTCGGGCGCGATCCCCGCGCCGGTGTCATTCACCGAGACGACGGCGGCACCCGCCGCGCCGGTAGCGTGCACCCCCACGCATCCTCCCTCGGGCGTGTGGCGCACGGCGTTGGAGAACAGGTTGGTGAGGATCTGCTGGATGGCCTCCGGATCGGCCCAGATGGTGCACCGGGCGCTGTCTTCGTCCAGCTCGAGCCGCACTCCGCGCCGCGCAGCCGCCTCCGCCACCGGGTCCCACGCCCGCCGCACCGCCGGTCCCAAAGGGATGCGCTCCGGTTCGGGATGCCAGCCGCCCGACTCGATGCGCGACAGGTCCAGCAGGTCGTCCACCAGATGCTGCATCCGCCGGGCGTTCTTCAGGATGACCTCGGAGAACTGGCGCGCCTGCCCCGGCGCGGACTCGTGCACCAGGGTCTCGGCGTATCCCGCGATCGAGGTGAGGGGCGTCTTGAGCTCGTGCGAGACGTTGGCGATGAAATCCCGGCGCACCGCTTCCAGGCGCTTCAGCGGCGAGATGTCCCGCAGCACCAGCAGCCGCCCGCCGTCCGGGAGCCGCCGGCCCGTGGCCAGCAGGGACTGGTCCCGCAGGTCGAGCTCCTGCGGGTCCACTTCCCGGCCTTCCACGATGGCCGCCACCAGCTGGCGCGCGCGCTTCTCGTGAAAGAGCTGTTCCAGCGGCGGGAGCGCGGCGGCACCCTGGTACCCCAGCAGCCGGCGGGCCGCCGAGTTCATGGCGGTGACATTTCCCGCGGTGTCGGCGGCGATAACGCCATCGGCCATGGCCTCGATCAGCATGGCCGACTCCTCCCGCTCGTACTTCAGCGCCTCGAACCGCCGCTCCAGCTCCGCATGCATGGCCCGCAGGCTCCGGATGTGCTCGGCCACTTCCGGGATGCGGGACTGGGGGAAGTCCGGGGGCCGGCTGGCGGCGATGGCGCGGGCGGCGTCGCCCAGGCGCACCAGGGGCCGCGCCAGGGCGCCGCTGGTGAGCCAGGCCACCAGGGCCGCCACCAGCAGTGCGGTGGCACCGGCCAGGGCCACGCCCCGTTGGATGGCGTAGATCTGCGCGTCCACGCTGGCCAGGGTGGCGGACAGGCGGACCACCGCCAGCCCGGGCGGGCCGGCCCGGACGGCGACGTACATCTGGCGTTCGTTGGTGGAGACGCTCAGCCGTCGGCCCAGACCCGAGCCGTGGGTAAGCGCCTGCTGGACCTCGGGCCGGTGGAGATGGTTCTCCAACCGGCCCAGGGAGTTGCGGTCAAACTCCGCGTCGCCCCGCACCCTGCCGTCGGGGGCGATCAGCGTGACCCGGTGTCCGATCAGGGCGCCGAGGCGCCGGGCTTCCTCCGGCCATTGGGCACTGTCCGCCGGCACCAGCAGGGCCACCAGCCGGGCTTCACGCTCCAGTCCGGCGGCGATTTCGGCTTCGAAATGCCCCCGCAGGATCCCGTCCGCCAGCACGATCACCGTGATGACCGTGCCGGCCAGGATCAGGCTGATGACGGCGAAGAGGCGGGTGCCTAAGCGCATACGCGGATAGGCTCTCCGGCTCCGTCCGCCTACTTGCTCAGCTCCTCGTAGCGCTTCCCGACCTCCGCCCAGTTCACCACGTTCCACCACGCCGCGATATAATCGGGCCGCCGATTCTGGTATTTCAGGTAGTAAGCGTGCTCCCAGACGTCCAGGCCCATCACCGGCTGCTTGCCGTCCATCAGCGGGTTGTCCTGATTGGCGGTGCTGGAGATCTCCAGCTTCCCCTTGGTGAGCGTGAGCCAGGCCCAGCCGGAGCCGAACCGGGTCATCGCGGCCTGGGTGAACTGCTCCTTGAACTTGGCGAAGTCGCCGAAGGTCTTCTTGAGCGCGTCCCCCAGCTTACCCTTGGGCTCGCCGCCGCCCTTGGGTGTCATGATGGTCCAGAACATCGAGTGGTTGGCGTGCCCGCCGCCGTTGTTCCGGACCGCGGTGCGGATGTCCTCGGGGACCTTGTTGATGTCCGCCAGCAGGCTCTCCAGGCTCTTCTGGTGCAGCTCGGCGTGCTTGTCCAGGGCGGCGTTGAGGTTGTTCACGTAGGCCGCGTGGTGCTTGCCGTGGTGGATCTGCATGGTCTGGGCGTCAATGTGCGGCTCCAGGGCGTCGAATCCGTAGGGCAGATTGGGCAATTGGTGCGCCATAGCGAGGGTCCTCGGCTGAATGAAGGGTTACCAGCAGGTAATTACACCTCGGGGTGGCGCGGTGACAAGCGTTGGCACCGGCGCGGCTTTGGCCCCAGATTCTTGGGGTGAGCATGGCCGGCCCACTCGATCCGGAGACGCTCCCCGTCCCCGACGCTGGTCTCGACATCCTGGCCGAGGTGGCCGGGTATCTCGCCACCGGCATGGACTCCGATGAGGCCAAGGCGTCGGTGATGGGCGCGCTCAAGCGCGGCCTCAAGCTGGCGCGCTGCCGGTTGTGGATTCGGGGCCGGGAAGGTTCCTCCTACCGCGCGGTGCCGGCGCCGGGCGAGCCGGACCCCGCCCCCGGCGAAGTCCAACGGGTGC
>Ga0153915_10002791_pt1 | contig 15938 bp, 9 predicted proteins | sample Opewatmetagenome_2_FD_107003 | JGI IMG/M metagenome (GOLD analysis project Ga0153915, IMG submission 107003) | Freshwater wetland microbial communities from Ohio, USA - Open water 3 Core 3 Depth 3 metaG | ecosystem: Environmental > Aquatic > Freshwater > Wetlands | place: USA: Ohio, Lake Erie...
AGATGCTGTCAAAGTCCCAATCCCGGATGCTAAGGCTGGGGAGAAAACTGGGGAGAAAACTAGGGAGAAAACTAGGGAGAAAACTAGGGAGAAAATCCTGCGCATTATTGGAGAGGATCCAGGTGTATCGACAGAGCAACTTGCGAAATCCATCAATATCACACTTAAGGGCGTGGAATGGCAGATCTGTAAAATGAAAAAAGAAGGGTTGATTCTGCGCGTAGGTCCTGATAAAGGCGGTTATTGGAAACTGGTGAAATCCGGGAATTAGATGGCAATTGAAAGGAACCGCTAATGAACGCTAGTGAACGCTAATTAATTTCGAAAAAGTATTTATTCGCGTCTATTCGCGTTTATTAGCGGTTGATAAGGAAATTCATGAAAATTCTGCACACATCGGACTGGCACATCGGCCGCACCCTTTACGGACGCAAGAGATACGCGGAATACGAGGCCTTCCTTAATTGGCTGGCAGATCTTATTGAACGTGAAAATATTGATGCGCTCCTTGTGTCGGGAGACGTCTTCGACAACAGCACACCAAGCAACTATGCCCAGGAACTCTATTACCGGTTTTTGTGCCGCGTTGCGGTTCTTCCAAACCGTCATGTGGTTGTTACGGCAGGGAACCATGATTCACCTTCTTTTTTAAATGCACCCAGGGGAATTCTGAAATATTTAAATGTCCATGTTGTGGGCTGCGCATCCAGCACTCCGGAAGATGAACTTATCGTGCTCGCAGGGCCAAATAAAGAACCACAGCTTATCGTGTGCGCTGTTCCCTATCTCCGGGACCGCGATATCCGCATTGCCGAGGCCGGAGAGAGCGTTGAGGACAAGGAACATAAGATCATCGAAGGCATCAGGACTCATTACCGGATGGTGTGTGAAGCGGCCGAACAAAAACGTGCCTTTTTAGGAAAGCCTGTCCCGATCATCGCTATGGGGCATCTCTTTGCTGCAGGAGGCCAGACCGTTGACGGTGATGGAGTGCGGGATTTGTATATCGGTTCCCTGGCGCAAGTCAGGACGGATGTGTTTCCCTCATCCATCGACTACCTTGCCCTTGGCCATCTCCATGTCCCGCAAAAAGTTGGCGGCTCGGATTTCATACGCTATTCCGGCTCTCCTATACCTATTGGTTTTGGAGAGGCGCAACAGGAAAAGAGCGTGGTCCTTGTAGAATTTTCTGGCAATACACCCAGCATCACGAGTGTTCCAGTGCCCAAATTCCAGGCATTGAAAACCCTACGAGGGGATTGGCTGGCCATTGCCGGCGCAATCAACGACCTGAAGACGCAAGGGAGCAATGCCTGGCTGGAGATAATCTACGAAGGCGAGGAGATAGTCGGCAACCTGCGTGAGCGACTGGATGAGGCCATAATCGGGTCTAACCTGGAGATCCTTCCTGTCAAGAACAACCGGGTCCTGGACTTGGCCATGAAGGGCGTAAATACCGAGGAGACACTTGATGACCTGGATGTGACGGATGTGTTCAAGCGCTGTCTTCAATCGCACGCAGTCCCGGATGATCAGCAACCTAGCCTTTTGAATGCCTATCAGGAGATCATCGTATCCCTGAATGAGGCAGATCCGATGGCTGAATGACAAAAAATGTTTTGACAGGATTAACAGGATTTAATGGATTTCAATTTTTCCCTCCCCGGAAGGAAGGGAGAAACCTGACCCCCTCAAAACTGCGGGGAGCAAGAATATAATTGCCAAACCTTTGTTCTTTGCTGCTCTCTTAACTCTCTGAAAAGGGATGATGCTTTTTGCCTTTCTTCAGGAAAGGCAAAAATATCCTGTTCATCCTGTAAATCCTGTCTGATTAATTGTTTTTAGTTTTTCGTCTGAAACGGTAAAACCCAAGTGGTTTGGAGCTATGATGTTTTTAAAGAATTTGGCAGGAGCAAATTGAATGAGGATACTTGGCGTACGGTTTAAAAACTTGAACTCGCTTGCCGGCGAATGGCATATCGATTTCACCCACCCGGAGTATTCATCCGACGGCATATTTGCCATTACCGGCCCAACAGGTTCAGGAAAAACAACCATCCTTGATGCTATCTGCCTCGGTCTTTATGGCAGGACGCCACGCCTGGACAAAGTTACAAAAACCAGCAACGAGATCATGTCGCGGCTGACAGGAGAATGCTTTGCCGAGGTCGCCTTTGAGACGCAAAAGGGTCGTTACCGATGCCGCTGGAGCCAGCATAAAGCCAGAAAAAAACCTGAAGGCGAGCTGCAACCCGCCCGGCATGAAGTGAGCGATGTAGAATCAGGGGCAGTTCTGGAATCAAGAATACAACAGGTTGCCGCATTCATTGATGAGACAACCGGCATGGACTTTGAGCGATTCACCCGTTCCATGTTGCTTGCACAGGGCGGATTCGCAGCGTTTCTCCAGGCCGCGCCTGATGAGAGGGCGCCCATTCTTGAACAGATTACCGGAACTGAAATCTACAGCCTGATATCCATGAAGGTGCATGAGCGCAGAGGAGAGGAGCGTGATAAACTCGAGTTATTACTGGCTGAGGTGAAAGGCATCCGGTTATTAAGCGCGGATGAGGAAAAAGATTTACAAAAAGACCTGAAAGAAAAACAGACCGCTGATGAGGCGCTGGGCCTTCAGCTCGAAGGCCTTCGCAAGGCTGTCACCTGGGTTGGAATCGTTGCTTCCCTGGAGCAGGAAATCTCTGGTCTGACGAAACAGAAAGAAGAATATGAGAGGCGATCTCAGTCCTTTGAACCGAAGGCTAAGAAGCTCGAAAAATCGCGCAAGGCGCTCGCTCTCGAAGGAGACTACCGGGAAGTGACTGCTTTGCGACTTCAGCAGGATAAGGAAAAAAAGGAACTTGATGTTGCTAAAACCGCTTTGCCGATAAAGGGAAAGTCCTGTGAAGAGGTCTTTAACAGAAAAACGGCCGCCGAGACAGGGCTAACTGTGGCACGGGAAAAGCAGATGTCCGAGGCGGATGTTATCAAAAAGGTGCGCGATCTCGATACCAGATTGAGCGAGCAGAAAAAACATCTGGAAGAAAAGGATAAGTCCATATCTGAAATTTCAAGGCAGCGCACTGGATATGTAGAAACTATTGATAAGGCTTCACAAGCCCTGAAAAAAACACAGGAGGAGCTGAAAGCCGTTAATGATTATCAGACGACACACATTTCAGATGCTATGCTCCTGACCAACCTTGCTGCAATCTCCAGGGTATTCGCCTCGCTTCGTGACCTTAAGGACAAGCATGCCAAGGCTGTCAAAGAACTTACTGCAGCTTCTGAGGAAAATGTGTCTGCCCTTGCAGAGTGTAAGAAAATAGGGATCAGCCATGTAAAATTCCGCGAGGAGTTCGAGAGGGGGCAAAGCGATTTTAAAATCTTGACCGGCAAGCTTACAGACACGCTCAGGGGAAGAGAGATCAGCCAGTGGCATCAGGAAAATAATGCGCTGAAAGAACGAGAGATGCTGCTGAAACAGACGGAGGAAAGGATTGAACAGATTGACAAGTCTCATTTGACCCTGGATAGTCTGATAAAAAATCTTGAAACATTAACTGCCGGTTATGAAAAAGTTGCGGATGAGATAAAATCCCATGTTGAGAAAAAGATCCTTTTGGAAGGAAATATTGGAAACCTGGAGATACATGCCGCTCTTCTAAATCGTATCCGAAACCTTGAGGAAGAAAGGACGCGGCTTGAAGACGGCAAACCATGCCCGCTGTGCGGCGCTATCGATCATCCCTATGCAAAGGGCAATGTCCCTGAATTGAACAAAGTGGAAAAGGAGTTAACTGATGCCAAGGTTGAATTTAAACGAGTTTCTGAGAAGCTGAGCAAGCTGGAATCCGGGCAAGCTAAGACGGACGCAGAAAAAAGGCATATTGAAAAAGATATCACGACGAATAAATCAGCGCTCGATGCTGATGAAAAACAATTTGCCGAAAACATGCTGAAGCTGAATATCAAGGCCGAACCTTTCGAACGAATCCAAAAAGTACATGATGAGATTGTAGGTGTTCAAGCAAAAATTGCAGAGATATCGGGGATTGTAACCACAGCAGAAGAGATGAGCCAAAAACAGAAGCAAGCGCAAAAGGCGCTGGAAGAATTGAGAACGCGCTTGGATAACTCAGGCAAGGCATTACAAGACGCCAGGCATAGACTCGATACGGCCGGTCGTGAGCATGAGCGACTGAAAAAAGAAAAAGAAGCCATAGAAAAAGAGACGGAGCAGGTCCGCGCCGCTGCACTTAAAGACGTTGAGCCTTTTGGGATAAAAGAGATTCCATCAACCGGTCTCGAATCCATACTGAATGAGCTTACTGAGCGCAAAGATGCCTGGCAAAGAAATCTGGAGAAGAAAACAGGACTTGAGAAAAGCATCCAGGATCTGGAATCCTTGATTAATAAGGATAAAGCCCTATTGGAAAAACTTGAAAATGATCTAAAAACACAAGGCAAAGATCGTGACGTCCTGATGTCGCAATATCAAATCATCATTGCGTCACGTTACGAACAGTATGGAGAGAAGAACACTGACCAGGAGGAGAAACTCCTGGCGGATGCTGTAAATCAAGCAACTAAGACCTTTGAAAAAGCACGTGAAGAACATGGGCAAATGGAAAAAGAGGTCAGCGCCCTGAAGGATAAGATAGGCGCTTTGATAAATAAAATTGACCTTCGAGCAGCCGAATTGATACAAAAGGAAAAAAATCTGACGGAGCGGTTCAAGAAGTCCGGGTTCAATGATGAACTCGATTATGTGTCTGCCTGCATGAATGAAGAAGAGCGCGAAAAGTTAACAGAACAAGAGAAGGCTTTGGTCAGGGAGAAAACAGAATTGGATGCCCGTATAAAGGATAAGTCCACGGCCCTGACAACAGAGCGCGAGAAACACTTGACGGATCAGCCTCTGGAAACGCTTAAGGAAGGCGTCGTCACATGCGAGTCTGGCTTGAAACAGACAAGAATTGAAATAGGGGGCATTACAAAGAGTTTGAGTGAAAATGAAATACTACGGGGTAAGCAGCAAGAGCGGATCAAGTATATTGACGCTCAAAAGACAGAATGCACCCGATGGGAAACCCTGCATGAACTTATCGGTTCGGCCGACGGCAAGAAATTCAGGAATTTTGCCCAGGGCCTGACATTTGAGATGATGACCATGCATGCCAACCGGCAGCTCAGGAAGATGACAGATCGTTATGTACTTATACGTGACAATTTACAACCGCTGGAGTTGAATGTTATCGACAACTATCAGGCGGGTGAGATCCGTTCGACCAAGAATCTCTCGGGCGGTGAAAGTTTCATTGTAAGTCTTGCCCTGGCGCTGGGTCTTTCTCAGATGGCAAGCCGGAATGTGCGCGTAGACTCGCTCTTTCTCGATGAAGGGTTTGGAACCCTTGATGAAGATGCACTTGAAACGGCACTGGAGACCCTTGCCGGTCTGTGGCAGGACGGCAAGCTGATCGGCGTCATATCACACGTGCCCGCGCTTAAGGAGCGCATCGGCACACAGATACAGGTGATCCCGCAAAACGGCGGACGCAGCATTATTGAAGGTCCTGGATGCCAAAAGGTGATGGGCTCAGATCATTAAAGATCGAGATTTCTCCCTTCGGTCGAAATGACAAAACAATAATTGTGACACAGCCTCTCTGTGCGGAGGACGGGGTTTTAAATTAAATGGATCAAAACAATGAATCATTCAGATATTAAAGTACCGAGGGTGTTGATCGCTGACGATCAGGCGGATGTGCTTGAGGCGCTCCGGTTGTTGCTGAAAGGCGAGGGCTTCCGCACGGAAACCGTTTCATCCCCGGCAATGGCGCTCGCCGCCCTTGAGCATAATGAATTCGACGTATTGTTAATCGACATGAATTATGCCCGTGACACTACGTCGGGTCAGGAAGGCCTGGAGCTGCTTGCCCGGATCAAGACGCTTGACGATTCGCTGCCGATAATTGTTATGACGGCCTGGGCAAACGTCGAATTAGCCGTAGAGGCAATGAGACGGGGGGCGCGTGATTTCGTGCAGAAGCCGTGGGACAACGAACGGCTTTTAGCGACCATGCGGACGCAAGTTGAACTTTCCAGGGCATTGCGCCGCAGTCATCGACTCGAGGCTGAAAATGAATTATTGAGAGACAAAGGACCTGCCTTGATCGCCGAATCCCGCACTATGCGGCCTGTTATAGACATTATCAGGCAGATCGGACCATCGAATGCGAATGTCCTCATAACCGGAGAAAACGGCTCCGGCAAAGGCATGGTGGCCAGGGCCATTCACGCCGTCTCTGCCCAGGCCGTAAAACCCCTGATCACCGTCAACATGGGAAGCATCTCTGAGGGTGTTTTTGAAAGCGAGATGTTCGGTCATGTTAAAGGGGCCTTCACGGATGCGAAGACAGATCGGGTCGGACGTTTTGAAATGGCGGACGGCGGCACGCTTTTCCTTGATGAGATTGCCAATATCCCCTTAAGTCAACAATCGAAATTGCTGAGGGTGATCGAAACGGGCGAATTCGAGCCGGTGGGTTCATCCCGTACGCACCATGTTCTTGTTCGTCTTATTTCCGCGACTAATGCTAATTTATCCGAAGAAACAGCCGCGGGACGATTCCGGCAGGATCTGCTGTTCCGGTTGAATACCGTGGAGGTTCATATCCCCCCGCTCCGCGAACGGCGCGAAGATATTCCAATACTGGCCGAATATTTTCTTCAAAAACATATCCAACACTATCGTAAGGCATTGTCGGGCATTGAAACATCGGCCATGCAGTTGCTGCTGGATTATTCGTGGCCGGGCAATGTACGTGAAATGGACCACGTCCTTGAGCGGGCCGTGCTCATGGCTCAAGGCAGCCTGATCACAGTGTCGGATTGCAGATTGAGATTGGAGAACAAATCGCCTGATAGTCTCGAAGAAATGAACCTTGAAGACGTCGAGCGCTATCTCATCAAAAAAACACTGGCGCGATTTGAAGGCAATTCCAGGAAGGCTGCCGAAGCCCTGGGGCTTAGCCGCAGCGCGTTTTATCGACGGCTGGAGAAGTATGGTCTTTAGTCATTTACACTGGCCGTGGTATGAGGAAGGCCCCCAAAGAGGCCAAATAATATTTAGACAGGATCAACAGGATTTTTCAGATTTTTATTTTCATTCTTTCCGGAAGAATGAGTGAAAGTGTAATCCTGCTTTCGCGGAAAAAAACTTGCTCGAAAGAGCGGTGATGCTTTTTGCCTTTCTTCAGGAAAGGCAAAAAATATCCTGTCCATCCTGTAAATCCTGTCTAATTCATTTTCTTTGCCTTTCATAGGAGTAAAAGAAACTTTCATGTCGGATCGACTTTCGTACAGCCGAAAAATATTTTTGCTTATTCTAGCCACAGGGACGCCCGGCTTACTGGCGGCCTTCTGGTTTATCTGGTACACGGATTGGACAGTATCCACACGTTTGCTGGTATTGTGTCTGCTGACGGGCGCTGCTGCAGGCCTGGCATCAGCGGCTTATGAAAGCGTCGTTCACCCATTGCGTACCTTGTCGAGCGTGGTTGCGGCTCTGCGAGAAGGTGATTTTTCTATTGAAGCCCGCGGCGCCCGGCCGGATGACCCGCTGGGTCAGGTGATGGAAGAACTGAACGGCCTCTCGGAGAACCTTAGGGAACAAAGGTTGAACGCGATTGAAACTTCAACCTTGCTGCGCAAGGTGATGGAAGAAATCAACGTCGCTGTGTTCACCTTTAACGATCATCAACAGCTTCGTCTGACCAACCGTGCGGGTGAACGGCTTCTTGCCCAACCAATGGAGAGATTACAGGGCCTTAAGGCTGATGAACTCGGATTGTCCGAATGCCTGAAAGGCGAATCCATCCGCGTCCAGGAGATGACCTTTCCTAGTGGGACAGGGCGATGGGGCATCCGGTATAGTCAATTTCGCCAGGGCGGGCTGCCCCATAGCCTGTTGTTAGTGGCCGATCTGAGCCTTGCATTGCGGGAGGAGGAGAGGCTAGCTTGGCAACGCCTGTTGCGCGTGCTCGGGCATGAACTTAACAATTCTTTAGCGCCCATCAAATCCCTCTCCGGAAGCCTCGCAACTATTTTTTCTAAAGATCCCCTGCCGAACGATTGGAAAGAAGATACACAGCGAGGGCTTCAAATTATTGCCTCGCGTACGGCAGCTCTAAGCCGCTTTACGGAAGCCTATTCCCGCCTTGCCCGGCTCCCATTGCCCCGGATGCATCCTGTTTCGATAGGAGAGGCAATTCATCGCATTGTTGAACTTGAAACAAGAGTGCCGATAACCGTTGAACCGGGTCCTGATTTTATCATTCAGGCGGATGGCGATCAACTGGAGCAGATCCTCATCAACCTTATCCGCAATGCAGCAGACGCGGCATTGGAAACGCATGGCCAGGTGCGCGTGAGGTGGCTTAGACATTCCAACCGGATAGAGATACAGGTTGAGGATGAGGGCATTGGCTTGAGCAATACATCAAATCTGTTTGTTCCTTTTTTCACAACCAAACCCGGAGGATCAGGCATAGGGCTGGTTATCAGCCGTCAGATCGCCGAGGCACATCAGGGAAACCTTACGCTGGAAAATCGCAAAGAATGCAGCGGGTGCGTTGCGCGTTTATATCTGCCGCTAAATCAATTCTGAGGAAGCTTATTCCATTATGTTTTCAAAATGGCGCCAATCCTAACTCTGCTTAGTCGGAACCAAATCGGCCCGCTCGGTGATCAGGACATACAGAACCGGCTCGATTCTCATTATGGGTTTAATGTAGGGGCCGACCGCCGGGCGGACCAGCTTGGGCTTGATGCAAATCCCTGAAGATTATCAATTTCAATGTATCTCAGGAAGTCCCAAAAATATTCTGCCATCTTGATTGCAAATTGGAATTAGTCACTCCGCATTCAGAAAGTGAAAGGTATCCCCAAGCCATCTTTGTTCAATCCTATCCGCTATTACAATTTGTTACATTTAGAAACATATTTCCCACAGATTTTTTGCCTCATTTGAATTAGATACTTCCCATAAGCATGAATCATGACCAAAAGGCGTATCAAGAAGAACAGCCATAACAACGGGCAATAACAGAATTTTCATATCAGCATTGTGAAGGAGAGGATATGCAACGACGGGAATTTATAACAAAGAGTATAGTTGGCGGATTGGGTTTAATGACCGGGCTCACGTTGAAACCTGGGCAGTTGCTTCTTGCAAAGGATAGCCAGGGCCTGGTGGATCTGGCAGCCATCAGCGGCGGTGAGCCGGAAGTGATGTTCCGGGCGGCGATTGATGCTATGGGGGGAATGAAGCGTTTCGTCAAGGGAAATCAGAAGGTCCTTGTCAAACCGAACATCGGATGGGACGCACCGCCCGAACGCGCGGCCAATACCCATCCTTCGCTTGTAATGGAGATTATTAAATCATGCTATGAGGCCGGCGCCAAGGAGGTCTTTGTGTTTGACAACCCTTGCGATGAATGGACGCGAAGCTATAAGAACAGCGGGATTGAAGCGGCCGCAAAGGAGGCCGGCGCTACGGTCGTAAGCGGGAAGAACGAATCGTATTATCATGAAGTCGAACTCCCACGCGCGAAATCGTTGAAAAAAGCGAAAGTCCATGAACTGGTTCTTAATTCCGATGTGTTCATCAATGTCCCTATTCTGAAAAATCATCGATTCGGGGGGCAGATCACAATCGCCATGAAAAATCTGATGGGCGTGGTGTGGGACCGGGACTATTGGCATGCAAATGATTTGCATCAATGTATCGCGGACTTCGCCGATCATTTCAAGCCGCACTTAAATATTGTGGACGCATATCGCATTATTCGGACAAACGGTCCTCAGGGCATCAGTGTGAATGATACGGCCTTGATGAAGGCCCAGCTCATTTCGCCTGATATTGTAAGCGTGGATACTGCGGCCACAAAACTTTTCGGGCTCGACCCTGCTTCGGTGTCATATATAACGAAAGGGCACAGCAATAAAACCGGAACCATGGACCTGGATTCGATCAACATCAAACGAATGAAGCTATGAAACAACGCGGATTGAAACAGCTCCGGGTGATCGTCGCCCTGATCTACTTCATCGGGCTTTCGGCGGTTTTTCTGGATTACCGGGAATGGATACCTTTGGATTGGAAAGGAAACTGGGTTGCGGTGCAATTTTTGCCATCCCTTATTCATGCAATGACCGGGTATGCAGCGGCCTTAGGCACGATGATTGTTTTGATACTCCTAACGTTTTTGCTCGGAAGGATTTACTGTTCGGCAATATGTCCTCTCGGAATATTGCAGGATCTTACACTTCGGATCATAAGGCGATTCAAGCGGATGAAATTCAGATATCGCGCTCCATCCCTAATGCGCTACGGCGTCCTTGTGACCGTGGGCCTGACTCTCCCGTTTACCTTGGGAGTTTTGAATCTTATCGAACCATATTCTCAGTTCGGACGTATTGCCACCCATCTGGTGAAACCGGCAGTCATTCAATTGAACAACGCCCTGGCCGGACTTTTCGATTGGTTCGGCAGCTATGCGATTGTTCCGGTCAGCAGCTCATCGCCACGGTGGGGAACGGTTGGAATCACTGTGATTTTTTGGAGCGTGCTCATTATCCTTGTGATCCGTCGCGGACGGATCTTTTGCAATACCGTTTGTCCGGCCGGCACGGTGTTATCCTTTATATCCCGATCATCGCGCTTTCGAATCCGGATAGATCCTGAGCGATGCAACGGATGCGGCAGATGCGGCGGAAACTGCAAAACGGAATGCATCGATTCAAAGATCCGGTCAGTGGATGCCTCCCGTTGTATCGTCTGTTGCAATTGCATGAACGAATGCCCGGCTGGGGCTATATCTTACCGGTTTTCAGGCTTGAAGCAACGTCGATTGGCGTCCGGCAAACCAAACCTTGTGGATAGCGCACGACGGGTTTTTTTAATAACCTCTGTTTCAAGCGTGGCGTTGCTGCCGGCAGTTGCGCCGGGTAGTTCTATTTCTTCTTTTGCGGCGGCTCCGCCTGGAGCAGGTTCGGTTGATGATTTTATGGATAAATGCACCGCTTGTCAGGCGTGTGTGAGCGTATGCCCGACAGGGGTATTGAAACCGGCGTTTTTGCAACGTGGATTCAGTGGGATGATGCAGCCCTATATGGCCTTTCAGCAAAATTTTTGCAATTACTCATGCACTTCTTGCGGAGAGGTATGTCCCACCGGTGCAATTCGATTGCTTCCCCTGGAGAAAAAACAGGTGACGCGGATCGGCATCGCACGGTTTCATCGCGAGCAATGCGTGGTGATCTCGAAATATACCGATTGTATAGCGTGCGGCGAGCATTGCCCGACAAAGGCGCTTAAAGTCCTGCAGGCTGGAGAAAGGTTAGTCGAGCCCCATGTAGATGATGCGTTGTGCATAGGTTGCGGGGCGTGTGAATATGCCTGCCCTGTTCGTCCCCGGCGCGCCATTACAATCGAGCCGCTTAACCGGCATGAGCAGGCCAAACCGCCTGATCGCGGCAAGTCTGTGCCGGAGGAGACAATCACGGAATTTCCCTTTTAATATATTGAGGAGGATTTAAAATGATTCGAAAACCAAGATTACGTTTGAAGGTTGCGGCCCTGTTTTTTGTTTCGGCCATGATATTGACCATCGTGGCAGCCTACGCCAATGAAAAAAAAGCGGAAGAGACAACACCTGTAAAAGAGACAAATGCCATCGTTGACCCTATCAAAACAGATTCCGGGCTTATCTCAGGCATGGTTCTGGGCGATGCCGGAAAAGGGGTGCGGGCCTATCGAGGCATTCCCTATGCCGCTCCGCCCGTAGGCGTGCTTCGCTGGAAGCCGCCTCAGCCGGTTCAGCCATGGACAGGAGTCCGGGAATGCACTGCCTTCTCCGCTGTATCTCCACAGACGGCTCGACCGGGACAAATCCTGCCTAAGATGAGTGAAGACTGCCTTTATCTCAATGTTGTCACGCCTGCCAAGAAAACAAGCGATCGTCTGCCGGTGATGGTCTGGTTCCATGGCGGAGGCCTGGCAGAAGACAGCGGCAATCGTGAGAGATTCAATCGTGAATATCTTGCACAAAAAGGGGTTGTGACTGTAGCAGTCACCCATCGCCTTGGGGCGCTCGGTTATATGGCGCATCCGTTGCTTTCCAGGGAGTCGGAGCACGGGGTTTCCGGAAATTACGGCACACTGGATTTGATTGCCGCCCTTAAGTGGGTTCAGAAAAATATCGCGGCCTTTGGCGGCGACCCGGATCGCGTCACAATTTTTGGCGAGTCAGGGGGCGGTGTAAAAACAACTGCCATGATGGCTTCCCCCTTGGCTAAAGGGCTTTTCCAAAGGGCGATCATTCAAAGCGGGTCTTACCAATTTCTTCCGGACGCAAGCCGGCCGCTTAAGAATGCCGAGACCCTGGGAGAAAAGATGGCTGTCGCGCTGGGCGTAGATAAGGATGCGGATGTGTTGGCATCCATGCGCATGAAAAGCTGGAATGAGATCCTTGAGGCCGGCAATAAAGATACAGAACTTGATGGCATGTCATTGGCTGATCTGACAGTGGACGGCTGGGTCCTGCCGGATCAGGTGTATAATATCTTCCAGTCAGGCAAGCAGAACGACGCCTCCCTTATCATCGGCGCAAGTAAATCAGAGAACGCAATGTTTAAGGATATCAGCATCGGCGCTTCGAGCACGAACAAGGGCAATTCAAAGGCATATGTTTATGTGTTCAATCACATGCCGTCGAACTGGAAGAAGGAGGGCGCTATACCGCCTCATGGTATGTTCATGATTTATGCTTTCCGGGATATTGATGGCTTAAAACCTTTCTTTAGCGATATGGCTTTTCTCATGAATGGCTTTCGCACACCTGGATCTCCTGATCTGATCGTTCCAAAAAATTCCGATCCAGGGATAACCGATACGGATTACAAGGTGTCTGACGCTATAATGACCATGTGGACTAAGTTTGCCGCCACAGGCAATCCTAGTATAGAGGATCTGGTCTCATGGCCGGCCTATGATTCAAGAAATCCTCAATGCCTTGAGATAAAAGAGCCGCTGGAGGTAAAACCATGGAACGAGTCTGCCTTCAAGTAAATAAGTGCAGGCATTTTAAATTAAGGGATGATAAAGGGACAGGTTTGTGCATCGTTTTGGGGCTGATCTTTCTGGTTTTAAGCATGACGGGCTGTTCGACAATAGTTACACAAAAATATACCTTTATTCCGATCGATCAATTCCCTGCATTCACCGGATCGGAAAGCTCAGAAATTCTACCTCAATCGGTTGATTATTCCGTTCCAGATGTGGATATCCTTAAACTCAATGATGAAATGAGAAGCGTTTTAGATGAATCAATCGTTCCGTTAAAAAATCCCCAAGCCCGATTGGAGATGCTTTTAAGAATCATCAATACGAGAGTCAGCTATAGTACCGCAGCCGATGATGGGGCTAAAACGGCTATCGAAACTTTCGAGACACGAACGGGAAATTGCCTTTCCCTCAGTAACCTGTTCATCTCCATGGCAAGGTATTCAGGACTTAAGACAGCCTTTCAGGAAATTCCGGTTCCTCCCTTTTGGAAAAAAAGCGGAGTTGCGCTTTTCTTTACAAGGCACATCGGAGCTTCGGTCAACCTGGATACCACTCAGGAAGATGGTGTCCGGATAGATTCAACCAATAGCAACAGTGCAATCATGAGGGATAACATGAGCTTCTACCTTTTAACTCCATCTCTGATGGGTGCTGGAACTCCGGCAATCAATCCGCTTTTCACACAACCGATACCCGATAATCGTGCATTTGCACAATATTATAACAACATCGGGGCTAACTGCCTCGCAGAAGGAAATGGCCGTGATGCTTTCCGTTATTTTATCAAAGCTGTTAAAACCGACCCCAGGCTTGGTTTCGCATGGTCAAACCTGGGGGTAGTTTACAGCAGGAATAACCAGATCGACGCAGCGGAAATGGCCTATTTGCAGGCACTTTCGATCAATCGTGGGATTGATGAAACTTCCGCCATGAACGTTATGGGAAACCTGGAAAAATTGTATCGCAAAATAGGGAACAGCAAGCAGGCTGCTTTTTATGAAAAGGAGATTGCCTTTTTTAGGAACAAAAACCCGTACTATCATTACTCCCTCGGCAAGACGGCCTATTATGACGGAAATTTTGAGGAGGCGGTTAAGCATTTTAAGGATGCTATAGGTCAAAAGGAAGATGAACATCTATTCCATTACACCCTCGCGTTAGCCTATCTCAGACTCGGCAATATAAAAATGGCTGAAAAAACCATCGTCCGGGCGGAATTATTCGCCTGGGATGAGAAGATAAAACTGGATTACGAGTTGCTGCGAGAGCGAATGGTTAAATATCGGAATGAGCCTTCTTTAGAGAAATTTTTTGATATTAACAACCTGTGAATGTACTCCCCAATGATTTTTTTATGTAACAGGAGAAATATTTCGTTCAGAAACCGATCACATTTATATTGTCTGTTCGAATGAATTACAGTTGATTTTAGATGTTTCTTCTCATATGGTTTTTATTGCCGCAGAGCTGCAAAGAACGCAAAGATATAAATGATATCTGAGTGTAAAGGATATCCTTTGTATTTGCCCGAAGGGCGTGGCTCGTAGTATTTTCCCCGGAAAAACGGGAAAATACTATAAACAAAAAACCTCAGCGTTCTATGTGTCTTCTAGAGAGCAAAGCGAACGGGCGGTAAATAAAGTCTTTCGATTTTTAAATCGGAAGTGATTTCTGAAAGGATGAGATACTATGCAGGAGCGCCATCGCATTTTGGTCGTGGAAGACGATAAGCGTCTGGCGGAATTGATCCGGGACTATCTGCAGCAGCAGGGATACCAGACCGCAGTGGAACGCAGGGGGGATCGTGCGGTCCAGCGCATTCTGGTTGAACGCCCGGACCTGGTGATATTGGATTTGATGCTGCCAGGCAAGGACGGCCTAACGGTGCTGAAGGAGATACGTGTAAGTTTTGATGGCGTTGTGCTGATTCTCACTGCAAGGGAAGATGACATGGATCAAGTCGCAGGTCTGGAGATTGGCGCTGACGATTATGTTAAAAAACCTGTCGAGCCTCGTGTCCTGCTGGCGCGTATCCGGGCTTTGATGCGGCGGTTTAGCCAGGCGCCGGATTCAACTGCACATGAATCGTCCATGGAATTGTTAGGAGAGCTTGTCTTTGGCGGCCTCTCGATCAACCGGACGGCGCAGCGGGTCACCCTTGATCGCCAGACTGTGGAACTCACCACCGGCGAGTTTGAATTGCTTTGGCTGCTGGCATCCAACGCCGGCGCTGTTTTGGACCGGGATACTATATTTCAGGTGCTGCGTGGTTTTGAATACAACGGATCGGATCGCAGCGCGGATGTATCCATATCGCGATTGCGTAAAAAGCTGGGAGACGACTCATCGCCGCCCAAACGCATTAAGACCATTTGGGGCAAGGGATACCTCTTTGTCAAGGATGCCTGGAAATGAAACGACTTATTTTTTATATCTACCTGTATTTGATGACCATATTTCTTGTGGCTTATTTCGGCATCAACCATGTTTTCCCAAAGGCGATGGACTCTTACTTTAGTCAATCATTGCGTCAGTACTCGAGTGAAATGAAACGTGGTTTTTTCCATGTCATGGAAGCCGAGATCGGTCGCCTGCCGATTGAACAATGGCCTAAGGCTGTTAAGGATTTACAACCTTTCTTTGCCTATCCCATCAAGATCGAACCCATGAATGCAATGCAACTGTCCGAAGCCGATGCCTTGGCCCTGAACAAGGGAGAGATCCTTTCAAAAGAAAACAACATGTTCTATCAGCATCAGGTCGGTCAAAGCAACATGGTGCTGAGCATAGGTCCCATACCTGAAGTAGA
>Ga0153915_10002792_pt1 | contig 15937 bp, 14 predicted proteins | sample Opewatmetagenome_2_FD_107003 | JGI IMG/M metagenome (GOLD analysis project Ga0153915, IMG submission 107003) | Freshwater wetland microbial communities from Ohio, USA - Open water 3 Core 3 Depth 3 metaG | ecosystem: Environmental > Aquatic > Freshwater > Wetlands | place: USA: Ohio, Lake Erie...
CCCATGGCGATCCACACGGCGCCCTGCACCTGCCCCTCGACGGACAACGGATTGATCGCGAAGCCACAATCGTGGGCCACCCAGATCTTCTCCACCCGGATCTCGCCCGTGTCCTCATCGACCGCGACCTCCACGACCTGCGCGGCGTACGAGTAGGCCGGGCTCGGCCCGACGCCGGCGCCTCGGAACTTGCCGCCCTGCAATTCACGCGGCACCGTGTAGGTCCCGCGGGCCGTGATCGGCCCCGTCGTTTCGAGCGCGGCGCGCACGACATCCGGATAGGCCAAGGTCTTATCGGTGCCGACCAGCCGATAAATCTCGCCGAGGCATTCCACCTGTTCGGGTTGTGCTTCCAGCCGCCGGGCGGCGGCGGCGACGAGTTGCGTCTTGAGCTCCTGGGCCGCCGCATGTGCGGCATTGCCCACCATGAGCGAGACGCGCGAGGAATACGATCCGTTGTCTTTGGGCGTCAGTGCGCTGTCGCCCGCGATGACGCGAATCCGCAGCAGCGGTAGACCAAGCACTTCCGCCGCGATCTGCGCAAGCAGGGTGGACGAGCCCTGGCCGATGTCGGCGGCGCCCGTGAGGAGCGTGATGGAGCCGTCGAAATCGAGGCGCAGGTTCACGGTCGCGTGCGGCTCGCCCGTCCAGTGAACGGGCTTCGCCGCGCCCGAAATGAAATGCGAGCAACCCATGCCAAGGCCGCGGCCGCGCGGCATCTTGCCCTTGCGCTCGCGCCAGCCCGAGGCCTTCTCAACCCAGTCGAGGCACTCCGGCAGTCCGTAGGAATTGACCTGCAGGTCGTTGATGGTCCGGTACGGTGGCTTGATGAGATTCGCGCGACGCACGGCGAAGGAATCGAGACCGAGCTCCTCGCCCATCGTGTCGAGCATGGTGTCGAAGGCGTGACGTACATCGACGCCCCCGTGGCCGCGCATCGGGCCGCACGGCGGCGTGTTCGTGTAGACGCGATAGCCGCGATACCGCGCGGCCGGCAGCCTGTATAGCGCGTGCAGGAGCGCACCGGAATAAAGAATGGTGATGATGCCGTAGCCGGCCGACGCGCCACCGCGCTGCACCACCTCTGCGTCGACCGCGGTGATTTCGCCGTTGCGCTTCATTCCGAGCTTGATGCGGACGTCGGTCTCGGGACGTGCCCGGTGGATGGTGAAGGTCTGCGCGCGCGTCAGCTGGAGCTTCACCATGCCGCGGGTGGCCCGCGCCAGCAGTGCCGCCGTGATTTCGAAGGGCAGGGTCTCGGTGCGGTGGCCGAAGCCGCCGCCGACGAACGGCTTGATGACGCGGATCGCCGCGGGATCCATCTTGAGGCACTCGGCGACGCTCAAGTGAACGTAGTAGGGCACTTGCGAAACCGACTGCAGCGTCAGCCGGCCGGTCTCGGCGTCCCAGGTGGCGAGGGCGCAGTCGGGCTCCATCTGCGCGTGCGCCAGTTCCTCGTAATGAAAGCTCTGCTCGCGCACGAGATCGGCGGCTGCGAAACCGGCCTCGACGTCGCCAAACTCGTTGCTCACTTCGCGCTCGATGTTGCCGGGCTTGTCATCGTGCAGAAGCACAGCGCCCGGGGCGCGCGCCTCGGCGGCACTCGTGTAGTACGGCAGCGGCCGGTAGTCGACCTCGATCGCGTCGAGCGCGGCGCGCGCGGTCCGCTCGTCTTCGGCAGCAACGGCAGCGACCGCCTCGCCCCAGTAAAGGACCTTGCCGCGCGCAAGCGGATATTCGTTGCGGGCGATCGGCAGGATGCCGAATGGAACGTCGCAGTCGTCGCCGGTGAGCACCGCCCTCACGCCCGGCATGGCGCGCGCGCGCGAAGTGTCGATGCGCAGGATCTGCGCATGAGCGTGCGGGCTGGTCAATTGCGCGCCGACCAGCGCCCCTTGCGCGGGCAAGTCCGCCGTGTAGCGGGCGCGCCCCGTGACCTTGTCGACGCCGTCGATCAGCGGCTGGCGCTTACCCGCGGAGTGGAACGGCCCCATGACTGGCGTTTTCGGTGTGTTCATGTTGCGGATGCGGCGGCCTCGACCGACTCGACGATCTTCACGTAGCCGGTGCAGCGGCACAGGTTGCCCGAGAGCGCCTCGCGGATCTGCGCTTCGGTGGGGTGCGGATTGCGGCGGAGCAGAGCCTCGGCCGCCATGATCATTCCCGGCGTACAGAAACCGCACTGCACGCCGAGCTTTTCGTGGAAGGCCTGCTGCAGGCGGTGGAGGCGCCCGTGCGAAGCGAGCGACTCGATGGTCTCGATCTGGCGCCCCTCGCACGTGCTCGCAAGCGTGAGACACGCGAGCCGGGGCTCGCCGTCGATGAGCACGGTGCACGCGCCGCACTCGCCGCCGTCGCAGCCGCGCTTGGTGCCCGTGAGCTCGAGGCTCTCGCGCAGGTGATCGAGCAGCAGCGTGTTGTCGGCGATTGCATCCTCACGCGCGTGGCCGTTTAGCCGGTAGGAGATGAGGCGCTTCATCGACGTGTTCCCTCCTGCGGTGCTTTCGTCCGTGCCGGCCTTCCCGGCGCCGGGCGTGACGGCGACGCGGGCTTCCCGGCCCGCTTGCCGATCACGGGTTGTGCTCCCGCGGGCCGCATTTTGTATCGCTGCAGCTTCCCAGTGTGGGTGCGCGGCAGCGAATCGACAAATTCGATGGCGCGCGGATACTTGTATGGGGCGATCGAACGTTTCACGTGCTCCTGCAGCTCGACGACCATTTCGGCGCTGCGCTGATAGCCGAGCCGCAGCATGATGAACGCCTTGACGATCTGCCCGCGTTCCTCATCCGGCCAGCCGATCACCGCACATTCCGCGACCGCAGCGTGCGCGAGCAGCACGTTCTCGACCTCGGGTCCCCCGATGTTGTAGCCGGCCGATACGATCATGTCGTCCGCCCGAGCCTCATAATAGAAGTAGCCGTCCGCGTCCATATGGAACGCATCTCCCGTGACGTTCCAGCCGTTCTGCACGTAGGTCTTTTGCCGCTCGTCGGCCAGGTACCGGCAGCCCGTGGGGCCCCTGACGGCGAGGCGGCCGATGGTGCCGACCGGAGCCGGACGTCCGTTCGGGTCGAGCACGGTTGCCTCGTAGCCGGGCACGACTTTGCCGGTTGCGCCCGGACGGATGTCTGCGCCCGCGGCCGCGATGAAGATCTGCCCCATCTCGGTGGAGCCGATTCCATCGATGATCTTCACTGCGGTCGCGCGTTCCCACGCCGCGCGCGTGGCCGTCGGCAAGTGCTCTCCGGCGGACACGCAGGTGCGCAGGCTGGACAGATCGTAATTGGAGGCGATCGCGGCCATGGCCCGGTACATGACCGGCACCGTATAGAGAACCGTGACGCGGAATCGGGCAATCGTCTCGAGCAGCGATTCGGGCGAGTAGCGCTCGATGAGAACCGTGGCTCCGCCATAACGCAGCGGCACCATGAATACTCCGGCGAGTCCGTAGGTGAATGCGATGGAGGGCGTTCCCGCGACCACGTCGTCCTGCGTATGGCGTACGACGTGTTTGGGGAAGCCCTGGCAGATCGCGAGCAGCGCCCGATGACTGTGCATCACCCCCTTGGGCACGCCGCTCGTGCCGGAGGTGAACGCGATCAACCCGACGTCGTCCGCCGCGGTGGCGACGTTCTCGAACTCGTGCGACTTGGCGTCCGCGAGGTGCTCGAGCGATTCGGGTCCGTCGTCGAAGAAATAGCGAACCTGGGCGAGCGTCGGACTGCGCGCGCGCGCGCCCTCGACTTCCATGGCCAGCCGCCGGTCGCACAGAGCGTGCGTGACGCGTGCCTTGTCGATCACGTGCGCGAGCTCTCCGGCCCTGAGGAGCGCGATGGTCGGTACGGTGATGCCGCCCGCCTTCCAGGTGGCGAGCATGCACGCCGCCATCATGGGACTGTTGTGCGCGGGTATCAGCACGCGATTGCCGGGAATGAGCCCCATGTCTTCGACGAGCACACGCGCGATGCGATTGGCCTGGTGCAGTAACTGCAGGTAGGTCGACCGCCCGTCCGGAGCGAGAATTGCGGTGCGTCCGCCGTGCCCCATGCGCACGCGCTCATCGAGCAGGACATCGGCGCAGTTCACCTGATCCGGAAACCGAAACTCGGGCAGGTCGTACCTGAAGTCCGGCCAGTCCTCCGGCGGCGGCAGGTTGTCGCGGGCGAAAGTGTCCACGTAGGCGGTTCGGCTCACGGGGCTTCGCTTGCGCCGCTCTCAGATGCGGCATCGAGCAGTTGGCGCGCGATGATCAGCTTCTGCACCTCGGTCGCGCCCTCGTAGATTCTGAGTGCACGCACGTCCCGGTACAGTCTTTCGGCCGGATGCCCGTGCGTTACTCCGAGCCCGCCGAGCATCTGCACGCAATCATCGACCACCCGTTGGGCCGCCTCGGTCGCATACATCTTCGCCATCGCCGCCTGGCGCGTGATCTTTTCGCCCCGCACGTCCCGCATCCAGGCCGCGCGATAGATGAGCAGGGCCGCCGCGTCGATGGCCGTGGCCATGTCCGCGAGTTTTGCCTGGGTCATCTGGAAGTCGGCGAGTACTTGTCCGAACATCCGCCGCGTGCGCGCGCGCTTCAATGCCTCGTGAAGGGCGCGGCGGGCGAACCCGAGCGCCGCTGCGCCCACGCTCGTGCGGAAGATGTCGAGCGTTCGCATTGCGATCTTGAAGCCTTCCCCCGGCGCGCCGAGCCTCTGCTGTTCGGGAACACGGCATCCCGCGAGGCGCAACGTCGCCATCGGGTGCGGCGCGATGATCTCGATACGTTCCTCCGCCGACAGGCCCGCGCTCGCGGCATCGACCACGAATGCAGACAGGCCTCGGCTGCCGGGCGCCTCGCCGGTGCGCGCGAAAATCACATAGAAGTCGGCGATGCCGCCGTTCGAGATCCACGTCTTCACGCCGTCCAGCACGTAATCGGTTCCCTCGCGCCGGGCCGTGGCCGCAATTGCACCCACGTCGGAACCGGAGTCCGGCTCGGACAACGCGAAAGCCGCGATGGCGTCGCCCCGGGATACCGCGGGCAGGTAGCGCTTGCGGAGCGCATCGCTCCCGGCGATCGACACGGCGCCGCTGCCGAGGCCCTGCATCGCGAACGCGAAGTCGGGAAGTCCCCCGTGGAATGCGAAGATTTCGCGCAGGATGCAGATCGAGCGCAGATCGAGTTGCTCGGCGCCCATGCCTTCCCGGGGCACCGCGCTGGCGAGCCAGCCGGCCGCGCCCATCTCACGAACCAGGCGGCGGCACACGGCATCGGCGTCGGCGGCGTGCGTCCACTCCCCGAGGGCCTCGCTGGCCCAACGTTCGGCGTCGGACGCGAGGCGCGAATGTACCGGCTCGAAGAACGGCCAACCCAGATGGGCAAGCCGCTCGGACCCCGCCGGTGCCAGCACCTTGCTCGCCATGCCAATCCCTCGACGGCCCGCTACGGGCGCTGGGCAGGCGCTCCTGCCCAAGATTGAACCACTGTTCAGAATGAATACTGATTCAGTGATCCAGGAAAGTCAATGCTCCGCCCCTTATTCGGCTATATACGTCGATTCCGCATTGACAAATACCCGGCAGATTGCCCAGACTCCCAATGAGAATGAACGGTCGTTCATAATCGCCGGGTGCCTGCAAGGCAGCGGTTACCGCCCCGGGGAGGCCCATGCTCGAATTGGAGCTGCACGAGCGCGTTGCCCGGTTGACGCTCGACCGGCCGCCGGTCAACGCGATCAACAGCGAGTGGCTGGCGGCGTTCAATCGCCTGCTCGACCAGTTGGCTCGCCGTAACGACTGGCAGGTGCTCCATCTGCGCAGCAGCCAGAAGGTGTTCTGTGCCGGAGCGGATCTGGTGGAGATGAGGCAGCGATTTGCCGGTCCGAACGGCGTCGACGCCATGGTGGAAACCGCCGCGGCCATGCAGCACTTGTTTGCACGCATCGAGGCCATGCCACAAGTGAGCCTCGCCGAGATCGGCGGTGCAGCGCTCGGCGGCGGCTTCGAGCTCGCGCTCGCCTGCGATCTGCGCGTGGCTGCCGCGAACGCGAAGCTGGGTCTGCCGGAGGCGCGGCTCGGCCTCGTGCCCGGAGCCGGCGGCACGCAGCGCCTGACGCAGCTTGCAGGTCGTGCGACCGCATCGCGCATCATCCTGGGCTGCGAGGTCGTCGACGGTACAACGGCCGCGGCGCTTGGCCTCGTGCAGTGGGCAGTGCCGGGCGCCGAGATTGCAGTCCATGCGGCGCGCAAGGCGCAGGAGATCGCGGATGTGCCCGCGCTCGCGCTGGCGGCGTGCAAAGCGTGTATCGCTGCGGCCGGCGATCCGCGCCGTGATGGATTCGCCGAGGAAATTGAGGCGTCCCGCCGGCTGTACGGCGAGGCATCGACCCGCGAACGTGTACAGGCATTCCTGTCAACGAAGGAGCGAACATGAACTTCAAGGGCAAGACCGCGGTCGTCACGGGCGCCGCGTCCGGCATTGGTAAAGCCACGGCATTCGAGCTGGCGCGCGCGGGAGCGCGTGTGTTCCTCGCGGACATCGATGTACCGCGCGGCGAGGAAGCGCAACAGGAAGCCAAGGGCGCCGGGCTCTCGGCGGAGTTTCTCCCGCTCGACGTCACCAGCGCCGACTCGGTGGCCCGCTTCGCGCGCGGCGCGCTCGAGCGCGCCGGCCGCGTCGACATCCTGGTCAACGCCGCCGGCTGGGGCAAGAACCAGCCATTCGTCGAGAACACGCCGGATTTCTGGCAGCGGGTCATGGAAATCAACCTGATGGGGCCGATCCGCCTCACCCAGGCCCTGCTTCCCGCAATGTACGAGGCGCGCGCCGGCCGCGTCATCAACGTTGCGAGCGATGCAGGGCGAGTGGGGAGCCTCGGCGAAACGGTTTACGCGGCGGCCAAGGGCGGCCTCATCGCGTTTACCAAGAGCCTCGCGCGCGAGGGCGCGCGCTTCGGCGTCAACGTCAACTGTGTCTGCCCGGGACCCACCGACACGCCGCTGTGGCATGCAGTCCCCGACAAGTACAAGGATGCCTTCGTCAAGGCGATACCCCTGCGTCGCGTGGGCAAGCCGCAGGAAATCGCTGACGCGATCCTGTTCTTTGCGAGCGCGCGCTCCGATTACATCACCGGACAGGTGTTGAGCGTGAGCGGCGGACTGACGATGGCCGGCTGACCGAACAGAAGGAACCCAAACATGAAAACGCAGGATCTCTTCACTCCCGCCAACGTGAATTTCAGCGAGTTCAAGCCGCGGCATTTCGGCTGGCGCCTCGACGGCAAGGTGGCCACGGTCACGCTGAACCGGCCCGAGCGCAAGAACCCGCTCACCTTCGAGTCCTACGCCGAGCTGCGCGACACCTTCCGCAATCTCACTTACGCGCCACAGGTGAAGGCCATCGTGATCACGGGAGCCGGCGGGAATTTCTGCTCGGGCGGTGATGTGCACGAGATCATCGGTCCGCTCGTGAAAATGCAGGAGGAAGGCGACATGGGCGGGCTGCTCGCATTCTGCCGGATGACCGGCGACCTGGTGAAGGCAATGCGCGCCTGCCCGCAGCCGATCGTCGCCGCAGTGGACGGCATCTGCGCCGGCGCCGGCGCGATCCTCGCCATGGCGTCCGACCTGCGCTACGGCACGGCCGCGAGCAAAGTGGCGTTCCTGTTCGTTCGCGTCGGGCTCGCGGGCGCGGACATGGGCGCCTGCAACATGCTGCCGCGGATCATCGGCGCGGGCCGCGCCGCGGAGCTTCTCTACACGGGCCGCAGCATGGACGGCGCTGAAGCCGAGCGCTGGGGATTCTTCAACAAGATCTGCGAGCCGGGCGCGTTGCTCGCGGATGCGCAGGCATCCGCCAAGTCACTCGCCGACGGCCCGACCTTCGCCCACGCGATGACCAAGAAATGCATTCACCAGGAATGGAGCATGGGCATCGATGACGCGATCGAGGCGGAAGCCCAGGCCCAGTCGATCTGCATGCAGACGCAGGACTACGGCCGTGCCTATCGCGGGTTCGTTGCGAAGCAGCGGCCGGTCTTCGAAGGCGACTAGGCTTCGCGACGGCCGCGCTCGGTCAGCACTGGATTCAAGAGCAAGGCGAGGTTGCGGTCGACGTACTGGTCGACGGTCATCATGCCGGCGTAGTGCCATGCCTTGAGCGCCCACGCGTGCGCGATCATCACGATCTGGTACGTGATGAGCTCCGCGTCGACCTTCTCGAACAGGCCCGCCCGGATGCAGTCGCGCACGTGTCCTTCGATCAGCGCGTTGGTCTCCGCTTCCTTGCGCTTGATGACGTCCCGCCGCGCGCGGCTCAGCGACTTGGTTTCCCGGTAGGCAAGAACCGTTGCGTCGATGTTCGCGTCGATGACGCGGCAGTACGCGTGCACGGCCGCCTTGAATCGCTGTAGCGGATCATCGACGCCCTCCGTCGCACGGGGGATCTGCTCCTTGTAGGTGTCGAGAACCGTCTGCAGCGCGAGGAAGAGAATGTCTTCCTTGTCACCGAAGTACTGGTAGACGAGGCCGGTGCTGACGCCGGCGCGCTTGGCGATGTCGCGCACCGCCGTTGAATGGTAGCCGCGCTTGCCAAAGAGCTCGATCGCCGCGCCCAGCACCTGGCTGCGGCGCCTCGTCACGAGCGCCGCGTCGTCAACCTTGCTGCTGACCCCTGTTTTCACCATGAACCTGGAATATCCTCGGCGGCTCGTCGCCCGGGGCGAAGTTCGTTTTCATTGTGGCGATAGGCAAATGCTGATTGAATTTCTGCACCCGGTCAATGCACGACGCCGTGGTGCAGGCGCTCAGGGAAGCCCAGGCCAGGCGGGTTGAGATACCATCCATCGACCAGCAGCGTAAGGAGAGGACGAATGGCAGTTGCGCTAGCCGAACCTGAGGTCAGGACGGTCGAGGCCGCCATCAGCTATGTCGCGCCCGGCTCGTTCATCAACCGCCGCTTCGTGGCGCCCGGCGTCGAGCACAACACGGGCCGGTACGAGACGCATCGGGTGCTGATTCGCGATGGACGCGCAATCAAGGATCAATTCACTCTCGATGTTCACGGCTTCGTGCTCGCCAGGCGGCCGAGCGCCGTGAAGGAATTCTTCGACAAGGACGAGGTGGACCGCATCTATCCCGGCGAAGTGGTGGAGACGGTGAAGACCCTGACGGGAGCGACTCGCGTCGTGCCCATGGGATGGATGATCCGCACCTCCGGCGATCTTTCGAAGCACCAGGCAGAGCAGGTCGTCGGCTACACGCACCGGGGCGGCGTGCAGCCGCCTGCGGGCGAAGCGCACGTCGACTTCACGCCACAACGTGCCGAAGCGATGGCGCGGGCGCTCTACGAAAAGAATTTCCCCGACGGGAAGGGTTACTCGCGTTTCATCGCCTCGAGCCTGTGGCGGACCTTCTCCGAACCACCGCAGGATTGTCCGCTGGCCGTGTGCGATGCGCGCAGCGTCGGCATCGACGAAGGCGTGCCGAACACCTTGCATATCGTCGATCGGCTGCCGGATGAGAAGACCATGCTGGGCGAGATGCCGAATGAAGGCGAGGCCATCGCCGCCGCCATCTTTCACTACAACCCGAATCACCGGTGGTGGTACTTCTCGAACATGACCCGGGACGAAGTCCTGCTGGTGAAGTTCCACGACAGCGATCGGACGAGGGCACTGCGCACGCCGCATACGGCGTTCCGCGACCCGAGCTTCGCCGACGCGAAGCCGCGCTCGAGCATCGAGTTGCGCACGGTGGCCTTTTTCGACTAACCAGTCCGCTTGAGGGCAAGCCAATGACCGACTCCAGGCCCGGGCCCCGTCGCCTTGGGCGGAGCATCGTCGCCGTGCTCGTCGGGTTCATCGCTGTCGTCGTGCTGTCCATTGGGACAGACGTACTGCTGCACGCTGTGGGTGTTTACCCACCGATGGACCAGCCGGGTAGGTTTACGACGCCGCTCCTGCTGATCGCAACCGTGTATCGCCTCGCTTACGCCGTCCTCGGTGGCTACATCACGGCAAGACTGGCGCCCGATCGTCCAGTGGGGCACGCCCTGGCGCTCGGCGTCGTGGGACTTCTCGTGAGCGTCGTCGGCGCGGTCGTCACGTGGGGCGTCTCGCACGCCTGGTATCCGCTGGCGCTCGTCGTGACCGCCGTGCCGTCGAGCTGGCTGGGCGGCGTGCTTTCCCGCCGTCCGCCGTCCGCGTCTTGATCGGCGTCTGAAACCCCCGCGCCGTCGCGCTGCTTGATTGGTACATATGTACCAAGATACAATGGCTCCGGATCCTGGAATCCGGAGGCTTCGGCCGCGATGGGCAAGATACCTGAGATCGTCCGCGTCCAGACGGGCATCCGCATCGAGCGCAACCTCCTCAAGGTGCTGAAGGCGCTCGCCGAGTACAAGGACATGTCGGTCGGGGATCTGATCGAAGGCATCGTTCTGCACGCATTCGAGGGTGAGCCGCCGTTCTCGGCGGAAACCCGTGCGCGCATCGATACCCTGAAGGGCATCTACGGCCTTGAGCTCACGGCCAGGGATGCGCACGCGTTCCCCGAGCCCGCCGAGCGCGCGAAGGGCGCGGGCACGCGGCGGCCGCGCAAGTCTTCAAGAGCCTAGAGCATCAATCCGGGAGGAGGTTGGCCATGGCCGCGGTTCGACTGCCGATCAACGAATACCGGTCCGGCACCCGTCATCTGAGCGATCGGGAATTTCAGATGGCGTTCGAGGACTGCACGCTCGCAAGCACGGCATTCCGTCACTACGATCACATCCGGCTCGCCTGGATCGTGCTCGGCGAGCGTTCGCTCGACGATGCGATAGCCTGGATGCGGGCCGCCATTGCGCGCTTCGCCATGCATCATCTCGGCGACACGCGCCTTTATCATGAGACGTTGACGATCGTTTGGATGCGGCTTGTGGCGGCTGCGCGGCGGGCATCGCCGCAGGCGGCATCGTTCGATGAGTTCGCCGCGAGACACGCGGAGCTCCTCGATCAGTCGCTGCCGTACCAGTTCTACAGCGAAGCGCAGCTCAAGAGCGAGACGGCGCGGGCCGGATGGATCGAGCCCGACGTGATGCCGCTGCCTGTATGATGCGCGATGATGAGCGCCCCGCCGAAATTCGCACTGTTCGCCTACGGCTTCCGGCCCTTCTTCTGGGCCGCGGGCGCCTATGCGCTGCTGGGCCTGGCTGCCTGGCTGTGGATCTTTTCAACGGGTGTGCTGCCGTTGCGCAACCTGCCGCCGCAGTTCTGGCACGCGCACGAGATGCTCTACGGATTCGTGGGCGCCGCAATCGGCGGATTCCTGTTGACAGCGGTTCCGAGCTGGACGGGCGCGCGCGGCTTCGCCGGTTTGCCACTCGTTCTGGTCTCGTCGGTCTGGTTGGCGGGCCGCCTGGCGTTCGCCGGCGCTTCGAATTTGCCGTTCGCGATGGTTGCGATCTCAGAGCTTGCCTTTCTCCCGGCGCTCGTCGCTTTGGTGGCGCCGCCCCTGATACGCGCCGGAAACAGAAACACGCCGTTGCTCTTCGTGCTCGCCGCCATCTGGCTGACTGATGCCGCCTTTGTGTACTCCATGCAGCGCGGGGATGCGCTCATCGCGCGTCACGCGCTGCTCATCGGCATCGACATCGTCCTGGTGCTCGTCACGGTCATCGGCGGCCGGATCGTGCCGGCATTCACTGCGAGCGCGCTGCGCAATCGCCAATTGGCCGTGGAGATTCGAAGCAACCCGTGGGCCGATCGCATCACCATCGGCGCGATGGTCGCCATCGTGCTGGTGGATCTCGGTGCGCCATGGCGACCGATTGCCGGCGCCATCGCGGCAATCGCCGCGGCAGGACACGCGTGGCGGCTCATCGGCTGGCGAGGCCTGCGGACGCTCGCTGAGCCGCTCGTGTGGTGCCTGCATCTCGCGTATGCGTGGCTGCCCGTGGGGCTGGCGATGAAGGCTGTGTACTTGTTGACGGGCGCCGAGTGGGCTGCACATTGGCTTCATGCGCTCACCATCGGCACGGCCGCTTCCATGATCCTCTCGGTCATGACGCGGGCCGCGCTGGGTCATACCGGTCGGGCGCTGCGCGCCGCTGCGCCGATCGCCGTTGCGTATGTGCTGCTTGCGCTTGCGGCGCTGGTGAGAGTCTTCGCGCCGACATTTCTTCCGGCGGACTATCGATGGACCGTATTGACCGCCGGCGCGCTCTGGATCGCGGCCTTTGCGCTGTTCCTGATCGTCTACACGCCGATACTCATGCGCCCGCGAGTCGACGGGAAGGCGGGATGATCAGCCCCCGGCCTGGGCTGCGACCTGGCGGCGCATCAGAATTCGCGGCGCAGTCTCCCTGAGCCCAAGCGCGAGGAGACCGCCGGCGATCGTGAGTCCGAACATGATCCAGAGCGGCGCCTGTAAGCCTGTCTGATCGGCGAAATAGCCGGCGATCGAAGGCGACAGTGCCCCACCGATGAATTCGCTGAGGCCCATGCACAGGCCGAGGGCCGTCGCCATGTGCTCGCGATGGACGCTTTCCGACGGTACCGTCGCCATGAAGAGCGGAAAAACGCCGACGAGACCCCAGCCGAGGAAGAAGATCGCGGCGAGCACCCACACCGAGCCCTCGTAGTACATCGCGCCGAGCGGCAGGATCACGCCGATCAGCGGCATTGCGATCATGAGCGGTCGCCGCCCGATGCGATCCGAGAGTCCCGAGATGACGAACGCGCCGATCGTCGCCGAGATGCCGAGCGTTCCCATCAGCCACTTCATCGTGTCGGCATCGAACATGCGCACCTTGGTGAGATAGAGCGGCATGAAAGCCCAGCACACCACGAGGTACGAGACCAGCAGGATGCCCATGACCGCGCAGATGAGGACGTTGCGTTCGCTGATCACATCCAGCACGGCGGCCTTGGCCCTTTCTTCGCGAGGCGCGACGGCCACGGGAGCCGATGATTTGCGAATGAGCACCCACATGAGGAGCGCAGCGACGAGACCGGGTGCGCCGGCGAGAAAGAATGCGTGCCGCCAGCTGTAATCGACCGCGAACGTCACGAGTACCACCGGGGCGACAAACGAGCCCAGCAGATTCGAGCCGAAATTCTGCGTGACCCCCATGGCGAGGCCGCGATGCTCGGGCTTCACCTCGGCCGCGATCATCGCCTGGCAGATCGGCATGAAGCCGCCCTCGGCCACTCCCATGAGCAGGCGGGCGCCCAGCATCGCGAGAAACGTCGCGGCGATGCCCGTGAGAAACGAGCAGGCAGAGAAGACGATGGTCGCGACGATCAAGAGGCCCTTGCGGCTGCCGGTCTTGTCCGAGACATAGCCGATGGCGAGCGCGGCACAGGCCCAGGCGAAGCTGAGCGCGCTCGCCAGCAGGCCGACCTGCGTGTTGCTGAGCTTCAGGTCCGGCTGCACGAACGGCATCAGGAAGTTGAGCGCGTTGCGGTCGAAGAACAGGATGCCGAAACTGATGCTGAGCAGGGCGACCAGCATGGCCTGGTACCCGGCGCCGTATCTGGGCTGCGATGCTTGCGGCTGATCCACGACTTCCCCCTGCGATGGCCGGCGAGCGCCATACTGCGGGGCGCGCAGCCGGCCGGTCAATCCCTCGCTTGCGCGGGATTGAAGCCCCGGTCGCGCGCGAGAACCGCCGCTTGCGTGCGCGTGCGCACGCCGAGTTTCTCGAAAATTCGCGTGAGCGAGTTGCGGACCGTCTTCTCGCTGATGAAGAGCGCGGCGCCGATATCGACATTGCTCTGGCCGGCCACGAGCGCCGCCAGAATGTCGCGCTCGCGTGCGGAGAGGACGGCGAACATGGGATCCTCGGCGCCCTGCGCGCTCGGCCGGCCCGTGAACCCGAGCACCACGTCCTTGAAGCGGGTCCAGGCGGGCTCGTCCGCGAGCAGAATGTGATTGCGCGAGTCGAGCTGAACGAACTCGGCGCCCGGAATTTCGGTTGCGAGCATCTTGCCGGAGGAAAACGGCACGACCTCATCCTGGCGTGCGTGGATGACGAGCGTCGGCACGCTGATCTGCGGCAAGTACTCCCGTACGTCGACCTCCGCGCGCGCCGCGAAGAGCTTCGCTGCCATCTCCGGCGTGGTCGTCCGCCGGCATAGCTCGTTGAACCACTCGAGCTGTTCCGGTCGCGCCTCCGGAACGAACAGCGCCGTGAAGACCTGGCGGAATATGGGATTCGACTTTCCCCAGCCTTGCCGGGCGAGCTCGACGATTGCGCGAAAGCGCTTGTAGCCTTCGGAATCCTCCCGATGCGCCCAACCGAGCGGGTAGCCACCGTAGAGGATCAGGTGCGATACGCGATCCGGATGGCGCGCGGCGTAGGTGACGGCGGCGGCCGTCCCTTGCGAGATGCCCAGCAGCACGAAGGGCCCGCCTGGCTCGCTCGCCTCGACGACCGCTTCGAGATCGTCGACCCACAGCGATGGTGAGACGTTCTCGACGTCCCAGTCCGTCATGCCGCAGCCGCGCTCGTCGTACCGAATGAACCGGTAATGAGCGCTGAAGAATTCGACCCAGTGCCGCCAGATCGGGCTTTCGAGGTCGTAGCTCAGGTGCGACAGCCAGTTGGCCGCCTTGACGAGCGGCGGCCCATCACCGGATGTAGCCCAGGCGAGCCGCACGTTGTCCCGCGTCTTTAGATACCGAATCGACTGCTGCATGCCGTAGCCCTGTCTTCAGCGTCCGGCGCCGCCCGCCGGCGATTGCATTTCCACGCCTGCCACAACGCCTGCTACCACGAGCAGGCGGTACCGTGAAAGCTTGAACCACGAGGAGAGGAGCGACATGGATCGCCTGTCCGCAGTCAGCGCCGAGTGTAATCCGCCTGCGCCCAGCGTGTTTATCGCACGCGCCGGCGGCCCGGGACAAATCTCCCCCCGGCTTGAGGCTTACCCGGCCATCCGTCAGGACATTCTTCCCGTATTTAAGCAGCGGCGGAATCTGCAGGATTTGCGCCGAGTTCTTCATACCCAACTTCACTGGAGACCCCAAATGAGTGCCGCCGCCGATATCGTCGAGCAAAGCTTCAATGCCGATTCCACCGTCAATACCGCCCGCTATGCGCGCTGCATCAGCGCCTCGAAGCGCGTGCGCTGGGACATCGACGCCGATGTCATTCGTGGCCGGCAGTTCGACCTCTCGCAGCGTTTCTTGCCGAACGGGTTGTCGAAAGTCGACGAGCTTGGCTTTCTGAGTGCTGCCGAGGCGCGCCTCCTCACGCAGGTTCAGGGCCGCACCTACGCGCTCCTCTTCGGGCTCGTCGAGCGATACATCAACGCGAAGATCCTGGAAGTCAGCCGCGATCACTGGCTCAAGGACCAGACGGCCCTGCAGGCCCTGATCCGCTTCAGCGACGAGGAGATGAAGCATCAGGAGCTCTTCCGGCGCGTCGAAGCGATGCTCGATGCCGCCATGCCCGCCGGCTACCGGCCCGCCGCGGATGCCAATGCCGTGGCCGAATTCGTGCTCAGCAAGTCGACCTGGGCCGTGCTCGGCCTCACGTGCTGCATCGAGCTCTTCACCCAGCAGCACTACACGCAGAGCATCGACACCGAGAAGAACGTTTCGCCGCTCTGGAAGGACATCTTCATGTACCACTGGAAGGAGGAGTGCCAGCACGCAATCCTCGACGAGCTCGAGTGGCGGCGCGAAGACGCGAAGCTTTCGGCGGAAGAGCGCGAGCGTGCTGTGACGGATCTCATCGAGCTGGTCGCGGGCGTCGACGGAATCCTCAAGGGCCAGGCCGCGGCCGACGTCGAGTATTTCGCGGCGATCGCCGGGCGCGAATTCAGCGCCGGCGAGCGACGCGCGATCGATGCGGGCGTGCTCAAGGCGTATCGCTGGCAGTACATCGGTTCCGGCGTCCAGCACCCGCATTTCCTGCGCGTGCTCATGAGCCTCACGACGCCCGAGCAGATCGCGCGCATCAGCGCAG
>Ga0153915_10002793_pt1 | contig 15936 bp, 21 predicted proteins | sample Opewatmetagenome_2_FD_107003 | JGI IMG/M metagenome (GOLD analysis project Ga0153915, IMG submission 107003) | Freshwater wetland microbial communities from Ohio, USA - Open water 3 Core 3 Depth 3 metaG | ecosystem: Environmental > Aquatic > Freshwater > Wetlands | place: USA: Ohio, Lake Erie...
ATACTTGGCCGCATACTTCTTCACGAGCTTCTTGCGCCGCTCGTTCTTGTTGATCGAACTCAGTTTCGCCATGACTTAAGTTCTCTTCCTTTTCGCTCGACAGGGGGCCTCAGGCCGCCTGCCGCTGATCCTGTTCGGCCGGGAAGGGGAAGTTGAAGAGGCGCAGCAGCTCGCGCGCTTCCTCATCCGTCTTCGCGGTGGTGGTGACGATGACGTCCATGCCGCGCACCTTCTCGATGCGGTCATAGTTGATCTCGGGGAACACGATCTGTTCCTTGAGACCCATTGCGTAGTTGCCGCGGCCGTCGAACGAGCGCGGGTTGAGGCCGCGGAAGTCGCGGACGCGCGGGAGCGCGATCGTGACCAGGCGGTCGAGGAACTCGTACATGCGGTCGCGGCGCAGGGTCACCTTGCAGCCGATCGGCATGCCTTCGCGCAGCTTGAACTGCGCGATCGACTTCTTCGCGCGGGTGATCACCGGCTTCTGCCCGGCGATCAGCTCCATCTCGGCGGCGGCGGACTCGACGCGCTTGCGGTCCTGGGTCGCCTCGCCGACGCCCATGTTGATGACGATCTTCTCGAGGCGCGGGACCTCGAGCCGATTCTTGTAGCCGAACCGCTCGGTCATCGCCTTGACGATCCGCTCGTCATAGTCGCGCTTCAGGCGCGGCGTGTACTTGGCATCAGCCATTGATAACCTCCCCGGACCGCGCAGCCACGCGGACCTTGTTTCCGTCGCGCACCTCGAAGCGCACCCGGGTCGGGCGGCCGGTCTTCGGGTCCTCGATCGCGACCTTCGACACGTGCAGCGGCGCCTCGGAGCGCTCGAGCCCGCCCTGCGGGTTCGTCTGGCTCGGCTTGCGGTGCCGCGTGACGATGTTGACGCCGGACACGATCACCTTGCCCTGGCCGGGCAGGCTCTTCGTGACTTCGCCATGCTTGCCTTTGTCCTTGCCGGACAGGACGACGACGCGGTCGCCCTTCTTGATCTTGGCGGCGGACATTACAGTACCTCCGGCGCGAGGCTGATGATCTTCATATGCTTCTTCGCGCGCAATTCGCGGACGACCGGGCCGAAGATACGGGTGCCGATCGGCTCCGCGTTGTTGTTCACCAGCACCGCCGCGTTGGAATCGAACCGGATCGTCGATCCGTCGGCGCGGTGGATGTCCTTGGCGGTGCGGACGATGACGGCCTTGTGGACGTCGCCCTTCTTCACGCGGCCGCGCGGAGCCGCCTCCTTGACGGAGACGACGATGATATCGCCCACCGACGCGAAGCGGCGCTTCGAGCCGCCCAGCACCTTGATGCACTGGACGCGCTTCGCGCCCGAGTTATCGGCAACATCAAGGTTCGACTGCATCTGGATCATCGATCCAACCCTTCTTTCACTTCAACCGGAACCGGTCCGGCGATCAGCTTCACCAAAATTGCTACGCGACGTCCGCCTTGGGAGCGGTCGTCTGAGCGCCCACGCGCTCGATCACCCGCCAGGTCTTGAGCTTCGAGATCGGCCGCGTCTCCTCGATGCGGACGGTCTCGCCCTGGCGATATTCGTTGCCCTCGTCATGGGCGTGATACTTCTTCGACCGCTTGACGATCTTGCCGTAGAGCGGGTGCTTCACCCGCCGCTCGACCTGGACCACGACGGTCTTGTCGGTCTTGTCGGACACCACGGTGCCGGTGAGAATGCGCTTGGGCATGGTTACTCCTTAAGCCTTGGCCTGCACGGCCCGGGCGCGCTCGTTCTGGACCGTCCTGATGCGCGCGATCGTACGGCGCACCACGCGAATCCGCGACGGCTTCTCGAGCTGGTTGGTGGCCGCCTGGAAGCGCAGGTTGAACTGCTCGCGCTTCAGCTCGCTCAGCTGGGTGCTGAGCTCGTCGTCGGTACGGACCTTGAGATCGTCGATCTTGGCCATGATCATTCTTCCTCGAGCATGGATTCGCCAAGGCGAGCGACCACCTTGGTCTTGATCGGCAGCTTCTCCGCGGCGCGCTCGAAAGCGGTGCGGGCGATCGCGCCGGGAACGCCGTCGAGCTCGAACAGGATGCGGCCGGGCTTCACGCGCGCCACCCAAAATTCGGGGCTGCCCTTGCCCGAGCCCATGCGGACTTCGGCCGGCTTCGACGACACCGGGACGTCGGGGAAAATGCGGATCCACAAACGCCCCTGACGCTTGATGTGACGCGTGATCGCGCGGCGCGCCGCCTCGATCTGGCGGGCGGTGATCCGCTCCGGCTCCAACGCCTTCAGGCCGAAGGCGCCGAAGTTGAGCGCCGTTCCGCCCTTGGCGTCGCCATGGATGCGGCCCTTGAAGGCCTTGCGGAACTTGGTGCGTTTCGGTTGCAGCATGTACCTGTCCTAAACTCTAGCGGGCCGGACGGACGCCGGAGGTTTGAGCCTCCATCATCAGCCGGTCCTGCGCCAACGGGTCATGGCCGAGGATCTCGCCCTTGAAGATCCAGACCTTGACGCCGCAGACGCCATAAGCGGTGTGCGCGGTGGCCTCGGCGTAGTCGACGTTGCCGCGCAACGTGTGCAGCGGCACGCGGCCTTCACGATACCATTCGGTGCGGGCGATCTCGGCGCCGCCGAGACGGCCGGCGCAGGTGATACGAATGCCCTCGGCGCCGAGCCGGAGCGCGGACTGCACCGCGCGCTTCATCGCGCGGCGGAAGGCGATGCGGCGCTCGAGCTGATCGGCAACCCCCTGGGCGACGAGCTTGGCGTCGATCTCGGGCTTGCGGATCTCGACGATGTTCAGCGAGACGTCGCTCGAGGTCATCGCGGAGAGCTGCCGGCGCAGCTTCTCGATGTCCGCGCCCTTCTTGCCGATGATCACGCCGGGGCGTGCGGCATAGATGGAGACGCGGCACAGCTTGGCCGGACGCTCGATCACCACCTTGGAGATGGCGGCCTGCGGGACCGTCTTCATGATGAACTCGCGGATCTTGAGATCCTCGAGCAGCAGCCGGCCGTAATCGGCGCCGTCGGCATACCAGCGGCTGTCCCAGGTCCGGTTGATTTGCAGCCGAAGCCCGATCGGTGAGGATTTCTGACCCATATTATGCTTCCTGCTGCTCGCGCACCACGATGCGCACACGGCTGAACGGTTTGACGATCCGGCTCGAGCGGCCGCGCGCACGCGGCGTCCAGCGCTTCATCGAGATGCTCTTGCCGACCGAAGCTTCGGCAACGACGAGCGCGTCGACGTCCAGATTGTGATTGTTCTCGGCGTTGGCAATGGCGCTGGCCAGAACCTTGCGGACGTCGACCGCCATCGCCTTCTTGGAGAAGGACAGGATGTTGAGCGCGTCCTCGGCCTTCTTGCCGCGGATGAGACCGGCGACGAGGTTGAGCTTCTGCGCGCTGCCGCGGATCGTGGTTCCGACCGCGAGCGCTTCCTTGTCGCCCACCTTGCGGGGTGCTGCCTGCTTGCCCATGGCTTACCTCTTGCCCTTCTTGTCGGAGGCGTGGCCGGGGAAGTAGCGGGTCGGCGCGAACTCGCCGAGCTTCATCCCGACCATATCCTCGTTGACCGAGACGGGGACGAACTTGCGGCCGTTGTAGACGTTGAACGTCAGCCCGACGAACTGCGGGAGGATGGTGGACCGGCGCGACCAGGTCTTGATCGGGGTGCGGGTGCCGCCTTCCTGCGCCGCCTCTGCCTTGCGCAGCAGCGACAACTCGACGAACGGACCTTTCCAGACGGAGCGGGCCATTGTTACCTCTTCTTCTTCGCATGACGCGAACGGATGATCATCTTGTCCGTCGCCTTGTTGTGACGGGTGCGCGCACCCTTGGTCGGCTTGCCCCACGGGGTGACCGGATGACGTCCGCCCGAGGTGCGGCCTTCACCGCCGCCATGCGGGTGGTCGACCGGGTTCTTCGCCACGCCGCGAGTCAGCGGACGGCGGCCCATCCAGCGGCTGCGGCCGGCCTTGGCGAAATTCTGGTTCTGATTGTCCGGGTTCGAGACCGCGCCGACGGTGCCCATGCAGTCCGAGTGGATGTAGCGCTGCTCGCCCGAGTTCAGACGGACGATCACCATGCCGCGGTCGCGGCCGACGACCTGGACATAGGTCCCGGCCGAGCGCGCGATCTGCGCGCCTTTCCCCGGCTTCATCTCGACGTTGTGGACGATGGTGCCGACCGGCATCTGGCCCAGCTCCATCGCATTGCCCGGCTTCACGTCGACCTTGCGGCCGGCGACGATCGTGTCGCCCGGAGCGAGGCGCTGCGGCGCGATGATGTAGGCGAGCTCGTCATCCTCGTAGCGCACCAGCGCGATGAAGGCAGTGCGGTTGGGATCATATTCGAGCCGCTCGACCGTGGCGGGAACGTCCCACTTGCGGCGCTTGAAGTCGATGGTGCGGTAGCGCTGCTTGTGGCCGCCGGCGATGCCGCGCGAGGTCACGTGGCCCTTGTTGTTGCGGCCGCCGGTCTTGCGCTTGCCCTCGGTCAGCGCCTTGACGGGCTTGCCCTTCCAGAGCGCCGACTTGTCGACGAGGATCAGCCCGCGCTGCGACGAGGTGACCGGGTTATATTTCTTGAGTGCCATGGATCGCGCCTCAGATACCGGTGGTGACGTCGATCGACTGGCCTTCGGCCAGCGTCACGATCGCTTTCTTGACGTCCGAGCGCGTGTAGGGGCGGCCCTTCCAGCGCTTGGTCTTGCCCTTCTGGTTGAGCGTGTTCACGCCGGTCACATTGACGCCGAACAACGCCTCGACCGCCGCCTTGATCTGCGGCTTGGTGGCGTCGCCAGCGACCTTGAACACGACGGCGTTGTGCTCCGACAGCAGGGTCGATTTCTCGGTGATGTGCGGGGCGAGGACGACATCGTAGTGATTGATGTCCACGCTCTCCGACTTGGCAGGCTTTCTAGCCATTGAACCGCGCCTCCAGCTTCTCGACTGCGGCGCGGGTCAGCACCAAAGTCTCATGCTTCAAAATGTCGTAGACGTTGGCGCCGACGGCCGGGAGCAGGTTGATCTCCCGAAGGTTCGACGAGGCCTTGGCGAAACCGATGTTGAGCGCGTCGCCATCGATCACCAGCGCCGTCTTGCCGAGCCCGAGCTTGCCGAGCTGCTCCTTCAGCGCCTTGGTCTTGGCCTCGCTGACGTCGAGGCAGTCCATGACGATCAGTTTGCCGTCGCGCACCTTGGACGAGAGCGCCATCTTGAGGCCCAGCGCGCGCACCTTCTTGTTCAGCGACGGATTGAAGTCGCGAACGCGTGGGCCGTGCGCCTTGCCGCCGCCGACGAAGATCGGGGCGCGGCGATCGCCGTGACGGGCGGTGCCGCCGCCCTTCTGCTTGCCGAACTTCTTGCCGGTGCGGGCGACGTCGCTGCGCTCCCGTGCGGCGCGGGCCGTGCCGCGGCGCTTTTCGAGCTGCCATGTGACGACGCGGTGGAGGATGTCGGCGCGCGGCTCGACGCCGAACACGGCATCGCTGAGCTCGATGTCGCCGCCGCTCTTGGCGCCGAGGGTCTGTACCTTGACCTTCATGTGCTTAGCCTTCCTGGCCTTCGGTGGCTTCCGCAGGAGCCGCGGCTTCCGCCGGAGTCTCCGCAGCTGCCTGATCGTTGCTGCCGGCGGCCTGCTTGAGGCCGGCCGGGTAAGGCGCTTCGGCCGGGCGCGGCGTCTTCACCGCATCCTTGACGAGCAGCCAGCCGCCCTTGTGGCCGGGGACCGAACCCTTGATGAAAATGAGGCCGCGGTCGGCGTCGGTGCGGACCACCTCGAGGTTCTGCTGGGTGCGGTTGCGCGCGCCCATGTGGCCGGCCATCTTCTTGCCCTTGAACACGCGGCCGGGATCCTGGCGCTGGCCGGTCGAACCGCCGGAGCGGTGCGAGAGCGACACGCCGTGGGTGGCGCGAAGGCCGCTGAAGCCCCAGCGCTTCATCACGCCGGCAAAGCCCTTGCCCTGGGTGACGCCGGAGATGTCGACGAACTGGCCCGGGACGAAGTGGTCGGCGGAGAGCTCCGCGCCAACGTCGAGCAAGGCGTCTTCGGCGACGCGGAATTCGGCCACGCGCGCCTTCGGCTCCACCTCGGCCTTGCCGAAGTGCCCGCGCTCGGGCTTGGTAAGATTCTTGGCCTTGGTGCTGCCCGCGCCGAGCTGGACCGCGACATAACCGTCACGGTCTGCCTCGCGCCGCGCCACCACCTGGACGTTGTCCAGCGCCAGGACCGTGACGGGCACATGGCGTCCGTCGTCCTGGAACAGGCGGGTCATTCCCATTTTCTTCGCGATCACGCCGGTGCGCATGACCAAACTCCTCGACAGAGGCCCGCGGACCAATTCCGCGGGCGTGTTCAGCCCAAAAAAGATGCGCGCCCCGTCTGGGCCAATGTCCTGCAAGGCAGGACGACGGGGGACGCAGTCCACGGCACGCGCCGTGCGGTATCCCAATGCCCGGTCCCCGGAGGGACCCGTCATGTCGGCTGAAGCCGGCATCCATCGGCCTCATTGGGAGGCCTTACGGACCCCGGCCTGCGCCGGGGCGACATTCTCGACGCCGCACCGGCCTTCGCCGGGACGACGGTCACTCGCGGTTAGGCGAGTTTGATTTCCACGTCCACGCCGGCGGCGAGATCGAGCTTCATCAGCGCGTCGACCGTCTGCGGCGTCGGCTGCACGATGTCGAGCAGCCTCTTGTACGTGCGCACCTCGAACTGCTCGCGCGACTTCTTGTCGACGTGCGGCGAGCGGTTGACGGTGAACTTCTCGATACGCGTCGGCAGCGGAATGGGCCCGCGGATAAGAGCACCCGTTCGCCGCGCTGTGTCGGCGATGTCGCCCGTGGCTTGATCGAGCACTCGATGATCGAACGCCTTGAGGCGAATCCGGATATTCTGCGTTTCCATACCTGCTACCGATGCGAAAGAGCCGAGCCGTCGCCGAAAGCCTTATGCTTCCGGCTCGGGCCTAAACCATACTCAAAAAGCGAACCGCCCGAATCTCTAGCCGATCCGAGCGGTTGCGCCCCTATATTACTTAGTGATCTCGGCCACAACCCCTGCGCCGACGGTCCGGCCGCCTTCGCGGATCGCGAAGCGGAGACCCTGGTCCATCGCGATCGGCGCGATGAGCTTGACGCCCAGGCTCACGTTGTCGCCGGGCATGACCATCTCGGTGCCTTCCGGCAGCACGACTTCGCCCGTCACGTCGGTCGTGCGGAAGTAGAACTGCGGACGATAGTTGGCGAAGAACGGCGTATGACGGCCGCCTTCCTCCTTCGAGAGGACATAGACCTCGGCCTTGAAGTCGGTGTGCGGCGTGATCGAGCCGGGCTTGGCCAGAACCTGGCCGCGCTCGACGTCCTCACGGCCGATGCCGCGAAGCAGCGCGCCGATGTTGTCGCCGGCCTGACCCTGATCGAGCAGCTTGCGGAACATCTCGACGCCGGTGACCACGGTCTTGGCGGTGTCGCGGATGCCGACGATCTCGACTTCCTCGCCGACCTTGATCACGCCGGCTTCGACGCGGCCCGTCACGACGGTGCCGCGGCCGGAGATCGAGAACACGTCCTCGATCGGCATCAGGAACGGCCTGTCGAGCGGACGCTCGGGCTGCGGGATATAGTCGTCGACCGCCTTCATCAGCTCGAGGATGGCGTCATGGCCGATCTTCCGGTCGCTGTCCTCGAGCGCGGCGAGTGCCGAGCCCTTGATGATCGGAATGTCGTCGCCCGGATAGTCGTAGGACGAGAGCAGCTCGCGGATCTCGAGCTCGACGAGCTCGATGAGCTCCTCGTCGTCGACCTGGTCGACCTTGTTCATGAACACGACGAGGGCGGGAACGCCGACCTGGCGGGCGAGCAGGATGTGCTCGCGGGTCTGCGGCATCGGGCCGTCGGCGGCGGAGACGACGAGGATCGCTCCGTCCATCTGCGCGGCGCCGGTGATCATGTTCTTCACATAATCGGCGTGGCCGGGGCAGTCGACGTGCGCATAGTGGCGCTTCTCGGTCTCATATTCGACGTGGGCGGTCGAGATGGTGATGCCGCGCTCGCGCTCTTCGGGCGCCTTGTCGATGTTCGCATAGTCGACGTAGGTCGCGCCGCCGGTCTCGGCGAGCACCTTGGTGATCGCCGCCGTCAACGACGTCTTGCCGTGGTCGACGTGACCGATGGTGCCGATGTTGCAGTGCGGTTTGGTCCGCTCGAACTTAGCTTTCGCCATTTTGCCTTACCCTCGTCTTTCTGACTTACTTTGTGCCGCCGTTCAGGCGAGCTTTGCCTTAACTTCATCCGCAACGTTCTGCGGCACTTCCTCGTAATGCGAGAACTGCATCGTGTACTGAGCGCGGCCCTGCGAGAAGGATCGCAGCTCATTAACGTAGCCGAACATATTCGCAAGCGGGACCATCGCCTCGACGACCTGGGCGTTGCCGCGCGTGTCGGTACCCAGGATCTGGCCGCGCCGGCTGTTGAGATCGCCGATCACGTCGCCGAGATAATCCTCGGGAGTGACGACCTCGACCTTCATGATCGGCTCGAGCAGCTTGATGCCCGCCTTCTGCGCGGCTTCGCGCATCGCGCCGCGGCCGGTGATCTCGAACGCCAGCGCCGACGAGTCGACATCGTGGTACTTGCCGTCGATCAGCCGGATCTTGAAGTCGATGATCGGGAAGCCGATCAGCGAACCCGTTTCGGCGGTCTCGCGCATGCCCTTCTCGACCGATGGGATATATTCGCGCGGGACGTTGCCGCCCTTGATCTCGTCGATGAACTCGATGCCGCTGCCGCGCTCGCCGGGTTCAAGCTGCACGCGCACTTCGCCGAACTGGCCGGAGCCGCCCGACTGCTTCTTGTGCGTGTAGGTGAGCTCGACCGGCTTCGCGAGCGACTCGCGATAGGCGACCTGCGGCGCGCCGACATTGGCGTCGACCTTGAACTCGCGCTTCATGCGGTCGACGATGATCTCGAGATGGAGCTCGCCCATCCCCTTGATGATCGTCTGTCCGCTCTCCTGATCGGCGGTGACGCGGAACGAAGGATCCTCGGCGGCCAGGCGGTGGAGGGCAACGCCCATCTTCTCCTGGTCAGCCTTGGTCTTCGGCTCGACCGCGACCTCGATGACCGGATCGGGAAATTCCATCCGCTCGAGAATGATCGGAGCGTTCGACGCGCAAAGCGTGTCGCCGGTGGTCGTGTCCTTGAGTCCGACCAGCGCGACGATGTCGCCCGCAAAGGCCTCCTTGATGTCCTCGCGCTCGTTGGCGTGCATCAGCAGCATGCGGCCGACCTTCTCGCGCTTGTCCTTGACCGAGTTCATCACGATCGAGGCGCTCTCGAGCTTGCCGGAATAGATACGCACGAAGGTCAGGGTGCCGACGAACGGGTCGGTCATGATCTTGAATGCCAGGCCCGCGAACGGCACATCATCGTCGGCCGGGCGCGTGTCCTCGGTCACACCGTCGAGCTTGACGCCCTTGATCGCCGGGACGTCGAGCGGGCTCGGCAGATAGTCGACGACCGCGTCGAGCATCGGCTGCACGCCCTTGTTCTTGAACGCGGAGCCGCACAGCACCGGCACGAAGGCGAAGTCGAGCGTGCCCTTGCGGATCAGCTTCTTGAGCGTCGCGATGTCCGGCTCATTGCCTTCGAGATAGGCTTCCATGGCCTCGTCGTCCTGCTCGACGGCCATCTCGATCAGCTCCATGCGCGCGGCAGCGGCGGCGTCCTTGAGCTCGTCGGGGATCTCGCGGATCTCGAACTTCGCGCCGAGGCTCTCCTCGAGCCACACGATCGCATTGTTGGCGACGACGTCGACGACGCCGACGAAGTCGCTCTCGAGGCCGATCGGCAGCTGCATCACCATCGGGCGCGCGCCGAGACGATCCTTGATCATGCTGACGCAGCGATCGAAGTTCGCGCCCATGCGGTCGAGCTTGTTGACGAAGCACATCCGCGGGACCTTGTACTTGTCGGCCTGGCGCCAGACGGTCTCCGACTGCGGTTCGACGCCGGCAACGCCATCGAACACCGCGACCGCGCCATCGAGCACGCGCAGCGAACGCTCGACCTCGATCGTGAAGTCGACGTGGCCCGGCGTGTCGATGATGTTGATCCGGTGATCGTTCCAGAAACAGGTCGTCGCGGCCGACGTGATCGTGATGCCCCGCTCCTGCTCCTGCTCCATCCAGTCCATCGTCGCGGTGCCCTCGTGGACCTCGCCGATCTTGTAGGACTTGCCGGTATAATAAAGCACACGCTCGGTGGTCGTGGTCTTGCCGGCATCGATGTGCGCCATGATGCCGATATTGCGATAGCGGTCGAGCGAATGGCTGCGAGCCATGATCTTAAACTCCGATGCCGGGGACCAGGCCAAGGCCTGGTTCCGACGATATAGTGACGAAAGTTACCAGCGGTAGTGCGAGAAGGCGCGGTTGGCCTCGGCCATCCGGTGCGTATCTTCGCGCTTCTTCACCGCGTTGCCGCGGTTGTTGGCCGCGTCGAGCAGTTCGCCCGAAAGACGCCCCGACATCGTATGCTCGGAGCGCGCGCGCGCGGCCGAGATCAGCCAGCGGATCGCGAGTGCCTGAGCGCGCTCTGGGCGCACCTCGACCGGCACCTGATAGGTGGCGCCACCGACACGGCGGCTACGCACCTCGATGCCCGGCTTCACGTTGTTCAGGGCGTCGTGGAAGATCTGCAGCGGCTCGCGCTTGGCGCGCGCCTCGGCAGTTTCGAGAGCGCCATAGACGATGCCTTCGGCGACGGACTTCTTGCCGTCGAGCATGACGCTGTTCATGAATTTGGAAAGGACGACATCTCCGAACCGGGGATCGGGGAGGATTTCGCGCTTCTCTGGGCGGCGGCGACGAGACATATCTGATTCCCTTACTTCGGACGCTTGGCGCCGTACTTGGAACGGCTCTGCTTGCGGTCCTTGACGCCCTGCGTGTCGAGCACGCCGCGAAGGACGTGGTAGCGCACACCGGGCAAGTCGCGCACGCGGCCGCCGCGGATCAGAACCACCGAGTGCTCCTGAAGATTATGGCCTTCGCCGGGAATGTAGCTGATCACCTCGCGCTGGTTGGTGAGCCGGACCTTGGCGACCTTGCGAAGCGCCGAGTTCGGCTTCTTCGGAGTGGTCGTGTAGACGCGCGTGCAGACACCGCGCTTCTGCGGGTTCTGCTCCATCGCGGGAACCTTGGATTTCGCCTTTTGCGGCTCGCGACCCTTGCGGATCAGCTGGTTAATCGTCGGCATGAAGCCCTTCACTTCCTTAAGTTACTTTACTGTCACGCAAAATACGCAAAAGCCCCGGCGGCCAAATCGGCCCCCCAGGCCATGCGAACGCGCAGCAATGTTCAAGCTCTTGAGCCCGTTAGGCAGCGTCTGGTTGGTTGAACCACCACCAGCCCCGGGTTGGGGCGGCCTATAACCGTGCTTCCCTCAGGGGTCAACGGGTGAGTTGGCACGCCATTGCGCGTTTCCAACGCTGCCCAGATAGGGATCGGGCCCCGGCGATGAAACCCCACTCTTTCGTGCGGGGCCGGAGGCGGTCAGTTCCGCTTCACCAGCTTGCCGCCCTTGATGACCACGTCGACGTCCTCGAGCTCGCGGACGTCGGCGAGCGGATCGCCGGCGACGGCGACGATGTCGCCGTAGCGGCCCGGGGCGATGGCACCGACGTCACCGGTCCGGCCGAGCGCCTCCGCGGCGTTGCGGGTCGCGGCCTGGATCGCCTGCATCGGCGTCATCCCCCATTCGACCATCTTGGCGAACTGCTTGCCGTTGTCGCCGTGCGGGTAGACGCCCGCATCGGTCCCGAACAGCATCGGCACGCCCGCGCGGACGGCCTTGCGGAAGGTCTCGCGCTGGAGGCGGCCGATCATCTTCTCCTTGTCGATGCTTTCCTGCTCGGTGCCGTTGGCGGTGCCGGTCGCCAGGATATAATCGTCGTTGTAGATATCCATGTCGAACCAGGTCTTCTTCTTCGCGGCGAGCGCGATCGTCGCGTCGCCGGCCAGGCTGCAATGCTCGATCGTGTCGACGCCGGCCTCTATCGCCGCCCGGATCCCCTCGTCGCCATGGGCGTGCGCGGCGACCTTGAGCCCGAGCATGTGCGCTTCGTCGACGATCGCCTTCATCTCTTCGTAGCTGAGCTGCTGCGCTCCGACCGAATCGCCGAGCGAGAAGACGCCCCCGGTTGCGCAGATCTTGATCACCTGCGCGCCATATTTGCGCAGCCAGCGCACCTTCGCGCGCGCTTCCTCCGGGCTGTCGATCACCGAGTCCATCCTGCGGTCGAACGAGGGGGGAAGGGCATTCACGTCGCAATGGCCGCCGGTGGCGCCGATCGCTATGCCGGCGGTCACTACCCGCGGCCCCGGCACATAACCTTCGTCGATCGCCTCGCGCAGACCCACGTCCTGGAACTGGTCTGCACCGACGTTGCGGACGGTGGTGAAGCCGGCATTCAGCGTCTTGGCGGCATTGGCCACGCCGACCGCCGACCAGAAGCTGTCCGTATGTTGAAAGGTCCGATAGCCGCCGATCTCGGCGAGCGAGGTCAGATGGACGTGCATGTCGATCAGGCCGGGAAGGATCGTCTTGCCCGGCAGGTCGATGTGCCCGGCGCCCTCGGGGATCGCAGGTCGCGCCGTTCCCCGCGTTGCGACCGCCGCGATGCGGCCGTCGGTGATCACCACGACGGGATCGTCGACGACGCGCCCGGAAAGCACGTCAACCATATGCGCCGCGGTGACCACGACCGTCTCGGCGGAGACCGGACCTGCCGCGAACATGAGCCCGAGCACGAACAGCAGCGGCTTTTTCATCTTCCCCTCCCCCGAGTGATAAGGAATTTGCTAGCCCGTCCGGGGCGGCTGGTCGAGAGAATGCCGCAGTCGAAGGAGCGAGGAACGATGGCCGACTGGAAATTGCCGTGGGACGGCGGATGCCGCTGCGGCGCGACGCGGCTGCGGATCAGCGCCGTGCCCTATCTGGCGATGGCCTGCCACTGCACGGGGTGCCAGACGATGTCGGCAAGCGCCTTCTCGCTGTCTCTGTCGATCCCGAGCGAGGGATTCGCGGTGACGCAGGGCGAACCGGTGCTCGGCGGCCTCAAGCGCGACATCCAGCACTATTTCTGCCCATCCTGCAGCAGCTGGATGTTCACCCGTGCGCCTGGATTCGACTGGTTTGTCAACGTCCGCGCGACAATGCTCGACGACCACCGCTGGTTCGTGCCGTTCGTCGAATTCTTCACCGTTGAGAAGCTGCCCTGGGCGACGACGCCCGCACGCCACAGCTTCGAGAAATTCCCGGCGGTCGAGACGATCGAGCCGATCACGCGCGAATATGCGGAACAGGGCGCGCGGCCTGCATAGCCAATGATCCTGTGCGTCATACGGGCGAAGGCTGGCGTCCATCGGAACTCCAGGCGGCCTGCGACTTGGCCGGCCCCTGACCCCTGCCTTCGCCGGGGTGACCGTCGCTCTCAGTAATGCAGCGCCCGTCCGTAGGCGGCGAGCACGCTTTCGTGCATCATCTCGGACAGGGTCGGATGCGGGAAGATGGTGTTCATCAGCTCGGCCTCCGTGGTCTCGAGCTGGCGCGCGACGACATAGCCCTGGATCAGCTCGGTCACTTCGGCGCCGACCAGGTGGGCGCCGAGCAGTTCCCCCGTCTCGGCATCGAACACGGTCTTGACGAAGCCTTCGGCCTCGCCGAGCGCGATCGCCTTGCCGTTGCCGATAAACGGGAACTTCCCGACCTTGAGCGCACGGCCGCTTTCCCTGGCCTTGGCCTCGCTGAGGCCGACCGAGGCGACCTGCGGTCGCGAATAGGTGCAGCCCGGAATGTTCCCCGTCTCCATCGGGTGCACGCCCTTCACCCCGGCGATCGCCTCGACGCAAACCACGCCTTCGTGGCTTGCCTTGTGGGCGAGCCATGGCGGGCCGGTGACGTCGCCGATCGCATAGATGCCTTCGACGCTGGTGCGCCCATAGCCATCGGTCTCGATATGGCCGCGGTTGATCTTCACGCCCAGCGCCTCGAGGCCGATATTCTCGGTGTTGGGCACGATGCCGATCGCGACGATCGCGTGCGAGAAATCCTGCTCCTCGCTCTTGCCGTCCTTGCCCTTGATCGCGGCGCGGACGCCCTTGGCGCCGGCTTCCAGCTTCTCGACGCCAGCCCCGACGTGGATCGTCATGCCCTGCTTGGCGAGCTGCTTGTGCATGAAGGCGGAGACTTCCTCATCCTCGACGGGAAGGATGCGGTCGAGCATCTCGACGATGGTCACCTCGGCGCCCATGTCCGAGTAGAAGCTGGCGAACTCGATCCCGATCGCGCCCGATCCGATCACGAGCAGCCTGGTCGGCATCTCCTTGGGCACCATCGCGTGCCGATAGGTCCAGATGCGATTGCCGTCGGCCTTGGCGAAGGGAAGGTCGCGCGCCCGCGCGCCGGTCGCGACGATGATGTGCTTCGCCTCGAGATCGGTCTTCTTGCCGTCCTTGGTGACGGTCAGCCTGCCCTTGGCGGTGACCGCCCCCTCGCCCTCGACGACGGTGATCTTGTTCTTCTTCATCAGCCCTTTGACGCCGGCATTGAGCTGGCTGGCGACCTTGCGGCTGCGGTCGACGATCGCGGCGAGATCGAAGGTCACCTTCTCGGCCTTCAGCCCATAGGCGTCGGCGTGGGTCAGATAATGGTTGATCTCGGACGTGCGCAGCAGCGCCTTGGTGGGGATGCAGCCCCAGTTGAGGCAGACGCCGCCCAGTTTCTCGCGCTCGACGATCGCGGTCTTCAGCCCCAGCTGCGCCGCGCGGATCGCCGCAACATAGCCGCCGGGCCCCGAGCCCAGGATGATGAGGTCGTAGGTATCAGCCATTTCTTGCTCCCGGCGACCCCGCGAGGGGGAAGAGGCGTGTCATGCCAGCATCGCCAGCGGATTCTCGATCAGCAGCTTAAACGCCTGCATCAGCCTGGCACCGTCGGCGCCGTCGATGGCGCGATGGTCGAAGCTGCCGGTGGCGCTCATCACGGTCGCGATCTGCAGGCTGTCGTTGACGACATAGGGCCGCTTCTCGCCCGCACCGATCGCCATGATCATGCCCTGCGGCGGATTGATCACCGCTTCGAACTGCTTGATCCCGTACATGCCCATGTTGGAGAGGGAGGCGGTGCCGCCCTGATATTCATGCGGCTGCAGCTTGCCTTCGCGCGCACGCGCCGCCAGGTCGTGCATCTCGGTCGCGATCGCCGACAGCGTCTTCGTGTCGGCACCCACGCCGATCGGCGTGATCAGACCGCCCGGGATCGACACGGCGACCGATATGTCGGCGCGCTTGAACTTGATCAGCTGATCGCCGGCGAACTGGACGTTGCACTCGGGCACCTCGGCCAGGGCCGCGGCCAGCGCCTTGATCAGCATGTCGTTGACCGAAAGCTTGATGCCCCGCGCCTCCAGCCCCGCATTGAGCTCGGCGCGAAGCGTCAGCAGCTTGTCGAGCAATATGTCGACGGTGAGATAGATGTGCGGGATCGTCTGCTTCGACTCGGTCAGGCGCCGCGCGATCGTCTTGCGAACGTTCGACAGCTTGATCGTCTCGTGCGGAATCTCGGGCACCGCCGCCGGCTCGGCGGGCGCGCGCGCCATCGCCGGTGCCGGTGCTGCCGGCCGCGGTGCGCCCGCGGCGGCCTCGATGTCGGCCTTGACGATCCGCCCGCCGGGCCCCGAGCCGTGGATGGTCGTCAGGTCGACGCCCTGCTGCCCGGCCAGCCGCCGTGCCAGCGGGCTCGCCTTGATCCGCTCGCCGGCCTCCGCGCGACCCTGGGGCTGCGGCGCAGCGGCCGGGCTCGCGGCCGGGGCCTTGACCTCAGGCTCGGGTGTCGGCGTCCGCGACGGCGGGGCGCCGGTCTTCGGCTCGTCAGGCTTCGGCGCCGCTGCGGCGGCCGCCTTCG
>Ga0153915_10002794_pt1 | contig 15934 bp, 14 predicted proteins | sample Opewatmetagenome_2_FD_107003 | JGI IMG/M metagenome (GOLD analysis project Ga0153915, IMG submission 107003) | Freshwater wetland microbial communities from Ohio, USA - Open water 3 Core 3 Depth 3 metaG | ecosystem: Environmental > Aquatic > Freshwater > Wetlands | place: USA: Ohio, Lake Erie...
CTTTAATCAGATACCCGGGTATATTCTGCCAACCTTTACCTTTCTGTCGTACCCGAACCGTAAAATCGTTGTTCATTGATACCCCTTCAGGAGCTGGATAGACGCATAATATATCAGCAGATTGAATTAGTTGATTAAAAAAAAAGAAAAAGAAAAGCAAAATAAATGATTTTTTTAAAATTACAATTTTGTTCATTGGAGTTTAGTTTATAAAAATAAGAAAGTTTTTTTGTGTTATGTAAGAAGAATCACTAACACTTCTATCTCGTCTTTAATTCTGGGATGATGTAAAAGCTATATGTATAATTTTTTAATGGCAACAGGTACTGATTCAGAGGGCGTGAACTCCAGGAGTCAATACCCCCAACTCCCATTTGTCTATAATCTATATGTAATTGAGTTTGAATGGTTTTTGGAACATCAACACCATGCTGATTTGAAATTTCGTTGCCCATATCAAGTTTACTATCCAGATAATGAAGTGCACTTACACTCAAGAGCGAATCCGATTCCACACATAAACCATTACCTTTAAGATCGGTTATTTTAAACCATCTCACATCCGTTTTGTTACCGGTTTCCTGAGGTAATACATAGGGGCAATACTGCTCAGTAACCGACTGATTATAAATGCCAACATGTGCTGCAAAATTTCTATCCTGATAATTTTCCTGTGGTCCACGACCGTAATACTCAATATTTTCAAAACCTTGCGGCAATATCCAGTTTAATCCAAAACGGGGAAGCAACCTATCGTTAATATTGGAAGCCTTTGTTAGTTTCTCTTTATCAACTTCCAAATTTTGTGTAATATGCATTTTCCCTACTCCATTTATACAGTACTCTACAGTAAGTTTGCTTATATCGTCCGGCATATTATACGTTGCTTTTACTGTAGCAATTCCATCTTTCACACCTGCATTGAACGCCACAAGTTTAGATTTTGTAATCGCATCTTTCCAAACCTTTAGCTTTGAAGGAAATTTTCCACCGAAGTCATTTTCAGTAGGTGCTCTCCAAAAAGATGGTTTTACCTCTACGGTATCGATGAAGTTTATGCCTGCAACCTGATATTTTTTCAATAATCCAGTAACAGCATTGAAAATTATAGTTACATTACTACCGTTTATCAGCACCTGATTTTTATCTTGCTTAATCTTTACTTCAGTTTCAGGCTTAAAATTAATGTCTGATTTATATTGGCCATTAAGAAACAATTGCTCACGGGCTAACACATATCCTGCATCCAATAATGGTTCTGCATGCTTAAGTGAATATGTAAGATTTAAAAATGCTTCACCTGTTGTTGGTACAGTGTACGGAATATCAACAAAGACCTTTTGCCGGGGAGCAACGTGAAGCTGACCAACCATCCCTGATTGCGCTACCGAACCATTAACAATCACCTCCCATTTCAGCTCAACATTATCCAGCGTAGTAAAGAATTTCTCGTTATAAACTTCAACACCATTGTTTTTCAGAGTAGTATGAATATCCTGATAAACTTTCTTCATTTCCCAGGCATGTGGATAAGGCTTACGATTGGCTGAAAACACTCCTTTGGCGGCCACATTACCCGGAGTTATAGATTCTTTCGGACCATAATCTGCTCCGTAAGTATAAACCGTATCTCCTTTCTCGTTGATACGCTGAAAACACTGATCGACCATATCCCAGATAAATCCACCTTGCAAGTGCTTTGGGTTCGACCGTATTATATCCCAATAATCTTTAAAGTTACCCATAGAGTTTCCTTCGGCATGAGCATATTCGCACATAATAAATGGTTTTTCGGGTTTTGGATTATTTTTAATATAAGTCCGGATGTCTTCAGGCGACGGGTACATCGGACAAATAATATCGGTGTTCCACTCAGTTACAAATGTTTTATAATTGGCAATAGCCCGTTCATAGTGTATCGGACGGGTAGGGTCTGTTGCCTTGATATAATTGTAGGTTTGATAAAAATTATAACCATTACCTGCTTCGTTGCCCATACTCCAGCAAATAATGGATGCATGGTTTTTATCCCTGCTCAACATTCGGCTAACTCGTGCAATATGAGCTTTTTCCCAGGTTGGACGGTTACCCAAAGTGCGGGTAATTTCAAAAGTCATTCCATGAGACTCAATATTAGCTTCGCTTACTACATAAATACCATATTTGTCACAGAGATCAAGCCAATATGGGTCGTTGGGATAGTGGCTCGTACGTACCGCATTAATATTAAATTGCTTCATCAAACGTATATCCTTCAACATCATTTCACGCGTAATGAAGTGTCCGTTAACCGGATCAGTTTCGTGTCGATCAACTCCTTTTATCAGAATTGGCTTGCCATTAACTAATAACTGAGCATCTTTGATTTCTACTTTGCGGAATCCAATGTTTTGCGGAATTACTTCAGCAATAGCCCCCGACTTATCTTTAAGAGTCACAACTACCTGATAAAGATTGGGAGTCTCCGCAGTCCATAATTTGGGAGCAACTACCGGTATAGTAAGCTGGATAAATGGCTTCGTAGTAAATACTGCTGTTTGTTTGAGTATTACGTTTGCTCCATCGTACATCACCACATCAGCGCTGTATATATTTTTAGGGGATAATGTGCTTAGTGACAATCCCACATTCAATGTCGCATTTTTATATTCATTATCCAAAATCGGAGTAAGCGAAATATCATCGATATGCACAGGATTACGCGCCAACAAATAGCAATCACGTTGAATTCCACTCAATCGCCACATATCCTGATCTTCTAAATAGCTGGCAGCTTCCCATCGCATTACCTGAATAGCAACCAGGTTTTCTCCCGTTTGATTCAGATAAGGTGTGATATCAAATTCTGAGCTTAATTTACTATCAGTACCATATCCCGCATATTTACCGTTTACCCACACGATTTGATTAGATTTGGCGGCACCTATGTAAAGAATAATCTGTTTCCCTTTCCAATCCGGGCTTATGGTAAACTCTTTCCTATACATCCCTGTTGGATTATACTGCATCGGAACCAAAGGTGGATTGGGTCTCTTATTTGGCATTAAGTAGGTGAATTCGTAACCGCGGGTACAATAAATTGGGAACCCAAATCCGTTCATTTCCCAGTTTGCAGGTACTTTTATAGTACCCCAGCCCGTATCATTTACAGCAGGCATCCAACTATTTGCAGGCAAATCATCCGGTTTTTCTACAAATTTAAATTTCCAGTCGCCATTAAGACTTTGATAATTAATAGATTTAGTCCAGTCATTTATCTTCAGTTCGTTCATATTTGCATACACAAAATACGATGTATGCATAGGCAGTCTGTTTTGTTCGGTTATTGTTTCGTCAACTGAAATTACTCCACGGGTAGTTGGTCCGGTATTCAAAGAGATGTATTTTTTATCACCAGTATCTGTAGGAAGAATCTGTCCAATTGTATATATTGATACACACAATAGTGTGAAAATCAAAAATGCATATTTATTTCTCATATAATTTTTTTCAGTTACTCTTGAGACATTTTTACATAGGTAGGTTTGTTTCTATTGGCAGTAATCCAACCTGCATCGCTCAGTTCCAACTCCACTACCTGAATGGAAGTACGTCGCTGTTCGAAAGTATCTTTCTTTTTATCATCACCTATTCGCCCGGGATGAGTAAAATAATACATATAGACACGATTGTTGCTAATTACCACATTGGCATGCAGGCCGTTGGGGATATCGTCCTTTCCGGTACCTTCATCATCGGGCAACAAAGGTCCACCCGGCTGCACAATCCAGTTATTCCCATCCACCGAACGGTGAACAGTCTGCCCATTCCATGTATCAATTATCAACCAGTAATACCCTTTCCACTGAAATGCAATAGGACCCTCTCCATTTATTTTTAGAGTCTCTTTGGGCTCAGACCAATTGTAGAGATCTTTACTTTCGGTCATATTGATGTGCGAATATTTTGTTTGGTCTTTATAATACATCCGCCACATCCCATCTGGCATTTGTAGTAAATCTGAGTCGATTACTCTTGTCCCTAATTGAGAAAGACGTTTCTCATATTTCCAGTTTCTCATATCGATACTAGTCAGATGAGCAATAAAGCCCGGCAATCCCCATTTTGTTGCAACTCCGGGTACTATACTCAGATACATGTGCCATTTACCATCATCCCCTTTCACTATATCCGGCGCCCACAGAGTAGCATCTTTACCACCACACTCTGCCGGTAAATCAGGAAAGTTTGCAATACCAACATATTTCCAGTTGGCACCATCTTCCGACTCTGCAATCCCGATAGGGGTCCCAAACACCCAGCTCACCCCGGGCAGTTCAGTCATAGTTGCCCGTCGGTTTGTGTAATACATCCACCATTTTTTCACCAACGGATTCCAAATCACAACCGGGTCGGCTGCACCATCATACACCGGGTCACGAAATACAGGTTTAGGTGCAATCACGCCTTCTTCTGAAGCCAGTTTCTGATCTTGCCGCTCAGATGTTTTCTGATCGAAAATCACATCATCAATGACGTCCATTGGCACGGTCACTACAGAACCATGTTTTGTTCCTTCCGGAAATAAAACTTTAGCGCTAACATCCTCCCATTTTTTGAAATCAAATGTACGCATAGCTTCGTAACGATGATCTTTGTAAGAGTCCATATAAACCAGGAATGAGTTATCCTGCAAGGCATTGATAGCAGGGCCTTCTACCCAGTTCTTCGTAAATGTTTTATTTGAAATAGTTGTATACGGACCTTCTGCCTGATCGCTCATGGCAACAAAAAGACATTTTTGCGGTGTAGGAAGTTCCCGTTCGTCTTTGTAAACCATGTAATATTTAGTGCCAATTTTCTTACTAGTTGCATCAATCACATTATGCCCCGGATCGAAAAAGAGCCGAGCCGGTGTAAAGGTTTTGAAATCTTTTGTAGTGGTGCTATAAATGCGATTATCGTATTTGTAACCCGGCTCCACTTTCCATTCACCATTCACCTTGACGGTACTTGACCAGAAAATAATATATTGCTGATTTTTATCATCATAAATCATTTCGGGCGCCCAGCAATTTTTAGCTTCAAATCCTGTCATTACAGGAATATTTTGTTGGGGAGTCCAATGAATTAAATCGGTTGAAGTAGAATGCCCGATGATATTGATATTCCAGTTGATTGTCCAGATACAGTGCCACAAGCCATCTACGCCTTTCATAAGGAACGGATCACGCATCCGCTTGTCTTTGTCCTGGTCGCCGTGATCCGATTTCAGAAAACTGTATTCATTGCCAATCTTGTCCCATTTGTACCCATCTTTACTCCACGCCAGATGCATTCCGTTTTTATTCGCATTTTTGTCCGTGAAATAGGCAAATAGATATCCCATTTGCGGTTTATATATAAAATCATTAAATTTCACTGTGCCTTTACCTGCAGCCATAAGCCCCGGACGTAAAGCATAGAATCCGTGATATTTATTGTGATGCATTTCCGAAACATCCAATCCGGTATAGATTGTCTCCCAGTTATCTTTATTTTTACTTACCTGAATATCACAAATATTTCTGGTATTTACAATCTTCAGGAAGAAATGATTTCCCAACTTATTCGGTTGAGTTATTTGCTTGTCGGCACTCAGATAAATATTAAACTGCTTGCCATCAGAACTTACACCTACAAATGCTTTTTCGTTGTAAAACAAAAGTAATCCACCAATAGCACCTTTGCCAACAGTAAGCTCAACCTGAATTTCGTAATTCTTATCAGTAGCTGTATTTAGCAGCAATTGAGCATCTTTAGGATCTACACCTTTGCTTTTCAAATAAAGGCTATTGTTTTTCAAAACTACATTTTTAGCATCATAGTTAAGCCATGTTGTCCATTGCAGTCCTAGTGCTTTAGCTTTGAAATTATCTGATAGATCCATGCCATGTTTTATTGGTATCCCTTTCGGCTCAATTGGTTTTGCTTTTTCTTCGGCATAAAACCATCCATCATTAGTCCACTTGATGGGTTGTAACAGGGTTTGTCGCCCTAACGGATAAGCTCCATTTTCGTAGGCATGGTATACAATCCACCAATTACCATTTACATCGTCAATAATAGTGCCGTGCCCTTTCGACCACCAACGTTCATCGGCACTATAAGTATGCACAATCGGGTTATATGGTGAATTTTCCCAGGGACCAAAGATGCTTTTGGAGCGGGCCGACACCACCATGTGGCTGGTAGCCGGTCCGGCGGTTCCACCTTCAGCAGTAGTCATATAGAAATAATCTCCTCGTTTTACAATTTTGGGAGATTCAAGAAACTTGCCTTCCGTTATCCAGTCTGTAGGGTAGTCCCAACCTGAATAAATCTGTTTTACATCGCCAATGACAGAAAGTCCATCATCTGCTAATTGAATAACATGTCCGGCAGAAGTGTGCAGGTAACGTTTCCCATCCTCATCGACTGAATGTCCGGGATCAATATTTGGTGTTTTCAAGTCTATTGGCTTACTCCATGGACCATGAATATTGTCTGCATAAATTACCCAGTTGGTTCCTGCTGCGGGATAATATATATAGTATCGATTGTTGTATTTCACTAAATCCGGGGCCATAGCTGAACCAATATGTCCAATTAACGCTCTGCAAATCGGTTCCCAGTGTATCAAATCTTTAGAATGCCAGATAAGAAAGCCGGGCGAATAGACAAATGGCGAATGTGTCATATAATAATCCTCACCATCGCGAACAATGGATGGGTCGGGATAATCGCCACGAAGAATAACCTTTGGATAATCAAAAGCTGCTATATTTTGCAGAAAAAAGCAAAATATAATCATCAAAACTGAGAATGTTCTTTTTAAATTCATATATTACATCTAATAACTTATTATTTTATATTCCAAATAGCGCACATAACAGATTGGTTTCAACAAGTATTACTGTTTAATTTTGTTTATTCAAATCTGTCAACAATATTTCAATCTTAAAGGTAATTAAATCTATTATAAGTATATACGAACAGAAAAGAAAAATACCTCATTCAAATCAAAAAAAAAGTTGCTGAAAAAATGGAGTAAACCGCTATAATCTATACTACCTGATACCACAGAGAAGATAAACGGTTGCTCTAGCTTTATCTGGACTATAAACAGCTTTCATGGTACAATCTTAATACGGGTTAACACATTTCATTTGAAACCATCCAAGCAGTGCACCGTCTTTTACATCCGAGAGCTTAAAACCGCTAGTTGTTGTTGAATAACGCATCTACGCGTTGAAATACGCCACCCTGACGGAAAATGTGAAGACCCGCTTCGACTCGATGAACGTTGCCTACCAGGGTACGGATAACGCCGGAGCGGGCTTCTGGATATACTAGTCCACCGTGAATGAAACGGACCAGTATTATTACCACCCAGAGCTTACGCATTAAAAAAAAATGTTTCATCCAGTATCCCATATAGTAAAACTCACGTGTTGTTTTCACGTTGATACTTTATCGCCCCGGTTTTGCGATCTATCACTTGAAATTCATTTTCTTTTTGTATAGATGATCCATCGCTTTTTCAAAATCGATAACGGGTATCGTAACGTTATCTTTCTTACTGTTTTTGCAGGAGAAGCAGCACAGAAAAGTAGGTATTTAGTTTGGTCAGGCCCTGGCGTTGTTTTTCGGATAGCTGTGAGATGGTTAATGACATACTCACCCTCGCTTACTTCCCGTTCATAGACAATCTCTCCATCTCCACGTACGGGTTCAACCTTGTCGACATACGCTGGGGCAGGAATAAGGAGCACCTTCCGCTCCGTCAGACCGTCGAGGTGGTGGTGTATTCTCTGGCAACGCATATGCCCGTCTATTACAAAGAGTTGCCTGGCAATATGCCGGACGTTCGTACCGTCGAGCTGATCATGACGGAGCTGGGGCACGCCGGCTTCAAGAACCTGGTTCTCGTCACCGACCGCGGTTACGAGTCGATGAAAAACCTTGAGCTGTACATCTCAAAAGGCCAGAAGGTGATAACCAGCGTGAAGGTGTCTCAGGGCGACGTCCTGAAAAAGATCAAGGAGATGGATATGAGCCGTGGATGAGCAGGCTGAGGTTATTGAGGAAATCATCGCTTCCAGGAAACCGGTGGCGGACAGGGATGATATCAAGAAACGCTTCAACATGCTCAATGTCAAGTTTGGTGAAGACGGTTGTGTGACTTCATACGAGGTCAACCGGGAAAAACAGGACGCCATGCTGCTCACCGCCGGTTTCTTTGCCAGCAAGACCATCGGTGTTGACTTCGATCCTCTTACGGCAATGGACAACTACGGGATGCGCGACGAGCAGGAGAAGGCGTTTGCCCTGCAGAAGGGGACGCTCGGGCAGGACAGGCTCAAGACTTGGTCTGAGGCCGGCAAGCACGGACGTATGTTTATCTGCTTTGTAGGGCTTATCCTTGCATCCTATGTCCGTGCCACATGGAAAGAATATGAAGTACTCAAAAAGAAGTTTAGTTCAACAGAAGCCGTGCTGGCGGAGATGCGTACCATACGCTGCATCGAGCACAGGGGCAGGCTTAAGTTCATCATCACCCCGTTTGTTGGGTCTCAGGTGGACATCTGCAAAGCCTTCGGCTTCACCATCCCTGACGGATGCGCTCCGGCTTATGTGTCCAAGGCCAAGCCGACGAGCGGGAAGCTAGGCCGACCGGCCAAACCAAAGACGGAGCGGCAGGACTTATAGGTACAATTGAAAAATTCAGAAGTATTCAGTTTCGCCCATATTTTTACCACCGTTTAATATAGAAGGGAAGCACCATTAACGTTTTTTCGAATTTTCTCATGACATATGTTTTTCAGACAATCAAAGGTAAGGTCCCTTGCAAATTTAGACAAAATTGTCCTTCCTCAATTCAAGTATTGTGCATCATGTTCAGTATCGTTTCGCTCACGACGCTCCTCTTCACCGTGCAGATCAGGAATGCTTCATAATCCTACCCCTGTTTTGTAAATTGAATCACATACAATTATAACCCATTTATAAACCATATTCAACACATCCGTAATATGCAATCTGTTTTTTTGCATGATAATAGTTAAACAGATGAATAAATATATGGTATTGATGGTATCTTCTATATTTTTTTCAATTTCTACACAAAACGCCAACAAACCCCAATATCACTTTGCTGATTCGACTGAATCATCCGCATTAAAAATCTTGAGTTGGAATATTTACATGCTTCCATTTATCAGTTTAATAAACAATAATGATGAACGCGCGACTTTAATAGCTGACAAACTGAATGCTTCCGATTATCAGATTATCGTTTTTCAAGAAGCTTTTAGCAGTAAATGCCGGCATATTCTGGCGAAAAAACTATCCATTAATTATCCATTTCAGTATGGGCCGGCAAACAAAAACAGATTTCCCTTGAGGACGAACAGCGGATTGTGGGTGGTAAGTAAAATTCCGCTTACGGAGGTGAACCAAATCCAGTTTAGCGTTAGTAAGGGCTTTGATGCTGTGGCCAGAAAAGGAGCTGTGTTGTTCGAAGGTTGTTATCGTGGAAATGTTTTCCAATTATTAGCCACTCATTTGCAAGCGGATCATGATGATGCCATTAGAAAGCAACAATGTGTTGAGATCAAAGAACATCTGCTGGATCAATACGCCCGAGAAAATATCCCTCAATTCATATGTGGAGACTTTAACATCGATAGGTATGATACACCGAATTACCGGCAAATGCTGCAAAGTTTGGATGCAAAAAACGGGGAATTCACTGGAAACATACAGGTAACATACGATGAGTTATACAATAACCTGGCATATAAAGCGGAAGGAAAAAGAAGAATGATTGATTATGTTTTGGTGAGGAACAGTACGTTCATTGTAAAAATGGAGCGAAAGGTTAAGATATTCTTTTCAAATATCAGTGCATTAAATTGCCTTTCTGATCACTACGCCATCGAGTTCAGCGTAAACTTTGCAGATACGCTTGATAGAATAAACACAAACGATCAATTGATGTCTTTGAGGTGATGGCGTTAGATCGTCCAGGAGGGAGATAGCCCGGAGACACTGTTGTTCAACTGTTCGTACAAGTTGATCATTTTTTCTCTAATTCTTTCTTTGTCAAATTGCAAAATTAGTTGACTGGATATGTACATACCGAGTGCGTAGTATTTTTTGTCCGTCATCAGTTGTCGCGTCTGTTCGATAAAATCATCCGTTGAGTTTGCTTTCAAATAAGCCTTTTCATAGAGTGTGCGGTACTCCCGAATATCCCTGAAAACAACTGGCATGCCACTGGCTGCAGCTTCAATGGGTGCCAGCGGACAGTTTTCCTGATAGGAAGTGAAGAGCATCGCATCAGCCGCTGCATAAATGAGTGGCATCTGTTCTAAATTCAACAAGCCAGTGAACTGAATATTCTTTGTTGCCGATTTAATCATATTATCAATTCGCTGGATGCCTTCCGTCATGGCTTTAAAGGGTCGTCCACCTGCCCATACAAATTTTGCATCGGGCACTGCCGCAGCAATATTGATAAAATCTTCCACTCCTTTTCGGCCCTGTAACTGGCCAACACCAAGCACAACAAAATCTTCCTGGCTTAAACCAAGCATAGCCCGGCCTATTTCCCTGTTTTCTGCTGTTCTTTTCCATTTGTCCAAGTTGATGGGATTACAAATCCGGATTATCTCTGTTTTGGCACCTGTATTACGAATAGCCTCCTCCACCATAGGCGAAATGGCAATACAAACATCAGCAAAGGAGTAGACTTGTTTGAAATACCAGTTTACAAAGGGCATAAACAAGGGCCACATCGGCAATGAACCTTTGATGGATTCGGGGATGACGTGCACGGTGTGAATGCGTTTGCCCTTATAAAACAAGCCCTTTAGAAAAAAATAGGGTCCATAGGTATGGCAATGATATACATCTCCTCTACCTTTGTTATTGACGACGGTCTCAATGTCATCTTTGGAATTCAAAAGATCCACATGATCGATAAATGCAGTATGTACGCCATTACCTTTAATCAAGAATTGGGTTTCAGATATTATATGTACTATCATGTATTTAAAGAATTTGGATTTTGAAAAGAAGGCTGCTTTTTTAACTGCCTGATGATGTAACGGATGATGATTACAGCAAACGGCAAGAATAAGGCCAGATACATCAGTTTAGAGTTGCTTTGGGCGATCCGGATCCAGTAGGGACCTGCCAGATACCCGCCAAAAACATACATGGAGGACCAAATAACGGAGGTAATAGAAAGAATGATTCCATACTTCTTTTGAGAAAGATGCAATAATCCACACAAAATGGAGACATAGCCTTTGATAAATGGGGTAAGACGGCTAAGACCTATTTCCAACGGTTTTTTTAAGTTGAATCTATGGGAGAGGTTATCCACTTTTTTTAACAATCGAGTAGGAAGCCGGGAATTCTTGCCGATAAGAAAATTCCCAAAGAAATAGAATGCTTCATATAAAAGAATGCTGGCCAAGATGTCGGCAGCTATGGCCGAAAGGATGACGAGCCCCACATTCAGTATACCGGAGAAAGCCAGATAACCTGAAAACAATAAAACAAACTCATTGGGTATCGGGTTGGGCATCCCCACTTCCTGCAGAAGAATCAAAGTAAATATGGCCAAGTAACCGTATTGGATAATGTTGTGGATGATTTGATCGGACATAAAAAAGCGTTCCTAAAATATATTATTGATTAACAGGCCAACTCCAACCGGTTGGTTTATGATTGATTCTGACGAAGTCAACACTGTTTGTGCATTATTTTCGGCTCCATCTGTATGTAAATAAATTTCCCATGTTCCATCAGCGTGTTCGAGCAATGCCGACATCGTTTCGACCCAATCGCCCGAATTAAGGTAATGAATCCCGTTAATTTGTTTGTCGGCTGGCTGATGAATGTGCCCGCAAATAATACCATCCACTCGACGGGCTTTTGCCAGTTCCACCAGCTCCTTTTCAAACGATGAGATGTAGGAAACCGCTGGTTTTACTTTCTGCTTGATTTTTTGGGACAGGGAGTAATAGGGTTTCCCTTGTTTAGCCCGGTAGAAATTATAGGCCCTGTTCATCCGCAGCAAAATGAAATAACCCACATCGCCCAGCTTCGCGAGCCAGACCATGTTGGAAGTAACACTGTCAAAAACATCTCCATGAGTTACCAAGTAACGTTTACCCTTGCTTTCGTACAAATAATCCTTCACAATGGATATGTTTGCAAACGATAGCGGTGCCAGGTAGTCAATGAAATCATCGTGGTTTCCTCGTACGTAAATAATACGCGTGTTTTGGTTTTCCATCATTTTCATGATAACCTTGAAGAAATCGGTGTGTTCTTTCTTCCATTTCCCTTTTCCACTTTTTTGCAGATTCCATCCGTCGATGATGTCTCCGTTCAAGATCAGCGTGTTACAATTGACTGTTTTTAGAAAATCGGTCAACTGAGTAGTTTTTGAGTAATCTGTTCCAAGGTGTAAATCCGAGATTACAATGGTCGGATAATACGTTTGATTGTTCATGCACAATTGATTTTATGCAAAGAAAGTGCCGTTATGTTACAGAATTGGAACAACGAGGTGTAAATACTATTACCCGATTAAAACGCTAAATTGAGTTACTGCCAACGAACAACCTTCACTTCAGCATCGAAAGGTACATAGCCAACACGATAGCCGAATAAACATGCACGGGATACAGCGGTTGAATCTGTTTCTTGACCGACTCTAATGCCCAGTTATATCTTGCTCTTACAGTTTGTTCACTTATATTAAGTTGCTGTGCCGTTTCGGCGGTAGAGTATCCTTCCTTCCAGCGACGAATAAAAATCTCACGCGTAAGCTCCGGAATATCCGCTATTGTTTTATCAAGTAGTTCCAGCAATTCCTGCATTTCCATCTCCTCCAGCACATGCGAGTAACTAAGTTCCTGAGCTTTCAGATTTAGTAAATCCTCGGTGCCTCCGGTATGTCTTGCAGCAGCCGATTTAAAATAATCGAACACACAAAACGAGAAATGTTTATATAAAAAGCTTTTCGCAGAATCGTTTACATCCGTTTTTATTATCGTGGGGTTAAGCCAGATAGCTATCCAAAAAATCTGATTGATTTCGTCCGACACATCCTTGTCACGCGTATACGAAAATGACAAATCATAGAACACACGCCGATACCGCTTATACAACTCATTGTAAGCTTTCTGATCCTTTTGGGTAATTAAAGCCAGTAGATGTTTATCGGATGCATCCATTATGGATTTCTATATTTATGGCAAAAGTAGGATAGGTATATTACATACATATTACATCTGCTATCAAATATACCACGTAATATAAATGACATATCTTCTTCATAATTTCATATATAACATCCAATCTACTCAACTCTTTTTATATATGAGGCAATGATAATAATTACAAATCAGATTCAAGAGAACCGAAAAGAATGGAAGAAAAAAACAAAAGAATAAATGGTAACGACATTGAGAGCAAACTAGACCGTTTCCGGCTTTTTGTCGGATTACTTCAGCGTTATTTTAATGGAAATGCAACCCAAAAGGAAAAACAGATAATTGATAGTTGGGATGCACAATCGGCATGGGAGAAACACAGAGAAAAAGTGAATGACCGCAAGATGGATGCTGCTTGCGACGAAGTATGGGACAATATTAGCGTACAACTTCATTTAGAGAAGGAACGCAAGGCAATCACGAAATCTTACATAATCTTCTATTATGCTGCAAATAGTGTGCATTATAGAAACATAGCAAGATAGTTGGACGAATCAGAATTACTTCTTAATTTTGTGAACTGAACATTGAAAATAGTCCAATGAATAGTTCTCGAAATAGCGATTTGATTTTGTCGGTTTTTAGCGATACACGGACGGTGTTTTCGCTGAACGATATTGCTATGCTTATCGGAGAGAGTGATTTTAAGAAACTGAACGAACGGTTGAATTACTATGTTCGCAAAGGAAAGTTGCACCGTCCGCGAAAAGGCATTTATGTAAAACCCAACTACAACCCCAAAGAATTGGCCTGTACGCTTTATACTCCGTCTTATATTTCGCTGGAATACGTGTTGCAAAAAGCCGGTGTTGTTTTCCAGTATGATGAACGGATAACTGCTGTCAGTTACTTGAGCCGTAGTGTTGATGTAGAGGGGCACACTTACGTCTATCGAAAAATTAAGGGTGAAATCCTTATCGTCACGCTTGGCATCAATCAAACCGGCAATGTAAATATTGCCACGCCCGAACGTGCCTTTTTGGACATCTTGTATTTAGACACAACATACTATTTCGACAATCTAAATCCTCTTGACAAGAGTTTAATAACTAAACTTTTGCCGATATATAATTCTAAAACGCTTACGGCAAGGGTTAAAAAACTGCTCGAGAATGGTTAACATCAACAAATACAAATTTTTCCTGACACAGATACTCAAAGACATCTATTCCGATATCGAGTTGGTAAATTGCCTCGGCTTCAAAGGTGGCACGGCATTACTGTTTTTTTATGATTTGCCCCGTTTTTCGATCGATTTGGATTTCAATCTACTCGACTTGGAAAAAGAAAAATCGGTATATGAAAAGGTACGAAAAATCCTGTTGAAATACGGTAAGATATTCGACGAAGCAATGAAGTTCTACGGCCCGATTATCGTACTGGATTACGGTGTTGGCGAACGGAAACTGAAAATAGAAATATCCAACCGGCAGTGGAATAACCATTACGAAAGAAAAAACTTACTGGGTATCAATATGCAGGTTATGGTTGCTCCGGATATGTTCGCTCATAAACTCTGTGCTTTACTTGACCGTGGAGAATTAACGAATCGTGATATCTTTGATAGTTGGTTCTTCATGCAGAAACAAACGCCGATAAATAAAGAGATTGTTGAAACCCGCATGGAAATGTCACTGGCTGATTACATGCAAAAATGTATCGACCATCTCGAAAGTATGAGCGACCGAGGTATATTAAACGGCTTGGGCGAGTTAATGGATGAGGATATGAAGAAATTCGTTCGTACAAAACTACGGACAGAAATCCTATCCCTGCTTCGGTTCTATAAAGAATTCCCGATTCTTGCATAGGATAATTATAGATCAGAAATAAGCATCTATGCAAAATGTACTTTTTTTAAGTCGTCCGCATATCGGTGAAGGCCTTCTTCCACTCTTTTGAGTATTTTGGGAGAAGCGGATCGTATTCCCGAAACATATTGCCTCATTTGACTTTCATTGATTCCAGAGATACGGGCAAGGCTACTTTGATTGATTGTATCTCCATACCCAGACACTAGGGAAGGAATGTCGCAAAATACGAGTTCAAAATAATAATCCCCGTCCATCCATGGTGTACGTTCTTCAGGATATAATCCTTCAATATGGAACAGCACACTCTCACGAAGTTCATTCTTCAATGCCACGACCGAAGAGGATGCGATTACAAATCCATTAAGTGCGGGCAAATGTGCAGATACGCCATTTCCAGCTTTGTTGATCTCGACTTTTAGTACTTCCATCGTATTAATTTGTTTTAAGCAATCATGGATACTTTGCAGATTATTCCACAAAATCCCTGAATTTGATTCCAGCTTGTTTTTCAATACTTTTTAAATTTTCTATCCAAACATCATCGGAGAGCTTTCCATTCACTGTTACCGTGCTTCGGATGGTTGGATGTTTGAATTGCCGATGGCTGGTACCGTTCTGACGGTCAATATACTAACAAAAGCCTTCCAAAATCTTAATAACCTCTTTTTCTTTGAAAACTTTCTTCATAGACAGTTTGTTTACTGCACAGCAAAAGTAACATATTATGTTACAATTTCCAAGTTGCAGACGAAATAGTTGTTATGGTTTAAGGAATAGTTTCCACGCTGGAAGAATGTGGATTGTCTTACCGAATTCGGTGACATC
>Ga0153915_10002795_pt1 | contig 15933 bp, 16 predicted proteins | sample Opewatmetagenome_2_FD_107003 | JGI IMG/M metagenome (GOLD analysis project Ga0153915, IMG submission 107003) | Freshwater wetland microbial communities from Ohio, USA - Open water 3 Core 3 Depth 3 metaG | ecosystem: Environmental > Aquatic > Freshwater > Wetlands | place: USA: Ohio, Lake Erie...
AGCCTCTCCATGAGCTGCGACTCCGTGGCCTCGCCGACGTACTCGGCGGATTTGTCGCCGACGTACTCGGCGGATTTGTCGCCGACGTACTCGGCGGATTTGTCGCCACCGTACCCGGTGGATTCGTGGGCGCCGCTGCCGGCGCACGTGCAGGCCGCCGACGTACTCGGCGGATTTGCCGCTGCTGACGACTCGTTCATCCTCTTCTCCTTCCTATTGGGACACGTGGAGGGTCTGCAGGCCCTCCGTGATCTGTTCCTTCATGCGGCGCGCCACGGCGATCTGGCTGCGGCCTCCCACCGGCAGGCAGCGCGCGATGTCCTCCGTGCTCACGCGCCATTCCCTTTTACCCACCCGCAGACGGCAACGCAGCTCCACCTCGGGGCTCGTGCACACCACGGAGGCCAGCGTTGCCGCGAGGTCGCCCAGCGGGCTTCGGTCCACGTGGGAAAGCGGCAGGGTGGCCCGCACCGCCACGCCGCCCAGGCATGCCCGCTCCAGGCGGAAAGTCCCTCCGGCCTGCTCGGCGCGGAACTTCAGCAGGCTCAGGCCCAGCCCCGTCTTCTTTCCTTCCTTGGTGGTGAAGAACGGGTCCCACGCGGTGCCAGGGGAGACGGGAAGTCCCGGCCCGTTGTCCTCCACCCCGATGCACAGCTGGTCCTTCTCGGGATCCTCTTCCACGGCTATGGCGATGACGGCAGCACCGGCCCGGATCGCGTTCTCGATCAGGTCCAGGATGTGCAGGCTCATCTCACGCAATCGCGCACCCTCGCCCCTCGCGCCGGCCCAGCGCCCTGGCCAGCTCGGCGAACGCCGGCTCTTCCACGTCCAGAAGCGTGAATCCCGTACCCATGAGCTCCAGGGAGTGGCAATCTGAGGAGCTCACCAGCGCAAGCCCGAGGGAGGCGAATGCCGCGGCCCGGCCGCGCTCCGCCCCTGCCGCGGAAATCTCCAGCGCATCGAAGGGGACATCCCTGGGGATGAAACCGAGCTGGCCCGGCACGCTGAAGCTGCGGCGGTCCACGTGCGCGGCGACCGCGAGACCCCCGTGGCGGTGGATCAGGTCCACGGTCTGGGAAAGCGTGCAGGCGGTGGCCGCTGACGCGAGGGCCGGGTCCACGTGCAGCGCACCCGCCGCCGCGCCGGCGTCCTCCGCGGAGGGAAACCAGCCCAGCACGTGGGCTTCCTCCCGGGTAGTGATCTCGATCCCCGCGATCACCGCCGGACCGCCCGGCGTGGCGGAGGCGGCCTCCATCGCGGGCAGCACGGCCCCCGCGGTGTTGTGGTCGCAGATGGCGATCATCGCCAGGCCCCTTCGGGCGGCCTCCTCCACGATGGCAGCCGGGGTCATGTCCCGTGATGCACAAGGTGAACGGGAAGTGTGGATGTGGAGGTCCGCCGCGATGCGGGTCACCGCGCCTCCCGCCCCCGCAGGCCCAGCGCGTACATCCGCCCCGCGAGATCGAACGTGGACTCGTTCGCGGCCAGGAGGGGAAGCCCTTCGTCCACCGCCTTGCGCCGAACCGGCGGCTCGGGGCGCATGCCCTGGGTGAACACCACCGCGGCCAGCCCCGCGTGCAGGGCCACGGCGATCACGTTCATGTGGACCTGGGTGGTCAGCAGCACTCCGCCGGAGGGAGCGTTGGCCAGCACGTCGCTGAGCAGGTCCGAGGCGTGACCCCGCGTGACCTCGTCTCCGCCCTCGATGGCAAGCTCGGGCGTGAGGACCTCCAGGCCCAGGCGGGAAACGATATCGGCAAGCATCATCGCGAAACCTCCTGTATTAAGCGGGCATGAGGACAGGCGGATGACTCCACCCGGCCCATGACCACGTCTTCCGCGAACAAGGCGCAGGCCGGCGCGCCGCAGGCGCCGCAGTCCCTGCCCGGCAGGGCACGGACCAGCTCATCGATCCTGCCCAGCGCCCGGATCGCGGAAGCCATGTCCACGTCCAGCCTCATTCCCGCGCGCTGCGAGTAGGGCCGGGACCTGCGCACGGTCCCTGCGTCGCTTGCGGGGGCGGTATCCAGGAATCGCGGCAGGCGCCTCCAGCCCAGCTCCGCCAGGAACGGATCGGGGCACACCAGGGGCGAGCCCGAGCAGCCCTGCTCGCAGAGCCGCAGGTTGAGAACGGTGGCACCGGAAAGCGCGCCGGCTTCGGCGGCGGCGAGCGCCCGCATCACGGCTCGTGCCCCGCTCACGGTCAACTCCCCTTCCACGGGCTCAGGCCTGGCGCGCGGCGCCCGCAGGGCCGGCCGCCGTGTACTGCCCGATGCGGTGGCGGAAGATTGCGCGGCATGGAGCGCAGCGGAGAGGCGGGCCGGCGAGAGCACGGTGAGCCGGCCGGTGAGGCTCGAGCCACGGGCGGAGGCGGACTGCGCGGGACACGCGGCGAGCAGCACCACGGGCCGCAGGGGAAACTCTTCCCCGGCCGCCTCCAGTGGAGAGGCGAGCTTTGCCAGGTTGGGGATGAGGGAGGGGAAGCGGCTTTCCACCAGGGCGGTGACCGCCGGGCACAGGGGCGGGATGAGCGGGAGGACGGGGCCGCAGCGCGAGGCCGCGGCGCGGGCTTCCTGCTCCATGGCATCAGACCATTCCTCGGTGAACCGCACCTCGGAGAAGCCGAGGCCGGCCAGGGCGGCCAGCGCATGCTCCGGGGAGCGTCCGGCCAGCGGCGAGGCCAGGAACGCCCGGGGAACCACCAGCACCGCGTCTTCTCCCGGTGCGGGCAGATTGCCTCCTTCCGCGGCAGGCTCACGGATGCCGAACACCGCCGAGGGACAGGCGCTGATGCACTCCGTGCACCCGACGCACAGCCCTGTCCGAAGGACGGGGCCGGCGGCATGTACGCGCAGGGCACCGGTCGGACAGGAGAAGATGCAGCGCAGGCACTTGCGGCAGCGCTCGGGAGAGATTCCCGCAGCCTCCTCGTCCGCCGGGTGCGCGATGGCGGATGAAGGGGTCATCTGGGGTGACAGCAGAATCGTAGAACGGATCCGGGTCCCCCGGCCGATACGGGTCTCGATGTCGAACAGATCGCTGTTCCTGCGGATGTTCGGCAGTCCCATTCCCGCGCCGAAGCCCATCTCGCGGGCTTTCGCGGAGGCGGTGGACCAGCCTTCCCGCAGTGCCAGCTCCAGGTCCGGAATGCCGGGGCCCTCGTCCGCCACTTCGAGGTCCAGCTTCGTGGAATCCAGCCGGGCCCAGAGCGTGCCGGTCCGTGCGTGGATGACCACGTTCATCTCCGCCTCGTAGGCGGCGATCATGGCGCGACGCATGGTGGGGCCGGCCACGCCCACGCGGGAAAGCTGCTCCTTGAGCCGGCGGGTGGCCTGCCCGCCCTTGTCGAAGTCCCCCCCATCGATGCGGCAGCTCATGCTGATCATGCCCGGACTGCGCCGACGCCACGGAGGCATGCCTCCAGCAGGCGCCGCGTCTTCTCCAAACCGTGGGGAGACACGATGATCGCCACGCCGCTCGCGCGGGCCTGGGCGATCAGCTCGGGGCTGGGCTCGACCGCACCCACCAGGCACAGCCCGGGAGCATCCATCAGCTCCGCGACGCGGATCAACTGGCTGTTGTTGAGAGAGGTGACCAGGAGCGTTTCGGGGGAGGCATTCGCGATCAGGCCGCTCATGGTATCGGCGGAGTGGACGAGCCTCACCTCCGGACCGGGTTCCACTGCGCCGGGGCAAACTCTGGCGTTTATTCTCGTGGCGAGCTCTCTCGCGTCCATGGCAAGAGCACCTGATATCTTAGTAGCAACTCACGTGCCAATCGTGATTTGCATTCTCCGTCAATTCACCAGGAGATCGAGTCGTTGAGAGAGGATTCTGAATATTGCTTTTTACGGTATCGAGTTATCCGGCGGGAAGGTAATCGTTCGAAGCGAGCAGATGCGCCATGTTCGAGAGGATGGGAAGAGCTGCTGTGCCCAAATTTGGGTACAGATCTCCCATGTGCAATCCATGCACATGGGGTGGAATCAGTTCCTTATCCCCGAGTCCAGGTTGGTGACTAGCTCAATAAACGCCTCGTCGAGGTGCCGACGCACCGCCCGCGCGATCTCGTCGCCGAAGCTTTCGAGGGTCCGGCGCACGATATCCTTCTCCCAGGCGTCGAGGGGAGCCTTGAGTGCCCGGGTGAGACGGCTCATGCGATGAAGGTGTCGGAAGAAATCCTCGTCTGCCATAATGTGTTGCCGGGGCAGTTCTCATGTCGGCTGCGGACCCCTATATTATTAAGTCTGCTCTCCTTTGAGACAGGCAGGGGCAGGGGCTGTTCCCTGAGGCGGAGGATGATCTGAAGACAGCAACGAATGACAGACACGAGCGGCGCACCGCATCGATCGTGGAGCCGGCCACGGGAAAGCGGCTTGCCATCCTGAAGGAACACGATCTAGAGCAAGTGGAGGCCGCCGTTGCGGCGGCCCGAGCAGCGCAGAAACTCTGGTCACAGACCCCTCTCAGGGAGCGGCAGTCGCGCGTGCGGGCCCTTGGCAGGGAGATCGTGAAGCGAGCGGACAGCATCGCGGAGCTCATCAGCCGATCGACGGGCAAGACCCGCATGGACGCCCTGTCCCTGGACGTGCTTCCGGGCGCGATCGTGGCCTCTTACTACGCGCGCATCGCCCCCAGGGTCCTCAGCCCAAGAAGGCTTGAACGATCGAGCATCCTTTTCATCAACAAGGTGTCAACGCTGACGCGCGTTCCCTTCGGGGTCATCGGGATCATCAGCCCCTGGAACTTCCCCTTCGGCATCCCTCTTCATGAGGTGATCCCCGCCATCCTGTCGGGCAACGGCGTGATTCTCAAGGTCGCCACGCAGGTGCAGCCCGTCGGCGACGAAATCGGGGACCTGGCAAGAACCGCGGGCTTCCCGGAAGGTCTGCTCGCTGTCGTGCATGCGCCCGGCCGGACCTCCGTGGACGCCATGCTCGACGCGGGGATCGACAAGCTCTTCTTCACCGGTTCGACCGCAGCCGGAAAGGAGATCATGGCCAAAGCCGCGCGGTTCCTGGTTCCCGTCGTGCTGGAGCTCGGCGGCAACGACCCGATGATCGTATTGGATGACGCGAACCTGGACCGGGCGGCGGCCGGCGCCCTGTGGGCGGGGATGTCCAATACCGGCCAGTCCTGTGCCGCGGCGGAACGGGTGTACGTGGAACGGGGAGCCTGGGACGGCTTCCGGGAGCAGCTTGCGCAGAAGGTGAAAGGCATGCGCGTGGGACTGGACCGGGACTTCGACGTGGACGTGGGCTCCCTCACCTCCGAGGGGCAGAAGAGGAAGGTCACGGCCGTCCTGGCGGATGCCCTGAAGAAGGGCGCGCGCGTCGTGGCCCAGGCCGGACCCTCCTCCGGACTATTTCACCCCGTGACGGTCCTGGAAGGTGCAAACCGCTCAATGGCCGCGATGTGCGAAGAAGTCTTCGGCCCGATCATCGCGCTGGAGAAGGTGCAGGACGAGGAGGAGGCGATCGAGCGCGCCAATGATTCCCTGTACGGCCTTAGCGCGTCGGTATGGAGCTCCAATCGACGCCGGGCCCGGCGCGTGGCTGCCCGGCTTCGGGCCGGCGCCGTCACGATCAACGACCATCTCATGAGCCACGGCATGGCGGAGACGCCGTGGGGCGGCTTCGGCCACTCCGGGATCGGCCGCAGCCACGGGGAGCTGGGATTCGAGGAGATGACGCAGCCCCGCGTGATCGTGGACGACCTCCTGCACCGGGCCCCCCGAAACATGTGGTGGTACCCGCATGACCGGTCGGTCTACGAGGGGCTGAAAGGCGCAATGGTTGCGCTGCACGGACGCGGGCTGTTCCGCCGGCTGGCCGCCGCGGGCCGCCTGGTGCGCACGTTCATGAGATCGTTCACGAAGGGTTGACCCGGCCGCCCTGGCCGTAGAGGTCGTCTGCAATCTCCAGCAGCCACTTCTCCAGCCGGGCCCCATATTCCTCCCGGCACTGTGGGGAAACGTCGTAGAGACGCTCGCGGTTGACGAACCGGCCGTTCCCGTCTCGCCGGCCCACGGAGACGAAGCAGTAATAGTGGAAAAGGTCCGCGTCCGGGCGCGGCTCGGGATCGGCCTCCGCTTTCTTCATGCACGCCGCGGCGAACGCGGAGCCGCGCTGCGCCTCCTCCGCCACGAACGCGCGCACGTCGTTCCACCAGTACAGGAACAGGTCCCGCTGCACGTCGTACAGCGTCTCGGCGAACAGGAGCTGCAGCCGGGGGGACACCTTGAAGTTGATCCGCCCGCCGGATGCTCGGCCGAAGACCTGCCGGGTCTCTTTCTCGAGATCGTCCCCCGAATGGCAGTCCAGCATCAGGCCGTATGCTTCCGCGATGCGGGAAAGCGTTCGCACGCGCGCTTCCAGCCCGTGGCGGCCGTCGGAACCACGGTAGTCGGTTCCCTTCTCCACTCCGAAGTTCGGGGCGATGTGCGTCACCGGCAGGTGGCGCCTCTGCATCTCCACCGCGAGGAAGACCATCTCCTCCGCCGTGGTGAGGCATTCCGCGGTGGGGACCTCCGGGGGGTTCTCGTCGATGGAAAGCTCGACGTCGAAAGGTGTTGTGCCCTTGAGGGAGCGAAGGTGCGCGCAGAGCTCTTCCACGCCGGCCAGCGCGGCCCAGTACTTTCCCGCGAACTTGCCCACCTCGGCCTCGCCGAACGCGTAGCGCCGCCCGTCCACGGTCCGCTCCCGCCGGTGGTACGCCAGCAGGTCGCGCTGGATGCCCGGGTCCCGCACGGCCTGCGCCAGCAGCGCGCGCGCCTCGACGTCGCCCGGGGTCTTCATGGCGTCGTAGGAGAGAATGTCAGACACGTCCAGCGTGAAGAACGTGTAGTGCCGGGAGGCGTCCATGACGCGCCGTGCGCGCTGCAGTCCGTCGGGACCGCGCTTCACCTGGATGTGGTCGGCATCCGCCCCGTAGCGGGGCAGCGTGGGCGCCTTCAGGGCGGCAATGACTCCCGCGTGCAGGAGTCCCTCGAACGTGCTGCCGGTATGCCCTTCGGCGATCCGGCCGAAGCCAAAGAGGTAGTTCTCCCGCGAGGGACGTCCCTGCTTCAGGTCTTCCAGCAGGTTCAGCTCACGAAGGGAGTTCTGGATCGCATTCGCGGCGAAGCCCCCGCGCTCCATGGCACGAAACGCGGCGGGCCAGACCGCCACCGTGTGCCGGTCCCCGATGCCGATGCGGGGCACGGTTCCCATGGCCCGCGGTGCCTTTTCGGGATTGCACTCCCGCAGGTAGCGGGCCAGGACGGACATGTCGGTGGGGTGCACGCTCATTCGAAGCCCATCCGCGAGCGCGATGCTCCCCAGCGCTGCGCCCAGGGCGGCGGGAGGGCCATGCCGGGAAAAGGCGACGAACACGTCCTGGCCGTCTTCCAGAGAAGCAAGGGCGATATCCGCGCCGTGCCACCGAGCATGGGAGCCCGGGTGAACCCGGCAGGGGGCGGGCTCGCGCACGTCAGACGGCCGTGTCCAGGGGTCGGGATGGGAAGCCAGGCCGCGAGCCACGGACGCCCAGGACGACATCGCCATGGACTTCACCCCGGCCAGGGCCGCCGGGCGGTCCCACGTCGTGGTATCCAGCACCGCCGGGCACCGTGACGGGTCCAGGGAGAGCTTTCCCACGTTCACGGGCGTCCCGATCCGTCCCGGAAGCCTTCCTTGCCCAGCCCGTACTTCTTCATGCGTTCGTAGAGCGCACGTCGGGAGATGCCCAGCGCCTGCCAGGTGGCCGTGATCTCCCCGCGGTGCTCACGCAGCGCGGTCTCGATGGCGGCCTTTTCCACCTTCTCCATCTCTTCCCGAAGCCGCCCCGGACCCGCCGGAAGCGAGAGCAGCCGCCCGGGGTCCTCGCGCAGGTCGGGGGAAAAGCTTCCTACCGTCCCGCCCCGTGCGGTGATGAGCAGGCGCTCCACCGCGTTGGAAAGCTCGCGCACGTTCCCCGGCCAGGAATGGCGCATCATCTCGGCGAGCGTCTCCTCGGGGATCGCGGGAACGGGAACGCCGGCCCTGTCCGAGGCCCGGCGCAGGAAATGGGAGACGAGCAGCGGGATGTCCTCCAGGCGCTCGCGCAGGGGCGGCACCCGGATGGCCAGGACCATGATGCGGTGGTAGAAGTCCTCGCGGATCGCTCCCCTGCGCACCTCTTGCGAAAGGTCCGCGTTGGAAGCGCAGACCAGGCGGATGTCGGTCCTGCGGGGCCGGTCGCTGCCCAGAGGCTGGACCACGCCGTCGTCCAGGACCCTCAGGAGCTGCACCTGGGCCCGGGGGGAGATCGTCTCCACCTCGTCCAGCAGCAGCGTTCCCCCGGATGCGGAGACGAGCTTGCCCTCCCGCTCGCCCACCGCGCCGGTGTAGGCGCCCCGGGCATGGCCGAACAGCTCGCTTTCCAGCATGGTCTCGGGAAGAGCGCCGGCGTTCACGGGCACGAACGGACCGCCGGCCCGCGAGCTCTGCCCGTGGATCGCGCGGGCCACCAGCTCCTTGCCCGACCCGGTTTCCCCGGTGAGGAGCACCGGCGCGTCCGTGCGGGACGCCGCCTCCACCTGGGCAAACAGGTCCTGCATCACCCGGCTCCTGCCCACCATGCCGTAGCGGCCATCCTCCTCCGCGGCGCACAGTGTGAGCCGGCGGCGAAGCTCCCGGGCCTCCCGCACCAGGCGGGACTGCTCCGCGGCCTTGGCCACGTAGGCGAGCAGCACCGCGTCGTCGAAGGGCTTCTCGGCGAAGTCCAACGCGCCGGCCTTCAGGCAGCGCACCGCCATGGCCACGTCGCCGTGGCCGGTGAGCATCACCACCGGCGGCGAGCCGGGCCGGGAGCGTACGGCGGCGAGGAACTGCTCCCCGTCCATGCCCGGCATCTTCACGTCGGTGACGATGCACGCCGCATCCAGCAGCCCGGGCCACGCGAGGGCGGCCTCCGCGGAGGAGAACACCTCCACCGTCCAGCCCCGCAGGGAGAGCATCTGCCCCACGGAGTGCCGGGCCGCCTCGTCATCGTCTATGACGACCACCAGGGCCCCGTTTCCCTTCTCGGTGTCGGCCGTCACGGCACGCTTCCCCCCGCCGGCTCGCGCTGGGCAGCGGGCAACCGGATGGTGAACGTCGCCCCGGCGCCCGGCGTGCCGGCCGCCTCGATGGACCCCTTGTGGTCCTGGACGATGGCCCGGGAAATGGACAGCCCCAGCCCGTGCCCGCCCTTTCGCGTGGTGTAGAAGGGCTGAAAGAGCTGGGCTGCCTGCTCCGCGGTGAAGCCCCGGCCCGTGTCGCTCACCTCCACCACCACGCTGAGCACCGAGGAGGGATCGCGCCGGCTGCGGATGGCCAGGCGGCGGACCGGCGCGTCCGCCATGGCGTGCCGCGCGTTGGACAGGAGGTTGAGGAACACCTGCTCCAGTCGGATGCGGTCCCCCCAGATCCCGGGGAGCGGCTCGGCGAGGGCCAGGCTCACGTCCACCTCGGAGAGCTTCATCTGCGGCAGGATGAACTCCACGCTTTCCCGGACCACGCTGTTCACGTCCAGGATGGCAAAGCCGGCGTCGGTTCGCCGGGTGAGCTCCCGCATCTGGTTGATGATCTTGGCCGCCCGGTCCACCTGCTCCGAGATGAGCCGCAGGTTGTTCTTCACCTCGGCCTCTGCGCCGGGCTTCTGCTCCAGCATGTAGTAGGCGTTGCGCGCGTAGTTGCGGATCCCCGTGAGAGGCTGGTTCAGCTCGTGGGAAATGGAGGCTGCCATCTCGCCCAGCTCGGCCAGCCGTGTGGAATGCTCCAACTGCTCTTCCTGGCGGCGCAGCAGTTCGCCCAGCGCCCGCCGCCCTTCCTCCGCCGTGCGCCGTGCGCCCACGTCGGTCGCGCTCACCAGGCCGAGGCTCTCCCCGTCCACGCTCACCCGGGAAGCCAGGGCCTGCACCCAGACCTCGCTTCCGTCCGGCCTCGACAGGGAGAACTCCACCGGCAGATCCGACTCCTGCGTCAGCGCCAGGGCCGTCGGCGCGTCTTCCGGCCGCAGCAGGGAAGCCAGCGGGGTTCCCTCCAGTGACCCGGGCTCGGCGCCGATGAGCCGGCCAAAAGCGGGGTTGCACAGGACGATCCTGCCCTCATCGTGGAGCAGGATGGCATGAGGGACGTGCTGGAGGACAGCGAGGATGGCGGCGCGAACGGTGGTTCCGATACGGGGAGTATAGCCCGGGCGTGCAGGCCCGTACATCCCCGCGCGTGCCTGTGGTAGGATTCCGCGGAGTACCCACTGGAGGTTTGATCCATGAAACCAGGCTTCAACCCGGACATAGACCTCATCACGTTCCAGCCGGCATCCTTCCTTCCGTACCGGGACATGGAAGTGTGCCGCCGCGTGGCGAAGATCGCCAAGGCGGACCTGTGCACGCTGCCTGCGGACACGCATCCCCGGTTCAGGGCCCGGATCGCCCCGGTCAAGGACTTTCATTTCCAGATGGCCCTGGACATGCTGGTGCGCATCAGGAAAGCCCTGGACGAGGGAAGGCAGTTCGTCGGGGTATTCCCGACCGGCCCCATCTTCCAGTACCAGATGCTCGCGGACATGGTGAACGCCCTGCGGATTCCGCTTCACCACGTCCACTACTTCTCGATGGACGAGTACGCGGATGAGAACGGCAACGACATTGATCCGAGCTGGCCCGGCTCCTTCCACTACACAATCGAAAAGCAGTTCCTCTCGCGCCTGGATCCGAAGCTTCGCATCCCGGAGAAGCAGGTACACTACCCGTCGAAGAAAAACATCCAGCACTACGACGAGATGATCGTGGAGGCGCGCAGGGAGCCGTCTGCGCGGGGAGCGAACGTCGTGTACGGCGGGACGGGACTCTCGGGCCACTACTCCTTCTGGGACCCGCACCTGGCAGCCGAGTACGGCATGGACATCGAGGCGTGGAAGAAGGCGACTCCCCGGCTCATCTCCTTCCACCCGATTTCGACGATCCAGATGGCGGTGACGGACATGAGCGGCGCGTGGGCGTTCGTGCCGCCCAAGGCGTACACCACCGCGTCCACCACGATGATGAACGCGGATTTCCGCTCCTGGTGGAACGACGGCTGCGGCCTCGCGGCGGACGGCACCTATGCCGGGGGCATCGTCTGGCAGAAGTTCATCACCCGCCTGGTTCTCCACGGCCCCATCGTGCCCGAGATCCCCAGCTCGCTGCTGCGGACGGGCCCCGGGGACTACGTGATCATCGACCCGGTGGCGGATGACCTGAAGATCGAGCTGACCGCGTGAGAACGGAGGACGTTCGCGGCTGGGTGCGCGCCAACCGGGACCGCATCCTCTCCGTAGTCGGCGACCTGGTCCGCATCCGGACCGAGAATCTTCCGCCCGGCGGAAACGAGAAGCCGGGGCAGGAGTACCTTCGCCAGCGGGTCTCCCGGTTCGTCCGGGGCGCGGACCTCGACCTGTTCGAGATCGACGACGTGCCGGGAATCCGCGCGCACCCGCTGTTCTTCCCGACCATAGACGGCAGGGAGAGGCTCTACGCGGGACGGCCGAACCTGGTTGCCCGGCTGCCCGGCACGGGCGGCGGCCGGTCCCTGGTCTTCTCGGGCCACATGGACACCATGCCGGCGTCCGCCGAGGGCTGGACGTCGTTCCCGGACCCCTTCAGCGGCGCGATCAAGGACGGGAAGCTCTACGGGCGGGGCTCCGCGGACATGAAGACGGGCATCGCCGCCGGCTTCCTCGCCCTCGAGTGCCTCCACGAGCTGGGAGCCCGCCTGCGGGGTGACGTGATCGCCGAAAGCGTCGTGGACGAGGAGAACGGCGGGGTCAACGGCACGCTCGCCGCCCGGCTTCGGAATCCCGACATCGATTTCGCGATCCTTGCCGAGCCTTCCGGCCTCTCGGTGGGAGTGGAGACCATCGGCGGGAGCGACTGGAAGGCCTCGGTGCGCGTCGCCGGCCCCGGCGGCATCGGTGCCGGCCCGGAACAGGCCAACCCGATCTACGCACTGGCGCGGACGGCCCTCGCGCTGCAGAAGTACGACCGCCACCTGTCCTCGCTCTCGGCGCCGGCGGCCTGGCCCCGGGACATGAAAATCCGGCTCCTGACCTACCAGCTGGCGAGCGGGGGATCCACGTACACCGAGTCGGGGGCCGTGCCGACGGCGGGGCACCTCATCTTCTGGCAGGAGGCCTACGCGGGAACGACCGAGGAGGAGGCCAGCACGGCGTTCCTGGACTTCGTCGCCGCCGAGCTTGGAGAAGATCCGCGCGCGCCGGGCAGCCCGATCCGTTTCGAGAGGCTCATCCGCTTTCTCAACGGCCATCGGACGGACCGCAGCCATCCCGGCCTCAGGTCCATCCAGTCGGCCTACGCGACCCTGGACATCCCGTACGAGGAAAAGGGCGTTCCGTTCGCCATGGATGCCTTCGCGTTCCGGGGAGCTTCGAAAACCGAGGTCGCGGTGGTGGGTCCCCGGGGGCAGAACCTCCATGGCACCGACGAGTGCGTGGAGGTGCAGAGCATCCTGTCTCTCGTGCAGATCATGGTCCTGACGGCGTTGGACTGGTGCGCATAGGGAGGACTTCCCGGGCATTCCTGCTTGACACGGCGCGCCGCGAGCGCGAAAAGTGCTCCCAATGAGAAGCCTGCTGCCCCGCGGCGAGGGGCGCACGTTCTGGGGAATCGCAGGGGACATGTTCTTCTTCGGCATCGGGGCAAGTCTCTGCAGCCAGACCACCGTGATCCCGTCCTTCCTCGCCACGCTCACGAGCTCCGCGCCGCTGATCGGCCTGGCTTCCACCATGGCGACCGGCGGGTGGCTCCTGCCCCAGCTCTTTGCCGCCAACCGGCTGGCCGGCCTTACGCGCAGGAAATCGGCGGTGACCATCCCCGCCACGATCAACCGTTCCCTTGCCCTGCTCACGGCTCCCGCGGTGTTCCTGCTCGCGCCCGTCTCCCCGCCCGCCGCGCTCGCCGTATTCTTCGTCCTCTACCTCGGCTTCTGGGTGGTGGACGGGGTGGCAAGCGTCGCCTGGCTGGACTACCTCGGCCGGTGCCTCAGCGCTCCTTCCCGGGCACGGCTCATCACCCTGGGCACCATCGCGCCCGGCATCGCGGGGATCGGGGCGGGGGTGGTGGTAGGCGTCGTCCTGTCCTCTCCCCGGCTCCCGTGGCCCTCCAACTACGCCCTGCTCTTCCTGGGCTCCGGCGTGCTGTATTTCCTTTCCCTGGGCTCGTTCTTCTGCGTGAAGGATCCCCCCGCAACGGCGGTGCGACAGAAGATGACCTGGCCGGCGTATTTCCAGAGGCTCACCGCGGTCGTGAGGAGCGACCCGGGCTTCCGGCGGGCGGTGCTCGTCGCGCTGGCGCTCAGCGGGATGAGCATCGCGGCGCCGTTCTACATCCTGCACGGCCTGGAGTCCCTCGGCTTCCCACCGGCCAGCGTCGGGTTCTTCACCTCGGTGCAGCTCGTCGGCAGCGTATTCGCCGCGCTCGTCCTGGGGGTGATGGGAGAACGGCGGGGGACCCGCGCGGTGATGCGCCTGTTCGGCTGGGCCGCGCTGGCCGCGCCGCTCATCGCGGTAGCTGCCCCCGCCCTCACGAGGGCGCTCCCGTGGGCGGTGATGTACGTCTACGGGCTGGTGTTCGTCATCGTCGGCACCCAGGGCACGGCGAACATGGCCGGCTTCCTCAACTGGGTGCTGGAGTATTCCCCGGCGTCGGACCGGCCGCTGTACATCGGGTTTGCCAACACACTGAGCGGGCTGTCCCTGGTCATGCCGCTCCTCGGGGGGTGGATCCTCGCGGCCAGCGGCTCCTATCCCGCGCTGTTCGCCGTCGCTGCCGCCGGGCCCATCGCCGCGCTGATCCTCCTGCGCGCCCTGCCCGAGCCGCGGCGCGACCCGCGCGGCTTGAACCGCGGCGGCGGCGCGGCTACGCTGGGCGAGTGAGCACGCCTCTTCCCGCCCTCGGCATCGAAGACGTGCGCCGCGCGGCCGCCCGCATCGCGCCGTACGCCCACCACACCCCGCTTCTCACCAGCTCCACGATGGACGCGATGTGCGGCGCCAGGCTCTTCTTCAAGTGCGAGAACTTCCAGCGCGTGGGCGCGTTCAAGTTCCGCGGAGCGGCCAACGCCGTCTTCTCTTTGGGGGAAGGGGCCGCGCGGCGCGGGGTTGCCACCCATTCTTCGGGCAACCACGCGCAGGCCCTCGCTTTGGCGGCACGCCTTCGAGGGATCGCGGCCGTCATCGTCATGCCGCGGGATGCCCCGCGCGTGAAGGTGGAAGCGGTGCGCGGCTACGGCGCCCGCATCGTGTTCTCGGGAAACGCGCCGCTGGACCGGGAGGAGGCGATAGAGGGCGTCGTGAAGGAAACGGGCGCGGAGTTCGTCCATCCCTCGGACGACCTTCGCGTCATCGCCGGCCAGGGCACCTGCGCGCTGGAGATCCTGGAAGAAGCCCCGGACCTGGACCTCGTCGTGGCGCCCGTCGGCGGGGGAGGCCTGCTCAGCGGGACGGCCATCGCCGTGCACGGTGTCTCGCCCCGCACCCGGGTGATCGGCGCAGAGCCGGCCGCCGCGGACGACGCGTGGCGCTCGTTCACCACCGGCACCCTGCATCCGTCCGGCAGCCCCAAGACGATCGCCGACGGGCTTCGAACGTCCCTGGGGTCGAACACTTTCCCCCTCGTCCGCGGCCTCGTGACGGACATCGTCACGACGAGCGAGGAGGCCATCGTGCGGGCCATGCGGCTGGTCTGGGAGCGCATGAAGCTCGTGATCGAGCCTTCGGCCGCGGTTCCGCTTGCCTGCATCATGGAGGGGAAGCTGGACGTCAAGGGAAAGCGCGTCGCGATCATCTTCTCGGGGGGCAACGTGGACCTTGACGCGCTGCCCTGGGCCACGCGCTGAGGCGCTGCACCGCAGCCGCGGCTCGGCTGCACTCGGCCGTCACGGTCCAGCCGCCCTCGGGCGTCGCGGTTCAGTCGCGCTCGGCCGTCGCGGTTCAGTCGCGCTCGGGCGTCGCCAACCAGCCTCCCCTTCTCCACCCGCCCCGCCGGGCCGGCCTTGATAGTTCAGGTCGTTGTGCTAGGATCAGGGGTGAAGGAGAAAAACGTATGCCGGTGCAAAAACTCAAGGATTACCTGGACAAGAACAAGATCAGGTACGTGAGTATACGCCACTCCACGGCGTACACCGCGTCCGCGGTCGCGGCCTCCGCCCACGTGAAGGGGAAGAACCTCGCGAAATCCGTCATCGTGAAGCTGGACGGGAAAATGACGATGGCGGTTCTTCCCTCCCAGTACCGCGTGGACCTCGAGCGGCTGCGCACCGCCTGTCAGGCGGGCGCGGTGGACCTGGCAACAGAGGAGGAGTTCGCCAAGACCTTCCCCAACTGCGAGGAGGGGGCGATGCCGCCGTTCGGCAACCTGTACGGCGTCCCCGTGGTAGTGGAGAAGTCCCTTGCCGAGGACGAGGAGATCGCCTTCAACGCCTGCTCGCACTCCGAGCTGATCCAGCTCGCGTACAAGGACTTCGCCCACCTCGTGAAGCCGCAGGTGGCCGGCTTCCGACAGGGGTAGGAGTTCCGCCCGAGCCGCTGTCCTCGGCAGGCGCCGCCAGGATCCGGCCCGGGTTGCCCTACACCGCCTTGTTCCCGCCCCAGGGCACGAGCAGGCGGACGTGGGCGGACTGCAGCCGGGCAGCCCGTGGGGCCCGGGATCGGGCCATCGGAAAACCTCCTGTTGCATGTGCGCGGTGGAGGCAGGTGGCTCTACCATGCGCGGCCAGCAGGCGGCGCGGCCTGCCAGCGCGCGACGCGGCCCGCCGGCGCGCGGCGCGGTCCACGGGAACCGGCGCGGCAGCCGGCAGACAAGACGGCCCGGGGCATCAGCTCCCCGGGCCGTTGGTTTTCCAGTCCCGAAATGTCAGGCGAATGCCTTCCTGAG
>Ga0153915_10002796_pt1 | contig 15929 bp, 13 predicted proteins | sample Opewatmetagenome_2_FD_107003 | JGI IMG/M metagenome (GOLD analysis project Ga0153915, IMG submission 107003) | Freshwater wetland microbial communities from Ohio, USA - Open water 3 Core 3 Depth 3 metaG | ecosystem: Environmental > Aquatic > Freshwater > Wetlands | place: USA: Ohio, Lake Erie...
ACGTTAGCTTTGTTGCTGACGACACGTGTGATGGTGGTCTTGGTGGTTGTGCCTGTTTTGGGGTCGGTTACTGAAGCCTGGTTGTCGGTAAAGAGTTTGATTTTCGTGTTACCCCCGTAGCCCCGCGTGTGGGTGCGTTTCGGATCTCCAAGCGTCGTTTCGGCGGAGTACGTGCCTTGTTCAAATTTGCGCTTTACTCGGTAGGCGCGTTTTCTGCCGCCCGTGAGTTTGCGTTTGCGCAGAGTTCCATGCCATACTGACATTTTTGTTGACACCTTTGTAGTGCAGTGCAGTTTAAACGGTTGTTTTAAATATAAACATATCCGTTTTGAGTTACGGCTCGTCTTTGAGGGCTTCGCCAAAAATCCGTTTCAATTCTTTCTTCATAAGAGATGTGTCATGCAGTAATCCGAAGTAGTCTGCGAAGTAATCAGTTGTCTTCAGCGCCATCGACCGTCCGCTCTTTTCAGCCGCAATCAATCCCATGTCCTTTAGGAGCTTCACGTGTCCATAGGCATGTTGTCCACGAACTTCGATGACGCGTTTCTGAGAAACGGGCTGGCGGTAAGCGATGTACGACAGAGTCTTGAGGGGTCCCGACGACAGGAGAGGTCGATTGACGAGTTTCTTCACGAGAGGCGTGAACTCAGCCTTGAGCTGGAGCACGTAGCGTTCGTCCTTCAACTCCAGAATCTCCAACGCCGTGTTACGCAAAGTGTACTCTTTTGCAAGCGTGTGGGCGAGTTTCGTAGCGTTCTTTTTCGAACGAGAACCCAACACAGCGCAGATTTCGTTGACGTCCAACGGTTTCCCTGCCACGTACAACGCTGCCTCCAGCAGCGCTAGCCTGTGATGGACTCTATCTTCGTGGCTCTCCTGAGATTCAGCCTCGGCAATGTGATCATTGGGCTGGCTGTTTGGCTCCGTCAAGCTTCAAATCCCCTACTGCAATGTACATTTCCTCGGTCTCCTCGTTCTGCCACAGACTCACCTTGCCATCTTGCGCCAGAAAAAGCAGTAGAATAAACATCTGCACTGCTTCCATGCGCGTGGCGCCTTTCGCCAACGCTCCGAATTCGATAATACCCGCCCCTTTAACCTTCACCAACAGAAGGTCGTAGAGCTTATCCATTTGAAGCTCGATTTCCTGCAAGAACGCATCAAACTGGGGCAGAAGGTCGGTGAACGCTGGCAGAACGGGCTGAGAGATTACCCTGTCAACTCGCGTTAGCTTCTCGCCTTTTAGCACGTCGTCTAACACCTCAAGCAAGTGCTGAATGGTCGTCGAAGTCAACTCGTGTCTCAATGGCAGGAACAACGGCGGTGGAACGTAATCTCCGGGAGGCTTAGGCTGTGATGGCGGCTCCTGCAATGTCAACAGCAGCTTCGACTTCATCAAATAGATCAGGGCTGAGGAATCCAGTGCTACGCCTGAAGCTCGGAAGTCTACTTTGCCCATCCTCTCCATTTCCGAGAGGAAAGAGGTGAGCAGATAGGCGATGTTCACGTTCCACGGCGTAACCTTCTCCAGCCTGCTGATTTCAAACAATATGTTCCACGGTGGACGAAGGTAGAACGGGCGCCTCATTCCGAAAGACAAGTCAGTGCGCGACCTCCAAGAAGTTCGTTGTGATTACGTTCGATACTCCGTTTCTCTCATAGACACCGTAAACCCTCTGCGCACGGTTGACCATCTCAGGTTTTAAGGTAATAACAATGAACTGGATTCTTTCCGACTCCTCCAAGAGCAGGTCAGCCAGCTTCGAAACGTGATATGCATCCAAATGCGCGTCTATCTCGTCAAGTATATAGAATGCGGCCGGAGTGAAGTCTTTCAGGGCGAAGATAAACGCGACTGCTGCTACTGAACGCTCGCCCCCGCTGGCGCCACTCACGACAATTGATGGTTTATTCGGAAACTGCACAAGCATGTCAATGCCGCCCTGGAAGCAGTCCTCAGGGTTCTCCAATTGCAGATTCGACGTGCCGCCGCCAGTGAGCTTCGAAAAATAAATCTGAAGATTTGTGTTGATTTTTCCGAAGGCATCCATGAAAACTCGGCGCTTCTTGGCTTCAATCTCATCCATGAACTGCACAATGGCTTGTTTTTCACGTTCAAGCTCGTTCAGCCTCAGCGACAGCTCTCGGTAACGGGAAATCTGCTCAGCATAATGCGATAGCGCCAGCTGGTTGATTGCGCCGATACGCTCTAGCTCGAACCGCATCATCTTTACCGTGGTCTCAGCTTCCTCAACCAGCTTCTGCGTTGTATCCACGGGGTTCTCGTAACCGAACGAGCGCAGCTGGTTCATGTATTGTGATAACTTCAACCCGCACGTCTGCACGCTAAGCTGGAGCTGGTTCAGCAGCATCTCAGCCTGCTCATACTCGGCATCGTAGAGCCTGAGCTCGGTGTCGATTGCGTCAATCTGAGTGGTGAATTTTTTTGCTTCCTCCCGGGCGGAGAAAACGGCTTTTGACAGTTCGACGCGGTTCTTCTCGAGGTCCGCGATCTCGGTCTTCAGTGACTCGCGTTCTTGTAGAGCCTCGGCGCTCTCCTTTTCCACCTTGCGTTTTTGCTGCTCTACTTTCGCGAGTTGAATCTTTGAGTTTTCGTACCCGACACGCAACACGTTATCGAACTTCGACTGAAGTGTGGAATATTCGACTTGGACGGTGCCGATTTTCTGCCTCAGGGTGTTGATCTCCTCAGCGAGCTGCTCCCTCTTAACCTCCAACTCTTGGATGTGTCCCACGTCGGTTTTCAGCCGCATCTCGGCAAGCAACGATTGCCTCTTCGCCAAGTCCTTCCGAATCGCATCACGCTCGGAACGGTAGACGGCTATTCGTGCCTTCTCGATTTCAACTTCTTTCTGTATTCGGAGAATGTACTTCTCCACTCGTCGAACGTTGCTCTGCGTTCGTTTCACGCTATGCCTCACTCGTGCCATCTCCCTGTCCAGCGTTCCCACGGCACTGGACAAGCGAGTCATCTCGAGTTTCGTTCGTTCAATCTCCTCTTGGAATCCGGTGATGTCAGTGCCCCGCTGAGTGAGGTGTTGCTGGAGTGCGGCAACGGCCTCGTTGAGGCTCTTGATTCCTTTCTCGCTGGGGATGATGGCGCTGAAATCAATCGGCGCACGGTAGAACCCGCTCTCGAATCCTCCGCCCGCTTCGTACAAGTCGCCGTTAATAGTGACGACGCGGTATCCTCGACCTGAGAGTGAAAAAGCGATTTTGTCGTCTGCAACTATGAGCGTATCGCCAAAAACATAATTCACCGCTGGTTCGTACACATGCTCGCACTTTATGAAAGTTGAAGCTGCGCCGCTCACACCGTCTCGGTCGGGCACTTTTAACGTCGAAGGGCTAGATGCACCCTGCAGTGGGATTATTTTGATTCTGCCCAGCTTCATCTTCTTGAGCATCTCCGTGCACAAGAACGCTGTTTCGACATCCCTCACGACCATAGCTTCCAACCATCCTCCTGCTGCGGCTTCGATGGCTTTCTTGTACGTCCTGTCAATCTTCGCTAGGCTTCGCAGTCTGCCATATATGCCAGTAAGCGCGCCTGCTTCTCCCATCTCTTCGATGCCTCGGAGAGCTTTTTCCTCTGCAGCTACGGTCTCCGCGAGTTCTCTTTGGGTGGCGAATTCTATGACTGCTTCCTTGGCGGAGCCAGCGATTTTTCCCGCTTCCGCGACTTCGCGCTCAACCGCTTCCTTCTGAAGTTTCTTCCGCTCAATAGTCCGCTCAAGATTCTTCAGCTGAGCCTTCTGTTCTTTTTGCACCTTGTCCAGCTCGTTCAGGGAGTTCTCGATTTCAGTGAGGGTCTGGTTAAAGCGTTCTCTGCGTGAATCAAGTTCTTTGAGTCTGCCGTTGTTGAGTTGCATCTCGTTTTTTGTTTTTGCGTACTCCGATCTGAGATAGGCGATGCGTTTGAAGTGGCCATCAATCTGAACCTGGAGCTCTCGAGTTTTCTTACTGTTTTCTCCCAAGTCGCCCCACAGGTTAGCCGCTTCCGTGGCGAGACTGTCGTGCTCAGTCTGTTTCGAGGTCATCTCGGCTTGCAGTCTGTCGTTTTCTGCTTTGAATTGTCTAATGGCTAGGCGGTTCTCCTTGATTTCCCTGTGAATGCTCTCGTACTGTTCTTTATTGTTCTCTCCGACGCGTTTCAGACCTTCCAGACTGCTTTGCCCTGAACTGATCTTTGTCGTAAGCTCGGTTAGCTTAGACTTCAGTTCGCCTATGCGAATTTGGACCTTGAGGACTTGGCTGCCTCCCTCCTCAACGATTTCTCCGCTGAGTTTTCGCCATTCGCCTTCAATTTCCTTGCGTTTGAGCCTGCGTCCGTCTCGTAACTCTCTGACTCTTCCAACTTTCATGTTGAGTTTGTCGGCTTGAGCTTGAGTCTCGGCGGCTTTCGTGTTGAGGAGGGAGATTTCGTGGCTGATTTGTATGGCTTCGAACTTCTTGGTCTCATTCTGGATGAAGTTGTACCTTAAGAGTTCGTTGCGTTCCCTCTCGAGATCGTCCAAGCGTTTTTGGACTTCGTCGACTCTGCCCATGGCGGTGCGGATGGAGATATCTGCAGAGCGGAGTTTCTCTTCCGCGTCGGCTTTCTCTGCGTCGTACTGAGCGATGCCGACTAGATCTTCGATTATCTTGCGGCGCTCGAGTTGATTGATGTCAGTCAACCGCGTAATTGTGCCCTGGGGGATTATGTTCTGGCTGACGCTGCTTATCGCCGCCATCGACATGATTTCGAGGATGTGCTGTCGTGAGATGCGTCTGCCATTAAGCCTATACACACTTTGCCCATTGCGGTAGACTTCACGAGAAACTGTGACCGTTGTTGTGTCGACGGGCATTGTGCCGTCGGTATTATCGAACTGGATGATGACTTTGGCCATCTTGGACTTCTCGACTCCAGCGGTTTCGGAGCCGTGGAATATGAGTTTAGCAGCGTTCTCAGCACGTAATCTTCGCGTGCTAAGTTCGCCAAGGGCAAAAAGCATCGCATCCATAATGTTGGTTTTGCCGCTTCCGTTCGGTCCCGTAATCGCTGTGAAGCCTTTATCAAGAACTACCTTGACGGTTTGGGGTCCGAAGGATTTGAATCCTTTGAGCTCGATTTTCTTGATGTAGGGCATTCAGTTGCTCTCTTTTACTCGCGATACGTAAATATGTGTTCACACATTTCTCCTCTCTAATCTTATAAAAGCTTAGTCGTTCAACGAATTGTTCCGGTGCGTATCGCCTGAAGTGCAAATCGTTTCCTGAACTGGTGAAGCAGGTGCTTTTGAGAAACATTCACTATATTCAAAGTGTGATACATGACCTATATGTTAGAATCTTGTTGAAGACTGCAGAAAACTAATAAGCGTCGCTCACGACGGGTTTTCAAAGGTCTGAAACTGATGAGTCTGAAACTGGGATTAAACCGCGTTCAAGAAGTTCTCATTATGGGATTGATGATCGTTTTGGTCTTCGCTATGTTCTCCAGTATCGCGTTTACAGACAAAGTTAGCCTCGGCGTAATTGTATTCGCTCTGATTTTCTTGACTACCATAGCAAACCAGTTGCTGGAACAGGCGAAAGAAAGAAACAAACAATAGATTCGCCAGCGTTGCTAACGTGCGCATATTTCATCGCGAGTCATTTAGGATCTCGACCACCTTGATTGTGGAGCTAATCCATCGCAAGTAGGCGTTCAAGGTGGACCGCAGGGCAATTGTGTCTTCGGCCTCTGCGGTCAGAACCAGAAATGTGTTTTTGCTTGTTAGGGTGACGTGTGCTCTGCTGAAACCAGGCTTGGTGACCTCTGGCAGCAATGAAGCTTTCACCGCTTCAAGTTCTTTTGTTGAAGGAAGTTTTAATCGGATTGTGGCTTTCGCTTTCATTCAACAGCATCTGCAGATTGAAGAAGAAGACATCTTTACCTTTTAAGATATAGGAAAACGAAAAAAGAAAGAAGAATATTCAGAGATTACTCTGGGGCTGCTTCTTCAACAGCTTTCAATGTTTCAGCTATGGGTGCACCTTTCGCTGCACGTTTAGCCACGACGCCAAGTTTGGTTACTGGCGTGTATGCACCGCCTGCAAAAGTGTGGTTGCATTTTTTGCATCGCCAGACCCCGACGCTTTCGCGTCTGACTTTGTTAAAGCCGCATTGTGGACACTTGTGTTTTCCCTTTAAGCCAATCATGACTTTCGTGTAGCGTTTCCTAACCGTTGAGCCGTAACGAACTCCTAAACCCCTGCTTGGTCCTACTTTTTTCATTTTTCCCAACGCGTTCACCAGTCGAGTTTCTTGCGCAATTCCGCTGCTTTTTCCTGTGCAAGCTTCGAGGCTTCTAGGAGTTCTTGTTGTGTGAAAAATCCTGGACAACCTTTCTGTATGGCGCAGATGTTGCCGTTGTCGTTGATTGCCATCGAAAGCCTTGCCTCCATCACCTGCTCCTCTTCGATTCCTGGGTCGACAACGAGTTTGCCGTTGATTTTCGCCATCGTCACAGTGATTGGGTGACTGTTCAAGGGCAATGGAGAGTAGCCTGTCTTGATTTTCATTTCGCCATCTTTGACCTCGTAGTTGGGCATCTTCGCGTTAGTCAGTGCGGCGACAGCAGCTAAAGCTGATGCGTCAATCAGGTTGCCGTCATGATTCAGCACGTAAATGTCCACGAACACAACAAACACCTTTTTGCCAGGTTCTATGACCAATTTGTCTGAGGATACCGCTTTAGACTCCCGGATGCCGCGGTCTACGATTCTCGCCAACTCAATCGAGTTTTCGTCTGGTGGGCCGGTCTCAAACGACGCAAAGGCCAAAGGTACAAGCTCTGCATTGACCGTTAACACGCTGTCGTTTGGTGTGTCTGGGAAGGGTTCGCCCGTCGCGATTTTCACGCCAACCAGAACTTCGGTTTTACCTAAGCGTATTCTCGCTGAGCCTTCTGCTCGTTCGATTAAGCCCTCTTCAATTGTGAATTCTCGGTAGTCGGTTAAGTTTCTGCCGTCTAAGCGTTTTCCAGTGTCGATAAGCTGACCGATTTGTCTCTTCCTAACATGTGTAAGGAGTGTGGACATTATTCTTCAACCTCTTCTTTGAGTTCCTCTTTGGCGGTCATATACTTGGCTCGGAGTGCCTCCTTCTGGATGACATAAATTTTCTTGCAGCCCTCGACAGCCATGTTCAGCGCAGTTTCAAACTCTGTTGGAGTGAGAATTCCATCCATCTGCAGCAACGTTACCGCATTGAGGTTGGGCATCAAAGCAACGGGGACATCGGCGGCGCCCAGTTTGTCCTCAGCATCATAAAGATCTAGAACGACTGTGTCGTCGATCTTGCCAGCAGCACATCCAACGACCAAATCCCGAAGTGGCAATCCCGCATCTGCGATTGCTAGTGAGGCGGCGGTGATGCTCGCGCATCGTGTTCCTCCGTCTGCTTGCAGGACTTCGATGTATACATCGATTCCTGAACGTGGGTAAAGGTCTACGAATACTGAAGGCTCTAAAGCTTCTCTGACAACCTTAGAAAGCTCCACTTCGCGTCGTGAGGGTGCGGGTGATTTGCGTTCTTGCACGCTGAATGGGGCCATGTGATAACGGCATCTGATGACCATGCGGTCAGATTGTGATAGGTGTTTTGGATGCATTTCCCTTGGGCCAAAAACTCCTACTAAGATCTTGTTTTTTCCGTGTTCGATATAAGCTGATCCATCTGCATTCGGAAGCACGCCGACCTCCAGTTTTAGGGGTCGCAATTCGTCGGCTTTCCTTCCGTCGGATCTTATGCCCTTTTTGTCGATTAACTTTTCAGGTTTTTCACTCATTCTTTTTTTCCTCCAATTTTGCTTTTTCTTCTTTCAATAACTGTGTTATGCGGTCTGTGAGACCGGTTGTGTGCGATTCAGCTTCGATTTTCTCAATCGCCATGATGGCGAGCTCCTCATCCTCTGTAGTCTTCCCAGTTACCAGGACGACGCCGTTAACGCCTAGGATTATCTGGCATCCTGTCGCTTGTTTTATTTGGGAGATCATGGAGCCTTTCTTACCAATTACTCTCGGTATCTTTGTAGGGGTTACGTGCATGATTTGTCCGCGGGTGATTTTTCCTAGACCTGGTTCACTGACAGTGAGTTGCGGGTCGTGAGCTCTGTCGTACGATGCTATTTTGGCAACGATTAGATCTCCCGCGTTTAGGACTTGGCTGAGTTCATCGTTCTGAGGTTTGAAGGGTCTGTTCAGTACGTCGGATGCTCGTAGAAGTGCTGTGTAAGGGGATTTTATATCGACAGTCCAGCCATTAAATCCAACTTCAGTCACGGTTCCGATGACTATGTCTCCCGGTTTTGGGACATAGAATGCTCGGAGAGCAACAACGTTGACTTTCTTGTTTTCGGCGTCCGCGAGTCCTATGCGTTGCGCGTAGACCTTGTTTCCCTCCAAATACGTGTTTTCTCCCGCAAGGTATTCGCCTTCGGCGAGAAGTTCTCCCGGTGTCACGAGTTGTTTTTTCTCAAAGAATACTGGCATAAATTTTTTCACCTTGTTTCTATTTGACTATTGATGCTTCTCCATTTCCTTTGGTAACATCGCCTAACTTGTTCAGGAATGAAGCGTAAGAGCCTGCCGGCATCTCCAAAGTGCCGTTCCATGAGCCGTCGCCGCGCCATTCTTCGTGCTTTATCGTTCCCGCTGTTTTTATAGCCCCGTAGGCGCGTGCTGCATATGCAGCTGGGATGTGAACATTGACAGAGATTTGCTCAATCTTCAAAGGCAAGATAGGGCGCAAGAGTTTCACAATATCTCGAGCTTGCTCTTCTACGGGTTTGTAAGGGTCAATGGGGTATCGGATCTGTTCCATGGCATTCTCGATGCGTGTCGGCGGATGTGGCAGATTGGTCTTCGGGTCAACGGCTTCACGGCTAATGAAGTCTATGATTTGCTTGCGCTTGTCTTCTACCATTTTTCGGCGTTGTTCCGTCGTTAGCTGGAGCGTGCCTTTCTTGAGGATAGCGTCTGCGATTATGAGTGGGTCAGTTGTTCCGAATGCTTTTTTGAGGTCCTCTTCTTTTACTCGGGTGCCTTTGTTAGCGTCGGAGAATATGGTTTCTGCCGCGAGAACTTCGGTAATTCCTGCGATTTTTCCATTTCTGTAATCTAAGGCTTTGTTGGGCTTAACCAGAACTTCAAAGTGTTCGTTATCCTTTGTGAAGCGAGCGATGGTGAACTTCTCACTCATTAAGTTTTCACTTGCTCGAACCCAGCTCTTTGATTAGTTCTTCGACTTTGTCGTCTTTGAGCATTTCCATCTTCTTAGTGTCCGATGGGATAACAGAGATTTTGATTCTAGGGGGCAGTTGTCGAGCTTCGAGCGCCTTTACGAGGCATTTCACCGCGAGTCTTGTTGTTTCGTCAAGGGTTAGGCTTTCTTTATGCTCGTCCTTGAGTATTGCTAGGACGGTCTCTCTTCCTGCTCCGAGGGCTGTGGCTTTGTATCCTCGGTACGTTCCACTTGGATGAGTTCCGAACACATGAGTGCCAGTTTTGTCGACACCTGCGAAGACGATGGATACTCCAAATGGGCGTACTCCTGCGTGTTGCGTGTACATCTGCTGGATATCGCAGATGCGTTTGGTGACGACTTCCACGTCGATGGGTTCGTCATAGGTTAGCTTATTGCTTTGGGCGTAGATTCGGGCTTGGTCGATTAGGATTCTTGCATCTGAACTCAGCCCGACGATTGCGGCGCCTATGTGCTCGTCAACACGGAAGATTTTCCAGGAATACTCTGCTTCCTCGAGGGTTTCGATGTTTTCCTCGGATCCGAGGACGATGCCACCTTGGCATCTTATGCCGATTATTGTGGCTCCTCGATTGACTAGTTCCATGGCGTACTCGACTTGGAAAAGTCTACCGTCTGGTGAGAACACCGTAATTGCGCGGTCATATGCTCCTGGAGCTGCGAAGACTGACATAACTTTACCTCACATTGCTCTTTTCGCTTTCGCTGACTCTCATATAAATACTATACTAAAAACCTTTCCTAGTGTTGATTCATGTGCTGCTCCTATATACCCAACCTCCCTTGCATAGAAAAGAGCTATTATTCAGCGATAGCTCAGCCATTTTCCTTGGCAATTTACCCTAAAACGTTGTGCACATGAACTTCTGCGGATGGCAAACGATATTAATCCAACATGATCCCCTTTACTCTGGGAATCCAGCTTTGACGACTAATCTCAAAACACCCGTCATTATCGTGAACTTCAAAGCCTACGTAGAATCAACGGGTAAACGAGCCGTCGAACTAGCGAAAGAAGCTGAAAAAGCAAGCAAAGAAACAGGAGTAAACGTTGTTGTTGCGCCTCAGTTCTCAGACCTCTCTCGCGTGGCGGAAGCTGTCGATATCCCTGTTTTAGCACAGCACATTGACCCGATTGGTCCTGGTGCATTCACTGGGCACGTTCAAGTAGATGCTGTCAAAGATGCAGGTGTGGTCGGTACGCTCATAAACCATTCTGAACGGCAGCTTAAACTCGCCGACATTGATGCTATCGTGAAACTGACACGAGAGAAGAATCTAGTGAGCTGCGTCTGTACGAACAACCCAGCAGTAAGCGCTGCTGTTGCGTATCTGCATCCTGACATTATCTCAATTGAACCGCCGGAACTCATTGGCACGGGCATTGCGGTTTCTAAAGCTCAGCCTGAAGCCGTCACAAATACCATTCAGCTCGTCCGCAAAGTCAATGATCATGCCGTTATCTTGTGTGGCGCAGGAATTAGCCATGGGGAAGACGTTAGCGTTGCGCTAAAGCTGGGGACTCAAGGGGTGCTCGTGGCAAGTGGCATCGTGAAGGCGAAATCCCCATATACGGTTTTGCGAGAGTTTGCAGACTCAACCAAGCTCGCCTGAGTGACTAATCGTGAAAGTCGAACCTGAATGTGCTTCATGTCTTCTATCAAGAGCGATGACAGAAGCCTATCTGGCAACAACCAATCCTGCTTTGAGATTTCGCTGTATTGCGGAAAATATCAAACTCCTCAACCGAGAGTTTCGTCCATCTGCTGTCTCAGCGGATTTGGGTACAAAAAGAGATCGCATCATCAAACAGCTCACTGGCAATCCTGATCCGTATTGCCGAAACAAAAGAACCAGCAATGAGAGAGCTAAGAAGCTTCTCCCAAAAGCTGACAAGTACGTTAATTCGGGCAACAATCAGCAAGAACGTTTCAAGAAAGCCTCCCTCTGCGCTATAGTTGGTAACACCATGGAATTCGACATCCCAGGGCATATCTTTACCGCTCAGTCTTTGGCGAAGAACTTGAAGGAAGCAGCCAAAGACCTCTACATTGACGACATCGACCAGGTTTACGAGTTAGCGAAGAACGCCAATAGCATCCTCTTCCTCTCGGACAACGCAGGCGAAATCGTCTTCGACACCCTACTCGTGGAACAACTGAAGAACATGGGACTCAAAGTTACTTATGTCGTGAAAGGCGGGCCCGTGCTAAACGACGCAACAATGGAGGATGTGACGTCCTCGGGCATGGATAAACTTGCAGATTGCGTACTTACGACTGGAACTGATGCTGTCGGGTTGCAGAAAAAAGAAGTTTCCCCTGAATTTCTCAAAGTCTATGAAGCAGCAGAGCTCGTTTTCGCCAAAGGCATGGGATACGCGGAAACCCTTACGGAGTACAAACTGACTAAACCACATTTCCTTATGTTCCGAACCAAATGCATACCGGTCGCAAACTATTTCTGTGCCCCGAGGGAGAAGAACATAGCCAAGCTGATGCAATAACGCATGCGCTTACCCGCTTTAAGCTTTAATGTTCAAGACCTCTCCCGTTTAGGTGACGTCTTAGAGCGAGAATGGCTAATCACGAACGGTTTGGGCGGTTACGCTTCCAGTACAATCATCGGGTTGAACACTCGGAAGTATCATGGCTTGCTGGTTGCGGCTCTGCATCCTCCTGGAGATAGAACCGTTTGCTTGTCAAAATTGGATGAAGACATATTTGTCGGCTCTGATGTTTTCAGGCTTGGCACCAACGAGTTCATTGACGGATTCTTCCCCAGCGGGCATGTTTTCCTAAAGGAATTCCACCTAACACCTCTTCCTAAGTATGTGTATGTCGCTGGTGACCTGACGCTCGAAAAAACTCTATTCATGCCAAATGAAAAAAACGCTGTCATAGCGAATTACAAGCTTACGAACAAGAACAACGTAAATGTGAAAGTTCGAATCTTTCCGCTTGTCACGTGTAGGGGTTTCCACAGCGTTGTTGATACCGAATTCAGTTCGCTGAACTTGCTGCAAGAAATGCATGACGAAAACTCAGTCGAAATAAAATTTCAAGACCCGAAAGCAACCATAACACTCACCGCCTCGAATGTTGCGTTCGTCGAAAATCCCAACTTGGTTCGTCGCCTTCTCTACCGTGAAGAAGCAAGAAGGGGTGAGAGTAGTCTCGACGATTGCTACCAACCCGGATACTTTGAAATCACAGCCTCGCCGGGAGCAACGAGCGAGTTTGCTATCGTGGCCGCCGCTGACGAGAACCCCCAACAATCTGAAATGATTGCGAACTCAATCAGTAAAAGCAAATCTGACCAGAAGAAGTCCATTGAGGCCGAATTAAATCAGAAAGCAGCTTTCCTTGCTGGTTTTCTGGATTCACAACGGTACTCACACGTCACCGACTGGCTACCCTGGATTCTCTTGGCCTCCGACTCGTTTGTGGTCAGTGGCAAACCCAACTCGCTCTCGGTCATCGCAGGCTACCATTGGTTTGAAGTTTGGGGTAGAGATACATTTGTTTCGCTACCGGGTTTAATGCTTGTTACGGGCAGATTCTCAGACGCGGAGGAAGCTCTGATCCGCTTCGCAGGCCATGTTAAGCAGGGATTGATACCCAACTTCTTATCGGATTCCTCTGGTGAGCCGACATACGATACAGTTGACGCGACCCTTTGGTACGTGAATGCGGTCTTGCAATACCTGAAGTATACAGGAGACTTCAGATTCGTCGAGGAAAACCTCTGGCAACCTCTCAAAGACATCGTGGAGAGCCACGAGCGTGGCACTGCAAACGGAATACACCTAGACAGCGATGGATTGCTAATGCATGGTCCAAGGCTGACGTGGATGGACGCCGAAGTCAATTACAAACCCGTCACGCCCAGGACTGGAAAAGCAGTCGAGATCCAGGCGCTATGGTATAATGCTTTGAGAACAGTTCAGTTGCTTGCCGAACGGTTTGGACACAAAACGCTCGCATGGCGCTGCTCCGACATGTCTGCAAAAGCACGTGAGAGCTTTGATAGAGAATTCTGGAACAAGAACAAAACATGCCTCTTCGACTTGATTGACGCTTCAGGTGCGGATTCCTCTGTGAGACCCAACCAAGTGTTCGCCACCGCGTTGGATTTTCCCATTCTTTACCAAGACAAGTCCGAGGCAGTCATCGATGTTGTCCAACGTGACCTTCTGACACCCTGTGGTCTTCGAACACTTGCACTTGGAGACCCGAGATACCACGGCAAGTGCGAAGGCAACCGCCAAAGCCGAGACGAAGCATACCACAACGGAACCGTTTGGCCTTGGCTGTTAGGACCTTACACAACCGCGTACATCAAAGTAAAAGGCAACGAGCCTGAGTCGCGAGAATTTGCGCTCACAAATCTCATTGAGCCGTTGTTCTCTAAACAGCTTTTCAAAGCGGGTTTAGGGACCGTGAGCGAGATCTTCGACGGAGACCCCCCGCATAAGCCCAGGGGCTGCATCTCACAAGCGTGGAGCATAGCTGAGCCCATGAGGGCTTACGTCGAGGATGTGCTTCAGGTTAGACCAAAACACGAGAAATCTGTCTTGCGTCTTTAAGTTGCGATGGCTTTCTTGAGTTCTGCGGCTGCGACCTCTGGTGGAATCGTATTGATGTAGACGCCTGTGTTCTTCTCGAAACCCGCCCAAATTGCCAGATGTGGGTAAACCTCCAGATGCCAGTGGTAGTGTTCTTTTGCTTTCTTGTCGATGGATAGATGGATGCCATAGTTGTAAGGTGGATCGTTAACGAGGTCCTTTAGCGCCTTCAACGTGGTCTTCAGAGTCTTAGCGAGCGCCTCTTTCTCCGGATTCGTAAGGTTCAGAGGATTGGGTGCGTGGTTCTTCGGGATAATCCAGAATTCCATTGGATTGACACTAGCATACGGCGCCAAGACGGTGAAGTTTTCATCTTCGGTTATGAGCCTTTGACTTTTTGCTTCTTGCTCTAAGAGGTCGCAAAACGCGCATTTATCGCGTTGATTCCTGTAAACCAAGCTTGCCTCTATCTCTTGGGCTACAGTGGTTGGCACGAAAGGCATCGCGATTATCTGGCTGTGGGCATGGCTGAGTGATGCCCCTGCTTCCTGTCCATGGTTGCGGAAAATGGAAACGTACCGCACATAATGTTTCTGCGACAACTCTTGAAGTCTATCAATGTATCCGTCCACGACGTGAACGAGTTGTGGCAATTCAGCATCCGAAGGATGCTCGTCATGTTTTGGTGATTCAACTATGACCTCGTGGTGTCCTACAGCATAACCAAAGTTGTCTGCTTTCATTATGCATTCTTCGTCAGCCTGCTCTTTTGGCGGACCAAATGCAGGGTACAGGTTTGGGATGGTTCGGATGAGCCAGTTCTTGTGACGAAGGGAGAAGGTGTCCTTGTCCTTCACGATCTTGTCATTGGATTTTAAGTACAGTAGGACAGCTGGCGGCGTCATGTTCTCGTTGCCTGGGCACATGGGGCAAGAGTTCGTTTGGGTTTGTTGAGTTCGTTCTTTTGCGAAGTCCGTTGGTCTTCGGGCGCGTTCAGTGGCAATGACTACCCAGCGATTGAGGAGAAAGTCTTTTCTCAGCTCATTGAAAGGCATTCTTGGAAGCTCCTGACAACAGTAGAAATGTGTTTTAACATTTTAGCGTTTCCGAAGTAGACTTGCGAGTGTCTGTCTTTTCGAGCGGATTTGCTGGATGTCGGCAACTCTTAAATGGTAATTTGCCTTAGATTTCAAACATATGAAACCGATTCTGGGCGTTGTTCTCGTTTCCTTGTTGGCTTTTCAGCTTTTCGCCAACTATGCTCTTCCAATTGGCGCCCAGTCCACAGGGGTGCCAGATGTCTTTGTCGGAATAGATATGGCGTATGGGAATTCCGTTGCCGAAGCAAAAAGGCAAATAGACGAGGTAGCTGGGTACACAAACCTGTTCATACTTGGAAACAAAGGAATCACATACAACACAACACGCCTGAACGAAACTTGCCAGTATATCGTGGACAAAGGCTTGAACTTTATCGTCTACAGAGACACGTCTCTTCGAAATGGTTCCTGGATTGAAATGGCTAAGAAAACCTGGGGAAACCGTTTCCTTGGATTCTACGCTTACGACGAACTCGGGGGATGGCAGATAGACATGCAGGAGTTGAGATTAGTTGTGCCTGAGCCCGCGAATTATTCGGATGCCGCGACCCGTTTCCTCGGCGAGGAAAAGCGGTATCTGAATATGTTCGCGAGGTTCCGAAACACAACGCAGTTCAATCTTTACAGTTCAGACTATGCACTCTACTGGTTTGACTACGAGGCGGGATACGATACTCTCTTTGCGGAATTCGGTTGGAACTATAGCAGGCACCTAAACATAGCATTATGCAGGGGCGCCGCAACCATGCATGGTAAGGATTGGGGCGCAGTAATGACTTGGACATACAAGCAAGACCCTTATCTCGAATCAGGCGAGGAGCTCTACAAGGATATGGTTTTGGCGTATGATAACGGTGCAAAATACATAATTCTTTTCGACGCAAATGAAGGCTGGACCCAAAGCGTGCTGAAACCAGAACATCTCGATGCGCTAAAGCGTTTCTGGGAT
>Ga0153915_10002797_pt1 | contig 15923 bp, 15 predicted proteins | sample Opewatmetagenome_2_FD_107003 | JGI IMG/M metagenome (GOLD analysis project Ga0153915, IMG submission 107003) | Freshwater wetland microbial communities from Ohio, USA - Open water 3 Core 3 Depth 3 metaG | ecosystem: Environmental > Aquatic > Freshwater > Wetlands | place: USA: Ohio, Lake Erie...
CAGCTCCCGGTCGGCGGGCACCTGGAGCTGGACCCCGCCCTCGGCGGCCAGGGTGTCGGCCGCCTTCACCACCTGGGTGAGCGGCCGGGTGATGGCCCTGAGGAGGATCGCCGCCAGCGTGTGACCCAGGGCGATCCAGAAGGCGGCGATGGCGGCCACGCCGTAGCCGAGGCGCCGGGCGTTTCCCACCACCTCCTCGTGGGCGAAGTCCACCAGCACCGCGCCGGCCACCGCCCCCTCCCGGATCACCGGGGCCCCGGCGACGATCCCCTCAGGGTGGATGAGCCGGTCGAGCGCCGCCAGGGGGCTCGCCGCCGCCGCGAAGCCGCTCGGCGGGATGCCGTCGGGACAGGCCTCGCCGGTCCGGCTGGCGCACCCCATGAGACGGCCGTCGCGATCGACCACCCAGGCGCGGTCCAGGGGCGCGGAATCGAGCAGGCGCCAGGCCAGCGCCTGCAGGGCCTCGCGCGCGCCGGCCTCGGAGCCGCCCTCGCCGAGCCAGCGCGTCGCCTCCGCCGCCGCCGTCCCGGCGATGGCCGCCCCCTCGCGCTCGAGCAGCTCCTGGCCGCGGGTGACCTCGCGCCAGAGCGCCACGGCGGTGACGCCCGTGGTGGCGAAGATGATGACGCCCGCCACCAGCACGAAGAGCTTGAGCCGGAGTGTCAATGGACGCCCTCCGCCCGCTAGAATGCCACTCCGATGGCCGGTCGGCCCATCCTTTCGAAGGTCCTGGTCGCGCTCGCGGTGCTGACGCTCGGCGGAGCGGGCCTGGGAGGCTGGCGCCTCAAGCGCTACGTGGACACCGATCCCGGTCTCTGCGCCCACTGCCACCGCGCCAGCCCCGAGTTCGCGCTCTGGATCAAGGGGGGCCACCGCAGCGTGGCCTGCCAGAAGTGCCACCACTCCACCCCGGAACAGGGACTGGCGATGCTGCGGGCCTTCCTCTCGGGCGCCAATCCGGCAGGGAGCGAGCCCCACGCCAGGGTGGAGGTCGGCGCCTGCGCCAGCTGCCACCTCTCCCACGACCCGAAGTGGCCGCAGGTGGGAGGCTCGCGAGGCCATCGCGTCCACGTCGAGCAGCGGAAGATCGCCTGCGTTACCTGCCACGCCACCGGCGTCCACGGCTTCGAGCCGGTGGTGACGAGCTGCCAGGCCTGTCACGGCGAGCACGCCGTGCGCGAGGCGCGCATGCAGCAGTTCCACTGCTTCGCCTGCCACGACTTCCTCTCGCGGGAGCCGGGGCTCCGGCCCACGCGGCGCGACTGCCTGCGCTGCCACCGCGCCGAGGGCGTGCTCCCGGCGCGCTTCGCCGACGACGCTCCCATGCAGTTCGCCTGCGGCGCCTGCCACAAGCCCCACGCGCGCCCGCCGGTGCCGGAGCGGGTCGCCTGCGAGACCTGTCACCGGGGCCTGGCCAAGGCCGGCCTGCACGCCTGGAAGGGGCACGGCGCCTGCCGGGAATGTCACCACGAGCACATCTGGCGAGCCGAGGTGAGCGACTGCCTCCGCTGCCATGAGCGCGGGAGCGCCCACGTGCGCGAGCACGCGCGCGGCGCGGGGAAGAAGTGCGTCGCCTGCCACGGCTTCGCCGGCGCGGCCGCGCCCATCCCGCCGGTCGACTCGTGACCGGGCGGGACTCCCTGGCCGGGGGAGCCGGCGGTGACCCGGACCGGCGGCGGGGCCGGCCCGGCACGGCTCACGGGGAGCCCTTCTTGCCGACCGTCCGCTGGTACTCGAGCGGATGCTCCTCCTTGAGCGTCTCCACGGTGATCCGGCCGTTCAGCCAGGCCCAGTTCATGGGGAAGATGGAGGGCTTGAGGTGCACGTTGTAGAAGTGCACCGTGAAGAGGAAGAGGATGGCGAGCGTCGCCTCCTCGCCGTGGATGATCTGGGCGGCGGTGAGGACCCAGGAGGGGAGGAAGCGGGAGAAGAAGACCGGGAACCAGAAGATGAGCCCCGATCCCGCCATCATGATCATGCCCCAGAACACCGCCCAGTAATCGAACTTCTCCAGGTACATGTAGCGGTCGAACTGAGGGCGCTCCTTCCGCAACCCCAGCAGGAAGAGGATGTTGTCGCGGATGTCGAAGGCGTCCTTCGGAACGGGCGCCATCGACATGGGCAGCCTCTTCTTCGAGGCGAGGAAGGTCAGGTAGAGGAGGTGGTAGACGCCGGAGACCATGATCATCCCCGCGGCGATGCGGTGGACCAGGCCGGCGCCGTGCGGTCCTCCGAACAGGGCCAGGAACCTCCGCGAGCTCTCGATGGCCTCGGGCGACCCGGCGCCGCGCAGCGGCCAGCCGGTCAGCCCGAGCAGGATCACCCCGGTGAGCATGAGCCAGTGCTGGATGCGCTGGTGGAGGTCGAAGCGCACCACCGTCTGGGTCTCATCCGGGTGGGAGGCGTGCTCCTTGCGCCGCTTCAGCCGTTGGCGCAGCTCGTAGACGGAGTCGATGAAGACGTGGAAGGCGAAGAAGAGGAGCGTGAGGGTGGTGAGCCAGGAGAACGCCACGTGGACGAAGTGCGGGATGGGGCTGCGGCGGTCCACGTGGAGGGGACGGTGGCTGATGAGCGAGGCGAAGGTGTCGTTGGCGCCGGGGTGGCACTTCCCGCAGGTGGAGGCGCGGTTGGCGCCGGCCACCGGCGAGGTGGGGTCCGCCTTGGAGACGATGCCGTGGGACCCGTGGCAGTCGGCGCAGCCGGGGGCGCGGTTCGAGCCCACCGCCACCAGGCGGCCATGGATGGAGTCGCGGTAGGTGAGCCCGATCTCTGGCTGGAGGCCGGCGCTGGCCGCGAACTTGGGGTCGTCGTGGCAGGTCTCGCAGCGCCGCGACCGGGCCCGTCCCTCGGGGCTGGCGCTCCGCTCGCGATCGGTCTGCCCCTCCGCGCGGAGCACCTGGTGGGGTGAGCCGTGGCAGCTGGTGCAGGTCGGGCCGGCCGCCGGCCGCTCTGCCACCAGCCAGCGGCCGTGGACCGACCTCCTGAGCCGGTCCATGGCGTCGTGGCAGTTCGAGCACGCCAGGTAGGCGCGAGGGGACTTGCTCTGCCGGGAGAGCCGCTCCACCAGCGCGGCGTCGTCGCCGGAGAGCGGCGGCAGCTCGTGCGGCCCGGACGCCTGGTAGTCGACGTGGCAGTCGGTGCAGGAGAGGTTCTCGTGCACCGATTTCCGGAAGGCGGCCGCCACCACCCCCTGGCGTCCCACCGCATCGTCCTCTCCCGGCTTCTGCACCTCGTGGCAGTCGAGACAGGCCTGGTTGGGCTCGGCGGCCTTGGCGGCAGGGTCCGCCGCCCGCGCGGCGGGCCAGACGGCTACGGCGAGGAGGAGGAGGAGGGATCGCATGGGTCCATGCCGTTCGGTGGGGGTGTGCCCAGGGCCCGCGAGGATAAGCCAAGGGTGTTTCGGAACCTTGCGCTGGATCAGTCGACCGCGGTGCGGTGGCCTCGGGCCCGCCCTTCCACGGGTCCGAAGCCGCACGCCACCACCCTGTCCCGCCCGCGGCCGGGCATGGTTCACCCTTCGCGCCGCTGCTCCTGGGCGCTGGGCATGCCGGGGACGGCCCGTGTCAGGGCGCCGACGGCCGCGCCGGCGGCCGCGCCGCTCACGGCGAAGAGGGAGCCGACGCTGACGACGCCGAGCACCATGCCGAAGACCACCAGGGCCCGGACGAGGAAGGTAGCGCCGACCGGCGTGCCGAAGATGCCTCCGGCGAGGAGCACGCCGGCGTAGCCGCCGTAGAGGAGCGAGGGGAGCAGGCCGATGGCCAGGAACAGGGCGAGGCCGATGCCGGCGCCGATGAGCGATGGGAGCTTGCGGTTCATCTGGATTCTCCGTTTCGTGTCGGGAGCCGCCACCATGGTCCGGCCGCCCGTGTCACCCAGCCAATGCACTCGCGTTGCCAGCCACCTCCCCCGTGACTTCGCGCCCTTGCGCGGCCCGGTGTCGGCCGATCCCGACAGGGCGCTGGAGCCTCCCGACAGGTGCCTTGACGTCACTCAAAGGGGTCAGCGGCGCGCGCCCCCTTCCCGGCGCGACTCTGGCGGGGTGCCGCGGATCGGTCCCGGGGCACGCAGCCTAGAATGCCGGCTCGACGCTCAACACCGGGAGGCCCATTGTCTTCACCATCCGGAAGGTCCCGTCTCGCCGTCGCCGTCGTCGCCACCCTCGCCGCGACGCCCAGGTGGGCGCTCGCCGACGAGTCGAACTTCCGCCCCTATCTCGTGGGGGCCCGCGCCGCCGGCATGGGTGGGGCCTTCACCGCGCTCGCCGACGACGGCGCCGGCGCCTGGTACAACCCGGGCGGCCTCGCCTTCGTACGCCGCTCCCAGCTCTCGCTCTCGGGCTCGGTCTACGGGGTGGTGAGCGGCTCCTTCAAGGACGCTCTCGGCGACGGCCACGACTTCAAGTTCCGGAACCTCGAGACCCTGCCGACCGCCACGGCGGGCGTCTGGAAGCTGGGCGCTCCGGAGGCGACCGATGCCCACGTGCTCGCCTTCGGCGTCTTCGTGCCGGACGCGATGACCATCGACGACCGCGACACCATCCTCTCGCAGCAGAACGCCTTCTTCTACTCGTCCAGGACGCAGTCGATCTATGCGGGGCCCACCTACGCCCGGCGCATGGGGCGCATCGGGATCGGCGCGTCCGCCTTCGTCCTCATCGGGACCAGCCTCTTCCAGACGGACATCACCGCCGTGGTCCCCGGGAGCCCGCCCCAGTTCGCGACCATCGCCGGCCGCATCGACGAGACCCAGTACGGGGTCATGGGGGCGGCGGGGCTGCGCTGGGACGCGACCGACGAGCTGCGGGTCGGCCTGTCGGTCTACTCCCCGGTGCTCGGCACCGGCAGCCGCCGCTTCTTCGCCAAGGGCCTGACCTCCGACGGGACGGCGGCCGGTACCCAGGCCGCGGTGGTGAACGTCGACGACCTGCACTCGACCCCCAGCCAGCCGCTGCGGGCCCAGGCGGGCCTGGCCTGGGCGTCGGGGCCCCTGACCCTGGCGGCCGACGTCGTCTACCTGGCGGCGCGCGAGGTCCAGGACGACGCGGACCGGGCGGGGCTCGACAAGCGCGTGACCCGCCACGCCGTGGTGAACGGCTCGGTCGGCGCAGAGATCCTGATCACCGACCGGGTCCCGCTGCGCCTCGGCTTCTTCACGGACCTCGCCGCCTCCAACGAGCCGCAGGGCTACTCGACCGCGGCGGGCGACCCGAACGCCTACAACACCTCCCACATCGACCGGTTCGGCGGCAGCATCTCCCTCGGTTTCAAGACGGAGCACACCTCGACCGATGTCGGGCTGAACGTCTCGGCCGGGTCGGGGACCGACCTGGTGCCAAACAACCTCGACTTCTCGCAGTTCAAGTCGACGACCGCGACGCACCTCCTCGTCTACCTCTTCCTCGGCACGTCGTACGAGTTCTGACGGCAGCCTCTTCGGCGCGCCTTCGATCAGTGGTGCGCGGTGACCTGGCGGAGGATGTCGAGCTCCTCCAGGGCCTTCCCCGCGCCGATGACCACCGCCGAGAGCGGGTCCTCGGCCAGGAAGACCGGGAGCCCGGTCTCCTCCCGCAGGAGGGTGTCGAGGTTCTTGAGGAGCGCGCCGCCGCCGGCGAGGACGATGCCGCGGTCGGCGATGTCGCCGGCCAGCTCGGGTGGGGTGCGCTCCAGCGTGACCTTCACCGCCTCGACGATGCCGTTGATGGGCTCGGACAGCGCCTCGCGGATCTCCGAGGAGGTGACGGTGAGGGTGCGCGGTACGCCGGCGACGAGGTCGCGCCCCTTGATGTCCATGGTCAGCTCCTCCTCGGTCGGGTAGGCGGTGCCGATGCCCATCTTGATGAGCTCGGCGGTTCGCTCGCCGATGAGGAGGTTGTACTTGCGCTTGATGTGCTGGATGATCGCCTCGTCCATCTTGTCGCCGGCGATGCGCACCGAGCGGCTGTAGACGATCCCCCCGAGCGAGATGACGGCGACGTCGGAGGTGCCGCCGCCGATGTCCACGATCATGTTGCCGGAGGGCTCGGTGATGGGCAGGCCGGCGCCGATGGCGGCGGCCATGGGCTGCTCGATGAGGTAGACCTCCCGCGCCCCGGCGCTCTCCGCCGCTTCGCGCACGGCGCGCTTCTCCACCTCGGTGATGCCGGAGGGGATGCCGATGATGATGCGCGGGCGGGCGAAGGTCTTGCGGTTGTGCGCGGTCTGGATGAAGTACCGGAGCATGGCCGCGGTGATCTCGAAGTCGGCGATGACGCCGTCCTTCATGGGCCGGATGGCGACGATGTTGCCCGGGGTGCGCCCGAGCATCTCCTTCGCCTCCTTGCCCACCGCCAGCACCTTGCGGCCGCCGCGCGCGTCCTGCTGCACCGCCACCACGCTGGGCTCGTTGGAGACGATGCCCATGCCGCGGATGTAGATGAGGGTGTTGGCCGTCCCGAGGTCGATGGCCAGATCGCGGGAGAGGATGTTGTGGAGCCAGTCGAGCATCAGCGGAGTCGGGACTATAGCAGGGCTCCGTTCGTTATCAATGCGGTTGCCTGAGGTGGAGGCGATGACCGAGCGTGCGCCCCGGGGGGCTTTGGCAGGGGGCCGGATCGCGGTAGGGTCACCTCGATGGCGGACGCCAGGGCGATAGCGCAGGGGCAGCCGCCCTGCCCCAAGTGCGGATATCTCGCGGACTCTTCCGCCGGGTTCGTGAACTTCTGTCCCAAGTGCGGGCTCGACCTGCGCCTCGCCTCCGACGACGAGAAGACCCTGACCCACTCGCTGGTGGGCCAGGTCATCGCCGACCGCTACCGCCTCATCTCCCTCATCGGCGAGGGCGGAATGGGCTCGGTCTTCAAGGCCGAGCACATCCGCATGGGAAAGGCGCTGGCGGTAAAGCTGCTGCGCGGCTCCTTCGCGGCCGAGGCCGGGGCCGTGGCCCGCTTCCGCTCCGAGGCCCAGATCGTCTCCCGGCTCTCCCATCCCCACACCATCGCCGTCTTCGACTTCGGCGAGATCGGCGAGGGGGACGGCGGCTTCTACCTGGCGATGGAGTACGTGCCGGGCAAGGATCTCGCCACCGTGCTCCGGGAGGAGGGGAGGCTGTCCGAGTTGCGGGTGGCCACCATCGGAGAGCAGCTCCTGGGCTCGCTGGCCGAGGCCCACGACGCCGGCATCGTGCACCGCGACATCAAGCCGGGCAACGTCATGCTGATGCAGACGCGCTCCGGCGAGGACTTCGTCAAGGTCCTCGACTTCGGGATCGCCAAGCTCCGCGACCAGCCGGGCAGCACCAGCACCAGCGACACCTCCGCCGGGACCATCATCGGCACGCCCAACTACCTCTCCCCGGAGCAGGCCCGCGGCGAGGTGCTCGACGCCCGCGCCGATCTCTACTCGGTGGGGGCCCTGCTCTACGAGCTGGTCTCGGGGCGCTGCCCCTTCGTCTACCCCAACCCCATGGCGGTGGTCTCGGCCCACCTCACCGAGAAGCCGACGCCCATCCAGGAGGTGGCCCCGGAGGTCTCGGGCCGCCTCGCGGCCATCGTCCACCGCGCCCTGGAGAAGAAGCCCGACGACCGCTTCGCCTCGGCCGACGAGATGCGCGGTGCGCTCCTGGCCCTGGCCGAGCCCACGGCCAGCCGAGCGCTCGCGACCGGCCCCATCCCGGAGGTGACCGGCGAGCTGCGCATCGCCAACCGGCAGGACTTCGCCGACTTCGAGCGGCAGATCCGGTCGCTGAAGCGCAGCCGGGTGGTGGCGCCCTTCACCGTGGTGCTGCTCCTGGCGGCGGTGGGACTCGCCACCTGGCGCTGGACCGACATCTACGCCTTCCTGCGCCAGAGCGCACCGGGCGTGGCCGGCACCCTCCCGGCCGCCTTCCGGCCGTCCGACCTGTACGACGGCGAGGAGCACGAGCCCAACGACACGCCCGCCCAGGCCAACCGCCTGCCCATCCCGCCCGGTGCGGACGGGCGGCTCGGCGGTGGCGTCGCCACCATCCGGGGGCACATCGGCGCCAAGATCTCGAACTCCACCGGGGACGTGGACGTCTTCCGCATCGAGGTCCCCAGGGTCGATCGGCCGCTGGCGCTCCATGCCGAGTGGTACGGCGAGCGACCGGGCGAGGGGATCCGGGGGCTGGACGTCGCCCTGACGCTCAACCGCGACCGCGGCGGCGAGGGGGGCCGACATTCGGCGCCGCTGGTGGCCTCGGTCGACCGCGGCGGGCCGGGCCGCCCCGAGGACCTGGTGGCGGCCGTCGGCCCCGGCACCTACTACCTGGCCGTCCGCGAGAAGCACCCGGACGAGGCGGTGCCGATCGAGAAGCCGAGCGACTGGTACCAGCTCAGGGTGCGCCTCGTCGAGCCCAGGTCGGGCGAGGAGATCGAGCCGAACGACAGCCCGGAGAGCGTCGAGCGACGCGAGGTACGTTACCCCGAGTGGAAGGCCCTCGCCCTGCGCAACCCGCTCTCGGAGGGACGCGTCATCCGCGGGACCACCTCCGCGGAGGATCCGGACACCTTCTCGGTGGCGCCCCAGGGGGCGGCCGACTTCCCGGAGCTGCTGGCGGTGGTGCCCGAGCTGCACCTCGGGATCTCGGCGCAGCTCTGGATTCCGGACGAGATCGACCTGGCGGCGCCGAAGCCCAAGGACCGGGTCCGCTTCGAGAAGGCGGGGGAGGCCCGGCCGGGTCAGGTGCTCTTCGTGCGCCTCTCCCCCTCCCCCCGGCGCGAGGCGCCATACCTCCTGCAGCTCCGCGGCGAGAAGGGCGAGGGGCGCTACGCCGTGGTCGCCCTGGGGCCGGGCTCGAGCTCCGGGCCGGCGGTGCTCTCGCTCCTCGAGGAGCTGGAGAAGGACAGACGCGCGGCGCAGGGCCTGGAGCTGGCCGCCGGGTTCCTGAGGATGGTGCCCGGCTCGGCCGCGCGGACCGACATCCTCCTCGCCGCAGGCAAGCTCGCCGAGCGGCTGGCGGCCGGAGGCAGGGGCGAGGTGGTCCAGGCGACCGCCCGCGCCTCGCAGCTCCTGGGCGAACCGCTCTTCGAGACCTCGAACGGCCGGATCCGCTACTCCGGAACCTTCGAGGCCCTGGTGGAGGGGGAAGGCCGACTCGCCGAGGAGGCGAGCTTCCGGCTCATCTCCCGGGCCACGCCCTGTGGCTCGGCCGAGGTGGGCCGGCGGGCGGCCTTCTTCCTGCAGCGCTACCCGTCCTCGACCTACGCCAGCGAGGCGCGCCTCTGGCTGGCGCGATCGGCCGAGGACGAGTACTGGCGGTCGGGCGGCAAGGACCATCTGCGCCGGGCCATCGACGCCTACCAGGCGGCGGCCAAGGCGAGATGGAAGGGCGCCGACGAGGCGAAGAAGCGCCTCAAGAACCTCAAGGCCAGGAGGCCGCAGCGGCCGCCGTCGCCGCGGGTCGTCTGCAGGTGAGGCGGAGCCCGGCCGAGGCGCCTACGTCTCGGCCTCGACCTTGACCTTCACCTTTCCCGCCACGTCGTGGTGCAGCTTCACCGGCACCTCGAACTCGCCCACCGTCTTGATGGGCTCGGCGAGGTCGATGGAGCGCCGATCGAGCTGGAGGCCGCGCTGGGCCAGGGCCTCGGCGATGTCGAGGGCGGTGACCGAGCCGTAGAGCTTGTCCTGCTCGCCCACCTTGCGCTTGAGGGCGACCGGGGTGTCGGCGAGCCGCCGGGCCAGGGCCTCGGCGCTGGCCTTCAGCTTGGCGGCCTTGGCCGCGGCCACCGTCTTCTGGTGCTCGATCTCCCGGATGTTCCTGGGATCGGCCGGGACGGCCAGGCCGCGCGGGAGCAAGTAGTTGCGCCCGAAGCCCGGCTTGACGTCGACGAGCTCGCCGCCGCGGCCGAGATTGGGGACGTCTTCGCGAAGGATGAGCTTCATCGCCGGTCTCCTCAGGCGTGGACCACGGAGTAGGGCAGGATGGCGAGGATGCGGGCCCGCTTGATGGCCGTGGCCACCTGCCGCTGGTGCAGCGCGCAGTTGCCGCTGATGCGCCGCGGGATGATCTTGCCGCGCTCGGTGAGGAAGTACTTGAGGGCAGCCTGATCCTTGTAGTCGACCTTGAGGGTTTTGTCGGCGCAGAAGCGGCAGACCTTGCGCCGGCCGAAGCCGCGCCGCCCGCCGCCCTCCTCGCCGCGGCCCTCGCCGCGGTCGCCTCGATCTCCGTGATCGTCGCGGCCGGGACCGCGCCCGCCGCCCGTTCCCCCGAACCTCGAACCACCCGTGTCAGGACGCGCCATGGCTCACTCCTCTCCCCGTTCTTCCTCGGGCGCCTCGAAGGGCTCCTCGCCGTGCGCGCCGAACTCGCGCTCCTCGCGGGGATGCTCTTCCTCCACCGGCGCCACCTTGACGTCCGCCTCCACCTGGCGCGCGTCGATGTCGACTCCGTCGGCCAGCTTGACCGACTGGAACTTGGTGACGTTGTCGATCATCTTGAGGTTGCGCTCGAACTCATGCACCAGCCCCGGCTTGCCGAGGTAGAGGCAGTGCACGTACAGCGCCTTCTGGTTCTTGGCCACGGTGAAGGCGGTCTTGCGCTTCCCCTGGTTGGTGAACCGGATCACCTTGCCGCCCTCGCGCGACACCACCCCGCGCAGGCGCTCCTTGATCTCCTCCACCTGGTCGTCCGGCGTATCGGGCCGGAGCAGGTAGATGGTCTCGTACTCGCGCACGAGTCGCTTCTGGGTTTCCGCCATCGTGTCACTCCCCTGGGATTCGCGCAGCGTCCTCACTCGACCGCCGCGCTGCGGCGGTTGAACTCGTTCATCGCCTTGACCACGCCCAACTCCAGCACCGCCCGCGCCGCCACGGTGGCCCGTCCCACGCACTCGGCCAGGGCCTTCTGCTCTCCCTTGCCGAACCGGCCGAGAACGTAGTCGGCCGGATCCATCGCCTGCGGCGGGCGGCCCACGCCGACGCGCACCCGGACGTACTCGGGCGTCCCCACGTGGGCGTTGACGCTCTTCAGGCCGTTGTGCCCACCGTGCCCGCCTCCGACCTTGAGCTGCACCCGGAACGGATCGAGCTCCAGGTCGTCGTGCACCACCACCAGGTCCTGCGGCTCGACCCTCCAGTACCGCAGCGCCGGGCCCACCGACTCGCCGGAATGGTTCATCCAGGTCCCGGGCTTCATGATCCAGACCCGGGAGCCCGCGACGTCGGCCTCGGCGATCTCGGCGGAGAACTTCCGCGCCGAGAAGGCAGCCCGGTAGGACCGCGCCACCTCGTCGGCGACGAGGAACCCGACGTTGTGCCGGGTCTGCGCGTAGTCGGGGCCGGGGTTCCCAAGGCCGACGAGCAGCTTCAAGCAGTGGCCTACTTCTTCCCCGGCTTGCCCTCGCCGCCCTTGCCGGGAGGACCGCCCTTGGCCGGCGCCGCGCCCTTGGCGGGCGGGCCCGCCGCCGGGGCGGCGGCTGCGGCAGCGCCCGGAGCGGCGCCTGGAGCCGGAGCAGCGCCGGGGGCACCGGGGGCGCCGGGCGCACCGGGAGCGCCCGGGACGGCAGGAGCACCCGGAACGGCGGCACCCTCCACGCCGGGAACGGCGGCGACGGGAGCCACCACCTCCTCCTTCTCGGGCACGGCCACGAAGGCGACGACGTAGTCGGTGGCGAAGGTGAACTTGCAGCCGGCGGGCGGCTGGAGCTCCGAGATGTGGATCGACTGCCCGATCTTGAGGGCGGTGACGTCCACCTCGATCTGCACCGGGATCCGGTCGGGCAGCGCCTGCACCGCCACCGTGTGGGCGGCGAGGGAGAGGATGCCGCCGTCGGTGACGCCCTCGGCCTTGCCGGTGGTGATCACCGGGACCTCCACCTTCACCGGCTTGTCGAGGGCCACCTCGAGGAAGTCGGCGTGCAGGAGCTGCCGGGTGACGGGATCCACCTGGTAGTCCTTGAGGAGGACGCGCTTCTCGCCACCGTCGACCTTGAGGGCGATGAGGGTGTTGAGCTTGAGCGGGGTGGCGATGGCCAGCTCGATGGCCGCCGGATCGACGGCGATCGAGATGGGCTTGCCCTGCTTCCCGTACACCACCGCGGGGATGAGCCCCTTGCCCCGCAGGCGCCGGGCCGGCCCCTTGCCGTGACTCTGGCGCGGTTCGGCGTTGACGACGCTCTGGACGGTCTCTGCCATGGTTCCTCCCATCGGACTCGCCGGGCTCCGGTCGAGGGGCCGGTGGCGGAACGCCCCGGCCCTGGGTGCTACCCAATCGTCGGACCGCGGGCTTGTAGCGGGAAACGCCGGGCACGTCAAGCCCTTCGGGGCCGCCGGCCCCGCGGAAGCCCGCCGATGGGAGCCCGGTCAGACGAACAGGCTCGACAGCGAGTCGGCCTGGTGGATGCGGCGGACGGCCTCGGCGAAGAGCTTCGCGACCGTGACCACCTTGATCTTGGAGCAGGCCCGGGCCGCCTCCTGCAGCGGGATGGTGTCGGTGACCACCAGCTCCTCGATGGGGCTCCTGGTGACGCGCTCGACCGCCGGCCCGGAGAGGACGGCATGGGTGGCGTAGGCGAAGACCCGCTTCGCCCCCTTGTCCACCAGGGCGTTGGCCGCCTGGGTGAGGGTGCCGGCGGTGTCGATCATGTCGTCGAGGATCACCGCCACCTTCCCGGCGACGTCCCCGACCACGTTCATGATCTCGGCCACGTTGGGCTTGGTGCGCCGCTTGTCGATCATTCCCAGGGTCGATCCCAGGCGCTTCGAGTAGGCGCGCGCCCGTTCCACCCCGCCGGCGTCTGGCGAGACGATGACCACGTCCTCGGCCTCGCCGTCGAAGCGGCGGCGCATGTGCTCGAGCAGGACGGGAGCGGCGTAGAGGTGGTCGAAGGGGATGTTGAAGAAGCCCTGGATCTGGCCGGCGTGCATGTCCATGGAGACGACGCGCGTGATCCCGGCGGCCTGGATGAGGTCGGCGACCAGCTTGGCGGTGATGGGGACGCGGGGGGTCACCTTCCGGTCCTGGCGGGCGTAGCCGTAGTAGGGCATGACCGCGGTGATGGAGCCGGCCGAGGCGCGCTTGAGCGCATCGGTCATGATGAGCAGCTCCATCAGGTTGACGTTGGCGTCCGGACAGGTGGACTGGATGATGTAGGTGTCGAGGCCGCGGACGTTCTCGCCGATCTCGACCTGGATCTCGCCGTCCGAGAAGCGCCCGACCGTGGCCGCCGAAAGGCTCCGCTCGAGCTGCTCGGAGACGGCCTGAGCCAGCGCCCGGTTCGAGTTGCCCGAGAAGAGACGGTAATCGGGGAAGTGTGGGTTCCTGCCGTTGACGCTCGCCATCCTCGCCACGCCTCCAGTCGCGGGACCCTCGAGACCCCGCTCCAATCGAAGACACCAGGAATGTTCCCCGCGACGGCTGCCCTCATATCAGACGGATCTGTCAGCCGTCGACGGGTCCGGCGCCACCGCGGCGGCCGGGGCCGCGTGCACCCTTCTCAGGTCTCGGTCCCGTCGGTGCCGGTGGGCCTCGGCGAGCCGCCCTTCTTCAGCTCCCGCTCGTACTCGGCCAGGATCACCTTCTCCATCCTCTCCCGCGTCTCCGAATTCAGGGGATGGGCGATGTCCTTGAAGGTGCCGTCCTTGCGGCGCTTGGCGGGCATGGCGATGAAGAGTCCCGAGTTCCCGTGGATCACCTTGAGGTCGCGCACCACGAAGCAACCGTCGATGGTGATGGTCACGTAGGCCTTGAGCTTCTCCTCGTTCACGGGGAAGACGCGGACCTCGGTGATTTCCATGGCGAGACCCCGGGCATTCGCCGAAGTATGCGCGCGATGAAGACGTCTACCGTCTCACCACCAGCCACCATGCCCGCGACCGCCGGCATCGCGGCTCGGGCCGCGTTTCGGTCGGCAAAGAGGCCGAACACCGTCGGCCCACTGCCGCTCATTATAGCCGCCCTGGCCCCGCCGACTTCAAGCCGCCGTGCCAGCCCATGCAGGTCTGGATGCCGAGCAAAACACGGCTCCTGCAGGTCGTTGGCCGCCATTTCGGACCGGAAGGGGCGCAAGCGATCGATCGCGCGTCTCGGGCGAGGCCGACCCCGCCGGGCTTCGTCCAGCCAGCCGTAGGCGTCGCCCGCCCTGATGGCCAGGGACGGCGAGCGCGGATGGGCGAGCAGCGCCACCAGCCGCGGGAGCTCCACCGGCTCCAGCCGCTCGCCCCGCCCCCGCACCCACGCCGGACCAGGACCCATGAAGAAGGGAACGTCCGACCCCACCGAGAGCGCCACCTCCTCGAGCAGCCGCCGGTCGCGGACGCCGAGGGCGCGGGCGAGACAGCGCAGCGCCGCGGCGGCGTCCGAGCTCCCTCCGCCGAGACCGGCGGTGACGGGCACGTGCTTCTCGATGCGGATCTCGCAGCGGTCGCGCCGGCCCAGTCGTCGGCGCAGGGCCAGCGCCGCCCGCGCGGCCAGGTTCCCGTCGCCGTCGAGCTCGGGGTGGCCGGGCACGCGGCAGGAGACCCCGCCCCGCCTGCCGGGATGGAGGCGGACCTCCACCCGGTCGCAGAGGTCGAGGGGCGCCATCAGGCTCTCGATCTCGTGGTAGCCGTCGGGGCGCAGCCCGCCGACGCTCAGGATCAGGTTCACCTTGGCGGGGGCGCGGGCGACGAATCGCAGCACGCGACGCCTATACCACGCATGCCCGCCCCGCTTCGCCGTCCTGTGCGGAGGGGGCCGTGCGCTTGCCAGGGCCCGCCCGCGGGTGGCAAGGTGGCCCCGTGGCCGCGCCGACGACCCCCGAGGTGAAGCCGGAAGTGCTCATCACCGCGGCCCGGATCCGCGCCCGGGTCGTGGAGCTGGGAGCCGAGATCACCCGTGACTACGCCGGCCGGCCGCTGATCCTGGTGGGCGTGCTCAAGGGCAGCTTCGTCTTCCTGGCCGACCTGGCCCGGGCGATCGACCTCCCCCTGGAGGTGGACTTCATGGGCATCTCCTCCTACGAGGGGATGCGGAGCACCGGGATCGTCCGCATCACGGTCGACCTGGCCCGGCCCATCGAGGACAAGGACGTGCTGCTCGTCGAGGACATCGTGGATTCCGGCCTCACCATGGAGTACCTGCTCGAGAACCTGGCGACGCGCAGGCCACGCAGCCTCGAGGTGTGCGCGCTCCTGGAGAAGCCCGCGGCGGAGCGCCGCAAGGTGTCGATCGCCTATCGCGGCTTCCAGATCGAGGATCGCTTCGTGGTGGGATACGGCCTCGACCATGACGAGCGCTTCCGCAACCTCCCCTACGTCGGGGTACTCCACTGACCGGCTCGCCATGGCAGAGAACGTCCCGCCGCCCCGCCACTCCCCGCTGCGCCAGTTGCTGGCCTGGATCCTCATTCTCGGCCTGGCGGGCGTGGCCCTGTGGCTGGCGTCGGAGCGAAACGCCCGGCGCTGGGTCCTGACCCCGGAGGAAGGGCAACTGGTCGTGAAGAAGGGGCTCCTCTTCCCGGCCGGCCGCGGCAGCCTGAAGAGCGACGACCCGCAGCTCCTGCAGCTCTACGCCCCCATCCAGCCTCCGCCCGGGGCCGCGCTCCCCCCGGAGCAGTCTTTCGACGACCGGGGCGCGCTCGACCAGGCCCTCTACGACATCCTCTCGAAATGGGCCCGCGACGACATCGCCGAGGAGAAGCCGGAGCCCATGGCCCGCGGCCTCGGCTACCTCTCGCGGGCCGAGCGGCTCCCGGGGATCTCGTCGTCGCAACGCGAGGACCTGAAGGTGCTCCGGGCGGAGTACGGCTTCCACGAGGCGCGCCAGCTCCTGGAGAGGGGGGCGAGCGATCTCCGGCTGGCGCGGGAGAAGCTGAAGCTCGCCGCCGACTCGCCCGGGCCGCGCTCCGGGGACGCGCTGCTCCTGCTGCGGCGCCTCGAGCCGCTCGTCGAGGAGACCCACAAGCTGAGCCGGTCCGCCGATCAGACGGTGGAGAAGCGGCCGACGAG
>Ga0153915_10002798_pt1 | contig 15921 bp, 16 predicted proteins | sample Opewatmetagenome_2_FD_107003 | JGI IMG/M metagenome (GOLD analysis project Ga0153915, IMG submission 107003) | Freshwater wetland microbial communities from Ohio, USA - Open water 3 Core 3 Depth 3 metaG | ecosystem: Environmental > Aquatic > Freshwater > Wetlands | place: USA: Ohio, Lake Erie...
CCACGACTTCGACTACGAGCGTTATCCCAACCCGGATCGCCTGGCCGACGACCAGCATCCGTCCACCGGCGTCAAGCTGCTGCGCGAGCGCGGGCTTCCGGAGGCCTCCTGCCGGGCGATCCTGGGACACGCCTCGTATACCGGGGTGCCGCGGGATTCCGCCATGGCCAGGACCCTGTTCGCGGTGGACGAGCTGTGCGGCTTCCTGGTGGCGTGCGCGCTGGTCCGGCCTTCCAAGAGTCTGGCGGACCTGGAAGTCAGCAGCGTCAAGAAGAAGCTCAAGGACAAGGCCTTCGCCCGCGGCGTGAACCGCGAGGAAGTCCATCAGGGCGCCGCCGAGCTGGGCGTTCCCCTGGAGGAGCACATCCAGTTCGTGATCCAGGCATTGCGTCCGGTGGAGCGGACGCTGGGCCTCGGCGCGCCGTGAGCAACTCGCGCGTTCACACCGGGGCGGGCCCGGCGCCGTGATGAGCGAAGTTCAACGCCGGAGCGGGTCTCCGCGTAAGACAGATATGCGAGACGCCGAGCTCGCCGCGCTGGCCCAGGCCGGCGATCGCGAGGCGTTCGGCGAGCTGGTGAAGCGGTACACCGCGGGGGCGCGGCGAGTGGCGCGAGCGGTGCTGGGCAATCCCGAGGACGCGGACGACGCCGCACAGGACGGTTTTCTCGCGGCGCTCCGGCACCTCGGCCGCTACGATCCCAATCGGCCCTTCGGCCCCTGGTTGCTGCGCATCGTCGCCAACGCCGCGACCGACCGGATGCGACGGCGGCGGGTGCGGGCGGCGGAAGTGATCCCGGTCACCATGGCCACCGGGGAGCCGGGGCCGGACCAGGAAGCGGATCGGAGCACCTTGCATGAAGCCTTGCGGCAGGCGCTCGCCACCCTGCCGGAGCGGCAGCGGATGGCGGTGGTGCTGTTCGACGTCGAAGGCTACACGCACGGGGAGATCGCGGAGGTGCTGGGAATCCCGGTGGGCACCGTGCGGTCGCATGTGTTTCACGGGCGCCGCTCGCTCCGGGGCGCGCTGGCACCGTGGAAGGACTGGAAGGAGGATGCGCCATGAGCGGTCCGTCTCCGTTTGACCACCGGCCTGATCCCGAGCTGGGCGCCCTGCTGCGCCAGGCGCTCGATCAAGGCGGTGAGGACGCGTTCCTGGACCGCGTGATGGCCGCCGCAGGGGGGGTGGAAGCCGGGGTTCCGGCGGCGTGGCAGGTGCTGGGCCTTTGGGCCCGGCACGGCGTCGCCGCGGCGCTGGTGGGGCTCGCGGCCGCGACCATCTGGTGGGCCAGCGCATCCAACCGGAACGAGGCGGAACCGTCGCTGGAAGAGGTCTTCCTGGCCAGCGCGGAAACCGTGGCACCCCCGTTCCTGACCGCGACGACGGCTCCGGCCAGCTTCGATCAGGTGCTGGCGTCGTCGCTCGAACCCTAACCCCGAGCGGGGGCGTCGGAGATGTTCGACAAGTCGAAGCTCTGGGCCACGGGCCTCCTGGTGGCGGCCTTCGCGGCGGGGGTGGCAGCCGGCGTCGCGAGCACGGCGTGGGGCGACCGCCACCGGGACGACCGGCGGGGACGCCCGCGGGAGCAGGTGAGCTACCTGGACCGGCTGGCCCGGGAGCTTCAGCTCAGCCCGCCGCAACGGGACTCCGTGAGCGCGATCCTGAAGCGGTATGACGAGCCCATGCGTGAGCTGTGGCAGCGGGGGCGGCAGCAGGTGGACTCCATGCGCCTGCGGGTGCGGACCGAGATCGGCACCGTATTGAACCCGGAGCAGCAGGCACGGTATCACATAATGAATCAGCGGATGGACAGTCTAAGAGCGGTGAGGGAACGTGGAGCTTCGCGTAATGATCGGTAAGCGCGGCGGTATCGCGGCCTTAGGGCTGATGGCCGCCTGCCTGTTAGGGAGCAGGGACTTGGTAGCGCAGGAGCGCACGGTGACGCTGGAGGAGGCGATCACCCTCGCCCTGCAGGCACAGCCGGCCATCGTGCAGGCCGAAGGAGACCTGGCCGTGGCGCACGCCGGCCAGCGCGAAGCGTGGGGCAACTTGCTGTTGCCCAACGTGAACGCGTCGTCCGGCATCAGCCAGGGGTCCAACAACAAGATCGATGCGACCACGGGCCAGATCAGGAATCTGCCGCCGCTGGTGTCCTACAACACCGGGCTCAACGCGTCCTTGACGATATTCGACGGGTTGAGCCGATGGTCGCAGACCAGGGCCGCCCGGGCCACGGCCTCGAGCGCGGACGCGGCCCTCACCAACCAGCGGTTCCAGATTATCCTGCAAACCAAACAGGCCTATTTCAACGCGGTGGCGGCATTAGAGCTGGTGAAGGTGACGCAGACCCAGGTGGCGCGCTCCGAGCAGCAGCTTCGCATTTCCAAGGACAAGCTGGCCGCTGGAAGCGCCATCCGCTCCGACACGCTGCGCTCCACCGTGGACCTGGGCAACGCGCGGCTGGCCTTGCTGAACGCCCAGGCGCAGTTGGCCACGGCGGAGGCCAATCTGGCCCGCCTGATCGGCACCGACGAGACCGTGCACGCGGGCGAGGCACCGTCCATACCGGATGTCTCCGCATTGGACACCACGGCGTTGCGGCAGGAGATCGTGAATGTCTCCCCCGCGGTGCAGGCCGCCGAGGCCCAGGCGCGGGCGGCCGGCTCCCAGGTCTCCGTCACCCGGTCGCAGTACATGCCCACCGTTACGGCGAGCTACCGGCGAAGCTGGGCGGGCACCCGGGATTCCGTTTCGTTCACTCCCGCGGCCATCGGCATCTGGCCGTCGCTGACCAACACCTGGTCCTTCAACCTCGGTCTGTCGTGGCCCATCTTCAACGGGTTCACCCGGGAGACCAACATGACCCGCGCGTTGGCCAGTCGGGACGCGGCGGAGGCCCGCGCGGCCGACGCCCGGCGGCAAGCCAACGCCAACTTCACCCAGCAGCTGGCCGGACTCGAGGCTGCTTCCCAACAGTTCACCATCGCGCAGGCCAGCCGCGCCGCGGCGGATGAAGACCTGCGGGTGCAACAGGAGCGCTACCGGCTGGGGGCCGCCACCATCGTGGACGTGCTCACCTCCCAGGTGAGCCTGGGCCAGGCGGAGGTCGCCCTGGTGCAGGCCCGGCTCAACGTGCTGGTGGCCAAGGCGCAGATCGAGGCGCTGCTAGGACGGGAGCTATGACCCAACACATGGATTTCAGCACCGGCGACACTCCGCTGCCGGACATCGTCATCCTGACCCACAAGCTGGCGCGGGATTACGAGATCGGCGCGGAGGTGGTGCACGCGCTGCGCGGGGTGGACCTCCAAGTCCGCCGCAACGAATTCACCGCGGTGATGGGTCCTTCCGGCTCGGGCAAGTCCACGCTCATGAACCTGCTCGGCTGCCTGGATACCCCCACGGCCGGCGAATACTGGCTCAACAGTCAAAAGGTGAGCGAGCTGAACGACGACGAGCTTGCTCGTATCCGGAACAAAGAGATCGGATTCGTCTTCCAGACCTTCAACCTGCTGCCGCGGGCCAGCTCGTTGCACAACGTGGAGCTGCCACTGATCTACGCCGGCATGGCGGCCAAGGAGCGGCGGGACCGCGCCTCGGAAGCGCTGAGCCGGGTGGGGCTGGGGGACCGCATGCAGCACAAGCCCAACGAGCTTTCCGGAGGCCAGCGGCAACGGGTGGCCATCGCCCGGGCCCTGGTCAACAACCCCAGCATCCTGCTGGCGGATGAGCCCACCGGCAACCTGGACAGCGCCACCAGCCAGGAGATCATGCAGGTCTTCGAGGAGCTGCACGGGCAGGGCCAGACCATCATCCTGATCACCCACGAACACGACATCGCGGCGCACGCGGACCGTCAGATCCACCTGCTGGACGGTAAGATCGCGCGCGACGAGAAAACCGAGAAGGTCGCATGAACTGGTCCCGGGTATTCCGCTTTGGCCTGCCCGCGGGCGTGTTGCTGGCGCTCGCCTGCTCCAAGGAAAAACAGGCGCTGGTGTATCAGGCTATTCCCGTGGTCCGGCGCGACATCGTGGTCTCCGCCAGCGCGGCGGGTGCCATCGAGCCGGTACGTACGGTGGACGTCAAGTCCAAGGCGTCCGGCGAGATTATCGCCGTGTACGTGGACACCGGCGATTCGGTAAAGGCCGGCCAGCAGCTGGTCCGCGTGGACCAGCGCATTCCGTTCAACGCACTGCACCAGGCGGAAGCCAACCTCGAGGTGGCCAAGGCCCAGGTGGAAAACGCGGACGCGCAGCTAAAGCGGGCGGAGGACCTTCACAAATCGGCCGCCATCACGGACCAGGAGTATGAGCAGGCCAAACTCACCGCTGCGACGGCCAAGGCGCAGCTGGTGTCTGCGCAGCGCACCCTGGAAGATTCCCGGATCTCCTACCAGGACACCGACGTCCGGGCCCCCAGCGCGGGCACCATCATCGCCCGCACCATCCAACCGGGGATGGTGATCCAGTCGGCGACCAGCAACGTGGGCGGAGGCACCACCCTGCTCCAGATGGCCAACCTGGACACGGTCCAGGTGCGCTCCCTGGTGGACGAGACCGACATCGGGAAGATCCAGCCCGGGATGTCGGTCACCATCACGGTGGACGCCTATCCCAACCGGCCCTTCGAAGGCAGCGTGCTCAAGATCGAGCCGCAGGCCACGGTGCAGCAGAACGTGACCATGTTCCCGGTCCTGGTGCGGATCCCCAACCCCAATCACCTGTTGAAACCCGGCATGAACACCGAGGTCGAGGTCCACGTGGGAGCCCGCTCGAACGTCCTGGCGATCCCCAACGCGGCGCTCCGGACCCAGCGGGACGTTTCCTCGGCGGCCACCGTGCTGGGCCTGAATCCCGACGAGGTGCTGAAGCAAGTGGCCGAGGCCCGGCAGCGCCCCGCGGGCGACTCCGGCCGCGCCACGCTGGCCGCGACCACGGCAGATCCCAGCAAGCCCGACTCCGCCAGGAAGGGCGGCGAGACCTTCACCACCCCGGACGGCCGCCAGATCACGCTCCCGCCCGGCCTCACCGCCGCGCGGGTGCGCCAGGTGTTTGAGAAGATCAGCAGCGGCGGGTTCCAGACCCTGACCCCGGAAGACCGCCAGGTCATGCAGCAGCTGCGCCAGGCGGGCGGGGGCGCTGGACGGCAGGGGGGCGGCGGCTTCCGGATGATGATGGGTGGCTCCGGCGGCGCGGGCGGGAACGGCGCCCGCAACGGCAACGATTATCTCTTCGGCGGCAGCTACATCGTGTTCGTGCTCCGTAAGGGGAAGCCCTCGCCGGTGCCGGTGCGCACCGGCCTCACCGACCTGGATTACTCCGAGGTCATGAGCGGGCTCACCGAAGCCGACACGGTGCTGATCCTGCCCAGCGCCAGCCTGGTGGCGCAACAGCAGGAGAGCCAGGAGATGCAGAACCGGATGCGCAGCAACGCCATCCCCGGCATGGGCGCCGGGCCCGTTGGCGGCGGTCCGCGGAGGTAACATGCTGTTCGGCGAGACCGTGATCGTGGCCCTGCAGGCGATCCGGGCCAACAAGCTCCGTTCCGTGCTCACCGCGCTGGGCATCGTGATCGGCGTGGGTGCCGTGATCACCATGGTGGCGCTGGGAAGCGGGGCACAGAAGTCGGTACAGGATCGGATTCAGGCACTCGGCACCAACCTGCTCAGCGTCTTCGCCGGGCACTCCTTCATGCGGGGTGTCGCCGTGTCGTTCGACACCCGTGCCAGCCTGACGGTGGACGACGCGAAGGCGCTGGAGACGGACGCCACCACGCTCAGCGCCGTCGAGCCCGAGATGTCCCGCAACCTGCAGATCCAGTACGGCAGTCAGAACCAGAACGTCAGCATCATCGGGACTACGGCGAACTACACCACCGTTAACAACTACAAGGTCGAAGCCGGCGGGATGTTCACCCAGGGCGACGACGAGGGCCGCCGCCGGGTGGCGGTGCTGGGCGCCGCCATTCCCGACATGTTCAACGCCAACGGCGCCGCGATGATCGGACAAACCATCCAGATCCGCGGCATCCCGTTCGAGATCATCGGCGTGCTCAGCACCAAGGGCGCCCAGGGACCCTTCAACCCGGACGAGCAGATCCTCATCCCCCTCACCACGGCCCGCTATCGCATGTTCGGCACCGACCGGGTGCGGTCCATCAACGTGCAGGTCCGCAACCCGGACTCGATGAATGTCGCGATGCTGGAAATCGAGCGGGTGATGCGCCGGACCCATCAGATCCGGCCCGGGGGTGAGAACGACTTTCAGATTCGCAACCGGACGGAGATGCTGGCCACCTTCGAGGAGACCACCAAGACCTTCACCTACCTGCTGGCGGGGATCGCGGCGGTGAGCCTGGTGGTGGGCGGCATCGGCATCATGAACATCATGCTGGTCTCCGTCACCGAGCGGACCAAGGAGATCGGTACCCGCAAGGCGCTGGGCGCCACCCGCAAGAACATCATGCTGCAGTTCCTGGTGGAGGCGGTGACGCTCTGCATGCTGGGCGGCACCCTGGGCATCCTGAGCGGCGCGGGGCTCGCCTTCGCCATGTCCAAGCTGGCCCACTGGAACACCTTCATCTCGTGGTGGGCGGTGATCGTGGCCTTCGCCTTCTCGGCGGGGGTGGGGATCTTCTTTGGGCTGTGGCCGGCGCGCCGGGCCGCGAGTTTGGACCCGATCGTAGCTCTGCGGTACGAGTAGCAATCGGCGGCCGGCAATCGGCAGTCAGCATTCGGAAGCGCGCAGCTTCAGATCGCATGCCAACAACAGGTGGTACTCCAACTCGCTCGCCGACCCCATAGCGATCTGGAAGAAACGCGCTCGATCAGCGCCAGCGCGGGAACCGCCTCGGTGGCCCGGTACACCTCGAGCACTTCTTGATGTGCCTGTTGCCAGACGCGAAGGGTGCGGAAGTCACGCATCTCGAGCTCCTCCAGATGGTACGCACACTGGCACGGGCCACCCCCCGGTGGTAACCATTTGGGTGCGCAGATTGGCAAACTCACGCACACATGAAGCGAGTCACACCTCTGACTGCTGAGTGCTGAATGCCCTTGTCCGTCCGTGTCCCCGCCTCCACCTCCAACCTCGGCGCCGGCTTCGATTGCCTCGGCCTCGCGCTCGACTTGTGGCTGGAGGCCAGGCTGGTTGAGGAAACGGGCGGGCCCACCTACCGCGGCACGCTGGCAGGCCTCCGCCCCGATCAGGACATCACGCTCCGACTGCTCCGCGCCGGCGGGGTGACGTCAGGCTGGCGCCTGGAGCTGGACTCCGCGATCCCCGTGGGGAAGGGCCTGGGCTCCTCGGGAGCCGCCATCGTGGCCGGCCTGGCCCTGGCGCAGCTGGCACGGCAGGAGCCGCTGGATCACGCCCGCCTGTTGGCACTGGCCACCGCAGAGGAAGGGCACCCCGACAACGTGGGCCCGGCCATCTACGGTGGACTCTTCCTGGCGGGCCGACCGGGGGGGTGGCTGGCGCTACACTCGTCGCTGGCGCCGGCCTTCGGCCTTCCGGAGCGCGGCCTGGACACGCACGAGGCGCGGCGCCTGCTGCCGCGCCAAGTACCACGGGAAGCGGCAATCGCCCAGGCCACCGGCGCGGCCTCCTTGATCCTGGGCCTCATCGAGGGCGATCCCGAGCTCATCGCGCGCGGCATGGAGGACCACCTCGCGGTACCGCATCGCAAGGGGCTGATCCGGGGATTTGACGCCGCCGTGTCCGCGGGACGAGAGGCGGGTGCCTACGGCGTCACGATCTCCGGGGCGGGCTCGGCGCTGTTGGGGCTAGGGCCCAAGGGCGCCGCCCCCGGCATCGCGCGGGCGATCGCGGAGGCGCTGACGAAGGCGGGCAATCCCGCCACGGCGATGACGCCGGGGGTCGCGGAGCGGGGACTGACGGTAGGGCGGTAGAGGCGGTCGCGGCGGTAAGGAGCGCCGGGTCCAGGTTGCCGCCCCTACCGCCTTACCGCCTTCCCGCCTTCCCGCCTCTTCGCCGCCAGCCACCGCAGCCGGGCGCGAATCTGCCTCGCGTGATGCCGGCAGTGGACAAAATGGAACCGCACCCACTCCGGCAGATTGAGGTCGCCCAACGCCGGATGTTTCGCGAACACCTCGACTTGCCGCTCCTCGGGCCAGCTCTGCGCCATCGCCTCGAGCCGAGCCACGCCCATGCGGAATTGGGCCATCGCGATCTCGGGATCGGGCCGTTCCTCCGGGATGGTACCAGGAGGAGCGCTGCGTCCCGGGCGGACCCGGCCGAGCCCCAGGTAAATGTGGCGTAGCAGCGTTTGCCCGGGCGTCGCGCGCCGCTTCATGCCGGTGCGGTCGGCCCGCTTCTCGAAGGTTGCCGCGGAATAGTCAATGCCGATCGCCAGATGCTGCACGATCTGGGCGATGCTCCATTTACCGGGGACCACCCGGTGCCAATCGTCCCCCTCCAGGTCCCGCAGGGGCTGCAGCACCATGGGCTCGAGCGCGGCCAGCTGGCGGCGAACTTTCACTTCCCCGCCACCGCGATACACTCGATCTCGACGTGCGCGCCGAGTGCGAGACCCTTGACCGCCACGGTGGAGCGGGCCGGCGGGTCCTTGGGGAAGAAGCTGCTGTAGACCTGGTTCATCACCGCGAAGTCGGCCATGTCGGCGAGGAAGACGGTGCACTTTGCCACGCGTTCCATGGAGCTGCCGGCGTTTTCCAGGGTGGACTTGATATTCTCCATGGCCTGCCGCACCTCCGCCTCGGTCCCGCCTTCCACCGGACCCCGGGTGCCCGGCTTGCTGCCGATCTGCCCGGACAGAAAGAGCAGGTTGCCCACCTTCACCGCGCTGGACAGCGGAAGTCCGAGCGCTGTCCCCGGGTTGTTGATGACCTGCTTCTCCTGGGCGTAGCTCAGGGCGGGCAGCAGGCTCAGCAGCGTAACGAGTGTGATGGCGCGCATAATCACGTTGTCCGCTCTCCGTTATTCGTTGTCCGTTGTCAGACCCCGTCCCCCCCGCTCACGCAGCCTCATCGATCGCGTCCACGATGGCCTGGAACATTTTGGCCTTGTCGTTCAGCTGGCCGGTCGTGGGGTCCTTTCGAATGTACCACTGACACATCTCCGTCAGGGCCATGGCTTCGTCCTCGCTCAGGCTCATGACCCGTTGGGCGCCGTCCTGCCGCGCCCCCTGTACCCGGGCCAGCAGGTTGTCCGGCATCTCCGGGGTCTCGCGCAGCGCGGCGAGCATGGCTTCGGTGAGCCGAACGTTCATTTCTTGGCCCGGTCAATCCGGCTGGTTACGGCCACCTTCCAGCCGCCACCGGTCTTCACCAGCACCCGCTCGGACCAGCCGCGGGAGGTGTCGCCCCGCTCCACCACGGTGTAGGGATAGACGCCATACACGGCGCCGGGCGCAAGCCACACCAGAATGGGCTCCCCGGCGATCAGGGTATCGGGCCAGGCGTTGTTGCCGCGGCGCGCCTCGGCGAAGCGGGCAAACCCGCGCTGGATGGTATCCGCCCCCGCCACCACCAGTTCGGGGGAGTCGAGATAGTGAGTCAGGTAGGCTTCCACGTCACGCTGATGAATCGCCGCGATGTTGGCGTGAAAGGCCTCCAAGGCTCCCTGGAGATCCGACTGCCGGATGGCCTCAATGTTGGGGCGCCCGCAGGCGGCGACTGAGATCGGAAGCAGGATCGTAGCTGACAGAAAACGGACAACGGATAACGGACAACGCATCACTTCACCGGTCCTTCCCACGGGGGTTTGGTGCTCCAGGCATCCAACACCTCGATCTGAGCCGTACTGGGGCCGCGCTCCTTCTGCAGCCGGGCCGCCACCGCTTCCACCTGGCGCATCACCCGCAAGACGTTGAGGCCCGCCACCTTCTTGACATCCTCGGGCGTCCAGCCCCGCTTGAGCAACTCCGCGATCAGCGCCGGATAGGTGGATACGTCCTCCAGCCCCACCGGGGTGTCCTCGATCCCGTCCAGGTCCGACCCGATCCCGACGTGGTCCACGCCCGCGACATGGCGAATGTAGTCGATGTGGTCGGCCACCACGCTCAGGTCGGGCCGGGGCGCCGGGTTCTGGCCGGTCCAGGCGCGCACCGAGTCCCGTACCGCAACGCTGTCCAGCCCGCGCTGCCGCAGGCCCCTGCTGTAGGCGTCCAGGCGCTGGGTCCAATCGTAGCTGGGGCGGTAGATGAACGACGTGACGTAGTTGACCATGACCACGCCGCCGTTCTGGGCCACCGCCTTGAGAAGGTCATCCGGCAGGTTCCGGGGATGGGGCGTGAAATGGCGCGCGGAGGAGTGCGAGAAGATCACCGGCGCCTGGGCCACCCGCAGCGCGTCCCACATGGTGGAGTCCGAGGTGTGCGACAGGTCCACCAGCATCCCCAGCCAGTTCATCTCCCGCACCACCGCCTCGCCGAAGGGGGTGAGACCGTGGTGCACCATGGAATCCGTCGCCGCGTCGGCCCAGGCGGTGTTCCCGAAATGGGTGAGCGTCATGTAGTTCACGCCCAACCGGTAGAATTGCCGCAGCACGGCCAGCGAATTCTCGATCATGTGCCCGCCCTCGAGCCCGATCATGGAGGCGATCTTCCCCTCGCGATGGATGCGCTCCACGTCGTCCGCGGTGCGCGCCAGCTCGAAGGTCTCCGGATACTTCGCCACCAGGCGGTGCACCACGTCCACCTGCTCCATGCCCGCCCGAGCCGCCCCTTTGCCCTCGAAGCTGCTGGGCGTGTAGGTGGACCAGAACTGCCCGCCCAGCATGCCCGCCTTGAGGCGGGGGATATCGGTCATGAGCCTGGGCTGCCCCCGGTCAATGTGCGCCGAATCCAAACTGAACCCGAACTGCACCCGGATCTCCCAGGGGAGGTCGTTGTGGCCGTCAATCAGCGGCACCTCGCGCAGGATCTGGCGGGCCTGCTCCAGGTACTGCGCCCTGGTCTGGCCCTCGAGCCGCGCGGCGGTAGAGGCGGTTAGGGCGGTTAGGGCGGCAAGGGCGCTAGACAGGTTGCGGCGTAGAGTCATGGCACATCCTTAGGGGACGCGGGCCGTCGCTGGTACCCCGCGCACTCCAGCACCGGGAGGGGCGGGTACTTCGGGAACCGGGGATCGTCCTCCGATTTCCGGCACAGCCAGAAGACGGACCCCCGACGGCTGGAAATCTGGCGACTGTGACGGCAATCCGCACAGAGCCCGGGGCTGAATGGCGGAGCGGAATCAGCAGAATATGGAGGCACGGTTACATTGAGAGTAACTGCGAGACCCTTGATGTCTACCATCACCTGCGCCCGCTGCGGTCAAACCCGCGACCAGCTTCCCCGCCCGCCCTTCCCCGGCGCGCTGGGGGATCGCATCTACGACGCCATCTGCCAGGTCTGCTGGAAGGAGTGGCTCAGGCAACAGACCGCGGTGATCAACCACTACGGCCTCGATCTGCTGGATCCCAAGGCCAGAAAGTTCCTGACCCAGCAGACCGAAGCCTTCCTCTTTGGCGCCCTGCCCCAGGCGCCGGAGTCCTAGCGACCCGGGCTAGGGGTGCAGGGATCCGGGCCGGAGATACTGGTCCAGCCAGTCCAGCACGGTGCCCCACCAGATGCGCCGGTTCCGCGGCCGCAGCACCCAGTGCCCCTCGTCGGGGAAATAGAGGAACTTCCCCGGCACACCCAGTTTCCTGAGGGCGGTGAACGCCTGATACCCCTCCGATAGATCCACCCGGTAGTCGAGCTGGGAGTGCACGATCAGCATGGGCGTGTGCCAGTTCTGCACGAAATTGAGCGGCGCCCACTTCTCGTACATCGCCCGGTTGGCGTACGGCGTGCCGGCAAACTCCCACTGGGGGAACCACAGCTCCTCGGTACTCCCGAACATGCTGGCCGGGTTGAACACGCCGTCGTGGTCCACCAGGACCTTGAACCGGTCGGTGTGCCCCGCCAGCCAGTAGATCATGTAACCGCCGTAGGACGCCCCCGCAGCGCCCATCCGGGTGGAGTCCACGTACGGCAGCCGCGCCACCTGGTCGAGGCCTTTCATCAGGTCCTCGAGCGGGTAGTCGCCCCAATGCTGGGAGATGGCGTCGGTGAAGGCCTGGCCGTAGCCGGTGGACCCATGGAAGTTCACCGCGGCCACCACGTAGCCCCGCGCCGCGAACAGCTCGTAGTTCCAGCGGGCGCTCCAACTGTCGGTCCAGGCGCCTTGCGGCCCGCCATGCACCAGGTACACCAGGGGGTACTTCTTCCCGGGGTCGAACCCCGGCGGCTTGACGATCCAGCCGAAGACCGAGTCTCCCAGGGCGCCCTTGAAGCCGTATGGCTCCAATGGGCTCCGCTCCACTTGCGCCAGCCCCTGGTCGTTGTGGTGGGTCAGCGCCTTCCCCGCAGCCCACACTTCCGGCGGCTGCGCGCCGGTCTGGTACAGGTACACCAGGGTCTTTCCATCCGGTGCCACCTGCACGTTGGTGTTGGCTCCGTTCCCGCCGACCACCGCGGTCCGCCGGTAGCCCGGCAGGTCAAACCGGTAGAGGTTGTCACGCCCCCGCTCCTCCACCACGGCGTAGATACAGCGGGAGTCCGGGCACCACGTGTAAGAGCCGACCGACAGATTCCACCCGGCGGTGGCTTCCACGGGTGCACCCGAGGTCTGACCGCCCGACCGCGGCAGCAGCATCAGGCGCAGGCGATCCGCCTCGAACCCGGCCCGCTCCATGGACAGATACGCCAGCCACTTGCCGTCGGGAGAGAACCGGGGCGTGTTGTCCGCGCCCCGGTTGGCCGCGGTAAGGGTCCGCAGGGGCCCGCCGCCGGCCGGCAGCAGGAAGAGGTCCACGTTGGTATTGTCGGCCACGGTGGAATCGGCGTGCGCCGCCACGGCGATTTCCTTGCCGTCCGGCGAGACCGACACGTCTCCGTCACCCGGCGTGGCGATGGTGGGGACATCCTGATCCACCGGCGTGAGATCAGCGGCCTTGCCGGTCGCCAGGTCCACGCGGAACAGGTGCTGCCGCCTCCCGGCACGCCATTCGTTCCAGTGACGCCAGAAGAGGTCGGTCCAGATGCGCGCCTCGGTGGGATAGTCGCCGTTGCGCCGGTCCATCTCCTGCTGCTCGGGCCATTTGACGTCGCCCACCACTACCAAGCCGGATCCGTCGGGCAGCCAATAGATCTCGTTCGCACCCTCGGCCAGACTGGAGACCTTGCGGGCCTCCCCGCCGGCCACCGGCATCACCCAGACCTGCGAGCCCCCCTCCCGGGTGGAGAGAAACGCCAGGGTGGCGCCGTCGGGCGACCAGCGGGGCGAGAAATCGGAGCCCGGCCCGTGGGTCAACTCCTTGGTCTGTCCGGTGGCCAGCTCGGCCAGCCAGACCCGGGAGAGGTTGCGGTTGTCCTGGAGCGAGGCCACCGCCACCGAGTAGGCTACCCACTTGCCGTCGGGCGACAGCTGGGGATCGGACACCGTCTTGATGTTGATCAGGTCGTCGAAGGTCATCGGCCGCCGCTGCGCCTGGGCGCCGCTCAAGGGCGCCAGCGCCAGCAGGGTCCAGAACGCTACCGTGCGCTTCATGAATCATCCTCCGGTCGGTGCCACACTGCGGTGCCGAAAGGTGACGTCGCCTCTCCCGCCGAGCAAGATTAGCTTTGGTGCCATGCCCTCGCCCAAAACGACCATCCGGCTCGTCGTGAACGGCGAGCCGGTGGAAGTCGGCTTCGCGCCGCACAAAACCCTGCTCGAGGTGCTGCGTGAGGACCTGGGGCTCACCGGCACCAAGCACGGCTGCGAGCTGGGCGAATGCGGCACCTGCACGGTGCTGGTAGACGGGCAGCCGGTGCTCTCCTGCCTGGTTCTGGGGGCCGCGTGCGAGGGGAAAGCGGTCAAGACGGTGGAAGGGATGGCGCAGGGACCCACCCTCCATCCCCTGCAACGGGCCTTCGCGGACCTGGGCGCCGCGCAGTGCGGATACTGTACCCCCGGTTTTCTCCTCGCCGCGGAGGCGCTGCTGGAGGCCAATCCCAAGCCCACCCGTGAAGAGATCAAGAACGCCCTGGCGGGCAACCTCTGCCGCTGCACCGGCTACCTGAAGATCTACGAAGCCGTGGAGTTGGCCGCGGCGTGGATGCGGGGGGAGGAAAACGCCACGCCCAGCGAGGAGACGCTGTATGGGCGGTAGGGCGGACAGGTGGCAAGGCGGTAAGAAGCGATGAGCGATAAGTCGTCACCGGAGCCTCTTACCGCCTTACCGCCCGACCGCCTTACCGCCCCAGAAGGGCGGCGGGTCGTGGGCAGGGCCCTCCGCAAGGTCGACGCCGTCGCCAAGGTCACCGGCCAGACCCGCTTCGCCGACGACCTCACGCTCCCGCGCATGCTCTACGCCAAGCTCCTGCGCAGCCCGCATCCGCACGCGCGCATCGTCGGGGTGGACACCTCGGGGGCGGCAGCGCTGGAGGGCGTGGTGGCGGTGCTCACCGGAAAGGACCTGCCCACGCCGTTCGGGATCCTGCCCGTGAGCCAGGACGAGCACGCCCTGGCGGTGGACCGGGTCCGCTTCGTGGGCGACCCGGTGGCGGCCGTGGCCGCAGTGACCGAGGACATCGCCACCGCGGCGCTGGACCTCATCGCCGTCGAGTACCAGCCCCTCCCCGCCATCGGCTCGGCGGCAGACGCGGTGGCCACCGCTGAGCCGCGGATTCATGACTACGGCGACGCCGGCAACCTGCATAAGCTGATCAATCTGGAGTTCGGCGACGTGGAGCAGGGCTTCGAGCAGGCGGACCTGGTCCGCGAGGACCTGCTGTTCTACGAGGGGAACACCCACCTCCCCATGGAGCAGCACGCCGCCCTGGCCGATTGGTCCCCCCAGGGGAAGGTCACGCTGTGGAGCTCCACCCAGACCCCGCACTACGTGCACCGCGCGCTGGCCAGGGTGCTGGGCCTTCCGGCCTCCCGGATCCGGGTGATTGCCTGCCCCAACGGCGGCGGCTTCGGCGGCAAGAGCGATCCCTTCAACCACGAAATCGTGGTCGCCAAGCTGGCCATGACGACGGGCCGCCCGGTCAAGATCACGCTCACCCGCGAGGAGGTCTTTTACTGCCATCGCGGGCGGCATCCCACGCTCATGTGGGTCAAGACCGGGGTCAAGCACGACGGCTCCATCACCGCCATGCACTTCAAGACCCTGCTGGACGGCGGAGGCTACGGCTCCTACGGAGTCGCCAGCACCTACTACACCGGCGCGTTGCAGACCGTCACCTACCAGGTGCCGCGCTACAAGTTCCAGGGCGCGCGCGCCTTTACCAACAAGCCGCCCTGCGGCCCCAAGCGCGGGCACGGCACGCCTCAGCCGCGCTACGCGCTCGAAGTGCACCTCGATAAGCTGGCCGAGCAGCTGCATATCGACCCGGCCGAGCTGCGGCTCAGACACCTGGTGCCGCCGTTCACCTTGACGGCCAACTACCTGCGCGTCGGGTCCATGGGGCTCGGTGCGTGTATCCAAAAAGTGGTGGACGGGTCCGGCTGGAAAGACAAGTTCCGCAAGCTGCCCTTGGGCCGGGGCGTGGGGCTCGCCTGCTCCAGCTACATCAGCGGCGCGGGCCTCCCCATCTACTGGAACAACATGCCGCACTCCGGCGCGCAGCTCCTGCTCGACCGGGGCGGCGGGGTCACCGTGTTCTGCGGGTCCACCGAGATCGGGCAGGGGTCCGACTCCATCCTGGCGTACATCGTGGCCGAGGTGTTGGGCCTGGAGCCCGCCGACATCCGCGTCGTCACCGGGGATACCGACCTCACCCCGGTGGACCTGGGCAGCTACTCCAGCCGAGTGACCCTGATGAGCGGAAGCGCCGCACTCCAGGCGGCGGAGCGGGCCCGGGAGATCCTCGCCACGCACGCGGGGGCCAAGCTGGGCGTCCCGCCCCACCACGTGGCCTTCGCCGA
>Ga0153915_10002799_pt1 | contig 15919 bp, 16 predicted proteins | sample Opewatmetagenome_2_FD_107003 | JGI IMG/M metagenome (GOLD analysis project Ga0153915, IMG submission 107003) | Freshwater wetland microbial communities from Ohio, USA - Open water 3 Core 3 Depth 3 metaG | ecosystem: Environmental > Aquatic > Freshwater > Wetlands | place: USA: Ohio, Lake Erie...
CGGAGGAGCGCCTTGTCCAGCACGTCCGGCTGGTTCGTGGCCGCCAGCACGATGATCCCTTCCCGGCTGGAGAAGCCGTCCATCTCCGTCAGAATCTGGTTCAGGGTCTGCTCCTGCTCGCTGGAGCCGCCGATCGCCACCTGCCCGCGCGCACGTCCGATGGAGTCGAGCTCGTCGATGAAGATGATCGCCGGCGCATGCTCCCGGGCCTGCTTGAACAGGTCGCGCACCCGCGCCGCTCCCACGCCCACGATCATCTCGACGAACTCCGAGGCACTCATGGAGAAGAACGGCACCCCCGCCTCACCCGCGACCGCTCTCGCCAGCAGCGTCTTGCCCGTGCCCGGAGCACCCACCAGCAGGACGCCCTTCGGCGCCGTGCCCCCCAGGCGGGTGTACTTCTGCGGGTCCTTCAGGAAGTCGACGATCTCGACCAGCTCGTTCTCCGCCTCGTCGATGCCGGCGACGTCGTCGAACGTGACCCGTTCCGCCTTCTCCTGGTCGAAGCGCCTGGCCGTGCTCCGCCCGATGCCCATGAGCCCGCCAGCAATCCCGCCCTGCTGTCCCGCACGCCGGTACAGCCACACGTAGAAGCCGATCAAGAGCAGCGCGGGGCCGAAGCCGAAGAGGAGCGTCGACCACGGGCTGCCGCCCTGAGTGATTGGCTCGGCGCTGATCTCGACCCCGTTGTCGATCAACAGCGCCTCGAGGCCCGGATCCACGAACGCCGGTACGGTGGTCGCGAAGGTGGTGACATCCCTGGGTTCCACGCCCGAGACGCTGTCCCGAACTGCGGGATACTTGACGGGCGTGCGGAAGCGGCCGGTGACACTCTCACCGCGACTGTAGATCTTCTCGACGTTGTGCCTGGTGACCTCCTCCTTCATCAGGGTGTAGGGCACCTTGACGGCCTCCGCAGGGCCGGGCAGCAACAGCCGCATCACCAGATAGTTGCCCAGCAGGAGAAGGAAGACGATCAGGAGCCAGCGGCGACGCGGCGGAACCGGCGCCGTGGCGCCGCTCCCACCGGCACTCCTCGCCGCGTTCCCGACCGGTCGTGTCGGTGCCGAGGCCGAGCCATCTCTCGGTTTCCCGGGCTGATTCGTCATGGCAGCGCTCCACTGCGTGAAGCCTTCGAGGGTCGATCACCTCGGGTAACATGCACGCGGCGGGCCGCGCCGCGCCACCAGCACGGTCCACCGCGCGCGCCTTCGCCCCAGGACTCCACATAGGCATCAGCGCAATCAGCGAGGAAGGCATCTCGAAGTGCTTGCCGCACTCGGCATCATTGAACCGGTGCCGCTTATCTCGAGCGGCGGCAGGATCAACCGCGTACGAGGTGACGCAAGACGGTGGTCAGCACGCCCGGCAACCTCTCTGCCCGGGCGAGCACGGCGAAGTCCCGGCCGAAGATTCGGGTCGCATACCGAGGGGCCTGGCGATCCACCGTCAGGCAGAACACCTGGACCCCCTGGAGCCGTGCCTCGGCCACGGCCATGCGGGTGTCCTCGATGCCATACCGGCCTTCGTACTGATCAACGTCATTCGGTCGGCCATCGGACACCAGCAACAGCAGCCGGTGCCGCGTTGGCTGGCGCCCAAGCACCATCGTCGCGTGCCGGAGCGCCGCGCCGGCCCGGGTGTAGCCGTCCGGTTCCAGTCCCGCGATCCGGCGACGCACCACTCCGACTCCCGCACGCTCCTCGAAACGCTTGAGCACCTGCACCAGGACCCGAGGGGGGCCGGCGCTGGCGAACGCCATGATCGCGTGGGGATCACCCAGCGCAGCCAGTGCCTCCGCTACAATCAGCAATGCATCCTTCTCGACGTCGATGATCCGCCGGGGGCCGGTCACCCACGCATCGGTGGATGCGCTCGCGTCCACCAGCAGCAGGATCGCCGCGTCGCGCCTGACCGGCCGGGTATCGATGTACCACCGATCATCGGCCACGCTTCCACTGCGGCGGTCGGCGTAGGCCGCGACCAGCGCATCGATGTCCAGCTCGGCGCCGTCCGGCTGCCGTCGGAGCGCCAGCCGTCGGGGGCGCAATCGCTCGAAGTCCCGGCGCACCATGCGGATCAAGGCCGCATGCCGCTGAAGCGCGGCATCCACCCACGCGCCGTTTCCTGCTTCGGCCATACGCTCCCGGATGATCGCGGCATGGGGCCGGTAGCCGCCCGCACGCCAGTCCCACTCCGGATAGGCCAGGCCAACCCCTGCCCCTTCCACCGGGCGCCCTGGCGCGCGAGGAATCGGATCCGCTCCTGCGAGAACCTCCGCCACTTTCCCTGGCGTCCGGACCAGGCGCGCCTCCTTCAGTTCCGATAGCGCATCCGCCAATTCCCCGGGGTCCGCATGCTGGTCCCGGTCGGCAGGACGCTGGAGTCCGGCCGGGTCCTCGGCTTTCTCCTGCAGGTCATCCGCCCGAACCATCCAGGTGCCGGGCTCGGAATCTTCTTCTTCTTCCGAAGCCTTGCGGGTGCGCGGGCGACGCGCGAGGGTCCTGGTGCGGCTCGGTGCGGGAGATGCTTCGTCCACCGCGCCTGGCTCGCCGCGCGCGGTGTCCTCGAAATCGTCGCCGATGGTGCCCCAGACCGATACCGGCGCCATGCCCCGATAGGGACCAGTCAGGCTCATGAGCGCCAGCCGTTGCTCTCGCGCCCACTGCCGTGAATTCTCCGGGGTCGGTGCAGCGGCAAACGGCGGCGGGGGAGAACCCGGCTCACCGGAGAGCAGATCCAGCACCAGCATCTCGACCGCGAGTTCCCGCGGGGAGGGTCGCCGAGCGGCTGGACGATTCTCCGTCGCGTCCAGCCGCGCCTCGCGGAGGCCTGCGGCACACTTGGGGAACATCCGGACCAGCGTCGCGTCCACCGTAGCCGCTTCGGAGAGCAGGTACAGGTCGCGGAGCAGCACGTCTCCCGCGGGTAACGAGGCCCTGGAGCCGCGCTGAATCCGCGCCCCCTGTTCGAGCGCGAGAAGCCGGTACCGGTCCGCGATCTGGTCTGGTGGCAATGCATCCAGATGAGCCGGAAGCCGCATGCGTACCGCGTCCGACGAAGCGAGCGCTTCCCGGCAGTTCAGATGGGATGTTCCGCGGCCGGCCAGGCGGGCAAGGAAGGTCGGGGGCGCCGGCTCCTCGGCGGTGCAGATCTCCAGCACTTCGGGGAAGATCGCAGCGACGAAGAGTTCCAGTCGGCGCTTCAGGTCCTGCAGCCGCGGAGGTGCTTCCGTGCGCCCCGCGGTCCGCCGGGCCCACAGCTCCCGGGCGAATCTCGTGGCATGCAGGGCGCCTTCGGCAATGACGTCTTCGGGCTCGGCCACGGCGCTAGAAGGTCGCGGAGATCAGGTCGCCAATCGCCGCGAGCAGATCGGGGTCGTCCGTGAGAGGGCCCATGAGGGCGACCCGCGCCGCCCGAGGAGGATCGATCCCTCCCGCGATCAGGCGGGCGGTGGCCACCAGCAGGCGGGTGCTCGGCACCTCCGCGAGTCCCCGGTCGCGGAGCCGCCGGATCCGGCCCGCCAGCTCCACGAGCGCCGCAGCGGTGGCATCGTCCACGCCGCCTTCGTGCAGCACCACCCGTCGCTCCAGGTCGGCGGGGGGGAAATCGAACTCCAGCGATACGAAACGCTGCCGGGTGCTGGGTTTCAGGTCCTTGAGCACGTGCTGATAGCCCGGGTTGTACGACACGATGAGCTGAAAGCCCGGAGCCGCCTCGATCAGCTCGCCGGTCTTCTCGATGGGAAGCATCCGGCGGTCGTCGGTGAGCGGGTGGATGACGACGACGACATCCTGGCGCGCCTCGACGACCTCGTCGAGATAACAGAGGGCCCCCAGCCGGGCTGCGCGTGCCAGCGGACCATCCTGCCAGACCGTCTCTCCGCCCCGAACCAGCCAGCGCCCCGTCAGGTCGCTGGCCGAGAGATCGTCGTGGCAGGCCACGGTCACCAGCGGCCGCTTGAGCCGCCAGGCCATGTGCTCGACGAACCGGGTCTTTCCGCACCCGGTCGGGCCCTTGAGCATGACGCCCAGGCCGCGACGGTGGCATTCCTCGAACACCGCCACCTCGTCGGCAACCGGGAGATAGAAGGGCTCCTCTTCGCCCGGGTGGCGCAGCCCATCCGGCAGGCTCCGGGCGATGGTCGGCACGCGCTGTACGCTCACGGCCTTACCCCTTGGCGTCCGCAGTGGCCGGCCATGTCGCCGGGGCGGTCCGTCGGCCGGGCGCGAGGAAGAAGAAGTCGTACAGGAAGAGCCCCACGCCGAGGGAGAACAGCAGCCCGGTGCCGAGGACCATCAGGAAGTGCACCTGGATCTTGTGCTGGGTCTCCAGGTACCCCAGGCCCAAGATGCGTTCCAGGTAGGTCTGACTGATGCCCGCCGCGGCGAAGGCCATCGTCATCCCGAACATGCCCGCCATCTGCAGCCAGAAGGCCCAGAGCCCGGTGGGCGACTCGCTGCCCTCCTGATCATGCCCGAACAGGCCGGGCGCGGCGTAGGTGATCATCGCGAGCACGATCATCACATACGCGCCGAAGAACGCCATGTGACCGTGCATGGCGGTGATCATGGTGCCATGGGTCCACCGGTTCACCGAGGGCCAGGTGTGGGCCAGGCCCAGGATGCCGGCCCCCAGGGCGGAGAACACGGCGCTCCCGATGGTCCAGTGCAGCGCCAGGCGATTGGGATGGGCCAGCCCCGAGCGCCGCATGGCCATGTAAGCGTAGATCGCCATCCCTAGAAAGGCGAGCGGCTCCAGAGCGCTGAAGAACCCGCCGATCGCCTGCCAGTAGCCGGGCACTCCGATCCAGAAGTAGTGATGGGCCGTGCCGAGGATACCGGCGATGAAGGTGAGCCCGACGATTACGTAGAGCCACTTCTCCATCACCTCGCGGTCCGCCCCCGAAAGCCGGATGAGCAGGTAGGCAAGGAGACCGCCCTGAACCATCTCCCAAACGCCTTCCACCCAGAGGTGCACCGTCCACCAGCGGTAGTAGATACTGACCGTGTAGTTGTCGAACGTGAGCAGCGCCGGCAGGTAGAGGATCGCCGTCAGCGCCAGGCCGGCGACGAGCACCCCCTCGGTGGTGGTGAGCTTCTTCGCCTTCCAGATGGTCATGCCGAGGTTGTACAGGAACATCAGCATCACCACCACGATAGCGAACTTCACCGGCATCGGCTGCTCCAGCAGCTTGTTGCCTTCGGTCCAGCCGAACAGATAGCCCACGACCGCCGTAACCCCGGCCACCGTCCACAGACCGAGCTGCCAGTAGGCAAGGCGCGGGGAGTGCAGCTCCGTCCGCGATTCCTCCGGCACCAGCCAGTAGGCGGCGCCCATGAAGCCGGTGAGCACCCACACGATGAGTACGTTGGTGTGGATCTCCTTGCTTACGTCGAATGGCAGGAAAGCCTTGATCGGGTCGGGGCCCAGATACTTGGTGATCGAGAGAATGCCGAACACCATCTGGAGGCCGTACAGGAGCAGGGCCACGGCGAAGTAGGCATAGGCGACGGCCTGCGTGCGATAGCGCATGTCCGCTCCCGCTACTTGAGGGTCATAAGGTAGGCCACCAGCGCGTCCACCTGCGCCGGCTGGAGCGACTGGCCGAAGCCGGGCGGCATCAGCGACTGACCGTTACTGGAGAAGGTCGCCCCCGGCACCAGGTAGGCGTTGGGGTCCATGACCGATTCGTGGATGTAGCCCGCGGCATCGGTCGCCTTCCCCTTGTAGTCCGGCGCCTTGACCCGGGCCTCCGCGGTGGCCGCGATGCCTGCCAGCGATGGGCCGACCAGGTTCACGCCGGGGGAGGTGGAGTGGCAGGCGAAACAGCCGGGGGACGACTGGCCGAACAGCGCCTGGCCGACAGCCACCGGATCATCCGATGCGGCCTGCGGCGCCGCGCCACCGACATTGCTGCCGGGAATCGCGGCACCCGAGACCAGGATGGGCCTCGGAGGCCAGCCGTGGTTGTCGATCTTGCCCACCCAGGTGAGGAAGGCGATGACCTCATCGATCTCCTGCGGTGAGAGCTTGAGGTTCGGCATCAGGCGCCGGTCCCGCTCCTCGTTGTAGAACCTGGCCGGGTCAGCCAGAAAGGAGCGCAGGTACGGCGCCCCCCGCTGGTCGGCGATCTTGGTCAGGTCGGGAGCGTAGTAGGCGCCTTCACCCAGGAGCGTGTGACAGTTGACGCAGTTCTTCCGGTGCCAGACATGCTTCCCGGCGACCACCTCAGGCGTGATCTGATCGGCGTGGGTGAGCGCGCCGAACTGCCGGTGGCTGTCGATCGTGAGGGCAAGGAAGATCAGGGAGAAGAGGCCGGTCGAACCAAGGAAGAATGCTCGCGTCTGTCGTTTGGTCATGGCTCCCCCGGGGTCAGACGCCGATCTGGCGGAAGTAGCGGAGCGCCATGGTGGCGCCGTACGCGGCTGCACCGGCCATCAGGACCAGGATGAGCAGGCACAACACACGGGTGAGGGCTGGCGCGGCGGTGACTGGTGGTGCTGCAGTGGGACTCGCCATCTGCGGACCTCCCGAAGCGGGGAATCGCGTGTCCGAGGGACTGCGCCCTGCCGGCAGAGGCATAAGTACCGCCCGCCAGGCGATCGCGCAACTCCGCCGCGGGCACGCTCTCGTAGCCGATCGCCCGCCCGGTCGCGGCGGCCGTCAGGCTGACGGCCGCTGGCGCTCCGCAGGCCGCGATCCCGACGGCGGTCAGGCCGAGGCCCGAAGAATCCTGGCCGTCGCGATGACTTGACCGGTGTGCCGCTGGGTGTGTTCGGCGGCGTGGAACAGCAGGCCCAGGACATTGCTCGGCAGCCGGGCCCTCCCCACCTCGCGGGCGTCGAGCAGGGTAGCCTCGGGCGTCGCCGCCAGCGCGCGCAACGCGCTCTCTACCGCACGGTCGACTCCTTCCAGCAGCTCTGCGGCGGTGGCGGGAGGCGTGGCGGACTCACCTTCCCGCTTGATCGCCGCGAGCTGTTCGGGACTGAGGCTTCCGCCACGCGCGTAGGTGTACAGACGGTCGAGACTTCCGACGATGTGCTGCAGATGGAACCCGATCGAGGCCGCGCCGCCCGGCCGCGCCCAGAGCTCGGCCACGGACAACTCCGCCGCGGCGTGGCGCAGATCCTCGCGGGCCTGCACCAGCGCATGCGCCGCCGGCATCAGGAGCTTCGGCACCCCCTCCAGCGGTCCCCGCAACCAGGCCTCCGGTTCCTGGGCGGTCGTGGTCTGCCCGGCGCCGACGGGGGCGGCACTCGGCGCCGCCGGCTCCCGATGGCTGCTCGGACCGGCCTGCACGACAGTCAGGAGAAACGTCGAGCCGCCCGTGGAGGAGACCGAATGCCGGACCCCGGGCGCCGCGGATAACAGTTGGCCCGGCCCGAGGTCGTGTACTTCACCGTTCGCCGTGAAGTGGAGTCGCCCTTCCAGCGGCTGGACGGTGATCGCCCCGTCCGCCTGGTGCTCGGCGACCTCCCCGCCAGGCGCGATGACGACCTGTGTCACCCGGAGCGGGCCACTCTTGAGCAGCGTGCGAGCATGGCGGCCGCCCCGCTCGGCGGTCGCGAGCGTCTCGTTTCGCTCCTCCTGAAGATCGAGAACCAGCACATCCCCAGACAGCGCCCTCTTGATCGACGACATCACGTCACCTCACTCGGTTCAAGCCTCGTGACCAGCACCCGCCAGACCTCCGGACCCGCCTCGAGGTAGTCAAAGGCGAAGGCATCGTCCCCGCGGGTGGCCTTGAGCGTGTAGTACATGCACTTCGGGTCGTGGTCCACCGTGAGGTCGAGCACCTGGTCCGGAAGCAGGCTCTCGTATGCGTCCATGATGCGCTCGAATCGGTCCTTCGGTTCGACCGGTCGGACGTCCAGCATGAAGACTTTGGTCATAGTGCAGCTCCGGTGCCGATGGGATTATCGCGGCGCATCACTTCGCCGTCCGCGAGATCTCGACCCGCCAGACCGACGGCCCTTGCTCGAGGTACTTCCAGTCGAACTCGCCGCGGTGCTCGAAGTCGAACTGGTAGCGCAGCGGCTTGGGGTCGTGGTCGTTCACCAACACGAAGGACTCGCCCGGCGCCAGCGAGGCGAAGGTGTCGAAGATGGCCGGGTGCTTCTCGCGCGGGGGGATGACCCGGACATCCAGCGTGCGTTCGGTCTTCATCAGCATGTCCTTCGGTTGGGGCGTATGAGTTCCAGAATCCGGCTGGGCCCGACGAATGAACACCCGGACCAGATCCGGCTTCTGCTCCCGGATTTCGTAGCTGAAGCCCCGTTGCTCGAGCTGCGGCAGCAGGAACTGCGGGACGCGTACGTTGATGTGCAGCAGCGTGCCGCCGGGCGGCAACTGTTCCAGCACCGCGAGCGTGCGGACCATCGGCTCGGGCGGCTCCAGGTCCCGCACATCCAGGACTACGACGCCCTGCTCTTCGTCCGAACCCGTCGCAGCGGTCCCGGGCCCCACACCTTCCGCCCCGGCCGGAGCGGCCTCCGCCGGGTAGAACCACACCCGCCAGTCCGCTTCGCCGAGCCGCTCGCTATGATGCACCAGGCCCTGCTTCGCCAGCACCGCGTAGAGGGGCACCGGCTCGAAGATCGCCCGGACCGACAGGGCGCCGCCCTCCGGCACCCGCCGCCGCGCGGCCATGATCAGGCTGAACGGCTCTCTCCCGGCGCGCAGCTCCTCCCGGACATCCACCTCCACCAGCTTGTCCGCCGGAATGCCGCGCAGCGCCTGCGGCAGACCGGAGGCCGCCGTCGCCGCACCCGCTCCACTCCCTGTCATCTCGTCTCCTCCTGGTGTGGCGGGACGGACCGATCCGTCGAGCCGCCTGATGAGCTCCTCTGCATCCACGCCCCCGATGCGGGCCGCCTCCTCCAGGGTGATGAGCCGCGACATGACCCGGCGCGTCTCCGGGTCGCGCAGCCGCTCGAACACCGGCGACAGCCCGGCCAGTACCTCGACCAGCGACTCGTCACACCCGAGCACGGCGGCGAGCCGGGCCTGCGTCCCGATCACCACGCCCCCTCGCGGATCATCCCCGGATGCCACTGCGGGTCCCAGACCAGATTCGGTTCGACACGTACCACGCCCAGAACCTGCGAGACGGACTGGATCACGGCGCTGGTGATGTGCCGCTCCAGCGGACAGCCCGGGGTTGTCAGGGTGAACGTGACCCTGACGGCCCCTCCCTGGATCTCGAGATCGTATACCAGACCCAGCGTCACGATGTCGAGACCGATCTCCGGGTCGATGACGGTCGCCAGCGCATCGCGCACTAGCGCTTCGGAGAGCTCCCCCCCTCCCCCGTCGCCGGCCGGCCCTCTCTGCATTTCGGTCATGGCGTCCTCCTTGCCAGCGCGGACATCTGCAGCGCCTCCACAGCTGCCCCGGTCGCCAGAACCACCGCGCCACCGCGCGCTGCCGCCGGGCTCCCCAGCACGACGGCGGTCGAGAGCACGGCCGTCCCCAGCAAGAGCGTCGCCCCGGCGGCCCAGGCTCCCAGCGCGGAGTAGAGCTCGCCCACCCGCGGGACCGCCTGCTTCCCCGCCAGCGGTCCGAAGCGGTGATACCAGACCAGAAACGGCACGATCTTGTAGTAGTGGGCAGCGATGAACAGGCTGATCCCCAGCACGATGACCAGCACGTAGGCCGTCGATGCTCGGGGCGATGCAGGATTGAGAAGGGCGGAGCCCGCCAGCACCAGCCCCACGGCCAGAACGCCCAACGCGCCGCCGGCGAGCCGCATTCCGGGATCCAGCGCCGGCCGGTGCCGGTGCCGATAAAACCGGAGCGCCTGGACCAGGAACGCACCGAGCCCCGACCCGATCAGCAGTGCCGGCAGCCATCGGCTCACGATCGGGGGCCCGTGATGCCCCAGTGTGAGCGTGGCGGCTCCGGCGGCGAGCAGGCCAACGGCCGCCTTGGCGAAGCGCTCACCCGCTCCGTGGCTCAGCAGGAACATCGGGAGCAGCCGGTGGGCCACTCCCACGATCACCAGGAGGACCCAGCCGGCCAGCGCGACATGCAGGTGGGTGGCGAGCGCGGTGGGGCGGGCATCGCCGAGATACCCCCAGCGGAGGTTCCCGACGAGGGCCAGGCCCAGCACCAGGGTCACGCCCAGGAAGAGGTCCGCGCCCGCCAGCGCCCACCAGGTCACATCGCGGTGCGTGGCTCGCCACAGAGTGGCGCCGAGATTCACGGTGAAGAGGAGCACCCCCGCCCCGAAGGTCACCGCTCCGGCGAGCAGCACCGGGGCCGCCCCGGTAAGCATCCCGGCGACAAAGGCCGCGACCCCGGGCACGTACAGCGCGAACGTGACGTGAGCGGCGCGGATCGAACGGATCGGTTCACCCAGCGCTACGGGCAGGAACTGGTATAGGGCGCCCATGATCGAGGTCGTGATCCACCCGAGGGTGAAGAGGTGGGTGACCCCGACCACGCGAGGCGCGGGATAGGCGCCCCCCGCCAGCTCCGGCGCGACGACAATGACGCCGATCACGCCGCAGAGCAGGAACCCCATCGCGGCGGCGAAGTGTTCCCCCGGAAGCTGGAATGGCGGCGCCTTCGACGCCGCCAGGCCCATGCCGGCCCCGTTCATGACGCGTGCTCCGGCGAAACGGTCGCGCCGTCCCGGATGCCCAGGGCCTCCCGGACCTGGCGCGCCAGCGCCCGAAAGGCCGCGGCCGCCTCTCCCCCTGGCCGGTCGGTCATGACCGGAGTGCCGCGATCTCCACCGGCTACCATTGTTTCGTCGAACGGCACCTGCGCGAGCAGCGGGCATTCCAGGGCGCGGCCCAGTGCCTCGCCTCCGCCCTGGCCAAACGGGTGGGACCGGCGCCCGCATTCGCACAGCGCAAAGCTCATGTTCTCCACCAGCCCGAGCACCGGCACGCCGAGCTTGCGGAACATCTCGATGGCCTTCCCCGACTCCAGCGCGGCGAGCCGCTGCGGCGTGGTCACCACGATGGCCCCATCCACCTCAACCGCCTCACTCAGCGAGAGGGGCACGTCGCCGGTGCCCGGCGGCAGGTCCACGACCAGCACGTCCAGCTCGGGCCAGACCACCCCGCGGGCGAACTGCTTGACCGCCTTGCCCACCATCGGGCCGCGCCAGACCGCCGGCGACCTGGCTCCGAGGAAGAAGCCGAACGAGACCACCGCCAGGCCGAATGCCTCGAGCGGCAGGATCTGCTTCTCCGGCGTCATCCTGACCCGTCTGGCTCCGTCCTCCAGGTCCACGAGCGTCGGCACCGATGGGCCATAGATGTCGGCATCCAACAGCCCGGCACGGAGGCCCGACTCCTTCAGGGCGAGAGCCAGGTTGACGGTCACGGTGCTCTTGCCGACCCCGCCCTTGCCTGCGCCGACGGCCACGACGTGACGTACACGAGGGACCCGATCGCGCCCAGCTGCGGGGTGTGCCCGGGCCGGAGCCCGATGGTCCGGCGACAGAATCTGGACCTCGGAGCGGACCGCGCCGGCTTCCTCCAATCGCCGCCGGATGGCGTCCCGCAGCCGATCCGGGACCTCCTCCCGGGGCGAGGCGAGCGTGAGCGATACATGGACGCGATCGTTGTTGACCGCCACCGACCGGACCAGCCCGAGCGCGACGATGTCGCGCTTGAGACCCGGATAGGGCACGGTGGCCAGCACGGCCCGCACCGCCTCCTCGGTGAGCATCTAGTGCTCCGTCCGGTAGGAGCAGGAGGTAGCACCGGCGGGCATGTAGCTCACCCGCGTCGGCTCGGCGCCGAGCAGCTCCGTGAGGAATCCGGTCTCCGCCAGACAAGGGATCCCGGTCGCATCCACGAGGTGGCGGATCGGACAATGGCAGAGCCGGAGCAGCCACCGGCCGTCGTCCTCCTCGACGACTGCCATGAACCCGAGCTCCGAGAGGATGCGGGCCACCTCGTCCACCCGCTCCCGGCCCCGGAGATGCCGGACCCGGACCAGCGCCTCCTCGCGGCGGCTCCCCATCCGGCGCTCGAAGAAATCCCGGAGCACCGATTCATCACCGATTTGAATCAGGTAGGAGGCGAGGTCCCGGAGGATCTCTCCCTCCTGCCGGGGAAAGAGGGACTCTGCCGCCGCCGTAAGGCGGTGGACCACCTCGGGACGGCCGGGTCCGGCCCTCCGGCTCCCTTCGCGCTGCACCAGCCCGTGACCGGCCAGCGCCTTGAGATGGTCCCGGACGGTTTCGATGTTGAGCCCGAGCTCGGCCGCCATCTGCGGGACGGTCGCCTTCCCCAGACGCTTGAGCAGGTCGAGTATCGCGCCCTGGCTCTCCCCCAGCCCCGGTGCCTTCATCTCCTGGCCGCCCTGCCCTCGGCGAGCAGCTCGTCGAGATACTCCTTGAGCACGATCGCGTGATTGTGCTCCTGGTCGCGCGCGGCGTACACCAGCGTCAGGTCGCCGGTCAACGCCGCCTCGAGAAGCGGGGCGAGCTTGTCCTGGTTGCCGATCAGTTCACGACGGTAGCGGCGGCGGAACTCGGCCCATTGGGTGGGATCATGGTGGAACCACTGGCGGAGCTCCGTGCTCGGAGCCACGTCCTTGAGCCAGGCGTCGTGGTCGAACCGGCTCTTCCTGACCCCCCTTGGCCACAGCCGGTCCACCAGGAAAGCGCGCGAGTCATCCGCGGGAGGATCGTCATAGACACGCCTGAGCCGAATCATGTCATCGCTCTCGATGCAGCGTCCCAGGTATCCGAAATGCGTCGGGGTGGGCATGGGGGCTCACCGGGCAGCTCCAGGGACTCTCCGGGTGGAGCCTCCGGCTAAGAGATATAGGAAAGGATGGCAGTTGTCAAGGATATTTCCTTGATAACTATCGGCGGCGCGGTAGCACAGGCTGGAGGGTATTTCGGACCCGATCTCGACTCGGATGGGGTGCTCAGGAGGCAGTTTACTGCCCGGGTGCGGCGGGGCGCGGGTGACTGCCTCTCCTGAGCGGGGGCACTCAGGAGTTGCGCGCCACCTTTTCCTCAACCAGGAACCCGCACCGCGGACGATCGGATCGGTCGCAGCACTCGGTCACAGGCAGCGCCGTGATCTGCTCCACCAAGGCTCGACCCAGGGCGCAGACCTCAGGGTGTCTGGCGGTCACGCCCGACAGCGGACAGGCATAGCCCTGGAGGCGCCACCCCTCATCGGTCCGCTCGACCTCGACATCGCCCCCGATACTGCGAAGCGCGACCGCGGCGGCCGCGACCCGCCCCTCGGAATCGGCCGGTGACGCCACCCCGGCGGCGAGCTGCTCGCCGACGGCCCGCAGCAATTCGAGGGCGTGAGCCGAGCCGTCCCGCCTGGCGATTTCCTCGACCAGCCCCCCCAGCACCGTGGCATAGGCCTTCGGGAACAGCTCCTCCCCTTCTCTCGTGAGGGCATAGACCCGAGCCGGTTTGCCGCCCGTGTCGCGCTGGGTACCGACCTGCTCCACAATGCCGTCCCGTCCGAGCGCGGCAACATGGAGACGGACCGCGTTGTCGGTGAGGCCCAGCGCGTCCGCCAGGCCCGTGACAGTCTGGGGCGGCCGGCGGAGCAGTTGGAGCAGTCTCGCCCGGGTCTCCCCCATGAGGGTTACCAGCCAGTTCGTCATGCCGTTGTCCCAAGTCATTTGATGAATTGAGCTTATGGATGCGCTCGCCATTTGTCAAGTAAGTCAAGTATTTTATTGACAAAGTATCGTAAGCCTGCTACCTTCTCGCCGTCAGTCGTTTGCGGCCCTTAACTCGACCAGGAGAAATCCATGTTTGGCTCTTCCACTCGCAGGATGCTTCCGCTGTTGCTGACCTTCGCCGCAACCACCGCGCTCGCCGCCCAGGCCGCCGCCCCCGACCTCTCGGATCCGGAAGTCGCTCATGTGGCCGTGACCGCGAACAGCATCGACATCGACCTCGCCAAGTTCGCCCAGTCCCGGACGCACGATGCCGAAGTGCGCAAGTTCGCCGCAACGATGATCGCCGACCATTCCGCCGTGAACCAGCAGGCCGCCGCTCTCGCCGCCCGTCTGGGCGTTACCCCGAAAGACAACGCCGTCAGTCAGTCGCTCCAGAAGGGCGCCAGCGAGGCCCGCGCAACGGTCGAGAAGCTTCAAGGCCACGCATTCGACAAGGCCTATATCGACCGGGAGGTGGCGTACCATCAGGCCGTCCTCGACGCGCTGGATACCCTGTTGATCCCCACCACTTCGAATGCCGAGCTCAAGAAGCTGCTGGTGGATGTGCGGCCCGCGATTGCCGCCCATCTCGCGCATGCCAAGCAGCTCCAGTCCACCCTGCTGGCGGGCAAGTGACGCGACATCGTAGCGGGCGCGGGTGGTGGCGGCTGGTGCCGCCACTCGCGCTTGGTGTGCTCACCCTCCTGGGCGTAAGCACCCCGTCGCGGCCGAGCGCGGCCGTCCCGCGCCGTCATGTGGTGGAGATCCGCGGGATGGCCTTTCAGCCCGCGGTGCTGGAGATCCACCAAGGTGACACCGTCGTGTGGGTCAATCGGGACTTCGTGCCCCACACCGCCACCGCCGGGGGGAAGCCTGCGTGGACCACAGGGAGTCTCGCCCAGAACCAGAGCGGCCAGTATGTCGCCCACCGAACCGGTGAGCTCCCGTACTTCTGTGAGTTTCACCCCGTGATGAAGGGCACCCTGATCGTCCGGTGACCGGGCACGGGCACCGGACACTCTACCGACGCGGAGACGCGGGCCCGGCTCGGCCCGAGTGACAGGGCGCAATGACGCGAGTGATGCCGGCGAGCTCAGCGCCTGGTCTCTCGCGGCGCGCAGCGCCGCCCGGCCGCCGACTCATGACCCAACTCAGCTTGACGTACAGGAGGCAGCATGACAGCGAATCCAGGAGGGCCGGCTCTGCGCCGGCGCTCATTCCACTCGCGCTGGCGCAGGCTGTCCGGCGCCGCAGTTGCCGGGATGGTAGTGATTTCCTGCGGGTACGGCGATTCGATCGCGCCCTCCCGTCAGGCGCTCAACGAGGGGAGACAGATCTTCCGTTTCAACACCTTCGGAGACGAGACGTTCTGGACCGACACTCTCCGTATGCACGAGGTCGTGCAGACCGTTCCGCCGACGGTCGCGCTCGCCGTCGGCCTCAAGGTGGATGCGGACACTTTGCCCGATGCAGTGCTCCAGGCCATCCAGGCCGGGCAGGTGGACTTGGCCGATCCCGCCACGACCGTCACCCTGCTCAAACTCGGCGCCGTGGTCGGCCTCAAGGCGACGGTGGACGAGAACAATCAAATCACCAGCCTGGGTACCACCTGCGCCCTGTGCCACTCCACCGTCGACGACCGGATCGCCAAGGGGATCGGTTCGCGCCTGGATGGCTGGCCGAACCTCGAGCTGAATCCAGGGGCCATCATCGCGCTGTCTCCGGCGCTCACCCCGTCCCAGAAGGCGATCTACAACTCCTGGGGTCCGGGGCGCTTCGACCCGCGGTTCAACTTCGATGGTCTCAACGGGCCGGTCCTGATTCCGCCAGCCTATGGCCTCAAGGGGGTCCACAGTATCACGTCCACCGGTGACGGCCCGGACATCGCGTACTGGAATCGCTATGTGGGCGTGACCCAGATGCACGGCCATGGCTCGTTCGTGGAACCCCGTCTCGGCATCGATGTTCAGAACGACCCCGACCTGATCTCCAGCAAGCTGCCCGCGCTGCAGGCCTACCAGTTGAGCCTCAATGCGCCCAGGCCCCGGCCCGGGAGCTTCGATCCGGCAGCGGCGGCCCGGGGACGCGTGGTGTTCGATGGGGCGGGCACCTGTTCCACCTGTCACACAGGTACCCTGCTGACCGACGCGAACACGCGGCTCCACCCGCCCTCGGAGGTGGTGAGCGAGCCGGAGCCGAACGGCGGCCCGAGCTGGGCATCCCGCAGCGCCACAAAGATGTACCGGACCACGCC
>Ga0153915_10002801_pt1 | contig 15910 bp, 11 predicted proteins | sample Opewatmetagenome_2_FD_107003 | JGI IMG/M metagenome (GOLD analysis project Ga0153915, IMG submission 107003) | Freshwater wetland microbial communities from Ohio, USA - Open water 3 Core 3 Depth 3 metaG | ecosystem: Environmental > Aquatic > Freshwater > Wetlands | place: USA: Ohio, Lake Erie...
CCACGTCCACCTGCCACAGGCGGTGAAGGGCTCGCCGGCGCCGGCGCGCTTCGCCGGCTCCCTGCTCCAGCTCGACTTCGGCGAGGCGGGCCAGCGCAAGTCGGTGACGATCGTCGACGCCTCGCCGGGCAAGCCCGCGAAGGTGCTCGAGGTGCCGATCACGGCGGGCCGCCCGTTGCGCGACCTTCGAGGCACCCTCGACGAGATCGTTGCGAAGGCCGGCGATGTCGGCGACGCGTTCCTCCGCGTCTTCGTGCAGACCGACGGGCCGGTGCCCGGCGTCGCCGACCGGCTGCGCGAGGCGCTGCCGAACGCGCTCGACGTGCACCTGGTGTACGAGCGGCACGACTCCGCGCCCGGCTCGCCGCCGGTCTCCTCGATGCACCCGCGCGAGCAGTTCGTCGCCTACTACGCCACGCAGCACGGGGCGGAGCCGAGCCCGGGGCTCATGGAGGCCTTCGACGAGGTCCTGGCGCTCGAGTCCGAGGGAGCCTGATGCGCCCGCTCCGTCTCGAGCTCAAGGGGTTCTCCGCCTTCCGCGACCCGCAGGAGATCAGCTTCGAAGGCCTCGACCTGTTCGCGATCTCCGGGCAGACGGGGTCGGGGAAGACCTCGATCCTGGACGCGATCACGTACGCGCTCTACGGCTCCATCGATCGGGTCGGGAAACAGGTCGGCCAGTTCGTCAGCCAGGGCCAGCCGCGGATGGCGGTGATCTTCGAGTTCGCCGTCGACGACGAACGCTACCGGGTGGCGCGTTCGACACCTGCCGCGAAGGGCCAGACGAAGGTCCTCCTCGAACGCTGGGACGGCGGAAACTGGACGCAGGCGGGGGAAGGGGCGGACCGCGTTCGAGAGGCCGACGCGGCGATCCGCAGCGCGGTCGGCCTGGACTACGACGCCTTCACGCGGACCGTCCTGCTGCCGCAGGGCCGGTTCGCCGAGTTCCTCGTCGGCGATGCGAAACAGCGCCGGGACATCCTCACCGAGCTCCTCGGTCTCGAGCTGTTCGAGCGCCTCGCAAAGCGAACCGGTGAGCTGAAGCGCTCGGCGGCCGCCGAGGCAGACGCGAACGCCCGGCTGCTCGAGACCGAGTACGCGGGCGTCACGCCCGAGGCTGCCGAAGAGGCAGCGGCCGAGGCGAAGGACGCGGCCGCACGCGACGGAGCTCTGGCCGGCGTCGAGGCCGCCGTGCGGGGGCTCGCCGAGCGGTGGGCCGAGACCGCCCGTGCGATCCGCGAGGCGGAGGCGTGCGGGCATGACGCGCGGGAAGCGGCGGCCGTCGCGGAGACGTCCGCTCGCTCGCTCGAGGGCATCGCCGGGCGGATCTCCGGGGCCGACCAGGTCGTCGCGAGCCGAGCGAAGGCTGCGAGCGAGGCGGCCAAGAACGCGGGGAAGGCCGAGAAGGCGAGGGCGAAGGCCGAGGCCGAGTGGGGGCGCGCCGCGGATCTCGGCGCGCTTCGAGCGAAGGCGGAGGCGCTGGCGATGGCGCGCGGGGAGCTCGAGCAGGCCGAGGCCGACCTCGCGGCAGCGACTCATTCGAGGTCGAAGCTCGAGAAGGCGCTCGTGGCGGCGGAGAAGGCGCTCGCGAGCCGGCTCGGGGGCGCGGAATCCGCGCTGACGTCGGTGAAGGAGGCGCGAGGGGCCCTCGAGGAGGCGCGGCACGCGGATCTCGTCGCGGCCGTGCGGGCGGGCGTTCGCGTGGGCGACGCGTGCCCCGTGTGCGGCGCGCCCGTGGCGTCGCTGCCGAAGACGCCGGGCGCAGCCGGCCTCGAGAAGGCCCTTGCCGCGGTCGCCGCCGCCGAAGAGCTCGCGACGGCAGTCCAGGCGGCGCTCGATCGAGCCCGCGACGCACGCGAGACGGCCGAGCGCACGCTGGCCTCCGTGGACCGCGACGTCGCGGCCCTGCAGAAGGAGCTCGGGAAGCGGCGCGGCGATCTGGCCCCCGTCGAGAGGGTCCTCGCGAAGGCCATCGGGGGTGCGCTGCCCGCGGATCCCGTGGCGGTGGTCGACGGCCGGCTCGCGCGCCTTCGGGAGCTGGAGGAGGCCGAACGCGAGGCGGCCGAGGGCGCGGCCGAGGCGCGCGACGAGGCCACGCTCGCCGAACGAGACCGGGACCGGGTCACGGCGGAGCTCGGCGCGGAGCGGGCCCGGCTCGAGGCCCTCGTGGCGGGTTCGCTCTTCGATCGGGTGCGCGCGGTCGCAGGCGTCGCGGTACCTGAGATCCCGACGCTCTCCGGCACGGAAGACGCCGATGGGCTCCGGGCGGCGGCGGCCGACCTGGCCGGCGTCCTCGCGAGCCTCGCGAGTGCGCTCGACCGGCGCGCAGCGACGCTCGCCGAGAGCGAGGACCTCGTGCTCGCAGAAGCCGCAAGGGCCGTCGAGGGACTCGTCCAGCCGGCCGCATCGCTCGAAGGCCTCCTTCGGGACCTCGCCGAGGAGCGCCGCCTCGCCGCGGCCGCGGCCGCCACGACGGCGCAACGGGTCGAGCTTCTTCGAGAGAGGCTGGAGAACGCCCGCGCCCTCGCGGCCACGGTCGCAGGGGGGCGTGCCCGGACCGAGCGGTTCGAGATGCTCGCGAAGGAATTGCGCGCCGACCGGATCGTCGCGTTCCTCCAGGTCGAAGCGCTCCAGGTCCTGGCGGCCGCCGGCTCGAAGCACCTGGCAACGCTGTCGAGCTCGCGCTACCGACTGGAGTCCGAGGGCGACGAGTTCTTCGTCGTCGACACGTGGAACGGCGAGGAGCGGCGGAGCGCGCGAACCCTGTCGGGCGGCGAGACGTTCCTCGCATCGCTGGCGCTCGCGCTGGCGTTGTCCGAGCAGGTCGGTTCGCTCTCCGTGACCGAGAAGGCGAGGCTCGACAGCCTCTTCCTCGACGAGGGGTTCGGCACGCTCGACCCCGAGACCCTCGAGGTCGTGGTGGAGGCGATCGAGCAGCTCGGCGGAGACGGCCGCATGGTCGGGGTGATCACGCACGTCCTGGAGCTCGCGATCCGGCTCCCGGCTCGGATCGAGGTCGAGAAGTCTCCGCGCGGAAGCCAGGCGCGGGTCGTCACGGGCTGATCTCGTCGGAGTCAGGGACCGCGAGATCCTCGCCCGCCGCCAGCCTCGCGTACAACCAGAGGCCCACGCCGCTGGCCAGCAGGTCGCCGGCGGCCGCGATCGCCAGCGTCCTCCGCGGTCCCACCCCCGTGACGAGAGCCCCGCCGAGCCCCATCGCGACGATCTGAGCGGCCGTGAAGAGCCCGCTGATGGCCGCCAGCACGCGCCCTCGTACGTTCTCCGGCACCCGGTGCAGGACCAGGCTCCGGAGCGCCACGTTGCCCGTGCCGTTCGCGATCCCTCCCACGAGCCACGCTCCGATCGTGAGCGCGAGGCTCGGCAGAAGGGGAGGAAGCAGTGTGGAGACACCGACCACGACCATGCCGAGCAGAAGCAGGATGGCAAGGCGGCGCTCCGGGGCTTTCTTGCCCGTCACGAGGGCTCCCATCGCCATTCCGAGCGTCCAGGCGGCCGCTACCACCCCATACCCCCAGTCCCCGGCGTGGAGCACGTCCTTGGCGAAGAAGACCTCTGCCACGTTGGCCCCGCCGACGAGGAGGATCACCGCGGCGAGGACGAGCACGCAGAGGCGCAGGAGACGGTCCGAAGCGAGGTAGCCGATCCCCGCCCGCGCCTGCATCCAGCCGCCTTCTTCCTCGGAGGGCGCCGGCGGGCGCCGGACACGGAGCGCGAAGACGCCCGCCGAAAGGACGGCGAAGCTCGCCGAGTCGATCAGGAGCGCCCCTCGAGTCCCGAGGCCCGCGGCAAGGCCACCGGCCACCACCGGGCCGACGGTGAGGCCGATCCAGCGCGCCACGTCCACGTAGGCGGTCGCCTCGGTGATGCGCTCCTCGTCGACCACGTGGGGGATGAGCGTCGCAAGGGCCGGGCCGGCCGCCGCGAAGCCGCACCCGAGCAGGAAGACGAGACCGAGGATCTGCGGCAGCCCCTGCGCGAAGGCGAGTCCCGCGGCGATCGCGATCTGTGGCAACGTCGCCCACAGGATCACGCGCCGCGCTTCGAACCGGTCCACGATCAAGCCGGTGACCGGCGCGAGCCCGATCAGCGGCAGGAGGTCGGCGAGCAGCAGCGCGGACACCGCGAGTCCCGAGCCGGTCGTGTCGTGGATGCGAATCGTGAGGGCGATGAGCGCCATCGCGTCTCCGAACGACGACAGCGCGGTTGCCGCCACGATGATGCGGAGGTCGCGGTTCGCGGGACGGCTCACGTGCTCACGCGCTCATGCCGGGGCCGTCTCGCGGGCGATGACGGTCCACCCTGTCTGGCTCCACCCCAGCGTCGTCGTTCGGTACGCGCTCGGGCAGCAGTGCGCGTCGCCCGTCCGGTAGACCGCGGAGCGGATCCGAAGCGTGCCGCCGGCTATCTGCATCTGCGTGTCGCAGGTCTTGCGGCGCAGGATCTGCGCGGCCGAGCCGGGCGTGCTCTCGACGACACGCCAGACGCCGCACGCTCCGCTTCCGCCCACATCCTCGAACGATAGGAGATCGGGGAGTCCGTCGCTCGTTAGGTCGCCGGCGTCGAACCGGACACCGAGGACGCCGGACCCCGGGGCGTCGGTGAACGCGTAGACCACGCGCCAGGCCGGCTTGTCGGGGAAGGCCTGCCAGACCTCGAACCCGTGTTCGGCGGCGAACGGGTCGCCGCCGCGCGTCCAGGCCACCGCGATCTGCGAGAGGCCGCCGGCGGGCGTGCTCGGCCTCCACACGCTCGTGACCTGCGCTCCGGGAGGAACGAGGCTCGCGAGGGGCACGTCGCCGACCGACGCCGGTCTTGCGTAGCTCGTCGGCGCGTCGCTCGGCAGCTCGATCATCGCGGGCGACGGAGAGGCGGAGGCAGAAGGGGTTGGGGGGGCGAGGCTGACAGAGGGTGAGGCCGACGCCGACCCCGTGGGCGAGCGCACGGGCGACGAGCTTGCCTGCCGCACGGCCTCGCCTCCGCAGGCCGCCACGAGCACGACGAACGTCACGAGGGCGGCCGGGCGGCGCATCCGAGTCATGCTACCCCGCATCGAACGACCGCCCCCTCGGTTACAGTTCGCGGATGGTCGGATGGGGTCTCACGCCGAAGCCGGTCTCGGCCTCCGAGGTGACGCTCGTACAGCTCATGGAGATCACCGACGCGAACATCGCGGGGATCGTCCACGGCGGCACGATCATGAAGCTCGTCGACACAGCGGCGGGCCTGGCCGCGATCAAGCACTGCGGCGGCCTGGCGGTCACGGTCGCCATGGACGAGATGTCGTTCCTCGCGCCCGTTCGGATCGGGGACATCGTGACGGTGCGGGCGTCGGTGAACGACGTCGGCGAGACCTCGATCGAAGTCGGGGTTCGCGTGGAGTCCGAGAACGTCGTGACCAACGAGCGCGCGCACACGGGCAGCGCATATCTCGTGTTCGTCGCGCTGGACGAGAAGGGCCGGCCGAGGCCGGTCCCTCCGCTCGTCGCCGAGACCGAGCGGCAGCGGCGTCGCCAGCGTGAGGCGAAGATGCGCCGGCAGACGCGTCTCGCCCACAAGCGGGCGATCCGAGAGCATCGCGAGGAGGTCGGCCCGGACGAGGGCGTCGCACCCGCGGATGCGGGGGACCCGAGGGATCCGCGGGCCGCCCGGGCGGACGAGGACCCCGGGGGAAGGTCGCACCTTCGCATGTAGCCCCCCGGTGGCTTACGGGCCGCATCGGAGACAATGGCTTGGAACACATCACGCCGAAGGGATGGACGCGTCATGACCAGCGAGCTCGCCGGCGCGCGGAGCCGGCTCGAGACCCTCTCAGGCCCGGCGGAGCTCTACCGGCTCGCCTGGCTCGGCGAGCGGGACGTCGGCGACGTCTCCCGCCTGCCTCACACGGTGAAGATCCTCTTGGAGAACCTCCTGAGGCGCGCCGGGACGCGCGACGTGTCCGACGAGGACGTGCGCGCCCTCGCCCGCTGGCCCGCTCCCGCGCCGGATGCGAACGTCGCGTTCATGCCGAGTCGCGTCCTCATGCAGGACTTCACCGGGGTGCCCGCGGTCGTCGACCTCGCGGCGATGCGAAGCGCGATGGCGCGGGCCGGCGGCGACCCCGAACGGGTCAATCCCCTCGTCGACGTCGATCTCGTCGTCGATCACTCGGTCCAGGTCGACCTGTTTCGCAGCCCCCAGGCGTACGAGGCGAACATCGAGTGGGAGTACCGGCGAAACGGCGAGCGGTACGCGTTGCTCCGCTGGGCGCAGCAGGCGTTCGACGGCGTCCGCGTCGTCCCTCCCGGTGCGGGCATCTGTCACCAGGTGAACCTCGAGCATCTGGGGAAGGTCGTGGCGACGAAGGACGGCGTGGCGTTTCCAGACACCCTCGTCGGGACCGACTCGCACACGACGATGGTGAACGGCCTCGGCGTGCTCGGCTGGGGAGTGGGCGGCATCGAAGCCGAAGCCGCGATGCTCGGCCAGCCGATGTTCCTGCCGACGCCGATCGTCGTCGGCGTCCATGTGAGCGGAGCCCTCCCCGCAGGCGCGACCGCGACCGACCTGGTGCTCACGCTCACGCAGATGCTTCGAGCGCACGGTGTCGTCGGCAAGTTCGTCGAGTTCTTCGGCGACGGGCTCTCGGCCCTGGAGCTCGCCGACCGGGCGACGCTCTCGAACATGTGCCCAGAGTACGGGGCGACGGCCGCGTTCTTCCCGATCGACGCCGAGACCCTACGCTACCTGCGCCTCACGGGTCGCGAGGACCGGGTCGACCTCGTCGAGCAGTACGCCAAGGAGCAGGGGCTGTTCCGAAGCGACGGCGATCCGGCACCCGTCTTCAGCGAGATCGTCGAGCTCGACCTCGCCCATGTGGAGCCCTCCCTCGCCGGGCCGAAGCGTCCCCAGGACCGCGTCTCGCTCTCGGGCGTGCGGCCGTCCTTCATCGAGATCTTCGGCCGCTCCGTCGAAGCGGAGAAGCCGGCGCGAGCGGGTCGCGTCCGGGACGGTTCGGTCGTGATCGCGGCGATCACGAGCTGCACGAACACGTCGAACCCTTCCGTCATGGTGGCCGCGGGACTGCTCGCCAAGAAGGCCGTGGAGGCGGGGCTCGACAGCAAGCCGTGGGTGAAGACGTCGCTCGCGCCGGGCTCGCGCGTGGTCACCGACTACCTGGAGGTCGCCGAGCTGACCCCGTACCTGGACAAGCTCGGCTTCTCGCTGGTCGGGTACGGGTGCACGACGTGCATCGGGAACTCCGGGCCGCTTCCGGAGCCCGTCGAGGACGCGGTCAGGGAGGACGACCTCTCGGTCGTCGCGGTCCTGTCCGGCAACAGGAACTTCGAGGGGCGTATCCACCCGCTCGTTCGCGCGAGCTACCTGGCCTCGCCGCCGCTCGTCGTCGCGTATGCGCTCGCCGGCACGGTGGACGTCGACCTTTCGAGGGACCCGCTCGGCGTCGGGAACGACGGCAAGCCCGTGTACCTACGCGACCTCTGGCCCTCGGCCGAGGAGGTTCGCGAAGCGATCGCCGCGTCGATCTCGCCCGAGCAGTTCAAGCGCGAGTACGGCCGAATCTTCGACGGCGACGAGCGCTGGCGCTCGCTGCCGACGCCGACGGGGCCGACGTACGCGTGGGACGCGGGCTCGACGTACGTGCAGGAGCCGCCCTTCTTCGATGACCTTGGGCCGCAGCCTGTCACGCAGGGCGACATCGTGGACGCCCGGTGCCTGGTGAAGGTCGGCGACTCCATCACGACCGACCACATCTCGCCGGCCGGCTCGATCAAGGCGGATGCGCCCGCGGGGCGGTATCTCATCGAGCACGGCGTCGAGCAGCGCGACTTCAACAGCTACGGGTCGCGCCGCGGCAACCACCAGGTCATGATCCGGGGCACGTTCGCCAACGTGCGGCTGCGCAACGAGCTCGCGCCCGGGACGGAGGGCCCCTGGACGGCGCACCTGCCCGGCGGCGAGGTCACGTCCGTCTACGAGGCCGCGCAGCGCTACCGAGAGGAGGGCGTGCCGCTCGTCGTGCTCGCCGGGAAGGAGTACGGCAGCGGCTCCTCGCGCGACTGGGCGGCGAAGGGCCCGGTGCTGCTCGGCGTCCGCGCGGTGCTCGCGGAGAGCTTCGAGCGGATCCACCGCAGCAACCTCGTCGGGATGGGCGTGCTGCCGCTGGAGTTCGCGGCCGGAGAATCGGCCGCGTCGCTCGGGCTTTCGGGGCGCGAGGCGTTCACGGTCCGAGGACTCGCCGGTGGCATCGCTCCGAGACAGCAGGTGTCGGTCGTCGCACGCCGCGACGACGGCTCGGAGATCTCGTTCACGGCGACCGTACGGATCGACGGGCCGGCCGAGGTCGAGTACCACCGACACGGCGGCATCCTGCGCATGGTGCTCCGCCAGATGCTCGCCTAGCTGACGCCCGAGGGACGGGCCCCGGGCCGGGCAGACTCGCCCTCCCCGGGCTCCGCTAGGCTCGCGGCTCGGTCGGGGAGAGGCGCCAGTCGTAGGGGCTCGTGTAGCTCACGATCATCTGCATGTAGTTCGAACGCGCGTACGCCACCGGATCGGCGACGTTGGCCTGGCTGACGCTTCCCTTCGCCTGCTCGATGGATGTGTACTCGTGCTCGTCGAGCCAGCGCTGCACGCCTTCCACCACTCCAGCGACGTGCTCGGGGCCGCTTCGGAACAGCGCCGAGGCCATCATCGCGACGTCGGCGCCTGCGAGCAGCATCTTCACGGCGTCCTCCCACGTGTGCACGCCGGTCGTCGCCGCGAGCGACGCGTCCACGCGCCCCTTCAGGATGGCGATCCACCGCAGCGGCAGTCGGAGCTCCTCCGAGCTCGACAGGTGCAGGGTCGGGTCGACGTCGAGGGTCTCGAGGTTGATGTCTGGCTGGTAGAAGCGGTTGAAGAGCACGAGTCCGTCGGCGCCGGCCTCGACCAGCCGTCGACACACGTTCGCCACCGAGCTGAAGAACGGCCCGATCTTCACCGCGAGCGGGATCGACACGGAGGAGCGAACCGCCGCGACCAGATCCAGGTATCGGCGCTCGACCTGGTCGCCCGTGAGGCTCGGGTCCGCTGCGATGTAGTACACGTTCAGCTCGAGCGCGTCGGCGCCGGCGTCTTCGATGAGCTTCGCGTACCGGATCCATCCGCCCTCCGACGCGCCGTTCAGCGAGCCGATCACCGGGATCTCCAGCTCCTTCTTCGTCTGCTCGAGGTGTCGAAGGTAGGCGTCGGGCCCCGTGTTGTAGTCCTCCAGCTCGGGGAAGAAGGAGAGCGCCTCGGCGAAGCTCTCGGTGGCGGTCTCGAGCACGCGATGGATCTCGAGCTCCTCGTGTTCGATCTGCTCCTCGAACAACGACTGCATGACCACGGCGGCCGCGCCGGCGTCTTGGAGCCGCTTCAGGTTGTCGATCCGCGACGAGAGCGTCGACGCCGAGGGCACGATGGGGTTGCGAAGCTCGAGGCCCAGGTAACGGGTGCGAAGGTCGGCGCTCATGTCCCCATCTCCTCGGGCGCATCCGGTGCCTCCCGGTCGTGCTCCTCGAGGTTGCCGGGCGCGTGCCGCTCGACGCCCGCCATCTGCTCGTAGAAGCGCCAGCGTTCCTCCGCGTCGGCCTGCGCCAGCCCCTGGAGCTCGAGGTACTCCTCCGGCCGGGACCTGGCGAGCATCGCGAACCTCGCCTCCTTCGCCTGGAAGTCCTTGACCTTCAGGCTCGGAGCGGCGCTGTCGAGCTGGAGCGGGTGCTCGCCGTCGATCGCCTTGCGCGGGTCGTAGCGGTACAGCGGCCAGAAGGCCGACTTCACCGCCTCGGCCTGGTGGCTCATCGAGGTGGACATGTCGATGCCGTGTTCGATGCACGTGCTGTAGGCGACGATCAGCGAGGGTCCGGGCCAGGCTTCCGCCCCCGCGATCGCCTTGACGGTCTGGGCATTGTCGGCGCCGAGCGCCACCTGGGCCACGTACACGTTCCCGTAGGCCGCCGCGATCATTCCCAGGTCCTTGCGGGCGACCGCCTTGCCGCCGGCGGCGAACTTGGCCACCGCACCGCGAGGCGTCGCCTTCGACGCCTGGCCGCCCGTGTTGGAGTAGACCTGGGTGTCCAGCACCAGCACGTTCACGTCGCGGCCGCTCGCCAGCACGTGATCCAGTCCGCCGAACCCGATGTCGTAGGCCCACCCGTCGCCGCCCACGATCCAGACGCTCTTTCGCACGAGGGCGTCGGCCACCGCGAGGAGGTTCCGCGCCTCGGCCGTCTCCATCGCATCGAGCCGGCGCCTCAGCTCTGCGATCCGCTCGCGCTGTTCGAAGACCGCCGCCTCGTCGCCTCCCGTGGCCGACAGGATCGAGTCGGCCAGCTCCCGCCCCACATCGGACGCCAGCTTCCCGAGCAGTTCTCTCGCGAAGCCGACCTGGTGATCGAGGGCGAGGCGCATGCCGAGGCCAAACTCGGCGTTGTCCTCGAAGAGCGAGTTCGCCCACGCCGGGCCGCGCCCGTTCGCGTCCTGCGACCACGGCGTCGTCGGCAGGTTCCCGCCGTAGATCGATGAGCACCCGGTGGCGTTCGCGACGAGGATGCGATCGCCGAACATCTGTGACAGCAGCTTCAGGTACGGCGTCTCGCCGCACCCCGCACACGCGCCGGAGAACTCGAACAGCGGCTCGAGCATCTGCGATCCCTTGATCGAGGCGACCTTGACGTCGCGCCGGTCGAGCGGCGGGATCGACTGGAAGAACTCGAAGTTCGCGCGCTCGCGCTCGAGGTGATCGAGCTTCGGCAGCATGTCGATGGCCTTGTGCTTGACGGCCTCCTTGCTTCTCGCGGGGCACACGTCGACGCAGACCCCGCATCCGGTGCAGTCGTCGGGGGCGACCTGGATGGTCATCCACATCCCGGGCCTCTCGCGATCGCGCCACTCGCGGTGGAGGAAGGCCTCGGGCGCGCCCCCTGCTGCCTCCGGCTCGTAGACCTTCATCCGGATCGCCGCGTGCGGGCAGACGAGTGCACACTTCGCACAGTCGATGCAGATGTCGGGGTCCCAGATCGGGATCTCGTGGGCGATCGAGCGCTTCTCCCACTTCGCGGTGTCGGTGGGGAACGCGCCGCCCACCGGCAGCGCCGACACCGGCAGCAGGTTGCCCCGACCCGCGATCATCATCGCCGTCACTCGCTGCACGAAGTCCGGTGCCGCGGTCGGCACGGGCGGCAGCCGGTGCAGGTCGCCCGAGGTGCCGGCCGGCACGGTGACCTCTCGGAGGCCCTCGAGGGCCTTGTCCACGGCTGCGAAGTTCATGTCGAGCACGGCCTGGCCGCGCTTGCCGTAGCTCTTCTCGATGGCCTGCTTGATGCGCGCGATCGCGTCCTGTTGCTCGAGCACGCCGGCAAGCGCGAAGAAGCACGTCTGGAGGATGGTGTTGATCCGCGCTCCCAAGCCGACCTCGTCAGCGACCTTCTGCGCGTCGACGACGTGGAACTTCAAGCCCAGCTCGACGATCCGGCGCTGGACCTCGACCGGGAGGTGCTCCCAGACCTCGTCGGGTCCCCAGGGACTGTTCAGTAGGAAGGTCGCTCCGGGCTCGGCAACCTCGAGCACGTCCATCCGCTCGAGGAAGTTGAACTGGTGGCATGCGACGAAGTTCGCGCGCTCGATGAGGTACGTCGAGTGGATTGGCCGCGGGCCGAAACGCAGGTGCGAGATGGTCATCGAACCGGACTTCTTCGAGTCGTAGACGAAGTACCCCTGCGCGTAGAAGTCGGTGCCCCCGCCGATGATCTTCACGGAGCTCTTGTTCGCCGAGACGGTGCCGTCCGCGCCCAGCCCGTAGAAGACGGCCCGGACCACGTCGTCTTGCTCCGTCGAGAACGATGGGTCGACGTCGAGGCTCGTGTGCGAGACGTCGTCGACGATCCCCACGGTGAAGTGGTTCTTCGGCTCGGCCTTGGCCAGCTCGTCGAAGACGGCCTTCGCCATCGCCGGGCTGAACTCCTTCGAGGACAGGCCGTAGCGGCCGCCGATCACCCGCGGCATGGCGGTGAGTCTGCCCGCGGCCACCTGTTCGGCAAGAGCCGTGACGACGTCCTGATACAGGGGCTCGCCGGCGGCGCCCGGTTCCTTCGTCCGATCGAGGACGGCGACCGCCTTCACCGTCGGGGGGAGCGCGGCCGCGAACGCCTCCGTGGAGAAGGGTCGGAACAGGCGAACCTCGACGGCTCCGACCTTTTCGCCGCGAGACGCGAGCACCTCGACGGTCTCGGTCACCGCGCCCACGCCGGAACCCATCAGAACGACCACGCGTTCCGCATCGGGCGCGCCCACGTAGTCGAACAGGTGGTATCGCCGGCCCGTGAGCTCCGCGAACCGGTCCATCGTGAACTGCACGATGCTTGGTGCGACCTGGTAGTAGGGGTTGCCCGCCTCGCGGGCCTGGAAGAAGACGTCCGGGTTCTGCGCCGAGCCACGGAGGGTCGGGTGGTCCGGCGAGAGCGCCCGCTCGCGGTGCGCCCGCACGAGGTGGTCGTCCACGATCTCGCGGAGCACGTCGTCGCCGAGCGACTCGATGACGTTCACCTCGTGGGACGTCCGGAACCCGTCGAAGAAGTGCAAGAAGGGCAGGCGGGCCTCGAGTGTCGCCGCGTGGGCGACCGCCGCGAGGTCCTGTGCGGCCTGGACCGACGAGGACGCCAGCATCGCCCAACCGGTCGGTCGCGCTGCCATCACGTCGCTCTGGTCGCCGAAGATCGAGAGCGCGTGCGTGGCGATCGTTCGCGCGGCGACGTGGATGACCGTGGGCGTCAACTCTCCGGCGATCTTGAACATGTTCGGGATCATGAGCAGGAGCCCCTGCGACGCCGTGAAGGTCGTGCACAGGGCGCCCGCCTGGAGGGCGCCGTGGAGCGCGCCGGCCGCGCCCCCTTCGCTCTGCATCTCGATCACCTCGGGGACGGCGCCCCAGAGGTTGGGCCTGTGCCCGGCCGACCACGCGTCGGCGAGTTCGCCCATCGGCGAGGAGGGCGTGATCGGGTAGATCGCGATCACCTCGGACAGGCGGTGGGCGATCCGAGCAGCAGCCTCGTTGCCGTCAACTGTGATGTGCGCTTTCTGCCCACTCATCGACCCATCATCTTCCTCCTGGCGAGAGGGCGGGGGACAGGCCCCCGCCCTCGGCGTCTCGTCCGGCATGAACTCTGGCTAGGCGAGCTGCCTGGTCGGCTCCTTGGCTCCACCGAACAACTTACCCGGCTCCCAAGGGGTGCCCAAGGCCGGAAGGACGATCCGGTCCAGGCCGATGTACCCGGCGTTGCGCCAGGCCATGATCAGCAGCACCTCCATCAGGAAGTACGCGGGGTTGACCCCGGCCACTCCGGCCAGGCCGAAGCTCATCGAGAGCATCCCGCCGAAGAAGGCGGCGATCCCGGTGAACAGGCCCAGGATCAGTCCCACTCCGACTGCGAGCTCCCCGAGCGCCACGGCCTTCGACATGATGCCGGCGCCGCTGCCGCCGACCCACCGCAGGAACGACGCATACCACCCGTAGTTGATGGCCGAGTGCGGACCCTGCCCCGCACCCTGGAGCGCGTAGCCCACGAATCCCTTCAGGGGCGCGCTACTCGACAGCCACGAGGGGTCGCCGGTCACCTTGTCCCATCCGGCGTGTGCCCATTCGTACCCGAGGTAGACGCGGACCACGAGCCAGATCCACGAGGCTCCGGGGGTCGAGAAGAGAAACCTCGCGAACCTCGGATCGTCGAACTGGACGGCTTCTTTCGTCATCGCACCCTCCTTGTGCCGATGAACGCAGGATGCTGCGAACGTTAACAAGCCCCATCGGTCAATCGACCCTGTTTCGAAGGGGGTTTGCCGAGATCGTGTCGGGACGTTCGCCCTCCCCCGAACGGGGGGTCCCCCAAAGGAACTACCCTTGAGTTCCTGGAGTGGCGGTGTGGCGGGCGAGGTAGGCAGCGGCCTCGGCGCGGCGCGCGACCTCGAGCTTGGACAGGATGCTGGACACGTAGTTCTTCACGGTCTTCTCGGCAAGATGCAGCTCGTCGCCGATCTCCTTGTTCGTCTTCCCGTCCGCGACCGAGGACAAGATCCGCTCTTCCTGCGGTGACAGGCGCGCAAGCTTCTCGTCCCGCAGCAGGTGCTTTCCCCTGCGAAGCCGCTCCAGCACGGCGTTCGTGACGGCGGGGTCCAGCAGGCTCTCGCCCCTGCCGATCGTGCGGATGGCCCTGACCAACTCGCCGCCCTTCACCTGCTTGAGGACGTAGCCCGAGGCCCCCGCCATGATCGAGGCGAACAGGGCCTCGTCGTCGGCGAACGACGTGAGCATGACGACCGAGGTCTTCGGGTGCCGCGCGCGAATCTCGCGGGTGGCCTCGATGCCGCTGCCGTCGGCCAGACGGACGTCCATGACGACCACATCGGGCCTCGTGCGGTCGGCTTCGTCGATGGCCTCCCGGACCGAGCCGGCCTCGGCGGTCACGATGATGTCGTCCGTCGCCTGGAGCAGGGCCTTCACGCCGCTGCGAACGACCTCATGGTCGTCGACGAGCAGGACTCGAAGGGGTGGTTCTCCCACGGGCTTCATCCTAGCCCCTGATCGCTTTCCGGAGCGGGAAGCGGGGGCCAGGGGCGTCATCCCGCGGTGGGGGTGGGCGCTCCGGCCAGGAGGATCTCACCCACTCGGTCCAGGAAGTCCTTCACCGTCGCTTCGGCGACCCGGTGGAGCATGGCGCGATCCAACGCCCGGCCGACGGCGCCGAGCGGTGGCCGGTACCGGCCGCTGATCGACAGCTGCGTGCGGTGGGCGCCGAGGGACGCGATCTCGAGGTCGGCATCCAGCGAGGGAAACAGGGTGCGCGGTCCCGTCGCTCTCCAGGTGAGGGGCAGGAGCGTCTTGGACGGCAGGTGGTACGCCTCGCCCAACTGGATCTCGACCTCCTTCTCGACCCGACGGTCCTCGTCCAGAGCGAAGCCGACCTCGGCCAGCAGCCGCGCGCCGCGGTCCTCCGCGTCCCGCGCCAGCCCCGGCACCCAGGTCTCCGGCGAGGCGAGCAACGCCGTCTGGACCTCCTCGAAGGGTTTGGGGAGGTCGAGGAAGTAGCGAACGAACATGCGGGAAAGGATGGGGTCGAGCGGCCGCTGCCTGCAAGGTCGAAGGTCCCGCTGGCCAGAGGCCATCCGGCACCGGGCCTTCGCGGGCCTGCTGGGCAGACTCCAGAATATGGGGGGCAAACGCGCTGGTGACGACCGCGTTTTGGTGGTCCAGTCCGACCCGGTCGAGCGCGAGCGCTTCGGCTCCTGGCTGGAGCAAGCCGGATTCAAGGTCTCCCTCTGCCCCGGCCCCACCGAGCCCGACTACACGTGCGTCGGGGCGCGGGAGGGTATGTGCCCACTCGCTGCGGAGGCCGACGTCGTCGTCCTGGACATGAGCCTCGACAGCGAGGCCGTGATGGTCGGCACGGCGGCCGAGGAGCTTCTGGGGCTCTACCTGGTGGCGGGGCGGAGCGTGGTCGTCATCGGCTCGCGGCCCGGTGACGAGATCACCGGGCAGCTCGCACGGATCCGCCGTCATCCCTCCCGCGAGCAGCTCATCCAGGCGGTAATATCTCTTGCCCCATCCGGGGCCCCATCCGGCTCGGAGCTTCCGTCCCACGCGGGCCGGGACTGACGGTTCGAGCGCGCTGCGCCCGTCCCCGTAACACCTTCGTAGATGCACGAGACAGGGAGGAACACGACATGAAGTACTGGTTGCGCCGTACGGCGGCGATCGGCGTGGTGGCGGGGTTGTCGCTCATCGCGGCGGCGTGCGGCCCGAGCGGCTCCAGCGGCTCCGGCTCGACCACGGCCGGCTCGCCCGGCGCGAGCGCGGCGATCGACGTCGCGCTGAACG
>Ga0153915_10002803_pt1 | contig 15896 bp, 16 predicted proteins | sample Opewatmetagenome_2_FD_107003 | JGI IMG/M metagenome (GOLD analysis project Ga0153915, IMG submission 107003) | Freshwater wetland microbial communities from Ohio, USA - Open water 3 Core 3 Depth 3 metaG | ecosystem: Environmental > Aquatic > Freshwater > Wetlands | place: USA: Ohio, Lake Erie...
TCTGACGGTTCCTCTCCGCCCGCTTTATGGCGACTTATGCCGGAATATTGCATTTAGCCATTTCATCTTTAAAAAAAGGGCCTCCCATGCCTTGAGGATTCATCTATGCAAGATCCTAACCGGGCATTGCTGACTCGTTATCTGAGAATTCAACATGTTTTTTTATTGGACGAAGCTGTTGTTTTATTTTACAAACATTCTTTAGCAAAGGAGTACTGATATGCATATGGCAGATGCTTTGATTTCTCCTGCGGTTGGGGCCGCGATGTGTGCAGTCTCAGCAGGACTAATCGGTTACAGTTCAAAAAAGGTGAAGGATGCAGCGGATGACCGCAAGGTCCCGCTCATGGGCGTATTAGGCGCTTTTATTTTTGCGGCGCAGATGATAAACTTCAGTATCCCGGCTACCGGATCAAGCGGACACCTGGGGGGAGGGATGATCTTGAGCATTCTTCTCGGCCCCTATGCCGCGTTTCTTGTTATGGCCTCGGTGCTGGTAGTTCAGGCCCTCTTTTTCGGGGATGGCGGTCTTCTGGCCCTGGGGTGCAATATCTTTAATCTCGGTTTTTTCCCATGTTTTATTGTCTTTCCCCTTATCTATCGCAAGATTGTCGGGGATGCTCCCACAAAGGAAAAAATCGTAACAGGTTCTCTTATAGCCGCGATTGTCGGCCTGCAGTTAGGCGCCTTCGGGGTCGTTCTGGAGACGGTATTTTCAGGCATATCGGAATTGCCCTTCAGCGCCTTTGTACTCCTGATGCAGCCCATTCATCTGGCCATCGGGATAGTGGAAGGTCTTGTGACCGCGGCTGTGGTCATGTTTGTCCGGAACGCGCGTCCGGAGATCCTTAACTCAGCCGTTCGTTCCAAACCGATCGGGCAGATCAGTATCACAAAGGTACTTGCAGGGCTTGCAATCGCCGCTGTAATCGCAGGAGGCGCATTAAGCTGGTTTGCCTCTGCAAATCCGGATGGTCTGGAATGGGCCATGTTCAAGACAGCCGGCGTAGAAGAGCTGGAGAGTGAAGACGGCATTCATCAGTCTCTCTCTGCCTTACAGAAAAAAACGGCCTTCCTGCCTGACTACGGTTTCAGGCAAAGCGAGCCTCAAGCCGCACCGGAGGCTGCTTCCGAACCGGCATGGCCTGCTGTTGATACCGGGACTTCACTATCAGGCATAGTCGGGGGAGGATTAACCCTTTTGGTGATTGTGTTAATCGGATTGTTTCTCAGGCGGCGCAAGGTCGCGCATTAGGACTCTGAAAAATTGAAATGAAAGGATTTCAGGTGAGCAGTGGCAGTAACCATCATTGCTCACCAATTAAACACACATGAATAACATCGGAAAAAATTATTTAGATATCCGTTATATGGATACACTGGCCTCCGGTAATACCCTGTTGCATCGGCTGGACCCCAGGGCTAAATTAATTACCACCTTGTTATTCATCGTGGCTGTAGTTTCCTTTGACAAATACACCCTTTTGGCCTTTGTCCCGTTTTTTATCTACCCCATGGCATTGATCTCCGCGGGAGGCCTGCCCGCCGGATATTTTTTAAAAAAGGTATTGCAGGTCTCGCCCTTTGCCATTCTGGTCGGCATCTTTAATCCCATAATGGATAAGGAAATCATTTTTCATATCGGCTCAATCGGCATCTCCGGCGGGTGGATATCCTTCTTGTCCATCATCCTGCGGTTTTTTCTGACAGTAACTGCCGCCCTGATCTTAATAGCCCTGACCGGTTTCAATGCGGTTTGTCAGGCATTGACCAGACTCGGCATGCCGAGGGCATTTGTTGTTCAACTTTTATTCTTTTATCGATATATCTTTGTCCTGGTCGACGAAGCGGAACGTATGGAAACGGCCAGATCGCTAAGGTCTTTCAACTCCCGATCAATGCGTTTCAGGATCTTTATCTCCATTATCGGCCATTTATTGCTCCGCAGTCTCGACCGCGCGGAACGCATCTATCTGGCCATGCGCTGCAGGGGCTTTGACGGCCATATCCGTTTGATCAGGCCGATAAAACTGGGCTGGAAAGACGTTGCGTTTGTGACTGTATGGCTGTTTTTATTTGTAGTCTTTCGAATGAATAATATACCCATGAGACTGGGAGAGCTTGTTACGGAGGTGTTCAGATGAGCCATCATATTGTTGAGGCCGGCGATTTACACTATATTTATCCTGACGGGACGGTCGGATTGAACGGTGTCTCCTTCCGCATCACCCACGGCGAGTCTGTGGCGCTGGTCGGCGAAAACGGCGCGGGAAAGTCCACCCTTCTGCTGCATATGAACGGATATCTATCCGCTACACAAGGGGGAATGAGGATCGGCGATTTCCTGGTTTCCCCCGCCAGCCTGAATACTGTCAGGCGTTCGGTAGGAATGGTCTTTCAGAATTCCGATGATCAACTATTCATGCCCACAGTCTTTGAGGACGTGGCCTTTGGACCGATGAACCTCGGCCTTGAAAAGGAGGAGTTGGAGCGCAAGGTCATGGAGGCCCTTGATACGGTCGGTGCAGCGCATCTTAAGAATCGTCCGCCCTACAGGCTTTCCCAGGGGGAAAAAAGGTCTGTGGCTATCGCGACTGTCCTGGCCATGTCGCCGGATATATTGGTCATGGACGAACCCACCTCCAGTCTGGACCCGACATCACGCGTCCGATTGATCGAACTGCTGAAGACCTTTAGTCATACAAAGATCATCGCAACCCATGATCTGGATATGGCCATGGATCTTTGCGAACGCACAATCGTCCTCCATCAGGGCCGGATAACCGCGGACGGCCCGACAATGCAACTCTTTCAGGACGAAGCTTTGCTTCATGGAAGCAATCTTGAAAAGCCCCTCAGGATGCAGGGATGTCCAATATGCGGGTTGTCTGAATCCGGAAAAAAAGAAGTATAGTATTTTAAAACGGATGTCCGGCTTTTGTGAAAAATGAGGGACTGCCTTTATACCCAATCATTAAGATATGTTAAACAACATCTGCGACAGGATAAAAATCAAAAATATGATCAAATAAGGCAATGTCCCAAAATACTGAGCATATATATGTTGACATAGATGAATTAAGAGTCTATATTGTCCGCTAAGTAAACGATTGAGTAATCATTAAGACTCTAAATAAAAATCCGATTAGTTTAAAACAAAAGCCCATGGGATTTTTTATCGAAACCCATGGGCTTTTTTTTGCCCGTTTTATGGCAAACACAATAAGCAGTCGGCATTGTCCGGTTAGTATGTAGCATGAGATGAAAATGCGCTTAACTTTGGCGACTGGCGCCTCTACTTTTAAAAAAGGTTAGCAGTAGAAGCGTAAACGTTGCATAAGTTGACCAAAGTGGGCGGCAAGCATCAATGTGTCTCACAGAATCCCAGGATCTTGTATTCATTGATCACCCCGTCCTCCCGATCTCACAGGCGTAATAAGGTTTATCACGCAGGCAGAGCTTTTCCTCTAAATAAAGAAAGGCCCAAGCCATGTGGATAATCCGGAAATATATCATGCAACATTCTAAACGGACAATGCCGTCAAAAGTAGTAACACCATTTTAAAAAGAGAGAAATATGAATTTTGAAATTTTCAAATTAGATTCAAAAATTACAGCCGGAGTGCAGGCAATGGGCTACACCTCGCCGACACCGGTTCAAATGGAAGCAATACCGCCGATCCTTGAAGGCAGTGACCTCATGGGCCTGGCGCAAACAGGGACCGGCAAGACAGCGGCATTTGTCCTGCCGATCTTGCAGCGTCTACTGAAATCGCCCCGGCGATCTTCTGTCAGGGCATTGATAATATCGCCCACGCGCGAGCTGACCGAACAGACTCATCAGGCAATCGGCAAGCTGGGAAAAAAGACTAAACTCAGGAGTGCAAGCATTTATGGCGGAATGAGCATGCAGCCGCAGATCATGGCCCTCAGAGGGGCTGATATTGTCGCAGCCTGCCCGGGCCGTTTGCTGGATCATATAAATCGGGGGACAATCAAGTTATCCGAGATTGAGGTTCTGGTTCTGGATGAGGCTGATCAGATGTTTGAAATGGGGTTCTTGCCGGACATCAAAAAAATAATTAAACATCTCCCGAAAAGCCGCCAGACACTCTTGTTTTCCGCAACTATGCCTGACGATATCAGCGCCCTTGCAAGGGAAGTACTGCATGACCCGGTAACGGTTCAAATCGGGCATACCGGGCCGGCGCCCACTGTTTCTCACACCTTTTATCCCATACAGACCAGTTCGAAAACCGCCCTTTTAAAAAATATTTTAGAAAATACCGAAACCGGACCTGTCCTTGTATTCACACGCACCAAGCATCGTTCAAAGACCGTGGCTCAACAACTTGAAAAATCAGGGTTTGGAGCGGCAGCGCTTCACGGCGATCTGTCTCAGAATAAACGCCAGCAGGCCCTGGATGGTTTTCGCCGCGGCAGTTACAAAATCCTTGTCGCAACGGATGTTGCCGCCCGCGGCATCGATGTACGCGGGATTTCCCATGTCATTAATTATGATATCCCTGACACCGCCCTTGCATATACACACCGCATAGGACGTACAGGACGCGCCTGGGATACAGGTGACGCCTTTACCTTTGTAACCGGAGAAGACAGATACGTTGAACGGTCCATTACAAAGGTGCTCGGTGACAAGCCTAAATATTGTACAGTACCCGGTTTTGATTATAGCTTGCCGAAAGTTGAACAGGACTCAGGCCAAAAACGGCATAGGACGCGCCGGGACAATCCCGGTCAATCATGGCGAGGGAGAAAGGCGCAGAGTAAAGGTCGAAATGCCTTCACCAGATCGCAGGGCAACGGAGAGCGTTTGGCCTATTGATAAAAATATTATCGAGGAAAATTCAATGAAAATATTACTGACTTCCGTATTTGGACCATATGCAGCGGATGATGAATATGGTGAAAAATCAAACAAAATGGAGCTCTTTCACAATCAGGTTACAAGAGAGCAGGGCATCTTCTCATATAGATTCAATCATGGAAGTCAGGGGCTTTATTTTTTAGCTGAAAATATTGACATGCCTGCGACGGTCCTGGATTTCCCGACCCTTAAACGTTTTAAGAAGGAATTGGAAAACGGGTATGATTACATCGGCATCAGTTTTATTATACCCAATTTTAAAAAGGCAAAGGAAATGGCCAGGCTCATCCGTGAATTATCGCCAGAATCCAAGATTATCCTGGGCGGTCACGGGACAAATATCCCGGGCATTGAGACAATGATCGATCAGGATTATATCTGCAAAGGCGAGGGAGTATATTTCTTAAGAAAACTCTTCAAGGAAAATATTGACAGGCCAATCAGGCACCCCCTTGGCTACAGCTCTTTCAACCGGCAGGTCATGGGCGTACCATGGTCGCCTGATTCCGGGATTCTTATAACAGGTGTCGGGTGCGCCAACAAATGCCGCTTTTGCGCCACCTCGCATTTCTTCGGCGAATATACCCCATACCTTAAAACAGGGAAGGAGATCTTCGACCTCTGCTGCCGATATGAAGATGAGAAAAAAATTACCGATTTTGGAATCCTGGATGAGAACTTTCTGAAGATGAAGGACCGCGCCCTGGAATTGCTGGAACTGATGGAAAAGAATAAGCGCTATTTTACCTTCGCGATCTTCAGTTCTGCGGAAACCCTGAAAGAGATAGGCGATCTGGATATCCTTGTTCGTCTTGGCGTAACGTTCATCTGGATTGGCGTTGAATCAAAAAAAGAAATCTACCTTAAAAACAAGGGCGCTGATTTCCCTGATCTTATTAGTGAAATCAGAAAAAGGGGCATAACCGTTCTGGCATCGTCAATATTGTTTCTGGAAGAACACGATAAAAATACGATCTGGGAAGACATTGACTTTGTGACCTCGCTTAAACCGGATTACCTGCAATTCGCTGAGTTGGGGCCTATCCCCGGGACAAAGTTGTACAGTGATTATGAACAACAGGGGAAACTTCTTAAAGACGTCCCCTATTCGGCCCAGCACGGACAGGGGAAGATATGGTTTAAACATGAGCACTTTACAAGGGATGAATCAGAGGACTTTCTGCGTCTTGCCTTTGAAATAGATTACAGCAGAAACGGCGCCTCCATGCTGAGGGCGATAAAGACCACCCTTATGGGTTATCAATACTGTCTGAACAATCCTGACGAACTCGTCAGGGCGCGTCTTAAGACCTATAAAAACAATCTCAAGATGATGAGGTATTTTCTCATATCCTCAACGATCTTTGTCCAAAACCGCCAGAGCGAAATATTGCTGAAGGAGATCAAAGGCATGTTCCGTCAACATTTCGGAAGGATGAATATCAGTATCTTCGCGGCATCAATGCTCGTCGTTTTGTTCGGCATTAAGGAATATATGAGATGCAAGCTATTCGGAGATGTCAGGACGCCTAAGACTTCATATCGTCTCTTTAATAAGGTCAATAAATATGATGAGCGACTGGCCATGCTATCTGAAGCGGCCGGCGCTAAATCAAGTATTGTTTACAGCATGTCTGATCAAACTGAGCGTTAACAGGCACAATGTTTATTTACCGGCATTGTCCGTTGATTGTTGTTCGTTGTATGTTGTCAAATAAAAGAAATAGATGCTTGTGATTATTAACGCCACATGACCTTGGGCGGTTTACGCGTGGGTATCCTGTGATAACTGAATTTGGGGTAGCCCACCATCATGGCGCCGAAACACTGATGTCCTTCAGGAAGCTGCAGGGCATCTGAGAGCGGCTTATAATTGGCAGTGGCGCTCCTGAAATATCCGGCCCAGCAGCACCCCAACCCCATGGATGCGGCAGTCAGGTCCAGATATGTAAGGGCAATGACACAGTCCATAGGCGCGATCCTGTTATCCTTTGCAGCGTGGGTGATGATTACGGCAGGCGCGTCACGCAGGATAACGTCAATGCCCTGTTCCCATCTCCCTAAAGTCCTATCAAGAAACAGTTCTGCGGCCATTTTGGGCGCATCCCTGATCACCGTACGCATCCAATCAGTCGTTAAAGCGGCCAGATTGTGTATCTCGTCACGATTGACGATGACCAGCCATTCAACGCTTTGCGAATTATGCCCGGTCGGCGCAAACCTGGCAATCTCGATTAGTCTCTCAAGGTCATCATGAGGAATTTCTTTCTTCTTGATTGCCCTTATGGAACGACGGCCCTTTAAAAATTGCGCGCATTGTTCAGAGGTGATCTTAAGATTCCTATCGACAGGCAGGCACTTCTCCAGTTTTACAACCCTGTGCTTCAGACTCCCTGTAGGGCAAACAGCCACACAATGGCCGCACCTGATGCACACATCCTCCGCCTCAGGCACAGGCGCAGGGTATTCCCCGGCTTTCATCTCGATAAGTCCGGAAGGACAGGACTCAACGCAGATCCCGTCCCTGTTGCATGTTTTTTGATCTACTTCAAAAATATTCACTATCAAACTCCTTTTTTTTATCAAGACTGTGTTTTGAACGACGTATAATTACGATGCTCTTCCATCAATCCTATAATTCTCTCAACATCCCCGGCGCATTTTTCCGAATCATCAGGCGATGCCGGATGTTCAATGAGCCCTGTTTTCGACAAGACCTGTTTAAAAAACCCGGGTCCATATCCCTTGTAGATATTCTTCAGGTCGTTCAGATATCTCCCTGCATCCAATATCTGTCTCATGCGATCAGGATAATCTTCGAGATTTCCATTCAGGTTAAGCGAAGAAGCCGTTATTGTCTTCCATGCGGCCGGGGCCAGATTAGCCCCCTTTGATAGTACGCCGTTGAGACTCGGATGCTCAAGAAACCGCGACTCATCGCCATCGTAGATCCTGAAATCGATACATGACCTTACCGCTTTCCTGTAGTTGTAGGACCTGTCAAGCGAACCGAAAAAGATAAGCCCCTTTATACTTTCTATAGAGGCAAGCCCTTTAAGGATGGAGGTGCGTATATTGATTCTTTTCAGGGGTTGATCCTTTCCCCTCACCAGGACAGGATCATTAATAAGCACGAAGGGTTCTTCAACCAGGGAAGATATCTTTTTATAATGACTCTCAAGACCGCGGTTGCTGTGGTAATAGAGGGGGGTGTCAACCCACAAAACAGGTCCAGCGTACTTCAGTGCCTCTATCCTTTTTTTCAGTAAAAGGAGCGTGGTTTCAGTCTCTTCATCCGTTGCCCTGCTTATCCAGACAAGGACAGGCAGTCGCGATTGTACGATAAGGAGCGTCTTATGAAAAAGCTCTTCTCTCTGATCCGGACCGAGACCTGTCCCCTCTCCCATATAAGGCCCTGCCAGAAAAATTGCCTGCACATACGGCATCAGGCCTTTAACATGCCTTTCCAGGCCCTTGCCGTCGATCCCCCCGTCCTTTGAAAGGGGGGTGATCAGGTCAACGATCAATCCCTTAGGTAACTGCGTGGCCGCCATTTAATTTAAAATCCTCTCTGCCTAAGAGATCATGAAGATGTAAGACGCCCTTCAATCCTGCATCCCTGTCCGAAACAATAAGATGGGTTATCCCGTATAGCTCCATGATTCCAAGGGCCTCAGCAGCGGAACTATCTTCATCTATGCTTTTAGGAGCGACTGTCATTACATCTTCCACCTTCATATTGTGGATGTCCTTTTGTCCTATAAGCGCCCTCCTGAGATCGCCGTCAGTCAGGATTCCAAGTATCCTTTTTTCATCATCAACTACAACGGTTGCTCCTATGCCTTTGGAATCTATCTCCATGATCGCGTCTTTTACCAGAGAGCCGGCCCTGACCACAGGCATGTGGTCATCAGTGAACATAACCTCTTTTACCTTGGTGGTTAACCGCTCCCCCAGACTTCCGCCGGGATGAAATTTCTTGAAATCTTTCTGACTGAATTGCCTGAGCTTGATAAGCACAACGGCAAGGGCGTCCCCCATTGCAAGGGTGGCCGTGGTGCTTGTGGTTGGAACCAGCCCCATGGGGCATGCCTCTCTCTCAACGCCCACATCGATTATTACATCACTCACATTTGCCATGGGTGAATTAAGCCCCCCAGTAAAGGAGATTATCTTGGCGCCCATTTGTTTAATAATAGGCAGCAGCTTGTTTATCTCCTGTGTGTTGCCGCTGTTTGAAATGGCCAAGACTATATCGTCCCGGGTAACCATGCCCAGATCCCCGTGAATAGCCTCGGCAGGGTGCATAAAAAGAGACGGAGTGCCTGTGCTGTTGAGGGTTGCCGATATCTTCCTGCCGACAAGTCCGGATTTTCCCATGCCGGTCAATATGACCCTTCCTTTGGACCTCAAGATCATCTTAACAGCATCTTCAAACTCAGGACCCACGCGATCTACAAGGTCCAGGATGCCCTGGGCCTCTATTTTCAAAACTTCTTTTACCTGTTCTATTACTCCCATTTTGTAAATTCTCAGAAAATAAGTTATCAATAATATGTCTGTTTAACACGTTAGCGCCCGTATCTCAAGAGATAATTTCCTTATACAAGCTGCTGGTTTAGGTTGATATTTGCGCTCTGATATAATAGCTTTAATCAATTATCTACAAAGCAGCATTGCATAAAGAGTTCAGGACCAAAAACAACAAGAGAGGATTAACATATGAAGATAGATCAATTTCCCGAATATATTCGCCCCTACATGATACCGTCGCCTGAAGGTCGCATGTCTTACAAATGTCTCGGATGCGACAAGGAATTCGGCATTGACAGGCTTTTATATACATGCCCGGGATGCGGCAGCGTGCTCATGTTGGATGATAATAACTTCAGCCGATTCACGGATATTAAAGGGGATCTCTGGAGGGATATATTCGATTACCGCAGGATGTTGAACAGTCAACCTCTTAAAGGAATATTCCGCTATTATGAATTTATCGCCCCTGTGATCCCCCTGGATCAGATCATCTATCTGGGGGAGGGCCACACGCCCATGGTCAAGGCCAATGAGAGGCTCAAGGAGCTGGCGGGCGCGGATTTCTTTTTCAAGGATGACGGAATGAACCCAAGTGCATCATTCAAGGACAGGGGGATGGCCTGCGCCCTCAGTTTCATCAACCATTTTGCCGAAGAACAGAAAATCGACAAGATCCTGGCAATATGCGCCTCTACCGGCGATACGTCCGCCTCTGCCGCGCTCTATTCATCCTATATGGGGGATTTTCTTAAGTCCGCCGTCCTCCTCCCCCATGGCAAGGTTACGGCACAACAACTGGCCCAGCCCCTTGGAAGCGGCGCCAGGGTCCTTGAGATACCGGGCGTTTTTGATGACTGCATGAAGGTTGTAGAGTCTCTGGCGGAAAATTATCACGTTGCGCTTTTAAATTCTAAGAACAGTTGGCGAATCCTGGGACAGGAATCCTTTGCCTATGAGATAGCGCAGGACTTTGACTACCGGGTCAAGGATAAGGCGGTGGTTTTGCCCATCGGCAATGCCGGCAATATAACTGCTGTCATGAACGGGTTTCTGAAATTCTATAAGGCAGGCATCATTTTTCATCTGCCGAAGATAATAGGGGTGCAGTCCGAACACGCTGACCCTGTCTATCGATACTACCTTGAAAAAGACCCTGAAAAACGAAAATTTATCCCTGTCAACGTGAAATCAAGCGTGGCCCAGGCGGCCATGATAGGAAATCCGGTATCCATTCCAAGGGTCATCCGGATCGCAGATGAATACAACAAATTCGCAGGGGAAACAAAGGTTTTTGTGGTTCAGGTCTCGGAACAGGAGATCATGGATTCCATGATAATCGCAAACAGGAATGGGAATATCGCCTGCACCCAGGGCGGCGAGTCCCTGGCCGGTCTCAAAAAGGCCGTGTCTGAAGGCATTATCAGAAAGGATGAGATTGGCGTGATCGATTCGACTGCCCACATGTTAAAATTCCTGTCCTTTCAGGAGATGTATTTTAATGACAGTTTTGATCCGGTCTTTAACGTCAAGCCAAGACAGGAATTGAAGAATTCACCTGTGTTGATAAGGCCTGAGAGCCTGGAAAAATATCCCGAACCTGGCAAGCCCCTTGAAGGTGAGGACATGCAGATCTATATCCGGGAAATGAGTTCTGAAATAGCAACGATGCTTGGTCTGGAAAAGAGGTGAGTATTTAAGCTGGCGCAAGGCGCAGGGCTTAAGGCGCAAGGTGAAAGATTTCAAATTTGAGATTTGAAATTTCAGATTTTCCTCAATCCCTGCGCCCTGCGCCTTGTGCCCTGCGCCTGCTTGATAAAGGCAGGGGCTTAACAGATCTGCAAAATTTTTTGATAGATAGAAACATCCCATGAATATATTATTCCTATGCACCGGCAACATAAGCAGGAGTTATCTTGCCGAAATGCTTTTAAAACATGAGATCAGCCGTAACCGTTCTGATGGAATATTTGTGGCTTCGGCAGGCATCCTGGATAATCAGGGGATCCCGGCTGACCCTGCGATGATGGATTATCTGGCAAAATTAAACATACCGGCAGGAGATCATTTATCCAGGACAATAACCAAAGAGGATCTTGAATGGGCTGACCTTATCTTTGTCATGGAGAAAAGGCATAGGGAATATCTTCAGAATCATTGGCCGGAGATAAATGACAAGGTGGAACTCCTTTCTAAATATATATCGCCGGACCAGTTCGATGATGATATCGTTGATCCCTACTGTAAATCGCCTTACCATTATCGTCTTGCGCAGTCCCAGATTACGCTGGCGATAAAATCGCTCTTTAAAAAACTGGCCCGGAAATAGTCAGTATATTTTTTTAAAAAGGGCCTAAAGACCATTGACATCTGTTTTGCATTGGACCGTAGACCGTACACCTTAAACCTTATACCGGAAATCTTAAACCCTGCGCCATGTGCCTTGCGCCGGCCTGTAATGGCTACATAGCGAAAACAATTTGAATTACTGCATACAGATATCCTATGCTTAAAATCAAGATAATAGTCGTTGATAAGACAAGGGCGCCTTTTCTTAAGGAGGGAGAGGCATTTTATCTTGATCGTATCAGAAGATACGGCCAGACAGAATGGATTGAAGTCAAACCGGTAAGGATAACAAAGGGTCTTCCGGAGGAAGAAGTTAAAAAGAGAGAAGGTCGCGCCATATTGCAAAAGGTGGAGACCGGTGATTATCTCACAGCCCTTGATCGATCAGGACGGCAGTATGATTCAGAGTGGTTGGCAAAATGGTTAAAGGCGCTGTCAATCAATATCAGGGGATCTGTATGTTTTACAATCGGAGGCCCCATCGGATTATCAACGGAGATTCTTGAAAAGTCCGGTTCTGTCCTCGCTCTTTCAAAGATGACCCTTACCCATGAGATGAGCCGCCTTGTGCTACTGGAGCAGATCTACAGGGCCTTTACCATTTTAAATGGGGAGAAATATCATAAATAATTAGGGATGAACCACCCCTCCGCTTTCGGTCTCTTTCGCGTTCTTCTCCAGGGCGGTTTTAATCTTGTTTTTAAGTTCGGTTAAATCGAAGGATTTTATAACATAGAACTCAGCGGCTATGGATTTTATATCTTCCTTGAAGGTATCATAGGCTGTGCATAATATAACCGGCAACTCAGAGAATTTATTTCGAATATCCTGTAAAAGATCAAGCCCGTTGTAATCCACCATCTTGATGTCAAGGAGCACCACGTCAGGCTTTTCATCATCGATCCTTTCCAGCAGCATATCCCCGCCGTCAGCGGTAACCACCTCATATCCAGCCTCTGACAACTCCTCTGAATAGAGAAAACGAATGTGTTCCTCATCATCGACGATCAGTATTTTGGCCATATTTTCTTCTCCAGGATTGAGGTTCTAATAAAGTATCGATTCCTTCCTTTTGATTCGTATCCTAATTATTAAAAAGGTGAAATATTAATAAAGGATACCTCATGCAATGCTGAGATGAGGTGTATTCTTACATATTTTTATTAAAAGGGCAAATATAAACACTTCAACCCATCAAATTCCGATCAGGTTCTTACATAATCACTTTCCAGGTATCCTACCAACTCATTCTCACCTTGATTCCCCTGTTGTGGAGGCAGGTCTTTATCTCTTTTATAGTGTAAGAGCCATAATGGGTCATGGACGCTATCAACGCGGCGTCTGCATTATCGTCTGCAAGGACTTCATAGATGTGTTCCGGGGTCCCTGCCCCGCCCGAGGCTATAACCGGTATGTTAACATTTGATGAAATTAATCTATTCAGATTAATTTCATAACCATCTTTAGTGCCGTCGGCATCAATTGAATTAAGACATATCTCGCCTGCCCCCAGGCTTTCACCCCTCTTGGCCCATTCCAGGGCATCAATCCCGGTAAATTTTCTGCCGCCGTCAATGACTATCTCGTACCCGCTGGGAATTTTATCCGTAGTCTCCACCTTTTTAACATCCATGCCCAGCACGATGCATTGTCTGCCGAATGCCTCGGCCCCTTCCGAAATAATCACAGGGTTTCTGACTGCCGCTGAATTAACGCTGACCTTTTCAGCCCCGGCCAACAGGACCTGTCTCATGTCTTCCAAGGTCCTTATCCCCCCTCCCACGGAAAAAGGTATAAAAATCTTTTCAGCCACCTTCCTGACGGTCTCAATCATGATATCACGCCTCTCACTGGATGCCGTAATATCATAAAAAACGATCTCGTCCGCACCCTCCCTGTAATATTGGGCGGCTGTCTCAACCGGATCGCCTATGTCTACATTTCCTTTAAATTTAATCCCCTTTGTCAATCTCCCGTCACGGACGTCAAGACATGGGATGATCCTTTTACTCAACATAATCCTTACCGTCCCATTCACTGAAATTAGCCAGTATCTTTAATCCTGGCTCCCCGCTTTTCTCCGGGTGAAACTGCATTGCCGCAAGGTTCCCGGCCGCAAGCACAGAGGCGAACCGTGTTATGTAGTCGGTCTCCCCGAGGACCTTTTCAGATTCGTCAGGGACAGGATAATAGGAATGCACAAAGTAGAATTCGCTATCCCGGTCCACACCCTGGAAAAGGGGGTGATTTCTTTTAAGCCTGACGCTGTTCCAGCCCATATGCGGCACTTTAAGCCTTATGCCTTTCTTAAGGGCATCAGTAAACCTGGAGACCTTTCCCTTTATTATCCCAAGACACCTTGTATTGCTTTCCTCGCTCATTTCCATAATGATCTGAGTCCCAAGGCAGATGCCCAGGATAGGTTTTTTATTATGAAACGCCTCGATTATCGCAAGATCAAGCCTTCGCTTTTTAAGGTCGGCCATTGCCCTGCCTGCAGCGCCGACACCAGGAAAAATAACCCTCTCCGCATTAATTATCCTCGAATAATCATCGGTTATAACCGATTCTTTTCCCAGGCAATCCATCGCCCTTTTCACACTGGTGAGATTGCCGGCATTATAGTCTATAATTGCAATCATAATTTTTAGATCATCTCCCAACTAAAATCTCAAACAATGCCCGGATGTTGCTTTATCTCCTCCTCTATCTTTTCAGGCTCCGTCGAGTTATATCTGGCAAGCATTTGAAGGTGAAACAGACTGTCAGGATCAATGCCGATAAATTTTACTGCAACATCTCCATGATCGCTGCGTATGATTATGCCTTCAATTTTAATGGTGAGTTCGCTCTCCGACATGCCTAGCTTAATAATCAAAGAGCATGGCGTGTCCGGGGCCAGATCGGCAAGAATCGGCAAGAGGCACCCGCCTATGCTGAGATTTGAAAACATATCAACATTGTATGAATCCTTATTGACACACAGTCTTGCATTCATCTTCAGAGGAAATCGGGTAAACCTGCGTTTATCACTTTCCATATTCAAACCTCCGGTTTTGGGTTGAGAATTAAAATCTTCCATAGTTTATGCCGGATGATCAGGTTTTTACAAGTCTTTTTTCCTGATCAAACCTCCTTTGAAACCATCTTATCGCCTTTTTTCTTTTTGTCCCTGGTGACCAGTTTAAAGAACAGCGGGACAAAAAAAACGCCGACAAAAGTGGCGACAAACACCCCTCCAACGACGCCGGTCCCTATGGAATGACGGCTTGCCGCCCCGGCGCCTGTCGCCAGTGCAAGGGGCAGGGTGCCAAGGATAAAAGAGATGGATGTCATGATTATAGGACGCAGCCTGATCTTTGCAGCCTCAACTGCCGCATCAAAGACGGACATCCCCTGCTTATGCATCTTTGACGCGAACTCAACTATCAGAATCGCGTTCTTGGCGGAAAGCCCTATCAGGACAAGGAGACTGATCTGAAAATATATGTCATTGGAGAGTCCCCTCATCCACAGCGTCGTTATTGCGCCAAAAAGCCCGAAGGGCACTACCATCATAATAGAGAGAGGAAGCGACCACTTCTCATACAGCGCTGCAAGGATCAGAAAGACCATGACTATGCCGAATGCAAAGGCAATCATTGAGGTGTTGCCGGCCTTTTTCTCCTGAAAGGACATCCCGCTCCATGAATAGCTGTAATCAGACGGCAATGCCTCCGCGGCAACTTCCTCCATGGCCTTCAATGCCTCGCCGGAGCTGTAGCCGGAGGCAGCGGAACCGGTGACATATGCTGATGGGAATACATTGAACCGGTTGACCTGTTCAGGTCCTGTTATATATTTCACAGTCATGAGGCTGCTTAGTGGAATCATGCTGTTAGTGGTTGAAGACCTTACATAGACCTTGCCGATCTCATCAGGGGTAGACCTGTATGAGGACTCTGCCTGAAGCTGCACCTTGAAGGTGCGTCCCGACCTGTTGAAGTCATTCACATAAAGAGATCCGAAGGTGCTCTGCATGGCGCGGGATGTCCTTTCAGGAAAAAAAGGCCGGCAACACCTCAATTATTGCCTTTGCATTCGGCATAGTTATGGTCTTTCTGATCCTTGCCGCGCTGTATGAGAA
>Ga0153915_10002804_pt1 | contig 15894 bp, 13 predicted proteins | sample Opewatmetagenome_2_FD_107003 | JGI IMG/M metagenome (GOLD analysis project Ga0153915, IMG submission 107003) | Freshwater wetland microbial communities from Ohio, USA - Open water 3 Core 3 Depth 3 metaG | ecosystem: Environmental > Aquatic > Freshwater > Wetlands | place: USA: Ohio, Lake Erie...
CAGGTCCGCGGCCGGAGTCAGGTCGGAGGTCTCCGCGACGAAGCCGCCGGCGAACCTCGCAAGGATCGGCTGGAAGTCGAAGCCGGAGAGCCGTCGCCGGAACACCTCGAGCTCCGCCGTGCGGACGGCGCGAAGCAGGATCTCCTCCTCGCGCCCCTCCTCGATCGTGTCGAACTCGACTCGCCCCAGCGAGGCCTCGAGCACCGCCGGCAGGTCGCAGACCCTCGGCACGGCCTCCGGCTCGCCGGTGCGCGCCGCCCGGCGGACCGCGGCCGCCGCCAGCGTTTCGAGGTTCCCGATCGAGTAGCGCACGCTCACACCGCTTCGGTGGTTCACGTGCGGCGAGCGGCGTAGCTCGGCCGTGAGCGCCGCCAGCACCTCCTTCATGTACTGCGGGACGCGAAGCGGCGTATCGCCGGCGGGCGGGCGCGCCTCCTGCTCCATGATCCGAATCTCGTCGGTGAGCGAGTCCGGGTAGTGGGTCCGCACCTGCGTGCCGAACCGGTCCTTGAGCGGGGAGACGATCCGGCCGCGGTGCGTGTAGTCCTCGGGGTTCGCCGTCGCGACGAGCAGGAGATCGAGCGGGAGCCGGATCCGGTACCCGCGGATCTGAACGTCGCGCTCCTCCAGGATGTTGAAGAGGGTGACCTGGATCCGCTCGGGCAGATCGGGCAGCTCGTTCACCGCGACGATCCCTCGGTTCGTGCGGGGAATGAGCCCGTAGTGGATCGTGAGCTCGTCGGCAAGATAGCGACCCTCGGCCACACGGATCGGGTCGACGTCGCCGATCAGGTCTGCGACCGAGGTATCGGGCGTCGCGAGCTTCTCCGCGTAGCGGTGGTCGCGGTCGATCCATTCAACCGGGACTGCGCCCCCCTGCTCGGCGACGAGCGCCCGGCACCGGGCGCAGATCGGGCGGTAGGGATGGTCGTTCACCTCGCACCCGGCGATCACGGGCGTCTCCTCGTCGAGGAGATCGACCAGGTGGCGGATCAGGCGGGTCTTCGCCTGGCCGCGCTCGCCGAGCAGGATCAGGTCGTGGCCGGCGAGGATCCCGCGCTCCAGCGACGGCAGCACGGAGTCGTCGAACCCGACGATCGAGGGAAAGAGGGCCTCGCCGCTCCCCAACCGGGCGAGCAGGTTCGCGCGAAGCTCCTCCTTGACGGTTCGGTCGGGATAATCCGCCGCCCGCAGTTCGTCGATCGTCGTCGCGAGAGGACGCATCCTGCAAGGGTACGGCACTTCCCACGATCGGGCCTCGACCGGTGGCTCCGACCGGAGATCGTCAGAGTCTCGGGTAGCGGAGCGCCAGGCCCGTCGAGCCGACATCGGCGGCCATCAGGCTCCAGCCGCCGAGGCTCGCGACGGCGAGTCGGTCGAGCTTCGGCCCCACGAACGCCACGTTGGTCGGCTGGTTGAGCACGACGCCGTCGGGGTCCTCCACGAGAACCTCGGGCACGCCGTCGGGGTGAATGCGATAGATGCGGTCGGGCCGGTAACAGCCGACGAACATGGTTCCATCCTCGGCGAAGGCGATCCCGTCCGGCTGGCATCCCGGGAGCTCCACCGCCACCTCGGGCGGTCCCGCGGATCCATCGTCGCGGATCGGGATCCGAGACACGCGCCGGCCGTGAGACTCGATCACGTAGAGCCACCCGCCCTCGGCGCTCAGGCAGCATCCGTTGGGGAACCGTGGAACGGCCTCGCTCCACAGGATGGTGGAGCCTCCGGGCGCCACGCGGAAGACGCAACCGTCGTCGTCGGCCCACCCTCCCGAGTCGGTGACGTACAGGTTCCCGGCGTCGTCGAAAGCGGCGAAGTTCGGCACACGCAGAGGATGATCGGCGGTGCCCTTCGAGTACGTTTCGATCGCGCCCGAAGGAGCGATCCTCGACACCTCCGCTCTGCCGAAGTCGCATGCGTAGACATTCCCGTCACCGTCGGTCGCGACGCCGTAGATGAAACCTCCGGTCGAAGCGATCTGCTCCAGGGTGCCGTCCGGCGCGATGGCGTAGATCTGTCCGGCTTCGCCGCCTGCATACACGCGGCCGTCGGGCCCCTGCGTGACCCCCTCGGGATGATCGAGCCCACCCGCCAGCTCAGAGAAAGCCTCGAGGTTCATCTGTCAACTCACCCTCGAAACTCGCGCGTCGAGCTCCTCCGCGAGCGGTACGGCCGACTGCCGGCCCGCGCCCGGACCGCCGACGAGCAACGTGAGCGCATAGGAACCGCGGGTCCAAGCGGCGAAGTACTGGAACGTGTCCTTCGTGCAGCAGCCGCTCGGTCCGTGCGAGTACGCGATCGCGTTAGGGAGGCGTGGAGGGTCCGCGGCTCGTGCTCGTGCCCCGAGGAGGTCCGCTCCGTGCGCGCGGAGCCACGCCAGATAGGCACCGGCGCCGTCGGCGGACCGGAACCGCAGGACGCGTGCCACCACTTCCGTGAGTCGCTTGCCGCGGGCCGTGAACCTCCTTTGGGCTCCGGCCTCGAACCCGGCCCCGGCGAGGAGTGCCTCGAGTGACGGCGGGTCGAGAGCGTCCGTGGACAGCGCGGCGATGTCCAGCCGCGTGACGTCGATCACGTAGCCGGGCAGGGAGGCAGCGGGAAGGCCCGGCAGGGCGGCCGCGTCCGACCCGTGGCTCGTCGGCAAGATGGGCGTGGCGGGCGCAACGGGCGGCGCCGAGGCGTCATGGCCGGTTCCGGAGGCGCACGCGAGCAGCACGACGAGGCCCAAAGCCGCCCACCTCGACCGCCCCGGCAAGCCGTATCCCTTTCGAGAATTTTCGCCCAGAGACTATCCGTGGGCCGGCGACCCGTGCATCATAGCGGCTTGCCCGATCAGATCGAAGGAGAGGGCGATGACGAACGAGTTCGACCGACTGCCCGGCAGGACGCTCAAGCGACGTGACTTCATCCGTTACGCGGGCATCGCCGCGGGTGCCGGCGTCCTTGCCGCCTGCAAGAAGGCGGTATCTCCGAGCTCGGGCCCGACCGGTGGGCCGAGTGCGACACGCCCGCCGATCGCGGAGGAACCGGGCGGTCTCCAGGTCTTCGACTGGTCCGGATACGGCGGCGGCGAGTATTACCCGGGGAAGGAGCGGCAATACCTCTGGGCGGACTACCAGAAGGCGACGGGGGACACCCCGAAGTTCATCCTGTTCGAGAACGACGACGCGGGGTACACCAAGATCGCTGCTGGGGCACGTTACGACGTCGTCCATCCGTGCGCCTATCGGTTCAAGGACTACGTGGACCTCGGGGTCGTCCAGCCCTGGGACACGTCCCTCATCGCCGACTACACGCAGCTGAACCCGACGCTCGAGCAGGCCGGTCAGATCGACGGTCAGCAGTACTTCATCGTGGAGGACTGGGGATTCATCGCGCCGCTGTACCGGGCCGACAAGGTCCAGCCCACGGAGGACTCCTGGAGCCTCCTCTGGGACGACCGCTACTCGGGCCGGATCTCGTGGATCAACACCCTGGAGATGCTCGTCATCGCCGGCTACTACCACCAGGTTGCCGATCCGTGGACCATGACGGACGATGAGCTTGCGCAGATGCGCGACTTCCTCATCTCGAAGAAGCACCTCGTGAGCTTCCTCTGGGACCAGTCGTACGACCTCTGGCGGGCCTTCAAGCAGGGCGACGTGTGGATCGGCTACGCGTGGCCGGACACCGTCGGTTACGCGACGGCCGCGGGCATGGACGTCGTGTACATGCAGCCGAAGGAGGGCCGGATCTGGTGGTCCTGCGGCCTCGGTCTGTTCAAGGACTCGGCGAACTACTACCACGCGCACGAGTACGCGGACTCCTGGTCGACCGCGAAGGCGGCCCTGTTCCTGGAGAGCTACTACTACTACGGCCACGCCAACTCCACGGTCGACCTGTCGCAGCTCCCGCCGGCGATCGTCAAGGCGTTCAGCCTCGACGACGTGTCGGCCCTCCAGCCCCCGAAGGCACATACGGAGTCGTGGATCTCTCGTCGCTCCGTCTACAGCCAGTATTGGAGCGAGGTACTGGCGGCGTGAGGCGTCGCGCCGGGTTTCGGTAGGCGGCGGTGGCGGCGCCGGATGTGATCGACCCCGCCAAGAAGTGGCGGCGCCGGGAGCGACGGGCGACCGCCGGCCTGCTTTCGGGCCCGCTGGCCTGGCTGCTGCTGTTCTTCGTGGCTCCGGTCGTCTACGTCGCCATCTACAGCTTCGGGACGATCAAGCTCTTCCCCACCGACACGGGAGTCGTCACCCTCGATGGCTGGAGGAGGTTCTTCGACGGCTCCGTCTACCTTGCGCTCTTCTGGAAGTCGATCCGAATCTCGCTCACGGTCTCGGTCGTCGTCGTGCTTCTTTCCTACCCGATCGGCTACTTCCTCGCGCTCTGCGTGAAGAAGCGGAAGTACGTCCTCCTGCTGCTGATCATCGCGCCGTTCCTCACCAGCTATCTCCTCCGGGTCCTCGCATGGAAGATCATTCTGGGCGATTCGGGAGTCATCAACTCATTCCTGTTCGCAACCCATCTCCGGAGCCCGGACCACCCGATCACGTGGCTCCTCTACAGCCAGTTCTCGGTGATGCTCGTGCTCGCCTACGTCTGGATCCCATTCGTCGCGTTGCCGATCTTCGTGTCGCTCGACAACCTCAACCGGAGCGTCCTGGAAGCCGCGGGCGACCTCGGAGCGAGCCGGTGGCAGACGTTCTGGCGGGTTACGTTCCGGCTCAGCCTGCCCGGAGTCGTCGCGGCCTTCGTGTTCGTGTTCGTCCCCACGATCGGTGAGTTCGTGACACCTCTACTCGTCGGGGGACCCAGCGGGTACATGTACGGGAACGCGATTCAAGACCTGTTCACGAAAGGCCTCGACTGGCAGACCGGGTCCGTTCTGGCGATGTTCCTGCTGCTGGTCGTCGCCGGGCTCATGGCGCTCTTCGGTCGCTTCGTACAGCCAAGGAGCGTGGCGACCTGATGGACGCCGCTGTGTCGAAGGGCGGGCTGAGGCTCCTGCGGGTGTTCTTCGTGCTGCTCGCGGTGTTCCTCTACGCGCCTATGGCCATCTTGGCGATCTTCTCCTTCAACAACGGTGACGTCTCGTTCCCGCTCCAGGGCTTTACGACCCACTGGTACACCCAGTTCTTCTCCAATCCGCTCCTGATCGGGGCGCTGCGCCGGAGCGCGATCGTGGCGACGCTTTCGAGCATCATCGCCGTGGCGCTGGGAGTCCTTGCCTCGTTCGTCCTCATCCGAAGGCGGTTCGTCGGGAGATCGGCGATATCGGCGCTCTTCTTCTCGCCTCTCGTGATCCCCTACCTCGTGTTCGGGATCTCCCTCCTGCTCCTGTTCACCATCGTCGACAAGCTGCTCACGCGGGTGGCGGGCGTCTACTTCGGCTTGGGTCTGCACGCGGTCGTGATCGGCCACGTCGTCGTGTCCTTGCCCTACGTGATCCTCACGATCATGCCGCTGCTCGAGCGGCTCAGCATCTTCCTCGAGGAGGCGGCCCACGACCTGGGGGCCGGGACCTGGCAGACGTTCCGGCGCGTCACCCTCCCGCTGCTGCTGCCCGCCCTCATCTCGTCGTTTCTGATCGCGTTCACTCTCTCGTTCGACGAGTTCGCGATCGCGTCCTTCCTCGCGGGGACGCAGCCGACCTGGCCGGTCTACCTCTTCGCCCAGCTCCGCGTCCCGAGCCAGCTGCCCCAGCTCGTCGCGGTCGCGTCGGTCATTCTGATCGGTTCGCTCCTCCTGGTGCTGTCGGCCGAGATCATCCGCCGGATGGTCGAACGCCGATACGGGGCCGAGTACGCGGGACGCGGAATCGCGTAGGATCACGGCCGAACCCCGGTGAAGGTCGTCCCCACGGTCGCGTAGTCCCCGAACGCGTCGGACGAGAGCCCCGCAACCCGGTAGCTCCAAGGCGCGCAAGGGTTCACGACCGACGCGTTCGGTCTCCTGGCCTCGGCGTGTCCGCCACCCCTGTTACCCTCCGCCCATGGTGGAGCTGGAGGAGATCCTCGCACGCCTGAACCCCGCCCAGCGCGAGGCCGTCAGTGCCGTCCGTGGGCCCGTGGCGATCCTTGCTGGCGCCGGGACCGGCAAGACGACGACGATCACCCACCGGATCGCCTACCAAGTCGCCAGCGGCGCCTTCCCCGACCAGCGAATCCTCTCGGTCACGTTCACCGACAAGGCCGCCGGCGAGCTGAAGGCGCGGCTCGCGACGCTCGGTGTCCAGGGGGTCGAGGCCCGCACCTTCCACTCCGCGGCGCTCTCCCAGCTCTCGCGCCTGTGGCCGGTGCACGCGGGCGAGCCGCTGCCGGAGGTCCTCGACTCGAAGGCGCCGCTCATCTCGAGCCTCGCGAACGCGCTCCCACCGCCGCACAAGTTCCTTCCCCGCCGCGAGCTGGCCGGCGAGATCGAGTGGGCGAAGAACCGAATGATTCCCGCCGAACGCTACCTCGCGGAGCTCGGCGATCACGAGCCTCCGATCCCCGCCGAGCTCATGGACCGCATCTACACGGGCTACGAGCGACGGAAGCGGGCGATGGGACGATTGGACTTCGAGGACATGCTCGGGCTCGCGGTCCGGCTCTTCGACGAGCGGCCGGCCGCGGTCGAAGAAGTCCGCACGCGCTTTGCCGCCTTCACGGTCGACGAATACCAGGACGTGAACCCGCTCCAGGCGGCGCTGCTCGACCGGTGGCTCGGCGAGCGCGACGAGCTGTGCGTCGTCGGCGACGACTACCAGACGATCTACGCGTTCACGGGGGCGTCGCCCTCGTACCTGCTCGGCTTCGAGCACCGCTTCCCGTCCGCGAAGATCGTTCGGCTCGAGGAGAACTACCGCTCAACGCCGCAGGTACTGGCCGTCGCCAACCGGCTGGCATCGCGCCTCGGAGGGTTCCGAAAGACGCTTCGCGCCACGCGACCGGCGGGACCCACGCCGGTCGCTCGAGCGCTCCCCGACCCTGACGCGGAGGTGGCGTTCGTGCTCGAAGAGGTGCGCAGGCTCGGAGCGGAGGGTGTTCGGTACGACGAGATGGCCGTCCTGTACCGCATCAACGCCCGTTCCGAGCCGTTCGAGGAGGCGTTCGCCGACTCGGGAATCCCCTACCAGGTCCGCGACGGCGCCTTCCTGCGGCGGCCGGGACCGCGGTCGGTGCTCCAGCGCCTGAAGCGGGAGTCCGGCCCGGTCGTCGAATCCGTCGAGGCCGCCACCGCCGCCGTCGGCTTCGACCCCGACGCCGATCCCGACGCCGACGAAGAGATCACCCGGCAGGCGGACCTCGCCCGCCTGCGCGCACTCGCCCGGGAGTTCGCCGGCGACGGCACCCATCCGAACGGCGATGTCGCGGCGTTCGTCGAGGAGCTCGCGCGCCGGTTCTCGGCCGAGCACACCGGCGGGGGGGTGAACCTCCTGACGTTCCACCGCGCGAAGGGGCTGGAGTTCGATGCGGTGTTCCTTCCACGGCTTCAGGACGGCGAGCTTCCGTTCCGCTCGGGCCGCGTGAAGGCGGATCCGGAGGAGGAACGGCGGCTGCTCTACGTCGGCATCACGAGAGCCCGGCGGCACCTGTTCATGACGTGGCATCTTGCCGCGCGGGCCAGACCGAGTCCCTTCCTCGACGAGGTGGGACTGAGGACCCCGGCGCCCGCGGCCGGCGCGAGGACGTCGAGAGCGGCGGCGCCCCTGTCGGCGCCGGCTCACGGGGGAAGCCTCTTCGAGGCGCTGCGGGAGTGGCGCCGCGTGCGGGCGAAGGCCGACGGTGTTCCCGCCTACGTCGTGTTCCACGACTCCACGCTGGCGATCATCGCTGCGCAGCGGCCTCGGGACTGGGCCGATCTCGCCGGCATCCTCGGGATCGGGCCGGCGAAGCTCGACCGCTACGCCGACGAGGTGTTGGCGGTCATCGCCAGATTCGACTGAGCAACAGGCCGGATGCGAGAAGCACCATCCCGAGCGACGCCCATCGAAGCGCGGCCTCGGGCGCCGCGCGAAGCGTCGACGCGTCGATCGGTTCGCTCGTCCCGTCGACCAGCGTGATCCGCCCCTGGATCGCGCGAACTCGGCGACGAAGTCGCCGCACGGGGGTCGAGAGGGCTCGTTGCGCGGCCGCGATGGCCGCGCACGCCCCGGCCACGCCGACCGCCCCGAGGCTCACGCGACCGGTTTGCGCGAAGGACCCGGTGATGGCGGGGAACGCGCCCCACCCGAGCGCGAACCACAGGTCGGAGTGGAACGCGCCGCCGAGAAGCTCGAGGTTGTAGGCGACGACCAGGAACCCACCAACCACGATGAACGCGAGCATCCAGGGGCTCACATGCACCGCGCCGTCGACACCGAGCGCGACGGCCCCGCCGATCCCCGCCGCCGCGAGCCCCCACAGCACGCCGTCGGGGATCCTCGTCGCAAGCGGGCGCCCGTGCAGCTCGTCGAGGGCATGCGCCGCCAGCCCGACCGCGAGGAAGAACGCCAGCATGCTCTCGCCGAGCCGCCGCCCGCTCACCTCCTGAGCGAGCGAGGCACCGATCGCCACGTACGACAGATGCCAGAGCGTGTATGGGGGGTGAAGCAGCGTCCAGTAGTCGCGCCAGCCGCCCCGCGCCAGCGCGTAGAAGGCCGGCCGCCCCGAATCCTCACTCATCCGCGATGGGGTTCCGCTTGATCCCCCACGTGACCAGGCCGGCGCCGAGGCCCATGACGCGGGTCCGCACCCGGCGCATCCCGGCCTCCTGCCACATCCGAACCTGCTCCGGCAGCGGGTAGCGCTCGTAGAACCTCGAGATGTCCGGCCCGAGGAACCGACCGGTCCGGTACCAGGCCCGAGAGACCAGCCACCCGGCCGCCGGGAGTGCGGTTCGCGTGTACGCGACCCATCCCGCGCGCGCCCACGGCTCCTGAGGCTCGTGAAACTCGAGGCTCGCCATGACCCCGCCCGGCCGGAGAACCCGCGCCAGCTCGACCAGCGTGGCCGCTGGGTCGTCGACGTAGCGCAGCAGGTACGTGAAGGTGAGCGCGTCGAAGGTCTCGGCGGCGAACGGAAGGCGCTCCGCCTGCCCCAGCACGAACCGGGTCTGCTCTCCGACGCCTGCGAGCTGCGCGGCCTCCAAGCCCCGGCGGAGCATGGGCTCGCTCAGATCCAGCCCGACGACCCTGAGATTGCGCCGTGCGAGCTCCCTGGCGACCAACCCGGTGCCGGTCGCCGCGTCCAGGACCCACGACCCGGGGATCGCGTTCACCCTGGAGACCAGGAACCTGCGCCACCGGGGCTCCTGCCCGAGCGAGAGGACGGCGCCCATGCGCTCGTACTCCGGGGCGATCCCGGCAAAGAGCTGCTTGGCAAACCGCGCGCGTCGAGACTCGATGCCCGCAGCCTACGCCGGGCGGAGCAACGATGGGAGGTCGGCGATCGAGCCGATCACGTGATCGGGCCTCCCCGACCCGCGCTCGAGGTCCTCGGGGCGGAACTTCCCCGTGCGCACGAGCGCACCGGAAAGTCCGACGGCCTGCGCCGCGAGCACGTCGTTCACGATGTCGTCGCCGACCATCATCGTGCGGGGCGCCTCGGTCCCGATCATCCGCACGGCCCCCTCGAAGAAGGCCGGCGCGGGCTTGCCGCAGACGGCGGCCGCCACTCCGGCGGCGGCCTCCAGCGCCGCAAGGTAGCTCCCGCCGTCGAGCTTGAGCCCCTCGGTCGTCTGCCAGTACATGCTCCGGTGCATGCCGACGAGCGTCGCACCGCCGGTCACCATCCGGAAGATCCTGTTCATCGCCTCGTAGCTGAAGAGATCTCCGCCCCCGCCGATCACGACGACGTCGGCATCCTCTTCCACGAGATCGACCCCATCCAGGTCCTCGCTCGCATCGCCGTCGTTCAGGACGAACACGCGAGCTCCCGGGTGGTGCACGCGAAGGTACGAGGCCGTGCCGACCACCGCGGAGATGATCTCCTCGGGCTCCACGTGAAGACCTGCGTCCTGGAGCTGACGAGCCATCGCCGACCGGGCGCGGCTGGTCGTGTTCGTGATGAGCCGGAACGGCACGTCCTCGGCCCGGAGCCACGCAAGCGTGTCGGCCGCCCCGGGGATCGCCTCCCACGAGACGACCAGCGTGCCGTCGATATCGAGCAGGACGCCGTCGATCCGACCCATCGTGCGACGAGTCTAGCCGCCGATGCTCTTCGTATCGTCCAGACGGATACCGGCTCGCCGGCGGGCGCCCGCCACGATCCCCGGCGCCTCGCGGCCCCGGCGGCGAAGACGCCACTCCTGGTACGGGGCGATGTATCGATACCTCGGTGGCAGGAGCGGCCGAAGGGCGCGCATCGTCGCGAAGGTTGCCCGAGTCGCCGCACGCCTTCGCGGACTCATCCGAACGCCGTACATCTCCTGAAGCCCAGGAGGAAGCGTGGCGAACGACAGGCGCGACACCCCCTTCAGCACCCGTCGCCACTCGGCTTCGGGCGGCGGGTCGCGGAAGAGATCGGCGACTCTTCGCGCGGAGTCGGTCACACGCAGGAGTCCGCCGTCCACCACTCGCGTCATGTACTCACGCAGCGCGGGCACCGTGGGCGGGATGATCTCGCGCGGAACCTTCACCATCTCGGCCACCAGCATCTGCTCCTCGTGGAACCGCTGCCGGCCCGCGTCGTCGAGCCCGCCGATCGTCAGCTCCTCGAACAGGAGCGCCGAATCCACCAAGCACGCGTGCACCCAGAGGAGCAGCTCGGGGTCGAGAGCGTCGTAGGGCAGCCCGGTCACCTCGTCGACGCCCTTGATGCGAGCGTGGACCTCGTTGATCTTGTCGGCCGCTGCGTGTGCCTCGGTCTTCGTGCCGAAGGTGATCGTGTACGTGAGGATCAATGTGCGCTGCAAGCGCCTCCACGGGTTGCGTTCGTAGAAGCCGGTGTCCCGGGCGCCCGCGATCACCAGCGGATGTGCCGCTTGCATGAGCACGGCCCGAGCGCCGCCGAACAGGACCGTGACCTCCCTGTGCACCCGCCACGAGACGCTGTCAGGCCCGAAGTACCCGAGGTCTTCGTTCCCGGCGCTCACCTGCCCACTTTACCGGCGGCACCGGGAAGGCCGGGATCGGAACGGTACGCCTAGGGACCGGTCACGCCCGCGATCTCGCGCAGGTCCCGCGCCACCTCCTCGGCAGCCAGCACGATGAGGTGATTCCGCGCCCGAGAGCCGCCGACGTACAGGTACTGGGCCATGTCGTCCTGGTGCTTGTCCCCGAGCTCGGCCAGGATCACGACCGGCCGCTCGAGGCCTTTGAACCCATGGATGCTCGCCGTGAGCACCGTTCCGGCTTCCACCACGTCCGAGAGCCGGAACCCGTCAACGCGCTCACGGCTGCGCAGACGGCTCTTCTCCTTGCCCGACGGAGTCAGAACGACGATGTCCTCGAGGGGTACCTTCTCCTCCTCGACGAGGTTGCGGAGGACGACGGCGAGCAGATGCACGAGCTCTTCGTCGTCTCGATACCCGAGGATCTCGGGCCGGCGGCCCTCGGGACCCTTCGCGCTCGGCCTGTGCGCGCCACTGTAGAAGACGGAGACGAATTCGTGGATCGCCTTCGTGTTCCGCAGGTTCGCGGGAAGCGGCGGGCACCGATATTCATCCGAGAGCGGCAGCGCACCGCCGTAGAGATTCTGGTTATCGTCGGCGAACAGGTACAGGGCGCCTTCGTCGGGATCCTCGTGCAGCGCGAGCAGCGCCGGCCACCACCACTCCCTGAAGTCCTGGGCCTCGTCGACGACCATCGCCTCGTACCGCGGACCCACCCCGCGCGCCGCTCGCCCGAGCAACTCCGGGAGCTCGTGCTCGAAGTAGCGAGAGCCGGGCTCCGTGGATACCTCCGGGAGCGAGAGGCCGGCCTCCCTCGCCATCCGCACGCACAGCGCGTGGAAGTGCTCGACGTCGAGGTTCGCGGTTCCCTGGGTGGACTCGCGAAGGTACTCGGCCAGCCCCCGGTTGAAGCAGGTGAGGAGCGTCCGGCGTCCCGACGCCGCCAAACGCTTCGCGATCTGGATCGCCAGCAGGGTCTTGCCGCATCCGGCCGGGCCGGTCACCGCCGCCCGCTTTCGGTGCGCGACGAACCCGAGGATCCACGCCTGATCGTCGGTGAGCTCGACGATCGTCCGGTCTTCCTCGTCGAACGCGAGCTTGAGCGGCGTGCGGATCTCGACCCGGTACCCGAGGGCGAGCGCGAGCGCGTCCATCCCCTCGGCCCCGAAGCTCCTCCCCGGGTGGCGCCAGTGACGCATCACCTCCGGGACGCGCTCGTCGAGCCGGTCAAGGTCGCCGTGGTCGATCACGATCTCGACCGGAGCACCGGGGTGCGCCACTCGGCCGTACGAGCCGTCGGGGAACGCGACTCCGTACCCGTACGACGGCCTCCAACGCTCCCACCCCTCCTGCGCCGACAGGATCTCGACGAGGGAGAACATCTCGTCCTTGGCCTGGTGGAAGGGATCCTCATCCAGCTCGTGCGAGCCCGAATGCCCGGCCTGGCTCCACCGTTTCGTCTTCGGGTCGAAGGACAGGCGTCCGCCCTTGGCTTCCAGGACCAGGAGACCATCGACCGGATGCGCGATCACGAAGTCGGCCTCGCCCTGCTCGGGGCCGTTCGAGCCGGCTAGAACCCAGTCGACGCTGTGGTAGACCACGTATGACTCGTCGAGCTGCTCGAGGAACCCCTCGTACAGCCTCCGCTCGGCCGCGCTCTCCGTCTCGAGCATCGGGAAGGGCACCATCCGAGCCATAGCCGGATGCTACCGGCCGCTGGACTCGAAGCGCACCCCGCGAGAGAATGCCTCGGCTCCCGCAATGGAATCGGCATGATCCTCTTCCTCGGCGCGATCGGGCTCGCGGTCCTCGCGGGCTACCTCGCCGGGGGCCGCATGCGGCGCTTCGAGCGGCTGGATCTTCGCTGGTGGGCTCTTGCGCCCCTCGGACTTGCGATCCAGGTCCTTCCCCTGCCCGACGGGCGGCACGGGACGGATCTGTGGGTGCGTATCGCGGTTCTGTCGTTCTCGTATTCCATGCTGCTGGCGTTCGCGGGGAGGAACATCCGGATCGCCGGGGTGCCGCTTGTGTTCGCGGGGCTCGCCTTGAACCTAGCCGTCATCGCGCCGAATGGCGGGATGCCCGTCAGCCAGCACGCGCTCGAGGCCTCGGGACAGGCCGATGTGCTGAAGCTCCTGCTCCAGGACGAAGGGGCGAAGCACCACCTCATGACGCCGGATGATCACCTCACGCCCCTCGGAGACGTCATCCCGCTGGGTCCGCCGATCAAGCAGGTGATGAGCGTCGGCGACGTGTTCGTCTACCTTGGGCTCGGATGGCTGATCGTCGCGGCTATGCGAGGGCGGACTGCTGCGTCGACCCCTGCCCCGCGTCGCTACCGCGGGAAGCATCGGAAGGGCTCGAGGACCGCTTCTCCGGGCCCACCGTTTCCGGCTGAAGCCAGGACGTCGGGATTCGGACGGTGATCTGGGTTCCCTGCCCGGGGGCGCTCGCGAGCTGGAAGGTTCCGCCGCCGACCAGCGCTCGCTCACGCATCATCGTCAGCCCATAGTGACCTTCCGGCGGCGGGGCTTCGAGATCGAACCCGGCCCCGTCGTCCTTCAGAACGAGTTCCACCGTGTCACCGTCCTGCCGAACCGTGAGCCAGACGTTGGCAGCGTCCGCGTGGTTGAGTGCGTTCATCACGCCCTCACGGGCGATGTGATAGACGAGCAACGCGATCGGAGGCGGGAGCGGGACTTCGTCGATGTCGGTGTGGAAGTGGACGTCGGAGTCGCGCGCCGTCTCGACGATGAACCCGTGAAGCGCTTCGGCGAGCCCCGCGTGGCCAAGCGGCGAACGGTGTAGGTCGCGGATGAGTGCGCGGATCCGCTCAGAGGTCTTCGCCTTGGTCTCCTTGATGTCCTCGAGAGCCTGCTCGGTCTGGTCGATCTTGCCAGCTGCCAGGTGCCTTCTGGCGATGTCGACCTGAAGCGACAACCTGAAGAGGAGTTGCGCAAGATCGTCGTGGAGGTACGCGGCGATCTGCGCGCGCTCGTCCTGCCGCTCCTCCGCCATTCGGGTGGAAAGCGCGCGAAGGACCTGCTCCCGATCCTGCAGCTCCTTGTGTGCCTCCTCGAGCGCCCGACTGCGAAAGAACATCTGCCTCGCCAACAACAGCGGTAGGACGTAGCCGGGGACGGCCCAGAAACCGACGCCTTCCACGTGGAAGAAGTGCGCAAGAATAAGGCCGAAGATCGCCAGACCGAGGTAGCTGATCACGAACTCGCCTCGCCCCCCCACACGCAATTCTCGAAGCACACGCGACGGGGGCATCTTGTAGTGAATGCTTGCAGCCACCGTGACCAGACCGCTGTTCACGAGGTAGTCCACGACCGCAGCAAGCATGGCGGCGGTCACAAGTACGAGAGTCCCCGAAACTCCGATCGTCGCTATGGCGTGGAAGACAGCGCTCGACGCGAATACCGCGAGGGCAACTTGACACCTATTGAAGAGCGCACGTAGGGCGCTTACCTCTTGTTTGAACTCTCTGGGATCCGAGGCAGCGAGAAAGGCGGCCATTCCGGCCGCCGCTGGGAGGTACAAGAACCCCACGCCCATTAGCAGCGGGAACCCCATACTGATGTGGGTGCCGCGCCACATCGGCACTGGGACCAACTCCACAAGGGCGATGATGCCCACCCAGACAGCCAGCTCAACAAGCAGCTGCGCGGACAGGCCCTCTCGGTCCCGGAAAAGGAGGTAGATGATCCCGCCCAAGGTGGGGACGATCACGAGAACCTCGAACAACCAGAGATCCAAATGAGGACGCCGAGAACGGGTTTCCTGCGTGATGGTCGTCAGCCTCCTCGTGGCTCGGATCGACTCCAAATAGCAGCTTGCCTCTATCTTGCATGCCTCAGGGCGTGCTTGGAACAATCTGACTCCAGGCTAAGATCCAACGACCCGACAACCGATACGCGATTCGCTGTAGTAAGGACAGCCCTCTTGTGGCCCCTTTGGGGGTCCCCCGATAGTTCAGCAGTGTCCCCCAGTTGGGGACCGCGACTAGGCATTAGGGTGAGTTCCCCGTGAGGGGTCGCCCGTCCAACAGGAGAGAGGGGGGTGGCCATGAAGCTCGCGAAGCGGCTCGCAGTCGCTGTCGGTTCGCTGCTCGCACTCGTGCTGGCCGGGGGCGCCCACATCCGGTTCTGAGGTGTCCCAACCGACGACGACGAACTAACAGTCACATCACTAGACCCCGAGGTCGGTTGTCTCGGGGTCTAGTCTTCTGAAGTACGCTCAGGAAGGCGCACGACCACCCGTGTGCCCACTCCGGGCTCGGAATCCACTGCCAGTAGCCCCCCTGCCAGTTCGACCCGCTCCTTCATGAGTAGTAGTCCGAAGTGGTGGTCGATGTCGATGCTCCGTGGATTGAACCCGCGCCCGTCGTCCTCTACCACGAGTCGCATCTCCGCCTCGTCATGTGTCAGCGTGACACGAACCTCGTTCGCCTGACTGTGACGGATCGCGTTTCTGATCGCTTCACGCGCAGCTTGATAAACGAGAAGTTGGATCAGGGGCGACCCCCCAACGTCCTCACAGTCGAGCGAGACCCTTGTGGAATGCGATGTGGATTCCAGTTCTCGAACGAGAAGTCGCAGTGTTGCGGCCAGACCACCTGAGCCTACTGTCGATTTCCGGAGCCTTCGGATCAGGGCTCTCATCGCGTCGCTGGCGTGCTCAGTCGCGGTGAGAAGCTCGGGTATGTCCTCCTCCAGAGCCAGCAGCTGACCCGAGGCAAGATCCTGCCTCAGGACCTGGCCCATCAGGTGGACTTTGTAGAGAGGTGGGAGCACGTCATCATGCAGACCGGCGGCTATGGTCAGGCGCTCG
>Ga0153915_10002805_pt1 | contig 15890 bp, 15 predicted proteins | sample Opewatmetagenome_2_FD_107003 | JGI IMG/M metagenome (GOLD analysis project Ga0153915, IMG submission 107003) | Freshwater wetland microbial communities from Ohio, USA - Open water 3 Core 3 Depth 3 metaG | ecosystem: Environmental > Aquatic > Freshwater > Wetlands | place: USA: Ohio, Lake Erie...
CTGGGAGTGGTGGTCTTTGCGATTTGCCCGCATGTGCTCAGTGAGCTGCTTTATCCGCTCCGTGAGCAGTGCCACCTGTACATCCGTGGAACCGGTGTCCGTCGGGTGGATGCGATTACCCGCGGTGATCTCTTCCGTTTGTTCCTTAGTCAGCATCCTATGCGCGGCTTCCCTTTGCCTCTCTTGCAGGTTGTCAAGCCGAGTATAGCACAGGCCTTTCGGAGGGGGCAATGAACTTCCGCCCGCCCAGCGTGGCTCCCCTCATGTGGGTCAGGGCCATCTCAACCTGAAACCGCGCAGTCCTCGGTGACTTTGCCGAGGACTGCGCGGAATCATTTTCGGCTGATTCAATAGGGTGCAGATGATGAAGGCGACTGGGCCTGGCCTGCGTCCTCCTGCGCCTCTCGCTCGGCGCTCTCCTTCGACTCGTGCGCCGGGTCTTCATTCGACTTGAATCCATGACCGGCGCCCCAGGGGACCTGGCCCGCGTCCTCCTGCGCTTCCCATTCGGCGCTCTCTTTGGACTCGTGCGCCGGGTCTTCGTTCGATTTGAACGTGCTGCCATTCGTGCTGGGTGTTGGCGTCGGCGACTGAGCGGAGGTCAGTGCCCCCGTCGCCAGGAGCACTCCGACCGCGAGGGCCGCAGCTCCCAGGACTGCCATTGTCCAGCTTACCGTTTTTGTCATTCGGTCTTCCTTCCTCAATTCGAAGTTTGTTCTCGTGGCGCGGATTGCCACTTCATGATCCGCCGGTTCGATCGCAAGCGCTCCTTCTCCATCCACCTCCTCAGCTTGTCGTGTCTATGTTCCAGGGTGGGAAGCCGGGATTAAGAACGGTCTGGACCCAGCGTTCAAACCCTCCGCGTCATCGATCCTGGGCTGTGTAGCACGGGCTATCCCGGCCACTGCGCCAGCTTTGCCGTGATCGTGCTTTGGTTCCCGTCCCTGAGCACGCCCAGCTCGACGGTGTCTCCGGGCTTCTTGTTCTGGTCCAGGTAGCCGGCCAGCTCGTCGATACCCGTCATCTCCTTGCCGTCGGCAGTGAGGATGACGTCGCCGCCCGGCTGGATCGTCGTGCTGTCGTTGGCTGCGGCCTCGGAGCGGAAGGCGGGGACAAGGTTAGCGTCGTCTGCCGGGCTACCCTGAGACACCAGCGTGACGTAGACACCCTTGTCAACGGACAGCTTCAGTTCCTTGGCCAGGGCCGGCGTCACGTCCACCCCGGCAATTCCCAGCCAGGGGTGCTGGATGGTCTTCCCCGCAGCCAGGTCGGACAGCGAATGCTTGGCTGTGTTTATGGCGACGGCGAAAGCGACGCCCACATTCACGCTCTGGCCGGTTGGGTTCTCCAGCAACGAGTTGATCCCTACCACTTCGCCGCGGCAGTCGAGAAGCGGCCCGCCGGAGTTACCAGGGTTCACGGCGGCGTCGGTCTGGATCATGTTTCGGATGGGCCTCGTGTTGGCGCCGGTGGCGTGCGTGCGGCCCAGTGCGCTGACGATGCCCTGGGTCAGCGTGCCCTCCAGGTTGAACGGATTCCCGATCGCGAGCACCGGGTCGCCTACCCGGAGCGCGTCCGAATCGCCGAGTTTGGCCACCACGAGGTCATGCCCGTTCGGGTCCACCTTGATCAGCGCCACGTCGTTCGCGGGGTCAGTGCCCGAAACCTCGGCGCTGAGCGTGGAACCGTCGGAGAAGCGCACCTCGATGCTTTGCGCACCGTCTATGACGTGGTTGTTCGTCAGGATGTGGCCCTGGTCGTCCACGATCACTCCGGTGCCAGTCCCCTGCGCCTGTTGCCCGAAAGGCCCGCCGGCAGACGTGATGCTCGTTATTTCAACCACAGAAGGCCGGACGGCGTCGAAGATGTCCGCTGCCGTCTGGCAGTCTGTTGAGAGCGATGTTTGCTGGGACGCGCCGCTGCTCGTGGCTGCCGGGTGGGTCTGGACCGCCGTCGTGCTCGACCCGTTGCCGCCTCCGCCGCCTACCTGCTCGGCGATGACAACGCCTGCCAGCGCGACGATGAGTACGCTCATCGTCGCCATGAGGGCTATGATCCGTTTGCGCATACTGCTTCTCTCCTGACCTCCCGGGGCTTTCGAGCCAGGGGCCTTATTCCTTGACTGTTGAGTCCAGCTTATGAGTCGAAGATTAACGATCTCTTTGAAAACTGTTGGAATCTGTCAATCATCCCTTCATATCCGTTTTGCGTCCGGCGAGGAGGGTCGCGTGCCTGCCCCTTGTATACTGGGGGCCGTAGAGTGCCGTCTCCAGTTCGCCGCAAGCCCCCTGCCCGCGTAGCTGTCGTCGCAGACAGCTCGGCCTGCCTTCCCTCGGGCCTGCTGGAGGAAAACGGTGTCCAGGTTGTGCCCCTCATCTTCCAGTTCGACGGCGAGCAGTTCAAGGACGGCGACCTGCCGGCGGCCGAGTTCTATCATCGCCTCCATGCCGGTCACCGTCCCCCTTCGACCGCGGCGCCGGGGCCGGGTGACTTCCTCGAAGCCTTCCGCCGCGCTCAGCAGGCTGGCGCCCGCGATGTCATCTGCCTGACCCTGTCCTCGGAGTACAGCGCCACCCATGCCGCTGCCGCCGGCGCAGCCGAGTTGTCTGTGCGAGAGCTGCCCGGCCTTCGGGTGGAAGTCGTCGACACGGGCGGGCTGGCGATGACCCACGGGTTTGCCGTCCTCGAGGCGGCGCGCGCGGCCCGGGCCGGCGCCTCGCTGAACGATATCGCCGCGCTCGCCCGGGCGGTCGTTGGACAGGCCGAGATGATCGGCATGCTGGACACGATGCGCTACCTGGCAAAGAGCGGGCGCGTACCCTGGATCGTGCACCTGGCCGCGTCCCTGCTCCATATCCGGCCCGTTATCGCCTTCGAGCGTGGTAAGCCCAGGTCCATCGCCCGCGTGCGCACGTTCAGGCGCGGGCTCGAAGAACTGGTGCGCTACCTGGGTCGCGAAGCGCGCGATCCGGAACGGACGCATGTCGCTGTCATGCACGCCAACGCGCCCGCGCGCGCGGCTGAGCTGGCGCAGTGGGTGCGGGACGGGCTGCATCCGGCGGAGCTGTTCGTTACGGAGGTGACGCCGGTCATGGGCGTCCACACAGGCCCGGGCTTCCTGGGGCTCGCCTTCTACTCAGACGAACGGATTCCCCGGCCGGCACCGGCATCCGCGCGAAAGTGGCGCTTGTTGCTCGAACGCGACGTCGGCGTGCTGGAGCGGGAGTTGGGTCCGGTCCGGACCGCCGGTGGCACGCCGGCCGCCGTCGTCCTCGTCGGCCCACCGGGGGCGGGCAAGTCACATCTGGCCCGCGCCCTGGCGGCCCGCCACCCCTTCGCCCACCTCGACAGCGACAGCCTGCGCCGTGCAGTGTTCAAGCGGCCGGCATACACCAATGCCGAGAACCTGCGCTTGTTCAAGGCGTACCACGAGCTGATGGGCCGCCTGCTGCGCAGGGGCGTGTCCGTCATTTGCGACGCGACCAACCTCAAGGAAGCGTATCGCCTGCCGCTGTATGAGATCGCCGAGAAGTCCGGCGCCACGCTCGTGATCGTCCAGGTGGAGACGCCCCGAGAGGTGGTGGAAAGCCGCCTCGACCGGCGGTCGGTGGACGCCGGGCCGTGGGACAAGTCTGAGGCCGGACGCGATATCTACGAGCGCATGCAGGCGGAGGCGGAGCCGGTCCAGCGCGAGCACCTCGTCGTTGACGCGTCCGGGGACATAACCGAGGCCGTGGCTCAGGTCTTGCAGCAGGCAGGCGTTGTTCTCGCGCCGCGTCCCTGAGCTAGCGCGCCCGCTGTGCCATACTAAGATCGATATGCCCAAACCCTACCTGGTCGTGCGAGCCAGCATCGAGCCCGCCATAATGGACGAGTTCGTCCTGTGGTACGAGCGGGAGCATCTGCCGCACGTCATGCAGATCCCCGGAATCGTCAAGGCATTTCGGTCCACCTGTCACCGCAAAGGGATTAACTGGACGGCGCTCTACGAGCTGAAGGACGACGCCGCGGTCCAGCTAGCCATCGCCAGCAGCGAAGCGGACCGGGCGCGCCAGGACTGGGAACGCTGGCTGCCTCACGTGCAGGACTTGAGCGTGGAGGTGTACGCCGGCCTCGGCCCGCTGCCTCCGTACCATCATTGGAATTAGCAGGGGGCTTCTCCCCCACATCTTCTGGGGGCCCGTGAGCTTCACGTCCCGAGAAAGCGCTCGATCTCTTCAACAAGGCGTACCGGTGCGTCCGTGTGCACGTTATGGGTGGCGTCGGGAATCAGGACGAAGCTCCCCCGTGTACGCTTCGTCAGTTTGCGAGCAGTCTCAGGCGGGATGTTGCGATCGTTTTCCCCACTCACGTGCAGCACCGGGGCTTTGACCTCTTCAAACACGCCTCTGAGAAGCCTCACGCCGTCTACTGTCATCTGGCGGCGGATGTAGGTCAGGAGAGCTCCTCGCGTACCCTTGATTCTGTAGGCAGCTTCGAGCGCCTCGCGATTTGCGCGTGACGCCGCCGGACCGAAGATGGGTGCGCGTGCCATCATGAGTTCCCCGAGACCGGGGATGGCGGGAAGGAACTGCGCTGGTTCGATAGCCATACCTGTGCCGATGGTCACGACATGGTCGACGCGTTCAGCATGGGCGGCGGCGAGCATGCAGGCCAGCGCTCCCCCCACTGAATGGCCAACAACGGTGACGCTGTCGATGTCTAGGGCGTCGAGAAGATCGATGGCCTGCTGAATCCACAGATCATAGCCGTAAGTGAACCTGGGGTTCCGGTCCGAGAAGCCGAACCCGTAGAAGTCAAAGGCGATGACGCGATGACGGGCGGAAAGGCGCTCAGTGACCCCTTCTTGCCAGTCGGCAATGCAGCGTCCGCTGCCATGCATGAGAAGTACAGCCGGGCCTTCACCCACGTCCAGATAATGGACCCGGCCCGAGCGTGTCTTCGCGAACCTCGCTCCGACCCCCGGCGTGACCGAGGCGACGTCGACCGTCTCGACGCGGGCTATTTCCCGCTTTCCGGCGATGTAAAGGCCAGCCAGAACGACGCCAAAGGTGCCCGTGGCCCAGAGGATTGTGCGCACTTGCCTAGCGGCTACTACCTGGCAACTGATACCACCGCAGCTTTCACGCCGACGTGCGGGCGGGCTCGCGCGGGTCCTTCTTCGTCTCCACCAGGCCGCGCATGGGGCTGCGCCGGAGTTGCACGCCGATCCACGGATAGACCCAGCGTTCGACGGCCAGGGCGAGGACGATCCCGGCCATGGCCACGATGCCGCCTGCGGCCGCGTCCAGCAGGAAATGGTTGGCGGTAAGGGTGATAGCAAAGATCTGGCTCACCGGCAGGATGATGCCTATCGGGGCCGTGATCCACAGCCAGCGCTCGCCCCAGAAGGCGCGGACGATGGCGATCCCCAGCAGGAGGTCCCACCCGAAGTGCAGGCTGGGCATCGCCGCGTAGGGGTTCACGAAGGCCCGCGTGGACTGCGTGTCGTAGGCGTAGCCCAGGTACTCCTGCATCGTGTCCAGGAATCCGCCGATGTACGGCGGCGCCTGCGGGTCGAACCGGGCGGCAAGCTCGGGCAGCTCACGCGGCGGCGCCACCGGGTAGAGCCAGTAGATCACCAGGGCGATGGCGCCCGAGGCCAGGAATGCATCCCGGGTCAGCGTGTAGCGGTTACGCCGGAAGTAATACAGCCAGATGCCGAAGGCGATGATGAGCGGGAAGTGCAGGTAGAAGTAGATGAGGTTCATGACCTGGGCAACTGTATGGTGACCGGCGGCCCAGCTGTTCAGGTTGTCCTCCCAGAAGATCCCCAGCCAGCGCTGGGTGTCGATCACGTCGCGCGCGTGCCAGTAGGCTGCCTCCGGGCGGTCCACGACGGCGCCGCGGACGCCGAAGTAGAGGAGAAAGGCGATCCCCACGAGCGCGCCCTCCAGGATGTCGCGCCGGCTGAAGGGGGCAACCGCCCGCCTCCAGAACGATTGGCCCGCCGGTTCTCGCGCTGCCATCAAGGTGCTGCTTGCTACGCCGATGCCGGCAGCCACTGCCAGACACGCCAGCCGTGGTCTCGCAGCGCCAGGGCCACGGACATCCCCACGGCCGCCACAACATACCCGCCGGCGACATCCAGGAAGTAGTGGTTGCCCGTCACTATGACGGCCAGGGCCATGACGATGGGCATCACGACGCTTATCGCCAGGCCGGCGAACCTCCATGGCGTGCGCATTCCCGTGCATGCGGAGGCGATGGCGAGGCAGAGCAGGAGGTTGAAGCCGATGTGCATGCTGGGCATGGCGGCGTAAGGGTTAACGAACGCGCCGGCTGAATGGTAGTTCACGTTCTGGAACAGGGAAAGCGTGTCCACCATACCGTAGGGATAAGGCATCAGCCTGGGAGGGGCCATGGGGAAGACGTTGAAGGCGACCAGCGCGACGGCGCCGGCGGCGAAGAAGGCGTTCCGGAACAGCAGATACCTTTCCCTGTGAAAGAGGAACAGCCACACGCCGACGGCGCCGATCAGCGTGAAGTGCCCCCAGCTATAAACGAAATTGAAGAAGCGGATGAGCGTGTCGCTGGACATTAACCAGTCCTGTAGCCGCGGCTCCTGAAATATCCCCAGGGACTCCTCGACGGAAACGACATTGAAAGCGTGCGAGAATGCCCCCTCAGAGCTGCCCGCGCCCATCTGGCGCACGACGGAGTACAGAGAGAAGGCGATGGCAATAAAGAGCAGGTCAAGAATGCCGATACGCCGCAGCCAGTACGAAGTCCACGAGATGGCCGGCCTCACGACTTGCAGCAATCACATCTCCAGGGGGCTGTCAGCGGCTGACCGTATTCTACCGTCGCTCGCGAACGCCGTCCAACCGTGCCCCGGGCAATGTGTATAGCAGAAGGCCCTCCGGGCTACCGGAGGGCCTTCTGTCCACTTGCGATCCAGCCTCTACGATCGGGCGGTTGTCAGAGTAACCACCGCTTCCTGGGGCTGCCTGCCTCGTCTTTCAGAGGTCATCGGGGCCTGTTAGCCGCAACCACCCACTCGGGAGGCCTTCACACGTCCTCGACTCATCCGGCCTCACCTCCTAATTCAATTATACTCCTGTTTTCGCGTCTCGGAACAAGCGAATAATGCAACAATATTCCGGAATAATTGCGAATCCAGAACATCAAGATTACCAAACGAATTCCGCCGAGCAACCCCCGTGTTCTCGATTCCAGGCCGTGCATCACCGGGACCCGCCGGTCAGCGCACTCTACTTGCCCAGCGTTACGTGCTTTCGTATACTCCGTGCGGATTTGCACTGAAAGGAGGGGCCGGTCACCGGCCCTCTGTCTATGTCAGCGATAGTAGTTGTGGGCGGCCAATGGGGGGATGAGGGCAAGGGCAGGATCGTAGACCTGCTGGCGGAAAAAGCCCACCTCGTGGCCCGGTACTCGGCTGGCAATAACGCCGGCCACACGATCATCAACGAATTGGGCGAGTTCAAGCTGCATCTCGTCCCGGCCGGTATCTTCTACCCGGACAAGACCTGCGTCATTGGCAACGGCCTGGTCATCGACCCGCCGGTGCTGCTCGAGGAGATTGACAGCCTGGAGGAGCGCGGCGTCGCCGTCCGCGGGCGCCTGTTCCTCAGCGACCGCGCGCATGTGCTCATGCCCTGGCACCGGCTCCTCGACAACCTGGACGAAGCGGCCCGCGGCCAGGCCGCCATCGGCACCACCGGACGTGGCATCACGCCGGCGTTCGTGGATAAGGTGGGCCGCGCCGGCGTCCGCATCGCCGACCTGGTCGAGCCCGAGGCGCTGCTGACGGCCCTCAACTTCCTCGTCCCCTACAAGAACAAGGTGCTCAAGGGTGTGTATGACGCCGAGCCCCTCTCAGTCGACAAGATCTTCGAGGAGTACAAAGAGTATGGGGCGCGGCTGGCACCCTTCGTCGCCGATACATCCGAGCTCGTTCAGAAGGCGCTGGACGCCGGCGAAAAGGTGCTCCTCGAGGGCGCGCAGGGCTCCCTGCTAGACCTCGACTTCGGCACCTACGAGTATGTAACGTCTTCCGTGCCCTCGTCGCTCGCGGCCGGCGCCGCGCTCGGTATTGGCATCGGCCCCACGCAGATCCGCGACGTCCTGGGCGTCTTTAAGGCCTACAACACGCGTGTCGGCGCCGGCCCCTTCCCTACGGAGCTGCACGATGAGACCGCCACACTGCTCCGCGAGGGCGGCCCGCGGCCCGAGTACGGGTCGACCACCGGCCGGCCGCGCCGCTGCGGCTGGTTCGATGCCGTCGCCGCCCGCTACAGCACCCGGATCACCGGCCTCACCGGCGCCGCCCTGACGCGGCTGGACATTCTGGATGCGCTGCCCGCCATCAAGGTCTGTGTCGCCTACGACGTAGGCGGAAAGATCATGACGACGCTGCCTGCCAGCGGCGCCCTCATGGCGCAGGCCCGTCCCGTCTACGAGGAGCTCCCTGGATGGAGCGTGGACACATCCGGCTGCCGGCGTTTCGACGACCTGCCCCCGCGGGCGCAGGACTACGTTCGCTACATTCAGGACAAGCTGGGGACGCCCATCTGCATCATCTCCGTAGGGCCGGAGCGTGAGCAGGCGATAAGCGTCAAGGGTGTGATGTAGGTGGGTCACGCCTTTACGGTCTGGCTGCACCTCCTGGCCGTTACGATCTGGATCGGACCACAATTCTTCGTCTTCATCGCCGCCCTGCCCGCCATCCGCGAAATTGGCGACCGCCAGCTCCGCGCGAAGGTGATGCGCATAGTGGTCACCCGCTTCGGCTACATGGCCTGGGCGGCGCTCGTCGTCATCGTCCTCACCGGCATATCCAACATCTTCCAAACGACGGACGACTTCCCATACGTCTTCGACTACGACTACCGTTACGCGCAGGTCTTCTCGACGAAGATGACCGTACTGGGCATCACGGTGCTGTTAACGGCCATTCATACGTTCATCGTCGGACCGCGGCAAATGAAGCTGGCCGAAGATCCCAACCCGGATGAGGTGGAAGTCGCCAGGCTGCGGCGCACGTCTATGATCCTCAGTTCGCTCGCCCTCCTCGGTAGCGTGACCGTCCTCTTCCTGGGTGCCCTGCTGACGAACCACGAGTGGTCGTTCCAGCCCGTCTAGCGGCCGGACCACAATGCCTCGACCCACGATTGAGATCACCTATTGCGTTAAGTGCCGCTTCCTCCTGCGTGCCGCCTGGATGGCGCAGGAGTTGTTGACGACGTTCGAGGGGGAGCTCGAGGCAGTGGCGATCAAGCCGGGCTCCGGAGGCATCTTCGAGGTGCGCCTGGACGGCGACGTCATCGCCAGCAACCGCGAGTCAAAAAGGATGCCGGAGCCGTCAGAAGTAAAGCGCCTGGTGCGGGACAGGGTCGCGCCCGACCGTCGCATCGGCCACGAGTAGAGGCGCCCTAGAACCGCCCAGGAGGCGAATCGAAGCCGCGGAACGGGCTCTCCCGCTTGTCCCAGCGCTTCACCTTGAGGATCTTCTCGACTTCCTCCACCAGGTGCTCACTGGTCTCCTCCTCGGCTTCATTCCCGTGTTCCTCGGCCACACGGGTGTACCCAGGCGCCGTCACCCGGATTACTGACGGTGGCGCTTGTGCCTCTGGTGGCTCCGTCTCCACAGGAGGCACGGCGGCGACCGGCGCGGGCTCAAAGGCCGGTTCTGGCTCCTCCGATGCGACGACAACCGGCTCCACAGGCTCCGGCACCGGCGCTTCTTCGGCCGGTGTCGTGGCCTCAGCTATGGGTTTGGACGCGGGCTCGTCGCCGTTGGCCCGGGCTCTGAGGAAGGCGATGGCCTCGCGCTCGATGTCCATCTCGTCCTCGGACGGAGCTGCCGTTGGCAGAGCAGTGGCGATTGGCTGTGCCTCGGGTGCCGCAGACTCGGGCTCGACGGCCTCGGCTTTGGGTGTCTCCGTTTCAGGCGAAGGCTCGGTAACCGGCGCGTCGGCCGCCCGCAACTCCTCCTGCTCGGCGACGAACTTCTCGAACTCCTCCTCGGTTTCCCGCTCGAACTCTTCGCTTGTCTCGGACTTCGATTCGAGTTCCGTTTCCGCCAGCCGCTGCTCGGCTTCCGCCTCTTCGCGGACCACGGCCTCGGTCTCCAGTTCTGCCGGTGCGACATCGGGGACCGGTGTGACCTCCAGCAAAGGTGCAGCATCCACTGCAGGCGTGTCCTCAAGCGTAGGTATGGCCTCGGCTGACGGCGAGTCCGGCACCGTCTCCTCCGGGGGGGAGTCGATGTTCAGGTGTGACTGCATTGCCGGGGTTTCGGACAGCCGGCGCCGGATGTTCTCAAGCTGGGCCTGGATCAGCCTGGTTTCTTCCGCTTCCTGGCGGCGCTTGTTGTCCTCAGCTTCCCGCCGCTCGCGTTCTTCAGATTCGGCCCGGAGCCGGCGCTCCTCGGCTTCTTGACGCCAGCGCCCTTGGGCCTCGATCTGTTGGCGCCTCATCTGCTGGAGGCCAGCCTCAAGACGTCCTGCCCGTTCTGCTTCGGCCTGCAACCGATGCTCGTCCTCTTCAGTGCGAGGCAGGTCCTTAGTCGCTTCGGCCTGCTGGCGTCTGATCTCCGCAAGCTCGTCCTGGATGCGCTTCGCCTCTTCGGCTTCTAGCCGCCGCTTTTCCTCCTCCTCGTCGCGCCTCTTCTTTTCCTCAGTTTCGACCCGGAGTCTGCGCTCCTCGGCATCTTGATGCCAGCGCGCTTCAGCCTCTACTTGCTTGCGCTTGATCTCCTTAAGTTCGGCCTGAAGACGCCTTGTAAGTTCCGCCTCTGCCTGCAGCCGCGGCTTGGCTTGCCGCTCCGCATTGAGCCTCCCCTTCTCCTCTTGTGCCAGAAGGAAAAGCTCCGCGGCCAGTTTATGCGCGACGCCCTCCGCTTCCGCCTGCAGGGCACTCATCTCGTCGGCTTCGGCCTGGCGCCTCTTCCGTTCCGCTTCTGCACGCTGCGCTCGCTCCGCAGCCTCATGGCGTTCGCGCGCTTCGGCCTCCGCCTGCCGGCGCTCGATCTCTTCAAGCTCGGCGCGAAACCGTTCTTCCTCCTCGGCTTGCGCCTGGAGACGCGCCTCCCGTTCTTCCTCAGCTCGGAGCCTGCGCGCCTGTGCTTCCCGGCGTTGGTGCTCTTCGGCATCTGCCTGACGTTGGCGCAGCTCCTCTGCTTCGGCCCGCAGCCTTTCTATCTCTGTGGCCTCTGCCTGAAGTCGCCTCTGCTCTTCCCTGTTTGTCTGCCGCCTCCGCTTCTCAACCAGTTCGAGCTGTTTTCGCTTGTCATCGACCTGGGCCTGGCGCCTCTGGAGCTCGTCGGTGTGAGCCTGGCGCTCGCGTATCTCGTCGATCTCCGCCTGGAGGCGACTCTTCTCCTCCTCCTGCCGCAGTCGCGCTCTCTCCAGACCCGGCGACACTGGAATCGGCGTGATGGCCACGGGCATGATCGCGGGCGGCTCGGCCGGTGTAAGCCGAATCCCGTCTTCGGTCTTGATGACCGTGACTGGCTCCGCCCAGTAGATCATGAGAAGGGCCGGGTTCATCCCCCTCCTCACTTCGAAACGGGCGAAGGACTGCGCGGACTCAATGTCAACGAAGGAGACGACGTAGACGGTGTCCGAGCAGTTATCGGCTCGGATTATTACCGTTGCTTCGCCGGCATCCTCTGCCACGCCGGGGAGGCGGACGGGCTCGGCGTGCAGGCCCCAGAAGGCATGCACAGAGGTAACGGCTGGCAGGGATTGCAAGTAATCAGCAGCCTCGCCAAGATCTTCGAACTGGCGCAGGCGAAAGGCAGTCACCCCGGCGACGTCCGGCGCCAGCACGCTGAGGAAGGGGCGCAGCGGAGGCAGCGGCTCCGGGCCCGTATCCTCGACGACTGGTTCTTCGACGTGCTTAGGCCTCTTGAAGAGACCTAGCAAACCCATGGAATGGACTCCTCCCGTTCAGCCTGTAAGCAGTCTAGACCTCGGTCGCTCATCAGTCCGGACGCGGCTCCCACTCATACCACCGCTCTCACACTTGCCACGTCCGGACCGATGAGTCTCCGCATGGTATGACGCTCCGAGCGGCCGGATGCTACTAGCTTGTTGGCCATAATTACACCCATTTTCACCGTGAATTCACGAAAGTAACGGCGAGAACGGTCCGGCAATAGCGTTTGGCTCTGCCTGCCGCCTCGCGCTAAGCTATATGTGTCGAGCCCCAAACCGGAAAGAGGTCCGCCATGCCCGTGCCGCTGTCCGAAAACGTGAAGAAACTCTTCCGCGAGCCCAATTTTGGCCACCTCGCCACCCTCATGCCCGATGGATCGCCACATGTCTCCGTTGTGTGGGTCGACATCGACGGTGACCGCATCATCGTCAACACGCAGGAAGGTCGCGTGAAACCCAAGAATGTGCGACACGATTCGCGCGTTGCCATCTCCATCTACGAACAGGCGAACCCCTACAACAGCGCCACCGTCCGCGGGCGCGTCGTGGAGGTCACCCACGAAGGCGCCGAGGAGGGCATCCACAAGCTGGCTAAGAAGTACATGGGCCAGGACCGCTATCCGTATCTCCAGCCGGGCGATCAGCGGGTCATCTTCGTAATCCAGCCCGAGCACGTAAGCTCGATGCTCAGGGACTGAGGTCCAGATCACGGCCACGACCGACGGGCCCGCCGCGGAGGAGATGCTCCGGCCTTCAGAGGAGATATTCTCCGAGAGGCTGGTGCTCCTCATCGACGACATTCTGGCCGGTCGCGCCCCCAACGCCGGCCGGTTCTGCGGCTACTGCTATAATCCCCTGTCGCCGGAACGGACGATGTGTCCCCACTGCGGGCGCGCGACCGCTGAGTTCCCGCCTGCGGAGAACCTGCCCAGGGAGGTGCTCGAAATGGAGCGCACGCGGCGGCGGCGGGAGGGCCTCGTCGTGCGGTCTATGGCCTGGGGAGGCCTTTCGCTGGGGATCGTCGTCGCGCTGCTTCCGCTGGTGTTCGCCGGTGTCACGTGGTGGAGCTTCGTCCTCTTCTTCGGCCTGATGGCCTTCTTCTACCTGCTCTCCGCCAACCTCGCCAACAGCCTCGGCGATGCCCTTGGCTGGCGCTGGGGCCAGAAGACCATCCGCAGGCGCTGGGAGCGGCTTGTCTCGGAGCGCGACGCGCCGCCTGAGCCCCGCACTCTGTAGCCCGCCTGAATCGAGCCGCGTGAACGCCGTCGCCCTTGGTACTACACTGGTGACGTGAGAATAATCGCGGTCTGGCGGGCATTCCGGCCGTACGTGGTTTCACTGGGCATCGTTGCCCTCTTTACGGGCATCGTCGCCCTCGTGCACGCATCGGCTGACGTCTCGAACGCGTCGATGCTGTACCTGCTGGCGGTGCTGGCGGCGGCGGCCCTCTTCGGTTCTCGCCCCGCGATCCTCGCGTCCGTGGCGTCCTTCGCCGCATACAACTTCTTCTTTATTGAGCCCCTGTACACCTTCACTGTCGCCGACAGTGACCAGTGGATCGCGCTTGGCCTCCTGCTCGCGGGTGGAGTGATTACCGGCCAGCTTGCTTCGCTGATGCGGGAACGCGCCCGGGAGGCAAGGCGGCGGGAGAACGAGGCCGTCGTCCTCTACGACGTGGTGCGCTTGATGAGCGAACCTGACGTGCAGCGGGCGGTTACCAACGTGGCGGAACGGCTCCGCAGTGCGCTGGGCCTGGGCGCCGTTCTGCTTGCCTTCGGCCGCGAAGCACCGGTACAGGTTGAAGCGGTTTCCGGCGACCCGGAAGCCGTCACCCTGGCCCGCGACGCCGCTTCGCTGGCGGAGATGATCCTGGGCGCCGGGCGCGCGCCGGCCGGCGGTGAACGGGGATCCCCGGGCCGCTGGATACGGGTCGTACGCCCGAGCCTTCGCACCGGCGATCACCTTTCGAAGAGTGACCGCGTCCGCACCGTGCCGGTCCACATCGAGGGCCGGCAGGTCGCCTCCCTGATCCTCGTTCGCACCGTTGACGCGCCTCAGTTCAGCCCGGCCGATGACAGGCTCCTCTCGGCGGTGGCCCACCAGCTCGGCCTCGCTTTGCAGCGCATGCGATTGCAGCGCGAGGCGACGGAGGCGGAGGCATTGAGGCGGACGGATGAGCTACGCAGTGCCCTCATCAACGCCGTCTCCCACGACCTCCGCACACCTCTTTCCTCCATCCTCGCCTCGGCGGGGAGCCTCCTTCAGGAGGACGTATCCTGGGCCGAAGATGAGAAGCGTGGGTTTGCCCAGGCGGTTGTGGACGAGGCGCAGAGGCTCGACCGGCTCGTCGGGAACCTCCTTGACCTTTCCCGGATCGAATCAGGCAACATCCGCCCGGAGAAGGGCTGGTACGACCTGGGCTCGCTCGTGAACGAGGTCGCCGGGCGCCTGCGCTGGCTCACCGCAGGGCATCACCTCAGGATCAAGGTGCCCGATGACCTGCCGCCGGTGCGCTTCGACTACGTAGAGATAGACCAGGTCCTGTCTAACCTGCTGGAAAACGCCGTCGCGCACACGCCTCCAGGCACCGAGATAGCCCTCTCCGTCATCCGTTCCGGGGACAGCGTTGAGGTTGCCGTGGCGGATAGCGGTCCCGGGATCCCGCCGGCTGACCTTCCGAACGTGTTCAAGCCGTTCTACCGGCTCTCTCGTGAGAAGGCTGGGGCTGGCGCCGGGCTGGGCCTCGCGGTCGCGCGCGGGTTGGTAGAGGCGCACGGGGGCCGCATCACGGCGGAGAACCGGACCGAGGGTGGCGCTCGCTTTTCATTTACGCTGCCGCTGTCCGAGCGGCCTGCAGAGGCCGCGTGACCAAGGCACCAGCCGGCGCCCGCATCCTCGTTGTAGATGACGAGCCCGGCATCGTCCGCGCCGTGCAGGCGAATCTCACCGGCCATGGTTTTGCCGTGGAGACCGCCGGTAGCGGTGAGGCCGGCCTCGAAAGCTTCCGTCGCAGCCGCCCCGACCTCATCATCCTCGACCTCGGGCTCCCCGACATGGACGGCACAGATGTTATCCGCGCTGTCCGCGCCGCGGGGAACGTGCCAGTCCTCGTCCTCTCCGTGAGAGGCGCCGAGCGGGACAAGGTGAAAGCTTTGGACATGGGCGCCGATGACTACCTGACGAAGCCGTTCGGCGTCGAGGAGTTGCTGGCCCGCATCCGGGTTGCCCTCCGCCATGCCGCCCAGCCGGTTACTGGCGCGGAGGCCGTTTTCAAGGCAGGCGCCCTTGAGGTCGATATCGGCAGGAGGCGAGTGCGCCTGGCGGGGAAGCCGGTGCACCTGACGCCGACTGAATACGACCTGCTTAGGGCCTTTATCTCCCACCCGGACCGCGTGCTGACCGACCGCATGCTATTGCAGGCGGTCTGGGGTCCCGAGTACGGAGATGAGGCGCACTATCTTCATGTATACGTCGCCCGTTTGCGTAAGAAGATCGAGCCCGACGCGCAGAGTCCGCGCTACCTCGTCACCGAACCCGGCGTAGGCTACCGGCTGGTGACGCCTGACGAATCCTAGCGCCGGCTTGCCGCCACGTTGAGGTTTTGTTGAGCGGACACCCGCTCTGTGTTGACACGCTGTTGAGAACCCGCGCCGGAGAATACCTCCGGGACTCAACGTGGACAGGAAAGAAAACCGCTCATTCATCCGCATACCCCGACGGCGCGTCGACCCTTCAGCGTCACCCATACCTCCGCCCACCAACGGCCGCACGCCGAGCGCGCCGGTCCGCAAGGATAACGGCGAGGAACATGAGCGGATCGTCATTCCCCGCCAGGACCGCGGCACAACACCCCGGTCGGACATCGACATCGAGCTTCGAGAGGTGCGGTACGGACAGGCTTCGCGCGGCCCCTATCTGCGCGTAATCCCCCGCCGGTCCCATTTCGTC